>Ga0190319_1000031_pt1 | contig 22326 bp, 30 predicted proteins | sample 48701145_MG_FD_165040 | JGI IMG/M metagenome (GOLD analysis project Ga0190319, IMG submission 165040) | Hydrothermal vent sediment bacterial communities from Southern Trench, Guaymas Basin, Mexico - 4870-11-4-5_MG | ecosystem: Environmental > Aquatic > Marine > Hydrothermal vents > Sediment ...
ATTGAAAAGATTGCCTTCATGGAAATAGAAAAAGAAGTTGAAAGGCTGATCCGGGAAGGAAAAATTCTTGACGCTTTTGAATTTGTAAAGCAATCTGCTCCTGAAGAGTTGAGAGAAACGATAGAGAAGTCCTTCAGAGATGCTGAGGAAATTAAAAAACTCGACGGAATCTGGAAAAAGCTCATGCTAATTCTTCACTTCGTTTACGCTTCTCAGGATGCGGTTGAAAGACAGGACAGACAGTCTTTGGTTTCGTGTGTCGTATCATCTGTCAACGCGATAAAGCTGAGCATTGAGCTTGGAATGAAAAGAATAACGCCAATTCTAATGAGAAACGCCGCGAGGGCTTTGATCCTTATGGACATGAAGGAAAACGCGGAGAGGATGTACACAGAAGCTGAGAAGATATGCGAGGAAATTAAAGACGATGAGCTGCTTGCAGCAATAGAAAACGACCTCGCAACGCTTTACTACGACATGGGCAAGTACAACGAGGCCAAAGTTAAGGCGGAGGAAGCATTGGAGATAAGAAGAAGGATCGGCACAAAGGAAGAGCTTGCAGAAAGCTTCGCTACTGCCTCAGAAATTTACGTAAAGCTTGGCGACTTTGACGAGGCAGAGGAATGCTACAGAGAAGCGGAGAAGCTGTACAGAGAGCTGGTTGAAGAGGCTAAGTCATTCAAGCTCAATCTCGCCATCCTGCTGAGTAACTACGCAATGTTCCGTAAGAAGCTGGGAAAGTATCAGGAAGCAGATAAAATGTTCAAGGAAGCACTTGAGATATTCCAGAGTCTTGAAAAGATTGACCCTGACTTCATGCAGTTCGTCGCTGCTGCTTACAGACATCTTGGGGATCTTTACAGAGAGATGAAGGATTATTCGAAAGCCGAGGAGTACTACAAGCTTTCGAGGGAGAAGTTCAGGGATATACAGAAAAGATGGGAGAGCGTTGCCAGTTAGCTTAAACCTCACAACTTTTTATATCTACCTCCACAACCTCTCCTCTCGGCTCTTTTTCCTTGAATATCTGCCCTTCAAATCTGTAAACCTCCGCTCCGGTAAGCCAGCAGTCGGGCGGTAAGCCAGCTTTCATACACGTCTCGCTCAGAAACTCCTCAGCATCCATGTTGTACTCCACAGCAACCTGAGGTAAGAGAAGCCCGGAGAACGGGCCCATTTTAACAATAAGACCGTGTCTCCCAATTTCCACATGACTGGGCAAGTCCTTGGGTTTTGCATCTATTTTCTCAGGTGGAGTTAGGATCGTTACCTCCACAACAATTTCGTCCATCTCGCTCAGCCTTACAGGCTCAAAGCGTGGATCATCGACGGCAGCGGCTATTGCAGATTCAATAATCGCCTCATCAAGTCTTTTAACCGGATAGGGAAAGCCGATGCAGCCTCTAAGGTTACCGTGCCTCGTCAGGGTTGTGAAAACACCCCTCTTTTCAGAAAAAACACCGTCAAGTCTTTTCTGGGGTATCCTCCTTTCTTCGAGATAAGTCTCTATCGCCTCTCTCGCAAGCTTAACAGCTCTTTTGCCATCTTCATTACTCAGAAGTTTGACCATGAGGATAGTGTGTTTTAAATTTATTAACGTTGTTGCCTCTTTATGATTGTCGGAATTGACGTTGGAGGCACAAACACAGACGTTGCCATTCTTGAAGGAGGTAAATTTCGGACCGAGAGCTTTAGAACCTCCGAAGTGCTTCAAGACTTTTCAGATTTTATAAAGAAAAATTTTGGTGATGCTCAGGCTGTTGGAATTGGTCTGGCGGTGTGGTTTGTTGACGGCAAGGCCGTTAAAGCACCAAACTTGCCGGCAATCCCTGCAATAGAGCTTGATATTCCGTTCATTTTGGACAATGATGCCAACTGCTTTGCGTACTTCTCCGCAAAAAGTCTCAACTTCAGGCATTTGCTTGGGGTTACGGTTGGAACTGGCGTTGGGGGAGGGATCATCGCTGATGGCAGGGTTTACAGAGGTAGAGGTGCTGCGGGGGAAATCGGACACACGTTTGTTGGTGGGGAGAAGAGATGCAGGTGCGGGGGCACAGGGCATCTTGAAGCCTACTTCGGAGGCTGGAGTTTGAAGAACATCAGGGAGCTGATAGAATCGGGTGAAATTTACGGAATGGCGGAGTTCACTCTCTTCTGCCAGTCTATAGCCAATGCAGTCATGATTCTGAATCCTGAGGCAGTAGCGATTGGGGGAAGAATAGGTGGGAGGCTGGACGAGAGATTGGTTGAAGAAAAGGTTAGCAGATATCTTCCGGAGGAAATAGATGTTGCAGTTAAAACTGTAAGAGATGATTATGCTGTGGCTAAGGGAGCAGCACTTCTAGCCCTTGATACCATCTCTCAAAATCAGCCATGAGCCCGGCTTTTTCCATTAAATCGAGTGAAACGATAAACTCATCCTGAGTCTCCCTCTTTGTTCCCACGATGAGGTAGAGCTTTCCATCGATTTCCTCAACGTCCCCTCTTGCCAGAATTCTCTCCCCCCTGAACGCCTGCCCGACGAAGGTGTGTGTGAAGCTCAAAACCGCCTCTACCTCAGAATGCTCCACCGGATAGTATCCTGGGTAGTCGAAAACCAGCGAGTCGTCCTTTACACTCGCTTCTATTTCCGCTTTCCCCTTCTTGACACCAACCTCTTCAGGCACATCTCTTCCAATCTCCTCGTAATCTCTGACGTAAAGGAGGTCGAAGTATGTGCTTCCCAGAAACGCTCTGTGGTACTTCCTCCTTTCATGCAAGATGAAGATTTCGTAAGGGAGCGGAATCTTCCTTTTTTGGTAGATGAAGTCCCAGGTTGCATCATCCGGCTCAGAAAGTTTCCCGTTTTCTATGCTTTTTCTCAGCTTTTCCCTTGCCCTGAACCACCAATTGCCGTAGACGATGAAGTCAACGTCAGAATCCTCACCTTCCAGCCCTATCAGCCTTGAGCCAGTTATGCCTATTTTGTCCTTCGGGATTTCGGAGAAGAAGTCGACGATTTTTCTGACCTCAGGTGATCTCATGGCAAATTCGAGCCTCTTTTCCGGTTTGTACACCTCCTCCACAACGCTGTACGGAAGTCTGAACACACCAGAACTCAAGTACTTTTTGGCGAGCGGAGAACTTACAGCTTCGTCGTGAGAGAGTTTTCTGTACCTTTTTCCGTTAAGCTCCCTGTCCCCACTGCTGTCAGGAACGTATCTGAGAAAGCTTTTCACCCTGTCCTCATTTCTGTATCCGACGACAGAGAAAAAGCATCCCTCGGCCTTTACGAAGTCTCTCAGTCGAACTGGCTTATCGTCCCTCATACTTTGCATAAACCCTTCTTATCTCCCTAGCCCTTGCTCTTTTACCTTCTCCCCTCAAAACACCGCCGGAAATCAGCTTGATTCTGTGTATTCTAAACCTTTTTCCGTTTATGTACAGAACCTCTCCTACTTCAAACTCAGTCTCGCCATCAACAACCATCTTGTAGGGTGTTGTTACACTCCTCTTGTGGAGGCTCATTCTGACCTCCACTTCTCCAACATCCCTGAGCCAGACCGTCTCTATCTCTCCAACCTTCCCGCTTTCCGCCCTCTTACCGTTCTTCAGCTCAATTGATGTGATTTCGCCTATTTTGTGACCTTCCTTAGTCTCCACAATGTACTCGTCTCCCTTCTCAAGCTCGTCTCCCTCGTAGGCCTTTATTGAACCCCTGACTGATTCAGCTCCGCTGCTGATTATTGCCCTTACCTCCACCTCCCTTCTGGGCAGATGAGTTGTAAATGTCCCGCACTCCGTGCACCTGTAGAGGTGCTTCTCCTCCCTGATGAGTTCGTGAAGCGTTTCCTCACCGCAGGTGTCGCAGTATATGTACTCTCTTTTCATCTTCCCACCTTTAACTCACTCAGATGTTAAGCTTTCTCTCCCAGCCTGTCTTGAAAGAATTTGCCAGCAACCTCTTCAATGTCGAGGCCAAGTGGATAAATGCTTTCGTCAATCTTGAAGTTCTTCTCCGTCCTCTCAAGCATTCTCACGGGAAAGAACTTCCACTTCTTCTTGGGAAGCTTCAGGGCAACGTATGCCTCAGCCCCGAAGTCGTCTGCAAAAGACACAAGCTTCTCCACTTCGTCACTGGAGAGGTAGAGGGGCAAATCTTTCCTCATCTTGACCTCTATAGCCAGATATACTTTTCCATTTCCCGCAACTATGTCCGGACAGGGAAAAGAGGAGACTCCACTACCCGCAACCCTGATTGCAGCCAGACCGACTTTCCAGAGTTCTGCTATCAAGTCCCTTTCAAACCTCGAACCCTTTGATTTCATTCAACAACCACAATCTTTTTAAATTATTTATTAACTTTGCTTATGTCGAAGCTGCTCGTAATTATTGCAAGCGGTAAGGAGGCGAAGGAGAAAGCTGTTGCTGGACTGCTTTTTGCGACGAACTCAATGAAGTTTGGGTGGGCTGAAAAGTCGAAATCGTGTTTTTTGGCCCCTCGCAAGACCTTCTTGCTGAGGATGAGAGCTTTAGAGAGCTCGTAATTAACCAGCTTGGAGAGTACAAGCCTCTAGCATGCAAGTTCATTGCCGACAGCAAAGGGTATTCCGAAAAGCTCAGCTTCACAAGGCTTGAGTATGTAGGGGAGATTGTGAACAGGCTGATAGATGAAAGTTTCGCTCCCATGGTTTTCTAGTTACTTTATTTTTCTCGGGTCGGTTATCTCACCATATATCGCTGTTGCTGCTGCCACAGCGGGGTTTACAAGGTAAATCTTGCCCTCCGGGCTGCCCTGTCTCCCGATGAAGTTTCTGTTGGAAGTTGAAACACTCACCTCCCCACTCGCAATCAGCCCAAAGCTCCCTCCCATGCATGGTCCACAGCACGGTGCTTCAACCAACGCTCCCGCATCGACGAATATCTCAATCAACCCATCCTTCAGAGCCCTCTTGTACTCCCTCACACTTGCCGGGATGACGATTAGCCTTACGTTTGACGCGACTTTCTCACCCTTCAGTATTTCAGCGGCAATCTTCAAATCCTCATACCTTCCATTTGTGCAGGAACCTATAAAGACTTGATCGACTCTTGTCCCTTCAACCTCGGAAATTCCTACAACATTGTCAACCCTGTGTGGAGCGGCAACCTGAGGCTCCATTCCCGTCACGTCAAGTTCTACTTCTTGAAATGCAGCATCCTCATCGCTTTTCAGCGGCTCACCGTCATAAGGCCTGCCCATAGCCTTCAGATACTCGAGAGTTGTTTTATCCGGTTCAACAATCCCTGCCTTGCCTCCCATCTCGATTGCCATGTTACACATCGTCAACCTGTCAGCCATGCCGAGTTTCTCCACAACCTCTCCGGCATAAATGCAGGCCTTGTAGTTCGCTCCATCCGCTCCTACCATCCTTATCAGCTTCAGAACTATGTCTTTGCCGTAAACGTGCCTCTCAAGCTTTCCGTGAACGTTAAATTTGATGGATTCCGGAACTTTGAACCACAGCTTCCCCATCGCCAGAACGAAGCCCATGTCGGTCGAGCCGATTCCGGTGGCGAAGGCTCCAAGCGCTCCATACATGCACGTGTGGCTGTCAGCACCAACAATCAGCATTCCCGGCTCAACGTGATTTTCCACCATTATCTGGTGAGCTATACCACCTTTAACGTCGTAGTTCAGAATTCTCTGCTCTTCTGCAAACTTTCTCAGCATTTTGTGGTTTTCCGCAGCATGAATACTGTCAGCAGGAACCTGATGGTCAAAAGCCATTATAACCTTCTTGTCGTCCCAAACTTTCGCATTTTCCCCCAGAATTTCCCTGAAAGCTTTAATTGCAAGAGGGGCGGTGATGTCATGAATCATCGCGAGGTCGATGTCGGCCATTACAAACTCTCCGGCCTTTACCTCCTTGCCGCTAGCTCGTGAGAATATCTTTTCTACCAGGGTCTGAGCCATGTATCTGGGGATTCGGAGAGTTTTAAAAAAGTTTGGTTATATTTGAGCATGTGATTACGTTCAGAAACCTTTGATCCATACCAAAGATAGTTCTCCACCAATTAAACCAGGGCACAAGATTTTTAAGCAGATTTGATCAGTAAGCTGTTGAACCCGCCTTAGCTCAGAGGTAGAGCGTGGGACTGTAGTCCGCCACTCCGCGGCAGGCGGAGATCCCATGGTCCCCGGTTCAAATCCGGGAGGCGGGATGCCTTTGCTCTGGTTCAAATCCCTTCCCCTTTCTTGACCTTTTTTGTTTTTCCACTATCGGATTAGCGTGTCTACATTTATTTTGCATGGGGTGAGAGAGTTCTATGAGTGATTTCTACCCATGGCTCAGAGTTCCCAAGAAACTTGAACATTTCAAAAAATCACATCCAGAGTACTATGACATCATCGAGACTTTTGCTATGGATATGCTGGCTCAGGGACTTTCAGAGATAAGAGTAAGCGGATACATCTCCTTTCTCTCACGAATTCTCAAAATTGTGAATAAAGATCCACGGGAGTATACCAAAGATGACGTGAGGAAGATAATAGCCCACTATCAGATGAGAGCCAACAATGGCGAGATCAGCCAGAGTACAGTTTTTGAAGTGAAAAAGACTTTGAAGAAGTTTTTCAAATGGCTCGGGAAAGAGGAGTTAGTAGATTGGTTTTCAATAGGTAGAGCTTCATCGAATCTATCTCCCCAAGATCTGATAACGCACGAAGAGTTTGGGAAAATGCTAAACGCATGCCGAAATTCGAGAGATAGGGCGATGTTGTGTCTGTTATACGAGAGTGGGGCGAGGATTGGTGAGATTGCATCAATGAGGATAAAAGACGTGGTATTTGATGATTACGGAGCTGTAGTGTGGCTACCGAAGTCAAAAACAATAAGGAGAAAGGTTAGAGTTGTTTATTCAGCAAGATACCTTGCAGAATGGCTGGAAAATCATCCGCTAAAAGATGATAGAGATGCCCCACTTTGGATTAAGCTCACCCACAAGAAGTTTTCAACCCCGATGGACTACAAGGACATAAGAATGCAGATCAAGAAAATAGCAAAGAGAGCTGGAGTTAACAAAAGGATATATCCACATTTGTTCAGACACACGAGGGCGACGAGATTGCTGCAACAGGTGTCGGAAGTGGTAGGGGCGAAATACATGGGCTGGGTTCCTGGAACCAAGATGATCAAGACGTACATCCACCTCGCTGATCAGGATGTGGAGAGGGCCATTCTGGAGATGCATGGAATTAAGCCCGCTGAAGGGGATGATGACATCAAGGTGCTGCAGTGTCCGCGCTGCTCCTTCGTCAATCCAGGAAACGCCAAGTACTGCTCCAGGTGCGGTCTGCCTCTGACTGAGGGGGCCGTGAGGGAAGTTGAGGAGTGGGAGGAGAGGAAGGCCAAGCTACTAGAAGCTATGACAAATCCTGAGATCCTAAGCCTCATAATGAGTTTGCGGGAGGAAATAGAGAGGCTTAAGAAGATAATAGAGGAAGAAAAAAGGAGGTGAAACAAAAATGAGTGAGGAAGAATTTAGGAAATATGTCTTCAAGCTGAGAGACGAAATTTACGAGTTTTTTAAAAGGAACAGAGAGGTAAGAGATAGGGTTGAGGTGATAATGGAAATATATGACCGTTTAATAAACGATAACTGCAAAAGAAGTGTGTATGAGCTCATGGTTGATGACATTCTGATGAGAATGGATGATAGGCTGCAAGCGGTTCTTGATGAAATGGGGCCGAGTAACTATGTTTTCAGCATGGCTCTTAACAGAGCACTGCTGAAATTAAAGGAGGAGAGGGAAAGCGATGGAGATCCTCTGGGGCGATGAGACCCTCTTCAGAAATGAGGAGGTGTTCGACCCAGATTACTTGCCCCCGGATATCCTTCACAGGGAGCTGCAGATAGCGGACCTCGCAGCCTGCCTGAGGCCGGTTTTGAGGGGCGTTGCCCCTGGGCATGTCCTATGCATCGGTCCGCCGTCAACGGGCAAGACAACGGTCGTCCGCTATGTGCTTGAAAAGCTTGAAGAGCACGGTGTTGCTACAGCGTACTTAAGATGCCCCGTGCTGCGAACGTCCTACAACGTCTTCGCCAAGATCTTCGAGGAGGTGAGCGGAAAGGTTCCACCCCAGAAGGGTGTGCCGCTCTTCAAGCTCTTGGATGAAGTGGCTGCGCAGCTCGGAGACCAAGTACTCGTTGTTGCCCTTGACGATGTCAACTTTCTCCCAAGCAGCGTGCTGAACGAGGTCCTGATGGCATTGGTGAAGAGTGCAGAGTTCAAGGTCGGAGTTGTGGCGGTAGCTACGAGCAAAGGTTTCATCGCCAGGCTTGAGCCCTACCTCGGCTCGATCTTCCACTTCCACGAGGTCGCATTCCCACTGTACACGAGGGACGAGGTGAAGGAGATTCTGCGATGGCGTGTAGAGCATGGATTCTATCCCGGTGTGATGACCGATGAGGCGTTCGAGGAGGTTGTTGATCTCGTATCGAGGAACGGAGATATCCGCTACGGACTCTACTTGCTCAGGAGGGCCGGGATCATAGCGGAGAGGAGGGCAAGCAGGAAGATAGAGGTCGAGGATGTGATCGCAGCCAGAGAGGGAGAAGAGACGACATTGCTGACAAAGAACCTCTCAGCACTCAACAGCGATGAGAGGGAAGCATTGAAGATCATATACTCGCTCGATGACGAAGAGATAACGACTGGCGATGTCTATGCGATAATGAAGGCCGAGGTCGGGCTGTACTACGAGAGGTTTTACGAGATAATCGGCAAGCTGGAGAGGCTGAGGTTTATCGATCTGGTTTTCGGAAGAAAGGGCAGGGGAAAGACTAGGTACATCGTGAGACGGTATCAGAGGGGTGTGATATTGAGGGCGCTGAGAGAAATCTAGCCGATTTCTCCAATAATCCTTTCAATCATGTTGTGTACTTCGTTATCTGTGAGTTTACCCCCATATGCTTGAATCGTATTCCTCAACCAATTCTCAGTTCGTCTTTTGCATTCATCAAAACTTGTACCCTGCTCGATACAGCTCTTGAAATAATCTCTAGCCCCTTTAAAAAGTTTTAAACGCAGTTTTGCTTTATCCATGTCAAAATTACATAAATCAAAAATATAAAGTTTTCTCTAATACCACAAAACAGGAACCTCTCCCTTCAGCTCCCTCACCTTGGCCATTATCCGCATGATATCTGCCAAAGTCAGCCTCTTCGCCATCAGGTGGAAGTTTTTGTGATCGGGAGGGCGCTTGGGGTTCCACGCAGGGTCGAGTTCACGGAGCAGATCCCTGTTCTCGTGGCAGAACTCCTCCATTCGGCGGTAGCTGAGGCCGTGGAGCAGCCCGTAGATAAGCACAGTGAGCAGAACGAAGCGGTTCCAGCCCGGACGACCCCTTTTGTTTATGGGCTTCTGGATCGACTTTGGCAGTCCGCAGTGAAAGCAGGCCTCGTAGATCAGCTTGAGTTCTGAAGGGGTCTCATCCTCCATCAGGCTTCCCCTCTCGCCCAAACTTTCCGTGTGTAAAAAATTGAAGTTTGATGAACCATGGGTCAGACATCGAGTGTTACTGTTGCCTCCAGAATCTTGTCTCCGTTCCACCTCCACACCTCGGCGTGGATGGTGTAGGTCCCGTGGCTCCATCCCCATATTTCGACGGTGTAAGTTTTTGTCTCGTTCGGCTTCAGGTTCAGCGGCACGGGGAACGGAGCTTTGAACTCGCTGACCTTACCGTCGGGGCCTATCACCTTCACAAAGCCAGTTATGTAGTCGATCGGTTTGCTGTCTACGTTCTTCAGAGTTACAGATGCCGTTCCCACATCCAAGTCAACGGAGTACTCCACGATCTCCAAGTCGTTGTCCGTCTCCTCAGCGTACATCTCGGCAAACCTTTCGTAACGCTTCTGGATCTCCCTGTATTCTGCCGTGTCGGCCCTGCCCTTCTGCTCCAGCTCCCTCAACCTGTGCTCGTACTTTTCCATGATTCCCTCTACGGCGTTGTCGTAGGCCTCGTCGCTGACTATGCGAAGCATCCTGCCAAGGTCCATGACGTGCAGGTAGAGCTGATCTGTAACGTCCTCCAGAACCAGCCCGAGTGGAGTGGCAATGACCAGCGAGAGCATCAGCAGTGCTGCTGGCTTCATGATTCAACCTCCCAGACCAGACAGGGAACAACAGCTCCGTTCTCCTGCTTCCTCGCTGACTTCACAGCCACATACCAGCGTCCCTTCCACCAAACCGGAAACTCCTCGCCGAACTTGGCGGTGGCAAATTTCGGATGTCTCTGTGGCCTTGGGAAAATGGTCCTTATCCCGGTACCCTTCCTACCGTAAACGACGTAGTCCTCGCCCTCAAAGCGGGCTTGCTGCTTAAATCTGATTGTGGTTCTCTCCCGCTTAGGGCGGGTTACAACACGTCTCCGCCTCGGCAACCCGTCTCACCTCCTTCAACTTATCCGACAGGGCTCAGCTGGATCCTCACCACGTAAGGATTCATCGGATCCACAGCCGAGCCGTACACACCCATTCCTTTAGGAATGTTGTCCACAACCCTATAAAAAATATCGATAAACCCTTCGAACTTCACACTCGCTGTCCTTATCAACCTCGCCAGCTTGCTACGCTGCACATAGCCGAGTACGTATATCTCGTCTGCATTCTCCACAACTATCCTCTCAAGGGCATCTGGTGACTGGGTTTCTAGGAACACCGTCCACCCATACGATCTCGCCAGCACGGTGACCAGCCTTATTATCTCCCTTTTCGCCTCGAACTCGCCGGTTTCAGGAGCGTAGATGTGGCTCTCGGTTATGCCTATAAAGCACTCTTGCCTCTTGTAGGCCCTCTCGACCATCTTGAGCATCTGCGCAACAACGAAGCGCTTGATGTCTATATCTCCGAGATCGGACAGATCCACGATGTTAATCTGCTCTGGATGGATGTAGCCGTGCACGGTTTTGGCTTTGTTCACTTCAAGAAGCTGGTCCATCCTCAGCAGCTCGATGAAGCGCTTCACATGCAGCACCATGGTGTTGAAGTACGGATCGTCCTGAAACCTGTAAAGCTCGTTCTCCACTGCATCAACTAAGTCCTGGATAGTCATGTGGTTCTCCCTGCTCTGCCAGACCCTCTCCAGCACAAGTCCTGCTACCGTAGAAGACATCCGCTTGCCAAAGTACTCTGCAATCGTTGAGTAGTCCAACTCGGCAAGCGGGATTTTGAGTTCAATTTCTTCCCTGCTCTCACTCTCTTTTAGTGGAACGAGATACCTCTGCGGTGAAGCACAGCCATCGGGTGGAGCGAGCCTGATTCTCTCTATGCCAGCCTCCCTTATCTGGTTTAGCGACGGTGAGCGGTTGAAATTCAGGTCCCCCCTCTTCTCCTGGAAGGCTATGATGGGATTCTTGGTGGTTCTGTAATAGGCCTGGATGATGTTGCGCATGAGGTTCGTCTTGCCTATGCCCTTTCCCGCCACGACCAAGATCACCTTGCCCCTCTCGACGGAATAGGCGGAGGGGTTGAAGTAGTGGGGCTGCATCCAGGGCGTGCGGTGCCCTATTCTATAGCCTATTTTGACGGCCCCTTCACACCCACGATAGACCAATCTGAGCGGGATGTATCTGTCGTCCTTCCTCTTCGGCAGCTGAAGCCTTGCAGTATTATATTTTAATAGCATGTCCGTCGGACCTCCCACCGGACTCATCCATCATTTTTTGAGCACCTGTCCGAGTTCGCTCATAGTCATTCCATTATACTTGGAATGGTTGAAATAGACGACCTTCCTGTCTGCTATGAGAATAGACCCAATCAGACCCTTTGATTCGAGCTCTTTTTCTATGTCTGAGATCGTCTGCTTCTTCAGCCCTAGCATTCTACTTATTTTTGTGGTCGGGGCAACGCCTCCAAGCTCCTTTAATGTCAAAAGGTAATTCTTCAGGTTGTCGCTGCCGTTGAGCGAGTTTAGGGCGCTTGCCAGCCAGTCCTCGAAATCCTCCTCACTCTCTTCGATGTCTACCTCCTCACCGGACGAGCTTCTCTCCTTCAACCTCGCAATCGTGTGGATCGTCTCGTTGTCCAGGTCGTCTATGGCCTCAAGCAGCCTCTCGAACTCCTCCAGCACGATCTCCATGTTGGGAAAGTCCTTGCTAATCTCCCTCAGCAGCTTCTCCAAGATCCTGTTCCGGTAGAGCATCAGCCTGCCGATTCTCTCAAGCTCGCTCATACGTACCTTTCCCCTCCCTCGATCCTCGCATTGAGGTTCTTCAGCTTCTCAGTGGCTCTGCGTATTCTCTCCTCTCTCAGCTTCTTACCCTCATGTGCGTAGAAATCCTCGATCTCCTCATCGCTCAGAATTCCCTGCAAGAGCCTCTGCTGGTAGTAGTACTGCCTGAAGAATGGGTTGGTGAAGACGGACAGCTTCACGGCCCTGCTCATGTCCTTCAGCAGCTCGACGTTAAGTTCTGCGATGCGTTTGTAGGCCTTCCTGAGGAAGCGGTTCTCCTCGATTGCCGGCTCTATCCTCTCCGGTGGAACGACCCTGAAGGTGTTGCCGTCGATTGTCTGCAGCGTTTTTGCATGAATGATGATCTCCTTGGGGGAAATGCTGAGGATGAGCTCCTCAGGAACCTCAAGCCTCTTCTTTCCTCTGCCGAAGATCTTGGTTACCGCCTGGATGCCGTTGAGGAACACGCTGTTGTGGATCGGGAAGTAGTAGAAAACGTAGTAGCCGTGAAGGCTATCGAGGCTGAGCCTGTCGTAGCTGTGCAGCTTCCCTATGACGACGTTTCCCTCCCCAAAAGCAGTTTGCTCGTCGTACCATATGGTGATCCTCTGCCCCCTGGCCTTATGCAGCCCTCTGGTGGCCTTTTTCAACCTCTTCTCCGCCTCCTTCTCGGCCTCCTCCCTGATCTGCTGTTCTATCTCCTTCTTTGACTCCTCTTCGATGATCCTCTTTATTTCTTCCCTCGGGATCGTTATCCCGACCTGCTCCAGTGTGCTCTCGGCCTCCTCTATCCTTCTCTTTTTCCTCCCGGCCTTCGCGATGAGGTAGAGGATTATGGAAGAGGCCAAGGCGATGGAGAGCGTGAAGATCAGCACCATTGGATCAGGAAGCATCCTCTACCACCTCATCAGACTTCACACAGCTAACCAAGACCTCAACTCTCCTCCTCTCCTTGGCGTCGTACAGCTTTAGGGCTGATAGGAGCATCTGTAGAACTGCAAAGATTACAAGGGCGTAGCCCACGACGTATCCGTAGCCGACGTACTGGGCGTAGTCCGGGGCTACTACTTGGATCCTCCAGAGGTGGACATTGGCAACATCGCTAAGCCTCAGAATGGTTGTGCCCAAACCCAAGAAAACGACCGAGTTAAGGAAGAACACCAAGCCCTCCAAGATCTCCGGTGTAACGCTCCTCCTCTTGCTTCTGGCCTTATCCTCTTCAACCCGTCTTCGCCTGAACAACCTAATTCCTCTCATACCACCACCCGATAAGCGCTAAGAATCCCAAAACTCCCAAAACCGCGTAAACAACCCACATCGGAGGAAAATAGAGTAAAAAACCCATCAGCTGCTCTCCAGCGGTTGGCTTGTCTGCAACAGCCTTAACGTCGGTCTTTATCGACTTTAGCTCCTCCTCAAATTGAGACAGCTTGCTGTTCAGCTCGATGAGCTTAAGCCTCATCTCACCTGGCTTTACTGGCTTATAGAGTTCTGCCGGGTATTCTTTGGCCTTGAATGTCTTTGTTGCATAGCTGAAATCGTCGTTAGATAGTTTGACATACTGTATGTTCACGACCTGCTGCGTAGCCCTGATTTTCCAGCCAGTCTGGTCTTCTTTCTCGATTACACCTCCAGTGACTTTGATTTTGTCTGCTATGGTCTTCGGAAAGTGGATGTAGCCACCGATATACAGCTCTTCGGTTGTGCTGTTGTTGTAGGTGTAGTAGATTGAGGGCTTAAGGCAAGCACAATCCGTGCCGTTGCAGTATGGGGGAGGAGTGGGTGTTGGTGTTGGAGTGGGCTTAGGCGTGGGTTTTGGAGTTGGTGATGGAGTTACGGTAACTGTAGGATTCATGAGAAATGCCGTCAATGAGGGTTGAGTAGAGGTTACATTTAGCCTCTTGTGGTCTGCGTCATAGAAGTAGGAATGGTTGAGGTCTATCTCCACGTCGAATAAGCCAGCTCTCTCCTTCTCGAAGTCAAACTTAAGAGCAAAGACTAAACTGGATGTCGGCTTCCCTGTGGCATCAATCTTGATGTATGCGTATCCATTCTCCCCACTGGCAATGGCATGTCCAAAGCTCCAGTTTCCGTTTACCGTGATGTTCGTCAGGTTCATTGATTGCTTGAAGTACTTGATTGAGAGCTGCGTTTCCGCAATAGTGGTGTTTTTCGCCTGAATGTAGAGATAAACCGTTGCATTTGGGATTTTGTCGGTTCTGATTATCTCACCGCCAGCTTCATTGCAGATCAGGAATGCATTCACCTCGGATGCCTGAACCATGGCTACGGCTACCATCCCGTACAGGCTCAGAGTCCCCAAAGCCAGCAGAATTACGGCAATAACCCTCCTAACGTCCATTTCTTCCACCTCCAAGCAACCAGCCAGCAGCACACAACCCAAAAATGGAGTAAAGGTACTGAATGAGGGTTGGTAGGGTTAGATCACTCGTTGCTATCACCTCCTCCTGCGAGCCTGAGAACTGTGTCAAGAGCGTTCAGTTCACTCCTGAGCTCTTCCAGACGCTTTTCAGCAAACTTGCGAGTCTCAGGGTCGTTGATGTGTTGCAGGTCAATTTCCAGCCGCTTGATGTCGAACTCCAGTATCCCTTTCTGCCTCTCTATCTCCTTTCGCTCCTGCTCTGTGTATGGTACTTTGATTACGTTGAGCTTCTTCGCTCCCCCATTCCTGAATCTGATGTTAATCATCCTCTCAGAACCTCCACAATTCCTCTAATGAGACCCACGACCATCTCCACTACCACAACCGCCATCCAGACGATTACTCCAACAATGAACAGAACGCAGAAGCCGATGAATTTTGCCGGCCTCCTCAGCATCTTAGCTGCGAGGACAGCGATGAACCCGAAGCCAAAGATCATGAAGTAGCTGAAGAGGAGCAGTTCGAGGTAAGAGTCTAAGAAGTTGCTGCCCGCTAAAATTTGCTCCTCATATACCACGTAGGTTGGGATGACGAGGCTTCCAATCCACCCCTTCAGCACAACAAGCTCGTAAACTATCAGGGCGATTAAAGCGGCAAAGCCGCCTTTTACGGCATCCAAAACGTGAGGACGGAGTTCAGCTTCTTTCAAAACTACTCACCTCCCTCCTGCCTCCAGACAACAAACTTCAGAGCTCCAGCAAGAACCGCCAAACCAACAAGGATCTGAGCCCATGGCTCGTTCAGGTACTCATACCAACTGCGGTCTTCACTCAGGTTCAGGTTCAGGGCGTTGTTAATTGCCTTGACGGCGTTGATCTGCCCGTACTCGACCTTGTTGTCGGGGTCGCTTATCTCGTCCGTGCTCAGCTTAATCAGCGTCTCCGCCTGCCCAGGCGTGATGTCCTTCTCGGCCTCCACCAGCAACAGAACCCCCACGACGTGCGGGGCTGCGTAGCTTGTGCCATCGCCGTAGTAAAGACTGCCGTCACTGCTCAAAACCGGAACCTGAACGCCCGGCGCTGCAACTAAAGCTCCGCCGTTGCTGAAAGTCGCTACCGTTCCGTAAATGTCTGTGGCAGCAACCGAGATGACGGTATCGTAGGCCGCAGGGTAGAGCGATGTAGCTCCTCCCGAGTTTCCGGAGGCTGCCACAAGGATGACGCCCTTGCCGTACAGCAGATCACAGATGGTTTCAAGCTCTGGTGGGGCTAAGTCAGCTCCCAGGCTCATCGACACGACATCTATCCTCTCACCAGCGTTCACCCTGTCCAGAACCCACTCCAGGCCGGCTATGACATCACTCCAGTTCCCCTCGCCGTTATCGTTCAGAACCTTGAGAGCGTAGTACCTCGCCTCGGGAGCCACACCCGTGTACTTGTCCTCTCCCTCTCCAAGGATTATCGAAGTGCACTCGGTACCATGGCCGTAAACGTCGTCCGGCTCTGTGTCGCCGTAGGCGAAGTCATATCCGCCGAGGTAGCCGTCGTCGAGGTCTGGCAGATTGTGGTTGACACCGGTGTCGAGGACCGCAACAACAGATCCGCTCCCCGCGAAGTTCGATCTGTGGGCTATGTCCGCCTTTATGGCTTCGAGGTTCCAGCCCAGGTCCTGCACGACCGGCCTGATTGGGATCTGGGAGAGGGTATCAGCGAAGCCTATCGCCTTAACTCTCCGGTCGTAGATAACCTTCTGCACCCTCGGGTTTTCAAGCAATTTTTGGAGCTCCTCGTAGTCTCCCTCCACAACTGCCCAGTTTGCATACTTGCCAGCCTTCACCACCTTGAAGCCCTGCCTTTCCAGCTCCGTCGCATTAACGCCACTCACGAACATTCTAACCGGCTTCTTCGGGTTCACCGCTAACTGCTGCTGCAGAACGGGATCGAGTTTCTGGTTTTTCACCTGTTCCTGCTCAACCTTCTCCCCAAGCCATTCCCCAAAGTCTGGGACCTGGATGAGGGGAGGGTGGGCGATGTAGGCTGCGTAAACGAAAGCTGCTATTGCTATGGCTGCGATGGCGATTCCGATTAGCTTTAGCTCGTCACTCATCGAACCTCAACTCCAAAATCTTCTCCTTCCAGCTGCAATTGCTGCACAGCAGGAAGACAGCCAATGACTTTTCGTCCTCGCTATCAAGCAGAACTTTGAGCTTTCCTCCGCATGTGTGGGTCCACTCCTCGTAAAGCCCTCCAGACATCTCACAACCTCCCCAGAATCAGATTCCAGATCGGATTGAGCAGCAGATAACCGACGAGCCACCAGATGAGCATGAAGAAGGCCAGCTGAGCGATTACACCTATTATGGTGTCGTTGTTGCTCCATGCGGACTTTGCGGATTTCCACATGGCGAGCAGGAAGAATATCATGGATAGAGGGCTGAGACCGGTGATTATCTGCAGCTGCGTGAAGAGGTTAGCCAAGCTGCTGAAGAAATCCGAAAGGCTCACGATCTCGCCTCCCTGACTATGTCGGCTATAATCCCACCTGCAGCCAGAAGCCCCGCGTAGTTCATCGCCTGTGTCATGAACCACTTCGTGAACTCTTCGTAGCCGAAAGTTTTGATATAGACGATGCAGAGGAATAGAAAGAGGCAGAGACCGAGGAAAGTGAAATAGGGCTTCACCGCATCACCTCTACAGCGTTCAGGCTGATCAGGATGTTTGCGAAGTTCCAGAGAACGACTGCTGCGAGGGTTATAGCGCAGAGCAGCAGACCCTTCTCCGCCAGGACTGGGTTCCTGCTCCTCAGCTCGTAGGCCAGAACCGCTATTATACCGGTGCTCATCCCCTTGGCGAAGAAGAAGGCCTCCGGAGAGAGCCTGTATAGAGGGTTGAGCTCGAAGCCCAGAGCTAAGCTCTGCCCGTAAACGTTTATGACAGTATTCAGAGAGTACAAAGTAAGAACCACGTCAGCCACAGCGAGGAGCATTACGCATGCAAGCAGCATGCTGAAACCGACCCAGCGCTTCAAATCCCTCACCTCGGTGAAAAATTTAGAGAATAACTCTGAGGATTACTATGCCCAGCTTAAGCCCGATTGCCACCCCCACAGGGATTAGGATAGCCCAGAGAGATGTGTCTAAGAGCAAGTTGTTGAGCAGCGGTGGGCAGTTTTGCTTGATGAAGAGGAAGTAGCCTGCGATGTAGTCAAAGTAGCTGTTGTAGCCCGTGACGTTGAGGGTTATGGTTTGCGTTGCAGGGGAGGTTTCTATCGTTATTGTGCCCGATGACTTGTCCACGTGGAAGTAGGCTTTGTCCTCTCCCTTGTTCACCCCATCAACGAGAATCGCATAGCCGGTTCCATCTGCAACTCTAGCAAATATGGTGTCACCGTAGTGGACATCCATGTCGGTGAAGTTCGTAGTGTAGCTGCCTTCCAGTCCGAGAAGTCCTCCATTACATATCTCAAGTGTTTGTGCTGAAGCATTAACTATCGTTGCTGAGCTGAGTGGGATCCACGTTAGCAATAAAAATAAGAAGAGTTTTAGGGCTCTCATTCCCACTCTGTTCACAGTACCACCCTTATCACTATCCCAACTATTGTCACTAGGCAGAGAATTGCGATAAGAGCCCAGAGCATTGTGTCGATCATTGCCACTCCCGTCAGTGGATACGCTTCTGCGAGCTGACCGAAAAACTCTCCTATCAGCCCTCCAACCGCTCCTCCGCTGCTTTCCTCTCCTTCAGTAACCATGACAGTCATCGTCTGCGTCTTGGCATCCCCGTACTTCGCATAGACTGTGTAGTTTCCTACGTTGTTGAAGGTATGCTCATATGCTGCAACAGCTCCAAAACCCATGAATCCGCCTACTGGCTTGGTTATTCCAGTCTCGTTGCCATTTATGACGATTACTGCATTGTCAACAGCCTTCCAGTCTGTCATGGGCTTGTTGGCTGCGACCTCCCTAACTTCGAAGCGGACTGGCATTCCCTTCCTGACATGTGCGAAGTTCACAACAGCAGAGTCGCTATACGCTACACCAAAGAGTCCGGGCATGCCGACATAGCCTATCAGCATGTAGCTGTTCACGTTGTTGGTTATGTTGACGTAAAGTGTATCCGTCAGTCCGTTAGGTGTTTCTGCAAGGATTTCATACTCTCCCGGCTCGTTGAACGCATATTCGAGCCCAGCACCCATCCATCCCCACAGCCATCCGCCAGTTCTGCCGACCCTATCCCCATTGATGTAGATGTCAACGTCTGCGAGCTCCTTTCCGTTCTGGTCAACAACGCTTATTCTGTGCGTTCCAGGTGGAAGCGACACGCCGTCTTCAGGGATTCCGTTTATCCTGACCTCCACGTGTGTTATCTCGTCGAGGATGTTTCCATCCGTGCTGTTGTCACCATCGAGGTCTCCAGCAGGCTTGAGGTAGAAGGTCAAGGTGTCGCTTGCCGTCCAGCTCAGCCCCTCTTTGAGCTGGGAGAGGTAGTGGTTGGACGGGTCTGAGACTATCACGCTGTAAGTCTCTCCGCTCTCAGGGTGTAGAACCGCCACACCGCCTGAGTCGGTTCTCTGCTGCTCAACTATTGCAGAACCGGACAATCTCTGCACGAGGATGCCAGAAAGAGGTCTGTTCGTGTCCGCAGCATATACGTTTACCGTTACGGATATTCCGCTGGTTTTTCCGCTGTCCTTCAAGAACTCGTCTGTTGTGGAGTAAACAGTTACCACTCCCTCTCCAGTCCACTTTCCGTTCACATTAGCCTTTACCTTGAACACTCCAGCCTCCGTGAACCTGTAAACGAGTTCTGGCTTAGCCTCTCCGATGCAGCTTCCATCAATGCATATCATGCTGTTTACTGCTCCAGTAATCTCGCCGTTGCAGACTTTAACAGTCTTGAAGGTTATCGAACCGCCTACCTTCACTGCCTGCGGGCTGTAAATCAGCTTGTAGTAGCAGTTCTCATCGTCGGGCTGGGTTCCGGGATAAGTTCCGCTGTCAGCTCCTCCGTCCCAGTCGTAACTCTGGCTCGCTATCGTAACCTTTGTCGCCTGCGAGTACTCGTTGCCAACCTTAGCATAAACCCAGTGCTCTCCCGGCTCGCTAATCTGGATTGTTGCTACTGGTCTTGGCTGCTGCCCAATTTTATCCATGAACCAGTAAGCCCAGCCCAACCATCCCCAATCTGCAGTTTTCTTCCCTGTCGGGACTCCGTCAACGTAGATTTCCGCTCCAGAAACCCATGTGGTTTCCCAGATGGCTGGAGCAGTGTTCTTAACGCTCACGGTGATTGGCTCATTGATTTTGGCCGTGTGCTTGTCGAGGACTGTGATGTACTTGCTGTCTGGGTTGCCGTACTGTGTTGTGTCCTCATCTCCACCACTACCACCCCCACCCTGCGTGCCGAATACAATGTAGTAGGGCGGCTGGATTCCAGCTTCGGAGTAAACGAGAACCCCGTTGCTGTCGTAGACATACAGGTTGTACAGGTTGGAGGATTTGCTCGAATCGAGCTCTGGGAAGTGGAAGTAACCGTTATCGGTCACTATTGCCGTGTACTCCTCATCCTTCCCGTAGGTGTTGTAGATTACGGCTGGGTTGGTCTGTGCAACTCCGTTCAGGAAGCTAACCGTGATGTTGAGCTGGTTCCCAAATGCGTCGGTGAGAGGGTTCAAACTCAAATCGTAGGCATAGAACGTGTAGGCTATTGAGGGATCCCACCCAGTATAGCTGTCCAAGCCTGTAACGTTCAGCCTGCCGTTTGCATCAGTAGCACCCGGTAGGATCACGTCCATACCTACTGGGTTCGTTACCCTGATTTTCGCACCCTGATACGGCTGACCGTCCTTGTAAACGTAGATGGTGATGTTGCCCTGTCCCGTGACCGTTGCTGAAAGACCAGAAGGCTCGCTGTAGGTTAGGAGATGTATTGCCTTAACCGTTGCCCCCTTCAGCGGGTTTCCATTGCTGTCGTAAACATAGCCGTAAACTTCGTCTGGGATAACTCCGAAATACTCCAAGTAGCTTGCTGGGTCTATGCTTACCTTGAACTTGAAGCTGTCACTACAGGGTACACTGTCCACAAGTGTTGAGTGTGTAACCGAATATGTGTTGCCGTCACTGCATTCTGCCGTAATGTTGTATCCAGAACCCTTCGCAACTATCTCATGACCCAAATAGTCATCTTTATTTATTTCTACCGTCTCAATGTACGCATTGGGCAACCAGTCCCTCCCGTAGGCCTTAAAATAATCATCTCGTGCCTCTGTACCCTGTGGTGAAGTCCAAGAAACCTCGGTTGCTATATCATTGACGCTTATGTCAAGAATTGTATATTTGCCAGCTCCACAATCGTACTGCGACTCAGAAATGTACACTGAGTCAAGCGTGTGCTCAACGCCGTTTAAGTCTTTGTACTTGAATATGAACTGTGAAGTGCCTGTATTCGAACACGCCTTTATTTCAACATAATCTACGTAATTCGAGACCGTGAGTGTTTGTCCTATTGACCCTGAACCAACACTGGCAATTGCTTTTACTTCGTCATCCCATCCGCTAAATATCTTTCCAGAGCGTGTCGTGACGTTGTTCGTCTTGGCTATATTCTCTAAATGTGATGAATCTATCCAGATTGTGGCCGACGCTGGAACAGCAGCGGCCAAAAGCAGCACTAAGCAAAAAAAGAGGGGAAAACGCTTCACGGCTCCTCGCCTCCCGCTGTTAGCTGGCGGACTCGTTGAACAGGAAGGTGAGGGTTGCGATTGCGTCCTTCGTGATGGTCACGTTCTTGGCGAGGACGTTAGATCCCCACTCCGCCTGCACCTGATAGTCTCCAACATCAACGTCGCTGAAGTAGGCGGTGCCGTTGCTGTCGGTTTTCTTCACAAGCTCCGTGCTTAATATGCTGATGGTGACGTTTGCCAGCGGGACATCATCTGTTGTGTCCGTAGTGCCCATGGCGTCGTAAACCGTGACCTTGAGGTCGCCCTTGTCTGTAAAGAACGGAATCTGGTCAGCTATCTGCTCCCACCAGCCAGCGAGATAGCCTACTCCTCCAATTATCAATGCCACGCCCAGCGCTATCGCAAGAACCTGAACTTTATCCATTCTATCACCTCACTTGCCGAATTTCTTGCCCATTATCACTAGAACTCCGCCAAGGAACAGGAAGATCACAGCGTGGTACACATTTGCCGTTTCACTGATAAACTGGCTTGACGGGGCATCCACGGACAGAGAATTGAGATTCTTAGCCTCAACACCGTATGCTACAGCTGCCGAGGAAGTGAACGGATACACGTCCACCTCTTTTATCAGCTCGACCTTGCCGTTTTCGAAGTGCAGTCCCTCAAGCACACTTCCTGGAATCACTATCTTGATGGTCCTGTCATCCTGAAAGTTCCAGATCGTGCAGGTGGCACCGGATCCAGTCTTGATAGTGTTACAGCCCTTGATCCACTCTGGCTTGATTGCAAAGTACGAGGGAACGAAGATCACTCTCGCCGAAACAGGATACGAGGTCTTCGGATCCAGCTTGATGGTAACGTAGTTGAAGTCGTTGACCTCTACGGGATCGCTCTGGGATATGCTGACCGACAAAACCGTGTTGCTCTGGGTTGTTACGGCTGCACTTGCGGGCTTTCTCCAAAGCTTTCGTGCCTGAATTTAACACCCAAGCGTTGCAGAGCGCCTCTTACCGGTCCTTTGTCGAGAATCAGCTCTTCCACTTCGCACATCCTCAAAACCTTGAGG
>Ga0190319_1000032_pt1 | contig 22123 bp, 23 predicted proteins | sample 48701145_MG_FD_165040 | JGI IMG/M metagenome (GOLD analysis project Ga0190319, IMG submission 165040) | Hydrothermal vent sediment bacterial communities from Southern Trench, Guaymas Basin, Mexico - 4870-11-4-5_MG | ecosystem: Environmental > Aquatic > Marine > Hydrothermal vents > Sediment ...
ATTCTCGGTCTATGGGAGAGGGGTTGAGGAGAAGATCGTAGAGATCCCCTATCCATGCCCCCTCATCGATGTCGAGCCGATTAGGCCAAAGTCCCTAGAAGGTGAATTCCTCTTCTTCACTTTCGGCAGGCAGCCCGTGATGGAGTATCTCGACTATGTTCGCGCCTTAAGGAAGCTCTCCGAGAGATACGATTTCAAGTATTTAGTGGTTAGAAGTGATCGCAAGCTTCCGTTCAAAGATGGGTGGATAATTCAGAGGCTTGAGAGACCTGAGATGAGGATGGTGCATAGATATCTGAGAGGCTCGGACGTACATCTTCTTCCAAAGGGCGAAAGCAGGGGGGTCGTGGTCTCCTCAACCCTCACCCAAACGATCTACTCTGGAACTCCCACGGTCGTCCCAGATACACGGCATTTTGAACTCATACCAGTTGACGAGGATGGGTTTGGCCCGATAGTGAAATATAGGTTTGGCGACACCCATGACCTTGAGAGGAAGTTATCGATTCTGATAGAAGATGGTGATCTCAGGAAGAGGGTCTCGAGGGCCGCGAGGGAATATGCCAAAAAATATAGTGATGATTTTGTCGCCAGGAAATTTTTGGATCTCATCAGATCTTTAGGGGCTTGATGTCAATAGATCCTCCCCTTATCAAGCTCTGCCATCAAGTTGTTTAATGAGAGTATTCCCAGCCCGATCATGTAGTCCGCCGCACCATAGCTTATCACCACCTCATCCTTGCTTATCTTAACCGCTCCACATGGAAAGATCGTTAAGGGCCTGTCTCCGATGAGCTCGTAGGGCGTGGTCGGCTCCATTATGTATCTAGGGGTGACCGCTTCTAAGACGACTTCATCATCCGATAACGATAGCTGAGCCGCGAAGACCCTATACACCAATCGCTCTCTATCGGTGGCGTGGATCAGGGTTATGAGCTTCTTATCTCCCATGTTTACGAGCGGGGTGGCCCATCCAAGCTTGCCCTCAAACGGCATTACATCGAGCACCTCGACCGCATCAACGATCTCTATCTCTTTGATCCTCATCTCATCCGTCGATAAAATCTTTGGATCGAGCTTGCTTACAACGAGCCTCAAAGTATCATCGATTAGATGTGGTCTATGGAGGAAGTAGAGTCTCCCATCCCCCATCTCATGGAGAAAGGCGTCTTTGTCGGTTATTATCCTACCAAAGACGTTTGCGGATGGTATGAATACGAAGCGCTTAATCCAGTTTCTGAGGGTTTCGTCATAGACCGCCGTCACGGGCACGGTTCTATTCACCCTGATTGGGGAGAAGTAGTTTATCGATCTACCGGTATAGGTCATATATAGCTTGCCGCGGATTTTGTAAACTCTTGGATCCTCGGTTCCCCAAACATCGTATTTCGTCGATGGATAGATGATTATTCTCCCAACATAGCTGTTTATGTTTACGTATCCGTTGAAGAGGTCATGGAGCGGGACCTCGAACTCGATTATGCTACTGACATACATGTAGTATCCGAGGATTATTCTAGCGTAGACCTTTAGGACATCTTCCTCCTCATCATAGGTTATGCTCGCGTTGAAGGCGGTTATCGGATGGCTCACGGGATAGTTATGGATGGTTATCCTGTTAGGACTTATCACTCCATATCTTCTAACGATATCCTCAGTTTCATTTCTTCTGATCCTCTTGGCTTCTTCAGATCCAATAGCTCTCTTAAATCTAAGGCTGGCGATCACCATTTAGTCACAGACCATATCCGGAGACTGTCAGCCTATAAGTTTTTCCGTCAACAAATTTTAGTCTCCCAAACGAATCCCCTATGGTTGAGTGGGTATAGGATAGATCTCGAAGAAGTCGGGGAGTGGGCTAAGTCTGGGGGATTTAGGAGGGTCTTGATCCAAGCTCCTCCAGGCTTATGGCCAGAGGCGGCGAGGGTCTCGGAGTTCTTGGAGAAGAATGGCATCGAAGCGATAATCCATGGAGGTAGCTGTTGGGGTGGATGTGATGTAGCATATCTTGAGGCCAAGTCTCTGGGGCTCGACGCGATAATCCACATGGGCCATTCAAGGTTTCTGGAGAGGGATGAAGTCCCAACCTACTATCTCGAATGTAGATACATGGACCCGGAGCCTCTTAGATCGCTACTGAGAAAGGTCGGGGACCGGCTCGATGGGTTTAGGAGTATAGGGGTGGGCTTAACCGTTCAATGGCTCGACTTCCTAGACGAGTTTCTAACTGGGCTACGAAATCTAGGGTTCGAGCCCTATGTCGGCGAACCAATGGGAGTCTTAAGGTATAGGGGGCAGGTGCTAGGATGCTATTATCGTCCTCTCTTAAGGCTTGAAGAGGTGGTGGACTGCTATCTGGTGGTCGGGAGCGTATTCCATGGCCTTGGGCTAGCGCTCCAAACGAGTAAGCCCACCTATGCAGGAGACCCACATACCCAGAAGATCGTGAAGCTTGAGGAGCGCGTCAAAAACCTCCTAAAATCTAGATATGGCCATATTCAAGGATTCAAGAGGGCGCGGCGAATCGGAGTGCTATTAAGCGTTAAGCCCGGTCAGAGGAGAGTTAAGCTAGCCATGAAGTTGAAGGAGCTGATTGAGGAGACTGGTAAGGTCTCGGGGGTCGTCGTGGTGGATGATGTGAGAGAGGACTATCTACAAGACCTCCCCCATGAAGCCTTCGTTAACACGGCTTGCCCAAGGCTCTCGATAGAGGATCAAGAGAGGTTGAGGAAGCCCCTCCTACTACCCATGGAGGTGGCCGTCGCTCTCGATAGGGTGAGCTGGGAAGAGATTATCAGAACTCCAAGCTACATGGCCATGGAGATACCTTTATAGCCTCATACCCCGGCGAGAAAGCTTCAGCCGACGACTTAGAGGAATAGCTTATAGATAGATTTATTGAAGATATCTCGAAGTGAGATGGTATTCTTGAGGGACGGCGACCTAGCATCTCCGGGAGAGCCGATATGCGTTGCGGAGGAGTATATGCCTGGAGAGAACGTTGAGCTCGATAAGGGGGGAGTCGTGGTCTCGATCCTCAGGGGGAGGGTGAGCTATGATAACAAGAGGAGGGTTGTTAGGGTTGAGCCCCTAAAGCTCGTCGAGAGGCTTAGGGTCGGCGATAAGGTGTTGGTCGAGGTTAAGGAAGTCCAAGATAAGATAGCGATAGCCAGCATACTATCGATTAATGGAAGGCTTATCAAGCATCCGAGGACCGCGGTCATCCTCCCAAATCCTGGGATGAGGAAGACCATGGATCAGTATGTTGGAATAGGGGATTTGGTGGTGGCCTCGGTGGTTACGACCTTCATGGGGATCATCGGGCTATCCATATGGAGGCAGGATCTAGGGGTGGTGTTGGCGAGATGCGATAAGTGTTCCGGGATGCTGAAGAGGGTTAGGAGGAGATTGGTCTGCGTGAGATGCGGGAGAGTGGAGAAACGTAAAATAGTTCCACAATATGGTAGCATAGCATACCTAATCTCCATGATGGGGTGAGGGGATGGAGCTCAGGATAGTAAGAGTTAGGGATGACTTCTTAGAGCTTGAAGCCCTAGAGGAGGATCCAGCCTTCTTCGACTCCCTAAGCGAGCTCATCCAAAAGCTCGATGGGGTGGAGTATGCTGGGATAACGATAGAGCATCCATTAACGAAGAAGATAATCATGAGAGTCAAGACGGATCCCTCGAAGATAAAGGCCGTGGACGCCGTGAAGAGATCTATTCAAGAGCTGAGGGAGATATCCGGAGAGCTTAGAGAAGCCTTCGAGAAGCTTTAACCACATAGCTTTTTGAATCTAACGTTATAATATCGAGACCTCGAAAGATTGTTGGATGACCGAGGTGTTCGTTGGAACATCCGGCTGGATGTATGACTGGAATAGAGGCGGATCGTTCACTTGGTATGTTGAGAACTCAAAGCTTAACGCCGTCGAGTTAAACGCGTCATTCTACAGGTTTCCATACCCATCTCAAGTATTGGGCTGGGCTAGGAGAAGCCGGGGGCTGAGATGGTCTGTGAAGGTTCATAGATCAATCACCCACATGAGGAAGCTCTCGGAAAAAGCCTTCGAGACTTGGAGAAAATTCGATAAGCTCTTCAAACCACTCGATGAATACGTGGACTTCTACCTCTTCCAGATGCCTCCAAGCTTCTCCGCAACGGATACCAATCTAGATAGGGTCTCCAACTTCATAAGGATGACGAATCTTGGGAGGAGGTTCGCGATAGAGTTCAGGCATCCGAGCTGGTTTAAGCCAGAGTTATCAGAAATCATCTCAGATCTCGGAGCGGTATATGTCTCCGTAGATTCTCCTATGATTACGTGGATCTCCTCAAGCAACAGCGTAATCTATCTGAGAATGCATGGAAGGACTGATTGGTATGCTCATGACTACTCTAAGCATGAGTTGAAGGAGATCGTAGAGGAGGTGGCCGCCTATAAGCCTAGAAAGATCTACGTCTTCTTCAATAACGATCACTGGATGCTTGAGAACGCTAGGCTCATGCTTAAGCTGATGAGAAGTTTTCTTAAATGAGTCCTGAAAAGCCTTCATTCCAATATAAATGGGGATAGAGTTAATTAACCGGTTCTCCCAGCGATTAGTGGGTGGTAGGGGGAGGATGGAGTTCTGCCCTAAATGCGGTAAAGTCATGGTCTTGAAGAAAAAATCTGAAAAGGTCGTCCTAATATGCCCCAGATGCGGATATGAGAAGCCTGTCAAGGATAAGGTGATATACACCAAGGTTCCGAGGAGGAAGGTTGAGGAGATAACCGTTATAGAGGAGGGCGAGGAAGGAAAGGTCTTACCCACGACGACCGACGTGATATGCCCTAAATGCGGGAATAGAGAAGCATATTATTGGGCTGTTCAAACGAGATCCGCCGACGAGCCTATGACTAGATTCTTTAGATGCACGAAATGCGGGCATACTTGGAGGGAATACGATTAGCATAATAGGATGTATGATCTCTTCAGGGTTGGGGGTAGATTCATCTTCTTAAGATGGGCCTCCCTCGCCGAGACCATGAATATCCCCACCAGCTCATGCTTCAACCTCGTCAAGGTATCCATCAAGGAGTTGAAGAATGGCGGGGTTGGAGAGTGAGAGGCGATCGCGAGGATGCTCTCCCTCCTCCTACTCCCCCTCAATACAAGCCAATACGACTTTGCATGCATCCCTCCATGCTCCGTGAATATTATCGGTATAGATTCTCCATTAAATGCGATGGGCTCATTCGCTATTATGTGAAGAGGTCTTGAGGTCGCCGTCGAGAGATACGATGCTAATGGTATACTTAATAGGTCTAGGGAGAGGAAGGAGGTAACCTTCATCCCCATGAACTCGTTGAGGACATGAGCCCCGAGAACCTTAATTATATTGGGATCCAACATCACGCGAGAGAGATCTGGATAATCTTCTCCACCCTCGATATTCTGAGCTATTAAGGATGAGATATTTATATCCGCTAGAAGATTCTTTAGGAGCTTCTCCGCCCTACTCCGCTTCGGTATAGTCCTTCCAGTCAAGTATCTCGTTAGGGTGGAGACCGGGAATCCCGTGATGGTTGAGAGCTTCCTATAATTATATTTAGACTTCAGGATCTTGAGGAGATCTACCGCTATTAGCCTCCCTCCCTCATCGAGATTGAGGGTCAACCTATTAGTTCTTTTAAATACTTTCGCCATGATTTCATCGAATTAACGATCTGGTTAAAGATAAGCCTTACAGCTCAAAAAACATCGAAATCATACCCAGAAAATCTGACAACAGGCTACAAGCAGAATACAAAAGAAATTAAGGATCGAAGACCATGGAACATATGGGCCCGTGGCCTAGCCTGGATATGGCGCCGGCCTCCGGAGCCGGAGGTCCCGGGTTCAAATCCCGGCGGGCCCGAATATCTCCACAGCTTTTTAGCTGGATTCGGATCTGCGGATAGTCTTTATCAGGTGTTTAAGGGTTTCTGTGAATAGCTCCTCACGGTGGGCTGAGACCAGTTTTATATCGAGTTCTTCACAGGTCTTCAATAAGTTATCGGTTCCCTCATAATTCATGATCAAGATTAGGTGCTTTATATCTGAATCAGCCTTCTTGATGGCGATTGAGAGTATGTCGAAGATATTGTCTAATGGCTTTAAGAATGGCTTGGATAAATTCATCGATTTTAACTTGATGAGTATATCAGGTTTCTTCCCCTCAGATAGCCATACGGCAAAGTCCCAGCGGTGAACAGCTCCAGATAACCCTCTCACCTTATAATCCCTCACATATCTCAATCCAAGTTTTGCAAGCACGTCTTCGACATAAGCCATCCAAGAGCTTAGATTTTTTTGCAGTGCTCGGTCGGCGTGAACGCTCTCCTCAGCCCTCTTGGATAGGGTAACCTCTTTCACCCTCCCTATATGTCCACAGTCGTAGCAGATTCTCAAGACGATTTTCCGATAATCCATATTCTCCTTCACGAGCTTTCTCCCACATCTCGGGCACACGAAGTTATTGAACTCAAATGTAGCGATTGACGCGATATATCCACATGATAAATGCTCTATACATATCGCGTCGCTCACATTTGTCGACCCACAGGCCTCACAGACGGGCTTAGAGCCTGTCGAGGAGTTCTCATCAACGCTAGCGTTTGAGCCGCTCGATGATCGACTAATTTCAAGCATTACTCAACATAACTTGACCTCGTTGGATATTAGTCCCTATGCGACATTGTTTAAAAAATCTCGCGACCTTTTATAAAAATGTTAAATAATACCGTCGCCCATATCAAGGTATGTCCGTTGGAGAGCTTGCCCTAAAGGTTGGGCTAACCAAGGAAGAGCTGATCCTACTACTGATCCAAGCGGCTATGATAGGCGTATGCCTAACCCTTGGAGCTGGGCGAGGAGAGCCTATCGGGAAGGTTCCTCTCTAACGCATTAACTCTCTTCATTATTTTTTCTATGCTGATCTTGTATGGATTCAGCCAGCCAGTCTTCTTGAGGAAGAGGTTAGAGTGTATGGCGAATGTCAAGGTATTCTCCATATCGAGGAATTCTAAGTTATCTATTATCAATCTCTCGCTGAGATATTTCAAGACCCTATATAATGCCATAGATGGGACGAGCATTAAACCAAGGTATTCGCCATTAACTGTTCTCATCTCTGCATAGGTGAACGGTATGTTGATTATGGGCTGTCTAGCTTTCTCAACATTCTTGGACTCTATGAGGATCGAGGTCGAGACGAGATCGGGATTCCAGATAGGGAACCAAATGACCGCATACATGTATATGGCTTTCATCGCATGTTGATAGTGTCTCTTAATGGTCTGCCTACTTACCCCCAGCTTTCTGGAGAGATCAACGTATTTGACGAAGATGTTTTTCTGAAGCTCCTTCAATATGAGTAAGTCAATCTTATCAAAGTTTACCGTTGGGCTGAGTTCTTCATAGATCTCCGGAACCTGGAATTCTCGATTAAACCAATCCTGCCTCCATACACCTCTCCTGAAATCGAAGCAATCGACTCTGAACGGCAATATCCTCATGTATAATAACTTCTTCACGGTGTAGTCGTTTATGGTGCCCATGGACTTGAGATTTTCGAGGAGCTCTATGAGATCATCTACGTATTTTGGAGGAAGCGTAAAGATCGTGAGAAACCTTCTACTCTTCATAAGGTAAGTGTAATACTTTAAGTACATGAACTCTCCAAACACTTTCAATAAACCGCTCATATACTTCGGCGATAAGCGGCTGCTTAGGGTCACTAAATATCTTTGAAGACCGAGGACTCCACAATTTATCGCCGCCCGTGATGAGAGGCCTAATTTGGGGAACCTCTTCGTGAGTATATATCTCACGGTTGGGATCGGGACTCCCGTCTCTCTTGAGATCTTTGAGTAGCGCGGGCCATATCTCATCAAAGCTTCTACCACTTTTGCGGTCGCGTCCATAGCGCTTTCACCCAATATTAGTCTCTTTCAAAAAGTAATAGCTTACTTTATACTAAAAAATGTTATTGTTCGCTTCTAAGTCGAATAGTGATGTAGCTTTTTAATCCCGATCTATGAATTATTAACATGGATGGAGCTGCTAGTTAAGACCCCGCTCGGCCTTGAGAGAATCGTTGCCTCGAGGATACTTGAACTTGAGCCTAAGGCTGAGGTCGTGGCCAAGCCTAAGGGGCTTGGAGGGCTGATAATAGTGGATTCATGTCCAGATAGGTTCAAGCTTATGGAGGAGATTTTGAGCGAGGTTCCGGAGGCTGAGAGGGTTATCCCGGTTGAGGCTGAGGTCGATGCGAGGATCGAGGAGATCGAGGCCGCCGCCAAGGAGTTGGCCATGAAGAGGCTTAGCCCCGATCAAAGCTTCGCCGTTAGAACGGTTAGGAGGGGGAGCCATGAGTTTAGGAGCATAGACGTGAATATCAGGGTTGGAGCATCCATCCAAGAAGCGGTCGGGGCTCCCGTAGACCTAGATAATCCCGAGAAGATAATTCAGGTTGAGATAATCTTCGACAAGGCGGCCGTGGCGATCCTCGATGGAAGCTCTGAATGGAGGAAGATGGGTTTCGGGAAGAGGCCGTCGACCAAGTTCTTCAATAAGGTCTCGATAGTTCAGATGCCCTATCTCGGTTCTATGGAGGGTGCGAGGGAGATCGGGAGGAGGATTGGGAGAGCGGTTCAAGCCTATGAGGTTAGGGAGCTGGTGATAGCGCCGAATAAGCCTGTGAACGCCATGGAACTCGCCTCCTTCATCGACGGGGTATGGGAGGGGATAGAGTCGAGGTTTAAGATCCAGAGGAGGAGTTATGGTAGAGCCGTTGAGAGGATTCAGGTCTATGTTCAAGACCTTTATCAGCTCGTTAGGGAGAGGAGGGGTGAGCCCATCATAGTCTTCGAGCCTGAAGGTCTCCAGCTTAGAGACGCGGCCGCCAAACTTAAGGAAATCTTGTCGAGGTCGAAGAGGGTGAGCTTTCTCTTCGGATCTAGGGAGGGGATACCGAAGGGCGTATACAGGTTGGCGGATCTAGTCATAGACTTGGCTCCGGCGATAACCCTTCCAACCGAGGTAGCGGCTCCAGCGGCCTTGACAGCGGTCTATACGGCCTTGAACATGATGAACCTCGTATAGCTTCATCCTCATTAGGGAAAAATTCTTTGACTTGAGAGAGATGGAGAGAGAGTAGTCTCGAGTAAGACTCTCTATAGGGGTAAGCTCCTCGATCTGAGGTTGGATGAAGTCTTGTTATCGGGTGGGAGGAGGGTTAGGAGGGAGATAGTGGTCCATCCAGGAGCATCCGCGATCCTGCCGATAGTAGAGCCCGGAAAGATTCTCATGGTGAGACAGTATAGGCATCCGGTCGGTGAGGTTCTCTTGGAGATCCCGGCTGGAACCCTTAAACCCGGCGAAGATCCGATGGCCTGCGCGGCTAGAGAGCTTGAGGAGGAGACTGGTTATCGCGCCGAGAAGCTCGCCCATCTAATCACCATATATCCTACTCCAGGCTATAGTAGTGAGATCCTACACATCTATCTAGCAAGAGATCTGAGAAGAGGGGTTCAGGCGCCTGAGATGGATGAGAACATCTCGATCGTTGAGATGTCCCTTGATCAGGTACTGGATGGGATTAGGGATGGTAGGATCAGGGACTCAAAGACTATAGTAGCCATCTTATACTACCTCTTCTTCATCAAGGGTCGCCACGTTTAAACCAGAGATATAGGGATGATCTCCTCGAATCCTCCCCACCTTTCACCTGAAGTGTTCGTATCCTCTCCTCTCCACGGTCACGTACTTCCCAAACCATTTAGCCTCGATGATTTTCTCCTCGATCACCCTACCTATCGGGATCAGACTCCCCCCAACGCTCTTGACCGATCTTAAAGCATCTTCAAGCATCTTCGGCTTAACCGTGACTATAAGCTCATACTCCTCTCCCCCATGAAACACTAGGTCGAATAAATCTACATCGAATCTCTCAGCATACTCCCTCGCATCATCATCTATCGGCGGATCATCTATCCTAAACCCATATCCATTTAGATCCATTAAGGTGTGGAGGGTCTCGGAGAGGCCGTCGCTTGAATCCATGGAGGCTGTTAATGCGCCGGACATCGCGAGAGCAGCTCCCTCCTCGACCCTAGCTCTCGGTCTCAGGAATTTCCTGATGACCTTCTCGGCCACCGCCTCTCCCCTATGGTTGTTGAGGAGTGCGTGAAGTCCGGCTGCTTGAGCTCCAAACCTTCCCGTGACGGCGACTATATCTCCAGGTCTCATCCCAATCCTCGGAACCGGATTAGTGGCCCTCGCCAAGCACATGACATCTATCACAAGCTCTCTCCCCTCATTTGTATCCCCTCCGACCACCTTCCCACCATAGATCCTAGCCGCTTCTTCGATCCCGCTCCAGAGTTCCTCGAACTCGTCGAAGAACATCTTAGATGGAAGCGCTAGGGAGATTAGATAGGCTATAGGCTTCCCACCCTTTGCCGCTATATCGCTCGTAGTGGCGGTCACAGCCCTATACCCAACATCTCTAAAACTCATCCCTGGTGGAATATCGGTCGACTCTAGGAGCATGTCGGATGAAAATATTATCCTATCACTTAAGATTATGTCAACCGCATCGTCTCCCGGCGGTAGGAGGGAGCCGTTAAGCTGCTCAAGCCTACTGATCACATACTCTAGAATGTATCTCTCACCGAGATCTCTTAATCTCCTCCTCAACCGATAAGCCTCCTGAAGAAGGTCTTTACACACCACTCAGCATAGGAGATTATCTCTTTTTTAGCGAGCTTCGACTCACCGCTTCTCCTCGGCATGAACTTCAACGGATACTCGACGATCTTGCAGCCCGCCCTGTTCAATAGGTAGAGTAGTTGAACTTGGAAGACGTATCCGGACTTGAGCTCGGTCAACCTATCGACGACTTTTCTCAAAGACTCCGCCCTAATTATCCTAAACCCCGAGGTTAGGTCGCTTAGCTTAACCCCAGTTGAGATTCTGGCGAGAAGGTTCGCGGATTTGCTTATCAGGATTCGGGCGAAAGATCCATTAACCCATCCCCCGCCCTCAATATATCTTGAGGCCACCACCACATCCGCTCCAACCTCCTCAACGTATTCAAGCATCTTGACAAGCGTTTCAGGTGGGTGGCTGCCATCGGCGTCCATCTCACAGATATATCTCGCCCATGGATGCTTGGTGAGGGCGTATCTGAATCCATCTATATACGCCGACCCTATTCCGAGCTTTCCCGGCCTCCTAAGGACCTCGACCCCACCCCCTCTCTTAGATCCAATCTCCTCCGCAACCTCCGCCGTCCCATCAGGGCTTGAGTCATCGACTATAAGCGCTAAAGCCCTCCAACCCGCCTCTTCCAACGAATCCAAGAGTCTTGGAAGAAGCCATCTAACATTCTCCGCCTCCATATAGGTTGGGATGACGACGACCACCACAACAAGCCTAAGGATGAAATACGATTTAAAAATAATATAATGCCAAGGAATCGTTAGGGACGAGGCCCCGGTAGCTCAGTTGGTAGAGCGGCGGCCTCGTAAGCCGCAGGCCGCGGGTTCAAAGCCCGCCCGGGGCTCCACTCAGATTTCTCATAACTATTCTATCATAGGATAGGTGATAGGTGATAGGTGTGGAATTAAAAAGAAAGGTGAGTATTGTTCGTGTTTCATTCTAGGAGTTCGATGGCCTTTGTTAAAGCCTCTTTAATCTTCTCAGCCTTCGACCTCAGCTCATCTAGTGATTTCTTGGCCTCGGATAGTTGGTTTTTGAGGTCGTTGATCTCTGCTTCATACTTCTCCTTGAGCTTCTCGACCTCCTCCCTCTTCACAACCTCCCCGGATCTTATCGCCTCCTCTAGGCTCGGCTGCTTAAGCTCGAAGATGGATGGCAGCTCTAGTTTAACCCCTTCTCTCAGGAAGCGCTCATAGGTCTCCCTGACTATTTGGCCAGCCTTGGTCTTCCCTCCAAGATGGTTTCTTATGGTCGCCTCGCTCCTACCGAGCTCATCAGCTATCTGGCTCACGGTCATCTTAGCCTTCTCCCTGGCCAAGGCCGCGGCCGCGACCGCCAATGAGTCCACCCAAGTCAACCTCTCCTCGGCCTTCCTCAACTCCTCTAAAACGTCTGGTCTGAGGATGCTTCCGATCAGTAGGGCTGACTCGAGTTTATGGATCTGCTCTCTCCCAATCGGGGTTAAGGGAACCTCTTCGCTCATCTCATATCACCTTCCAGTTATCTTAATTACCTCCTCGGCTTTAACTATCATCCCCTTATCCGTTATCTCGAATGGATGCCTGCGCATCGAGTGAGATGTTCCCCTCATCTTCCAGACGATTATGCTCCTCCTAAGCTCTCCATCAACCTCGTCGAGGTCGAGTCTAATTATCCCATCCGCAGCGTGCTCGACTCCAGGGCCTCCGAAGCCCCTCTCAGTCACGCTCACCTGCGAGACTAGGATCGACGTGCACCCCATCCCCGACAAGATCTTCTTCAACTGTAGGACCATTCCCCTGGCCATGGCGGGCTTGGTTATGTAGAGAGTTGTCACCGAGTCTATCACCGCCCTTACCGCTCCAACATCTCTAATCGCCTCCCTCAAGACATCGACCAAGGATTGGAAATCATCTGGAGCTCTCACCACATATCGCTCACGTTTAGCAGCCTCCCCTATACCAGCCGTGAACGCGTCGACTATCGCGAACATCCCCTTCTCCTCATAGGGCCTGACGTTCCAGCCGAATTGAGACATCGAGACGCGGACCTGGACTGGATGCTCCTCCAAGACCACCAAGACCCCAGGCTCGCCGAGCCTCAGCCCATTATACAGGTATTGTTGGCCGAAGATCGATTTACCCGTTCCAGGCCCTCCGGAGAGCAGGACCACGTTCCTCTTCGGGATCCCACCATGTAGGATGTCGTCGAGGCCTGGAATTCCAGTTACAACCCTCTCGATAGGCATTTTAGATACACCGAGTATAATGCTTCTAGCCGCTACTTAAATCTCTTCGGCATCACGATCACCCCCTCCTCCGGGTCGCCGACCTCTATGCAGAGTCCCTTGAGATGGAGTATTCCGATGAGCGCGCATGTGGCCGCGTCGAGTATGTCTCCATCCACATCTATGGGCAGATTCTTCAACCCAAGCCTCCTCAAGTCTTCTCGAAGCCTCTCAACCCCATCCCTCTTCGTCGAGATCCCCAAGATCTTCTGAGCTCCAGTCGGGAAGACCTCTATTACCCTGAAGCCTCGGTCCTCAAGCTTTCTCCTAAGCCTAATCCCCCTCAAGGTTAGGAGTCTCATGGATCGGAGGGTTAGGGGAAGTGGCTTAAGCCCCATCCTCCTCAAAGCCCTATCACATTCACGCATAGATTTGGCATAGCCTTCCCGTGGTAGGGTGAGCGGCGCGTCGATCGCCACTATACTCGGAGACCTCTCCTCGATGAAGTCGATTATCTCCTCATCCAGATGGACCTTGAGAGCCTCACATCTAAGCATCTCATCTAGATGGCATAAACCAGTCCAGTTTCTCGGAGACCCTGCTAGATCCACGCCGACGGCTGAGACCATCCCCCCATCGAAGAAGCCTATAGAAGATTTCAAGCTTTCCATCTCCTCACATAAAACCAACTTCATCGTCAAAGATCTCCATGGACAAATTTCCAGCGCGAAAAAGATTAAAATAAGCCTAAGAAGACACAGGATAACGGGGCCCGTAGCTCAGTCAGGTAGAGCGCCGGGCTCTTAACCCGGGGGTCGAGGGTTCAAATCCCTCCGGGCCCGCAGCTTAATTCGTTAGTTCCATTTCACCCTCCATCCGCAGATATCGTTTGCGCAGATTATTCCTGAGATCGTGACGGCTTCTATGCCTCCTCCTGGGAATGTTGATGCGCTGGCCAAGTATAGTCCCCTTATCGGGGTCTTGAAGTATGGTCTCTTGGTGTGGATCGATTGATCGAATGAGTAGATCGCTCCCTCGGGCATGGAGGTGTATCTCTCATAGGTTTTCGGGGTCGCCGCATCCATCACAACAATATGCTTAGATAAATCCGGTATAAGCTTCTCAGCCTTCTCGACGAGCTTCTCCGCAAGCCTCTCCTTTAACCTAAGGTATTCCTCCGTCCCCCTCTCTGGGAAATCTCGATAATTCGCCCCCGTTAGAATCATTATGCTGGCCTTACCCTTTGGAGCAAGGGTTGGGTCTGCGTTGGAGTTTATGACCAGATAATATCCCTCATCGAGGTTGACTGTTATCGATGGAAGATCTCTTAGATCCATGTCGAGTCCTAGGAAGACGGCGAAGCATGAGGGAGACATCTTCAACCCCCTAATATATTCGATGAACTCTTTATCCAGATGTTTCTCCCCAACCAATTCTAGAAACGTTGTCTTGGCATTTGCGTTGGCCACGACTATCGGAGCCTTAAACACCCTTCCACCAGCCCTTACACCCCTGACCCTCCCCTCTTCCACCAATATCTCTTCCACCCTACATCTAAGCAAGACTCTACCACCATGATCCTCGATAAATCTCCTAAGGGTCTCGGCGAAGTTCTGCGCCCCTCCCCTCGGAAAATATCCCCCATGAATATAGTACGAGACCACGGCTGTCAAGGCGCCACTCGCTGGAACTTCGCTGGGCTCCGCTCCAATGTATCCAATCAGGGCGCATAGGAGGGTTTTCAGGTCTTCGTCTTCAAAGTATTCGTCGAGCTTCTCCTTAAACGCCTTATTCATCCAATCATAGAAGTGGGGATGCTCTCTGGGATAGTTTAGGAGCTTCTTCGATCCGAAAACCTTCACGATCAGCTCGGCTGGCAGGGGAACCCCATAGACATCAGCCTCCATATAGCATTCATCATACGCCATCCTCGCATCCTCAAAGAATCTCCGAATATTCTCCTCCTCGGATGGAAACATCTCCGATAATCTCTTGACGAACTCGTCGAAGTTTCCGGCCTCGATCACCTCACCTCGAAAGATGTATCTCATCCTATTCTTCACGAATAGTTCTTCAGGCTTGAGTCCAAGCTCATTTAGGAGATATGTTATCGGCCCCCTCTCCCATAGGCCGCTCACATCCGATACTCCGACGTTGAAGGTGAAGCCATCCCTCTTGAATGATGAACAATATCCCCCCACCTGATAATGTTGTTCTAGGACGAGGGTCTTATAGCCTCTCTTTGAGAGAAGCGCGCCGCATACTAGGCCGCCTATCCCAGATCCGACGATTATCACGTCATACTCGTCTTCGGCCTTCGGCTTCCTCGGATCAACTTCAACCCTCCAATCATACTTCCTGAAATCCCTCGTTAAGAAATATGCTGACAACTTCTCCGGCAAGAATATGGAGAGAATGATCCCAACTGCGATTAAGGTGTTCGAGACTATCCTAGCATACGGATTGCTTAGAATTATAGATGTGATCGCATTTAAGAGGAATATCATCGACCACACTCCAGATATCGCATCGTTGACTAGGAGGAACGTCTTATCCCTCCAATAGACCTCTGGGTAATCCCTCTTGGAGGCTTGGAGGGTGAAGGGCTTCCCCGCGGCGATCGAGATCAACGCCATAATGAATAACGCCAAGTATCCTAGGAAGCTAGGCTTCTCCACGAATAGCCCGAAATCGAGTATGTATGTGGCCGCGGACGCCGCCGCGAAATACGCTAGCGACGTCAGATCCATAGGATTGAACTCTCTTAGGCGGGCTTGATAGATGACGAGTATCGCGGCGACCGCGAGAGAGATGAGAACCCCTATACTTAGACCGAGGCCGCATAGAATCCAGTATATGATCCATGGGATGAAGGAGATTAGGATGAAGAGCATTCCAGGAACCTTGGCCATGGCCACCGCACCAGCCGCATCCGATTAAGCCTAAACCATTATTAAAGTGATCAGCGCCCTCCATCAGCCATTTAGAGATGATTGGGCTGCTTAGACAGGGTTATCACCGAATACTTTAATCTGGAGATTAGGTTCTTCTGATGTCGCGGGATGAGGGTCAGGCTCGTAAAACAGTTTATGAGTGAGGAGGTTGTGGAGGCTGTTATCGAAGCCCTCCAGAATGAGAGGGCTGTCATGGGCGAGAGCGTCTTCAAGTTCGAGGAGGAGCTTGCGAGATACTTCGGGGTCAAGTATGCGGTCACGACCAGCTCTGGAACCCATGCCCTCCAATTCGCCCTAATCGCGGTAGGGGTGAGGGCTGGAAAGAAGGTCGTGACAACCCCCTACTCCTTCATAGCGACGGCCAACTCAGTGATTCATGCGGGTGGAGTCCCGGTCTTCGCAGATGTTAGAGAGGATACATTCAACCTCGACCCGAATGAAATTCCAAGGGTCTTGGATGAAGATGTCTCAGCCATACTTCCAGTCCATCTATTCGGCTATCCGGCGGATATGGATGAGATATGCTCGATCGCCGAGGATCGGAAACTAGCAGTCGTAGAGGATGCATGCCAAGCCCATGGAGCCATGTATAAGGGGAGGAAGGTCGGTGGTATAGGTGATGTAGGATGCCTAAGCTTCTATCCGACTAAGAATATGAGCGTCTTCGGGGATGGTGGGGCTGTCTTAACGAATGATGAAGAGACAGCGGAGGTCGTTAGAAAGCTGAGAGACTGCGGTAGGAGATCTAGATATGTCCACGACATGATAGGATACACGGCTAGATTGAACACGATAAACGCTGCGATAGGCAGGGTTCAGCTCAGACATCTAGATGAATGGAATGAGAGGAGGAGGGAGATCGCCGAGAAATACAATAGACTCCTATCCGACATAGATGAGATAAAACTCCCCCCACGCGGAGGCCATGGGATAAAGCCCGTCTACCACCTCTACACGATAAGAACCGAGAGAAGAGATGAGTTGAAGAGGTGGCTTGAGGGAGTTGGGATTGAATGCGGAGTATATTACCCCCTCCCAATACATCTACAGCCGATCTATAGGAGGCTATTCGATTATCGCGAGGGATCATATCCGGTGAGCGAGAAGTTGAGCAGGACTTGTCTAAGCATACCAATACATCCATTCCTGAAGGATGATGAGGTGAACTATGTGTGTGAGAAGATCCACGAGTTTTTCGATAAGGATCATTGAACTGCTTGATAGGCTGAAGATAATCGAGGTCTTAGGTTCATAAAGGATGAGTCCGCTAGCTAAGTTGCTCAAGGTGATTCATGAGTCAGATGGATGTTAAAAGTTGATCAGACCTCGAAGTATCTCTCATACTCCCAATCCGTTATCCTCTTAGAGGCGTATTCGCTCCACTCCTCCCTCTTGAGCTTGAGGAAGTTCTCCCCAGCAACCCCTAAGACATCCCTAAGCAACGAGTCCCTCTCGAATGAGTCTAAGGCCTTCTCCAGATTCGACGGGAGGGTTGGAAGCCTCCTATACAACCCACTTTCATAGATGTCCTCCTCTATCGACTTTGGAGGCTCTAAGTTTCTCTCGATTCCATCGAGTCCAGCGACTAGTAGCGCCGCTAATAGGAGGTATGGGTTCGCCGATGGATCTGACGCCCTATACTCTATCCTCGCGCCATCCATGTCCGCGAACTCCGGGATCCTTATCAGGGCGTCTCTATTCTTCATCCCCCAATAGACGTATTTCGGGGCCTCAAACTCTCCAAACCTCTTATACGAGTTCACGGTTGGATTCGCTATCGCTGTTATCGCATCGACATGCTCAAAGATTCCTGCTATGAAGTTCTTCGCCAGATCCGACAACCTGTATTGATCGCCCTCATCGTAGAATAGGTTCTCGCCATCCCTCCAAAGGCTTAGATGTATGTGGAAGCCGTTTCCAGGCTTTCCATAGAATGGCTTGGGCATGAATGATGCCTTCAATCCCTCGGCCTCGCATACAAGCTTGATTATATTCTTCGTTAGGAGAGTTTTATCGGCTATCCGCAGCCCCTCATCATGGAGTATGTCGACCTCATTTTGACCAGGGCCGACTTCGTGGTGGCCCATGCTCCACGCGATCTTCGCCTCGGAAAGCTTCTCGGCTATAGCTATCTTGATTAGATTCGCCTTATCCCTCGGCGAGACATCGAAGTAGCTTCCACCATCTATCGGCTCGCGATCTCTGAGTATGTAGAATTCTAGTTCTCCAGCGGCCACAAGTTTAAACCCATGCTTTTCACGAACATCCTTTAGAATCTTCTTGAGGATGGTTCGGGGATCGCCCTCGAACGGCTTTCCAGCCTTATAGACATCGCAGAAATAGGTTCTGATCCCATTGATCATGTAGTAGGATGATGTGTCCGGTATCAGCATCATGTCGCTCTCAAATCTCCTCGCAAACCCCTCTATCGATGATCCATCGAACCAAACCCCGTTGGAGCACGCCCTCTCAAACTCATCCTCGGAGATCAATACCTCTTTCAGCACCCCATTTATGTCGGAGAACCTTAGACTTATGATCGGCTTCAAGCCCTTTCCAAATCTCAGATAAAGCTCTCATATATAAGATGCGCGTTAAAGCTCTTGGAAAGCATGGAGAGGGTGAAGTCCATCGAGATAGTCACCAAGCATATCCGGTTAAAGAAGCCATTTAGGACAGCTCTCAGAGAGGAGGAGGAAGCGGAGAACGCCTACATCATAATAGAGTCTTCAGGCGGATTCAGAGGCTTCGGGGAGGCCGCTCCGATCATGGAGGTGACAGGCGAGAATTTGGCCGGATGCCTAGAATTCCTAAACTCGCTGAGAGGTTATATCGTTGGAGCCGAGATCCCAGAGGATCTGAACAAGCTATTGAGAAGAATCCATAGGTTTAGGGGTTTTCCCGCTGGTAGGGCCGCTGTCGAGACGGCTCTCCTAGATCTCTATGCGAAGATCGTTGGCCTAAGCTTCGCAGACCTGCTTGGGGGAAGGGTTAAGGAGTCCTTGGAGACCGATTACACAATAAGCCTCCAACTGGTCGAGGCGGTCGTCAAAGAAGCCCTAAAGGCCGTCGATAGGGGGTTTAAGACTCTTAAGATTAAGCTCGGAGAAGACCCTAGAAGGGATCTGGAGAGGGTTAAGGCGCTTAGAGACAATCTAGGATACGATATAGGGATTAGGGTTGACGCGAATCAGGGCTGGAGCCCGAAGCAGGCGATCTGGATCTCAAAGAGGCTTGAGAGATTTGAAGTCGAGCTCATCGAGCAGCCCATCCCATATTGGTGCGTGGATGAGTTGAAGATGCTTAGAGAATCGGTCGAGATCCCGATAGCGGCGGATGAATCCGCGAAGGATCTTAGAGACGTATTGAGGCTCATAAGGGTTGGGGCTGTGGATGTCGTGAATATTAAGCTGATGAAGTGCGGCGGGCCATTAACTGCGTTGAGGATAAGCGATCTCTGCGAGGAGGCTGGAGTGAGGTGTATGATTGGATGCAGCTTAGAGACGAGGATTTCGATAACGGCGGCGGCGAGCCTAGCCTACATCCGAGATAACATCGCCTTCATAGACCTAGATTCACCGCTATTCATCGATGAGGAACCTGTAATTGGGGGAGTCGCCTATAAGGATGGGGGGAGGATCGAGCTACCTCATGAGAATGGCTTAGGGGCGAGACTAGTAGGCTACTAAGGGGAGAGCGGCGTCAAGCCCTCATACCTCAAGAAAAATATTTTTGGCGGGTAGATCCCATCTCGACGTGATAGGAATTATATTGGCTGGGGGATATGGGACTAGACTCTATCCATTGACCAGAAATATCGCGAAACCCCTCCTCAAGATCCGCGACAAGCCGATAATAGATTATATCATGGAGAGGCTCCTCGAACTGGATCTAGAGAGGGTCCTCGTCGCCGTGAATGAGAGGTTTAAGGGCCAGTTCATCGAGTGGCTGGAGAGTAGGGGTTATCCAAATGTGGAGCTTAGGGTCGAGCCGAGCCGCGAGGAGAGGGAGAAGCTTGGGGCGATAAGGGGCTTGTCGAGACTCCTAGACGAGGTTAAGGATGACTGCGTGGTGGTCGCTGGAGACAATCTATTCACCTCAAGCCTAACAGGGTTTAAGGAGTTCTATCTTGAGAAGAAGGCTCCAGTCGTCGGTCTCTACGATATAGGCGACCTCGATAGGGTGAGACAGCTCTCGATGGCCGAGATCGATCGGGAGGGAAGAATTATAAGGTTCGTCGAGAAGCCTGAAAAACCCACCTCCACCCTAGTCGGCATAGGAGTCTACATGCTTCCAGAGAGAAGCCTCAAGAGGGTAAATGAGTATCTTGAGGAGGGAAACAATCCAGATAGCCCAGGATTCTTCATCCAGTGGCTGCATCGTCATGAACCAGTCTATGGATATGTTCTTAAAGGCTATTGGTGGGATATAGGGACTCTTGAAGCATACTATGAGGTCAAGAGGTTCCTAGAGGAGGCTGGAAACGCCTCTAAGCAGGCTTAAGAGAGATGAGGATTGCGGCGAGAAGATGCTTTGGAAACTCTAGCATCGATTGAATCCAATAGATCATCAATATCAGCGCCACTATGACCATCGACACGGCGACGGCGGCCGCGAAGATCCTCGCTAGGTCTCTTGCCCCGCTCGCCCTTGCCAAGGCTTTCTTATGCCTAAACTTTTGAACCATTGCCACCACTTCAAGGAAAGCCGCGCATAGATGCATGTTTTAACTATTTTCCAAAATCTTAAGATAGTGGAATAACACTCGGCGAATCAAATCGTCAAGCGAATATTCTTCACCAAATGCACTCTGATCCCTCAGCTCTGTAAGGGACTTGAGCCGCTGAACGATATAGTGTTAATGTTTTAAAGTAGGTGATCTATAGTTTTGTGGGCTCTTCGGAGGTGAGAGTCTGAGTGGCCGGGATGAAAGTCCTGGGGCGGCATCTGATAGCGGAACTCCATGGCTGTCCACCAGAGCTACTGGTGGATCTAGATCTAGCTGTGAATATCCTTAGAGAGGCCACGAGAATCTCTGGAGCAACCTATCTAGGAGAATTTCACACCGTCTTTGAGCCTCAGGGAGGGATCAGCGTCATCGTCGCCGTCGCAGAGTCCCATCTCTCGATCCACACATGGCCAGAATACGGCTACGTGGCCCTAGACATCTTCACATGCGGCGAGTCCACAGACCCTTGGAAGGCCTATGAATACATAGTTTCGAGGTATAGGCCTGAGAAGGTTAATGTTACGGAGATTAAGCGCGGGCTGATCGAGGTGGAGGAAGCGGTTGATTAAACGCCCCCCAAAATACGTGATGGAGTGGATGAGTCGAACCCTAGCAATACTGTATGGTATCGACGAGATAATCTACTCCGGCAAGACAAAGTATCAGCTTGTCGACATAGTTAGGACGAGGGATTATGGCCTAGCCCTCATACTCGACGGACTGCTCCAATCCGCCGAGGTCGATGAATATGTCTATCATGAGTCTCTCGTCCATCCAGCGATGATCTCCCACCCAAATCCTAGGAAGGTCTTGATAGTTGGAGGCGGGGAGGGCGCGACCGCGAGGGAGGTTGAGAGATACGATGTGGTCGAGGAGCTTGAGATGGTTGATCTAGATGGAGAGCTGATAGAGCTTGTGAAGAAGTATCTCCCATGGTCTAAGGAGGGCTTCAGCGACCCGAGGCTCAAGCTCATGATAATGGAGGGTAGAGAATATCTATCAAAGCAGCCTGATGGGAAATATGATGTCATCATAATGGATGCGACCGATCCAGCCGAGTTCAGCCCGGCCATAAAGCTCTATACGAGAGAGTTTTACCAGCTCGCGTTCAGGAAGCTTAGGGATGATGGTATATTGGTGACTCAATCATCCTCACCAGCCCACACCCTCAAGCTCAGCCTCTCAATCCTCAAGACTATAGGATCGGTCTTTCCCAGATCATCCATCTACTCCGTCTACGTCAAGTCCTTCGCATCCATCTGGAGCTTCTCGATAGGATCTAAGGGGCCTCAGCCCTCAACCCTCAGCTCGGAGGAGGTTGATAGGAGGCTTAGGGAGAGGAATGTGAAAGGGTTGAGATTCTATTCAGGCGATGTCCATGAAGCCCTCTTCAAGCTCACAGAGGCGATCCTTAGGAATTGGAGGGCTGAGCCCATAATCCTCACCGATGAGAAGCCCCTAACCCCAGACGCGATAGTGGATATAT
>Ga0190319_1000033_pt1 | contig 21756 bp, 22 predicted proteins | sample 48701145_MG_FD_165040 | JGI IMG/M metagenome (GOLD analysis project Ga0190319, IMG submission 165040) | Hydrothermal vent sediment bacterial communities from Southern Trench, Guaymas Basin, Mexico - 4870-11-4-5_MG | ecosystem: Environmental > Aquatic > Marine > Hydrothermal vents > Sediment ...
GAAGTAGGTCTTGCCAGCCCTGCGGGGCCCGATTACGGCGATGATGCTTTTCGATGGCTCAACCGGGTATTCTCTCTCGATTAGCTCGGGAAGTCTTCGCTCCAGCCAGGAGCTGAGCACCTCTCTCAGTTTCGCTTCCACGTTTACTTAGAAAACAAATTTATATAAATCTGTTTTTTAGAAAACGCAAATTTCACCTTAGTTGTCGACGTGATCCGTGCCCGTGTCTAGCTTGGGTTCCCTCAAAAATCTTTGACCCATAAGAAGAGGCGGCAGGAAACGGGTCACTCCGCGTCTCGGGTTCGCATCTGGGGCTGGCGGTAGGAGGGGCGGCGGGCACGATTTTCGCAACCAAGGCCAGAAGAGGAGGGAGAAAAATAGAGGAACATTCTTTTCCTCTGCGCTCTCTCCCAGTGCTTTATGGGCGCGTTTCCAGAGACGGCCTATCTCCCGATGGCAGCCGGATCCCTCTTCTTCCTGATCCCTCTCCCCCTCTTTTTCCTCTGTCTCTCCCTCGCTGTCTCCCTCCTTCTGCTGACTGTTCCCCAACCTTGGGGAAAGAACGCTCTCTTGGATGTCTCGGTCCTGCTCCTCGCCGCCCGCGATGGAAACCTTGGGCCGGGAGGCGTTACAGAAGCCCTCTAGGGCTTGTAGGAATCAATCGACATGCTTGATCTTCAAAATGTACCCGCATTTCTCGCACTTGCAGGCAACCCAGTACGCGTCCTCGGTCACCTTGTCGCCCTCCACCCAGCGCCTGAGCCTCCCGCCGCACCTGGGGCACCTCACCCCGATCATCAGAAAAACCTCTAAGGGCATTAATTCTCGACGGGCAAAGTCCCCCGCAGCAAAAGCTTTTTATTGCCCTTAAGGCTCCCATCCCGGAGAATCGAAGCGGAACGGAGGAGGGTTAGTTCACCTAAGAGCTGGGAGGCGGTTTCTCATGAGGCTGATCAAAATTTGTTTCTCCATGGCGTGGGGTCTGGTACAGGAACCGCCCACCGGCATCTCCCTAGCCCTCTGGGCTGCTGGACCTCTGCTGCTGGTTCATGCCATGCTGCCTCCCCTGCACTGAACTCGCATTTAACGGCGGCCAAGGATTTTTGTGTGGAGCCCCGGTAGTGTAGCCCGGCCAATCATGCAGCCCTTTCGAGGCTGCGACGTGGGTTCAAATCCCGCCCGGGGCACTCAATTTTGCCACCGACGAAAACCAACGAATTCAAAGATTATCCCATTTTACTTGATGGGAAAATCGACCATCGATGAGAGGGAGAGAATTGTGATACCCAAGTACTTGCTGGAGGAACTCGGCCTGAGCAGGGGTGATGCAGTCGCTCTAGAAAGGAAGGGAAACCTTCTTGTTTTAAAGAAGTTGGAAAAACCGAAGAAAAGGCTTGAGGAGATTATGAGTTGGGAACCCAAAACGCACCGCCAAGCCTGAGCGGGTTTCTCCCGAAGAAATAAAAAAGATATGGAAAGCTTGACAAGCCTTGATTCAAATTCACCTCGACTTTTCCAGAAAGAAGGTTAATCCAAGACGCTATTTTATCCAGCCTCATAGATTTCTGTAAACCGTGCCGTGCGGGAGAAACTTGACGGGAAACCTCGAGCCCAAGGTTTATGCTAGGCGCTTGGTCAAGGGGAGCGCTGTGGTCTTCGCTGCGCTCGTCGCATCAGGCCTCGCGGCTTTCCTGTTACGTATAGTCTTAGCACGCTCCTTCAGCGTCGAAGAGTATGGATTTTTTTACGCGAGTGCCGCACTGGTCTCGTTCTTCGCCCTCTTCCGCGGTTTGGGCTTGGGCTGGGCCCTAGTAAAGTACATTCCAGAGTTCAAGCTCCGCAGGCAGTTCAGTGAGATAAAATCCTCCATAGCATTTACCCTTCTCTTTCAGGTGATCTTCGCATTTCTGGTCGCGACCATGTTGTTCTGGCTCTCTGACCGAATCACCCTCATGCTCTCCACCCCTGCCGACCGGGCCGTCATAGGGATGGCACGGGCTTCGCTGGTGATCAAGATTTTGAGCATCTGGTTCTTTGTGGCACTTTTCCCCGCCACTCTCAGGGCGGCATTCCAAGGCTTTCAGAACATGCCAGCCTATGCACTGGTGAGTCTTGAAATTTTCTTCACTTTAATCTGGGCGATCCTTCTCGTTGGCATGCTCGGCACTGGCATAGAAGGAGCGGCCTATGCGTATTTGCTTGGCTCCCTGATCGTGGCAGTTCTCGGGTTTTTCCTCTTCCGGAGGGGTTATTCTCAAGTCCTCAAGGCAAGAGCTACACTCAAGAGAAATCTGATCAAAAAGCTCTTCGCGTTTGCACTACCCGTTTTCATCGGTGGGCTTGGAGGACTCATTATTGGCTACATGGATACCCTGATGATCGCAGGCTTCTTATCTTCCAAGCAAGTCGGCTTCTACCAGACCGCGCAGCCTGCCGCCCGTATCCTGTGGTACCTTTCCACCCCTCTTGTGACGGTTCTCTTTCCGATGATATCTGAACTCTGGGCGAGGCGCGAGCACGAGCTTCTAAGGAGGGCGTTACACTTCCTGACAAAATTTTCATTTATTCTAATCATCCCCCCTGCGCTCATCTTCATAGCATTCCCCGAAATAGTCATCCGCCTGCTGTTCGGTTCAAAATACCTACCGGGGACAACGGCCCTCCGAATCCTCGCCGGGGCTGCAATCGCTCATACTATATTTGCCATCTTGGCGAGCACCATGAATGGAATAGGAAAGCCGGTCATCAACACGAAAGTGGTCGGTGCCATGGCCTGCCTGAACCTCACCGGGAACTTGGCGTTAATCCCCTTGTACGGAATTAAGGGAGCAGCAATAGCGACTTTCTCCGCATACGTGCTGGGTCTCGTCCTGATGTTCCATTATGGCCGGAAGTTCGTCAGATTCTCCGTCCCAGTTTTACCGTTGCTCAAAACTGTGGCCGGAGGGATGCTCACGCTACTCGTCATTTTCGGACTCAAATCTGTCTTGGTGCTGTCCCCTTGGCCAGAAGCATTCGCGGTTATGATCCCAAGCCTAATGTTCTACGGGATGTGGATCTTGGCGACGAGGGCGGTTACGAAGGACGATCTAGAACTCATAGCACGGATATTGCCGATGCCTAGATGGCTGGTCAGGACTGCCGAGAAATTACCGAGAGGTGACCAAGACCTATAGAACCAAAAATCGGTCAAATTAACAATATTATACACATTTTCCCTTGGTAAAAATGGGCAACCGCAGGAAGATGATATTGGCTAGTGCCAGGTGCGGGAGACAGGCATGTGCTCGATCGGGACTCCAGCAGGGAACCAGCCTACCCTAGCCCATATTCAAGCCAAAAAGGTGAAAGAACTAACTAAAGAAAAGTATTGAAGTGATTTACGCGGACGAAGAGGTTCAAACGGAGAGCGATTCGATGTCATGTTTTAGGGAAGCCAATAGAGCACACCTCGAACTAGCCTTGTTCTCGAAGATGGTCACGAGCATCTGTTGCCCGACGAAAAAATAGTTTAGCAATTAACCCTCAGATATTTAGACTGACGTTGAAACGGATCACCGTCATATGCTGTTTCGGAAGGCCTAGGAGCTTGCTGAAAGATACGGCTTCAAAGACATAAAAATGGTTAGAGGTGTTAGACTGTATGGAGCGTGTGAAACCTCTTAGCGTTTCTGTTATAATCCCCGTACTGAACGAGGAGAAAACCATTGGGAGTCTCATCGAGACTCTCCAAAGCGATCCCTGCCCAAAAGAGATCATAGTCGTAGATGGAGGCTCCACCGACCGAACCAAGAAGATTGCTGAAGAAAAGGGGGCTAAAGTGATTCAAGAAAGCGGAGATAAATGTCCAGCAAACGCGAGGAACCAAGGGGCAAAACACGCAAACGGAAGAATTCTATGTTTTCTCGATGGAGATGTGGAAAAAGTCGGAGAAGGTTTCATCTCTAACGCAGTGAAGCACTTCAGGAACAAAAACGTTGTGGGCGTGAAGTGTAAAGGTGAGATAATCGAGGATAGCTTGGTTGAAAAAATCATCTCGTGTGTCAGAGAACTCTGGACCACTAAGCTCTTCGATTCAGGTAAGAGAGCGGAGTTCCATGCTAACTTCATTAGAAGAGCGGTATTCGAACAACTTGGGGGGTTCCCCTTGCTGGGTTTCGGCGAGGATCGGGCGTTTTGGAGGAAGTTTGGGGAATATCTTGAGAGGAATCCAAAGAAAAAGGTAGTTTTGGAGCCAAAATCGGTGTTTTACTACCACCGTTCCCACTCTTTCCGGGAATACTTCAAACAGCTCTCGTGGTATGGGCGAACCTCGCTACTTTATCTCAGGTCGGAAGAGTCGAAGGCCTCCCTTCGAGAATTGGTTGAAATAGCAGCCAAAGGGTTTTGGCCCATTTCGCTAGTCTCGCTAATACTGGTAGTAATTTCTCCTTGGTTCTTAGTTTTGGCAGCTCCATTTGTGATTAGACTTTTCATCTCGATATTCGAAGCTCTTAGAAGAAAATCAAAACTTTTCCTTTCGATTCCAGTACTTGATGTGGTGGGTGGAGTCGGTTTTCTCTATGGCCTTGCCCGATACCTGGTGGGTGAACGGTGGATGTCAAGAGGATAGCGTGAGACGAAGTTGTTGAGTCAAGACCTAGACGAATGGTTTACCTTTAGCCGCCGGATCGCGCTGTTCTCAAAAACCTGGTTGATCCCTTTGACCTGAGAGACACCAGATTGTGTTGAGTTAGCAAGGAACGATATTCTGGCTTGGCGAACTTGTGCCGTAAGTTTCTCTGAAGCGGTGCTTTGTGGGAAAAAGATAGTACATGAGCTGTACTCCCTAAGCGATGATAGCCCGCCGACGCTTATGAGATTCTCAAAGTATAGGATGTTCGAAGAACTCAGAGGAATCAAAAGTCCCACACCTCCCAGACCCGAAGATGACTTTTTGCTGATAGCGACTCACGCTTCTCCTATGCGGATAATTGGGGAGAGATTAAGGGGCCTCGTTTCGATCCAAAGTTTCTCATAAGAGAGAATCTGGCAATTAGCTAAAAGGTTTGAAACGAGTTTTCAGTTAGTTCTTTCTTTGAACCTTTGGAGTAGTTTCTGAAAATTCTATGGGCTCCCATCTTGTTTGGCTTAGAATCTGAATGTCAAATTTTGCAAGACACCGTTAAGGTTAGTACTAGGTTTTCGGGGGTAGACTCATTGCTTCGGCTTTAGTTTCTTCCTGCGTGTTTTCTATGCAATCTTCGTGTTCGTGAACCCCCCTTCCACTTTGGGGGACCCTAGATCTAAGCCCAGCTCTGGAACCACATCAGATGGGGGTAAAAAACCGCAGGAACGATGAAGATGCTATATGGGTTGGAGAACTTGGAGAATGCTCTAGGGGTTAGTTACTTCATCTTGTCTCAAAACAGATGAATAAGCAAGAGAAATTGGGAAGATGTGCTTTAGGAAAATATTATAATATTATTTTAGGATTTTTGCGATAAAAGATGGATGGAGGGTCAAAAAGAGAAGAAGAGCGCTATTTTTTAAATCTTATCACGTTTTAATTTTGCCCGCCGAAGGAGAGACCGATTATCAAGCGTGACATCACGCGGACGACAGTAATCGTGTCAGACATTCCAGGCATTGATACGAATTGGTAGAGAGAGAAGACAGCCCTTCTAACTAATTGCATGAGATCCTAAAACAAGGCTGAAGCAAAAGCGTTGAACTCAAAGCTCTCGCGAATAAAATGGGTTAATGAGAAAGGAGTCTGCTCGAGATAGTGTTGCAAGTAGAGTTGAGGAGGCTTTTCAACGTATAATAGGGTACTGTGTTGATGGATCAGCATGAACATCGCGTACTTTGCATTCAACGAGAAATTTCCTGCGCCCCATGCAGGCTATGTTCACGTAGACGAGATAACGAAGAACATCGCCAAGCAGGGAGCAAGCATAACGGTGTACGTGAAATCGCCTAAAAGATTCCTGTTGCCTGATCAGAAGGAGAATAATCGAACAATTAAGTACGTGAGATTTCCCTTTCTAACGAAAAAGGACATTTTAAGCGATGCGCTCTGCCTCCCTCTGAGTTACTGCAAGGTGAAGAAAGATGTCAAGAAATATGATCTAATCCATGAAAGATTAGCGCCCCTCAACATTTGGTCGCTGCACATCCTCAGAGGTATACGCACGCCGTACATTTTGGAGGTAAACAGTCCCTTGGTTGAGGAGATAGACAACAGGCTAGTGAGATTTGTGGCTAGGTGGGTTCGTGAATTTCAGTTTAAGAAATGCCATGCAATAATAACCCAAACTTACACGTTGAGGAGAATCATATCTAAGTTCGCCAATAAGCCCATTTTCGTGGTTCCGAACGGCGTCGACATTCGTAAATTTGGCCCTGATAAATTTTCTTGGAGACTAAGAAATAAGTACGCATCCAAGGATGAGGTTTTGATTACCTTCGTCGGCGCTTTTAAAAGATGGCACGGGCTTCATCAAATACCTAAAATTGCTGAAAAGCTCCTTAGCAGGCACAGAAATGCTAAGTTTCTTCTAGTAGGCGGGGGACCCATGTATAGTACTGTTAAATGTGCGTGCAAAAGATTGGGAGACAAGGTGATGTTGCCCGGCCCCATGAAAAGCGAGCGAATCCCCAAAATATTGGCCAGTTCTGATATTCTTATAGCCCCTTTCGATATCTCGGGGTACAAGACTTTGGAAGATTATGGTTTTTGGTGGTGTCCCATAAAGCTGTTCGAGTATATGGCCTCGGGAAAGCCAATAGTCAGTTACAACTTTGAGGAAGTCAAAAATATAGTCAAAGATGCTGGACTGTTGGCGAATCCGAACGATTTAGACCAATTTATCGAATACATATCCCAATTAGTCGAAGATGAAGGTTTTAGGAAAAGACTAGGAAAAAGAGGTAGGGAAATCGCTGAGAGGGAATATGATTGGGGAAAAAGAGCCAAAGAAATCATCAGGATCTATGAAAAATTTATATGAAATTACCTGTCCAACATCATCCCAATGCAATGCCCTCGAGTTGCTTACACACAGGTGAAATTCCCGATGACTTCGATTGAAGAGGCATATACCAATTGTTCAGACTCAGATAGGTTTATTTTAAATTCATCTCCTCAAATCGGCTTCAATCAAGTCGATAAGAGCCTTCGTGTTCTTTCGAAGGTCAAAGTTTTTCTCGACTCTTTTTCTCGCTTTTTTGGGCATAATCTTAAATGTATTTTCACTTTGATAAATTTTGGCCAACGTTTCCTTTAGTGGTTTGACCGTTCTTTCGGGAACGATGAACCCTGCATCTCCTATAACCTCTGGTATTGCTCCTGAATTAGATCCTATAACGATTCTTCCGGTGGCCATAGCTTCTGGTAAAACCATTCCAAACTGCTCCTTCCAATAAGGTGTGGTAATTGACGGCAAAACAAACACATTGTGTTTTGCATACACTTCCGGCAATTTACGATATTCCACTTGGCCGAGAAAAGTTACATTGCACCCAAGCTTTTGGGCAAGTCTGCGATACCGATCAATCTCTCCGCGCCCCACAAGAGTTAGTGAGTAAGGAAAGTCTAGCAATGAAACGGCTTTCAGGAGGTAATCAAGACCCTTTTCTGGGGTAATCCTCCCTACATATAGTATCTTCAGCTCGTCGGATAATATATTTCTACGATAACTAAACACGTCTGTGTTAACACCAAGCGGGTTCACGACTATATTTTTGAGACCCAGCTTTTCCCAACACTCCTTAGTCGATTTGACCCGCACAATGTTTCTCGTGAATAGATTGTTCGCTACTTTGACAGCAAATTTCAAAAAGCCAATGTGTCTTTTTAGTACGCCCTCTAGATGGTTCTCGGATGTACGGGTGTAAAAGTTACCGGTTGATACTAGCCTGAACATCAAGGTAGAAATCCAGAAAAATTCTGCACCTATAGTTGCATCAACGTCGAATCGTCTATAAATCAAGGGGATTGACTGCTTGAAATGCACAGCTGGAATATACAAGTACTCGATGCCCTCCTTCTCAAGGGGTTCAAGAACTTCGTTAGAGACCGTACTTCTCCCAAAGGTGACCAACAAAGGTGTATGTCCATAGTCTTTAATAAACTTAAGCCAGTCCGAGAACCAAGGCTTGCACCACGCCGCTGATATTGTGACCATTATTCTCATTTTAATCCCTCACAGGAGAGTCGTCATCGACTGACGAGTCTCTCGTATCTCTCAATCGCCTTCTTAGCAATTATCTTCCAGTCAAAATCTTTTACGATTTCCCTTGACCTTCTTCCCATTTTTTCGAAGAGGTTTTTGTCATAAATCTTCAAGACAGCATTAGCAATCGCTTCCGGATTCGTTGGAGAAACCAGGAATCCATTTTCACCCTCTATAACAACTTCAGAGATATCGGTTGAAACATTGGTCGCAACTATTGGTTTTCCTGCGGCCATGGCTTCTAGAATGGTCAGGTACATGCCCTCATCTATCAATCCGGGAGTAATCGAAATGTCAGCCAAGGTGTACAATTGAAACATTTTTTTATCCGGTATATTCCTGAAGTGTATGACTTTGTCCTCTAGTTCAAGTCTCCTTATCTGCTTTTTTATTTTCTGCTCTTCAGGACCTGTTCCAACAAGAATTAACTTCACGGGTAATTGCTTGCTCAATATTTTTAATGCGTTTATCACAAAAGGAACACCTTTATGTGGCACTAAGCGATTTACATTCATTAAAACCAAATCAGTCTCTCGGATTCCTAAATCTTTTCTTGTAATCTCTACGTTTGAGATACATTCGTCAATTAAATCCAGATCCACTCCATCTGGTAGCTTGAAAATTTTTTCCGGTGAGACTTTGAATAAACTAATTATATGTTGAATCTGCGAATCCCCAATTGATGCAATAGCATCCGCATATTCCAAGGTTAATCTTATTCTGCGATAGGTCAGAATACGGTGATAGACTTTCTTTAGGCCTTTGAATTTAAATGGTTCTAAACCAAATGTTTGAAAGACAACAGGATTTCTAGATTCAAGTAAAACATAGGGGTAAGCCCCACCAGCTCCGTGAAGAATGTCGAACCTCAATTTTTCAAGATATCTCATGACATTTCGATTAAAAAAAGGGTACCAAAGACTCATCAACGGCTTTTTGTTAAAATTCGGAGGCAAGAACCTATACTTAATCCTCTCGTAGACCCAATCCCTCCTACCAGTTCCATCAAAAGAGGTCACGATTTCGACATCTATGCCTTGTTTCGTCAGGCCCTTAGCTAAATTGTAGAAATATTTCTCCATACCTCCAAATCCATGAAACGGGAATACTGCTCTTGAGGTTATTACCACTTTCATCCTTTCACTGGTTTTGATTTTTCTTCATTTCAACTGGATTCTCTCTTAGTTTAGCTCTTTTCAACCTCCACCAAATTTAACATCTATAAGAGCGTCCTTAGCCTTTGTTCCTTTCATTCGCGTTAAGCATTGTCTCCAGCGAGGTTTCACTTGCTCCCATCCCCTTTGATTTACACTCAACAGCCCCCCACATTATTTGTCTCCTATTTCGTGGATCTCTTTTATTGAATCGCAGACATATTCGACCTGCTTTTTCGTTAATCCAACTCCCGAGGGCAAGTAAAGTCCCTTCTTCGATAATTCTTCAGCGATAGGATATTTTTCTCCTTTGAATAACCCCATTTTTTTGAAGATTGGTTGCTGGTGCATTGGAATAAAGAAAGGTCTCGTTTCAATCCCTCTTTCCCTGAGTTTCTTCATCAACACATCTCTACTCATGCCAAACTCCTCTTCGATCAGGATAGAGTACATCCAATAGACATTTTTGGCCCAATCCATTTCTCTTGGCAAAGCTATACCGTCAATGTTCTTGAGTAGAGAATTGTACCACCTAGCTATTTGTCTTTTTTTCTCAATGAACTTGTCTATTTTTCTTAATTGTGCGACACCTATGGCTGCCTGTATGTTTGTCATCCTGTAGTTAAAACCGATATGGTGATGCAAAAAATGTCTCCTTCTTGAGAACGCTAGGTTCCTCAATAGCTTTGCTCTCTCAGCTATTTTCTTGTTGTTCGTAACCATCATACCGCCCTCTCCCGTGGTGATTATTTTATTTGCATAAAAGCTAAAACATCCGACATCACCCAAACTTCCAACCTTTCTCCCCTTGTACTCTGCTCCGTGTGCTTCCGCGGCATCTTCTATTATGTATAAATCATAATCCTCAGCTATGTCGAGAATCGGTTTCATGTCTGCTGGATGTCCATAGAGGTGAACTGGTAATATTGCCCTCGTATTTTTGGTTACTTTTTCCGCTATTCCATCTGGATCTATATTCCATGTTTTTGGCTCGGAATCTACAAGGACAGGCTTCGCGCCGCTATAGATAATTGCAAACACCGTTGCTGCATTGGTGAGAGTTGGGACAATCACTTCACTTCCTTTCCCTATCCCTAGCGATTCTATCGCTAGGTGCAGTGCAGTCGTTCCACTGGTTGTAGCTACTCCGTACTTTACCCCACAAAATTTACTGAACTCTTTTTCGAACTCTTCTAAATAGTTTCCTGCAGTTCCAGAGATCATCTTCTTTTTGATACAGTCTACGACATTCCTTAGCTCTTCTTTTCCCAATTCCGGCTCACAGACTGGAATCATTTTTTAGGTACCTTTTGTCTTCTTGAATGCCTCTGTACGGTCCCTGTTTAACTTCAATGCCCTTAAAGTCTTCCAAAACCTCAATCGCGTGTCCCCCTTCAATAAAAAGTACTGTATCACCTTCACGCAAGAGAGCGCTTTTTATTTTTTCTCCTTTCTCATCGTAGAAGATGACTCTAACCTTGCCATACACTATATGTAAAACTTCTTGCACACTGTAAATGACTCTCTTAGAACGCCTGTGAATATGGGGCTTTATTTTGTATCCTTTTTTGTATTTTATAATCCCTAACTGCAAAGGGTTGTCTTGGGGGGTAAAAAATCTACTCTTTTTTGGCTCTAGCCCTTTTCGCAAAATTAACCCAAAAACTTTACCATTTTTTTCAATCTTCTGAACCGTCAACTAAATCCCCTACCTTTCGAATTTAAGCGTTCGGGATAGTATTCTATTTTCATTTGGGTAGTAAGGTGCATCCCATGGAAATCTCTCACCATTCAACCACCTCTCCCACCTCTTGAGGTCTTCTTCCACCATTATTTTTACAAGCTCGTTAAATTTTACCCTCGGTCTCCAACCTAGTTTTTTTCTGGCTTTGGTGGAGTCACCTCGGAGATAACTCGCTTCAAGGGGTCTGAAAAATCTTTTGTCAACCTTAACATACTCTTGCCAGTCCAAACCAGCAACCTCAAAAGCTTTCTCCGCAAATTCTTTGACGCTATGAGTTTCTCCTGTAGCTATAACATAATCATCGGGTTCTTTTTGTTGCATCATAAGCCACATAGACTCAACATACTCTGGTGCGTATCCCCAATCCCTCCTTGCCTCCAAGTTACCAAGACGAACTTCTTTTTCTATGCCAAAGGCAATTTTTGCTACTGCGTTAGAGATTTTTCTCGTCACGAATTCTAACCCCCGCAAAGGTGACTCATGATTGAACAAAATACCGTTACAACAAAACATGTTATAACCTTCTCTGTAAATCCGCGTTAACCAATAGCCATAAAGCTTCGCGGCTGCATAAGGACTTGCTGGTGCGAAGACATCTTCCTCATTTAAGGGCCTCTCACTCCTACCCCCAAACATCTCGCTCGTAGATGCCTGATAGAACTTGATGTTAGGGTTTACTTGCCTTATCGCTTCCAGCATTCTCGTAACGCCCAAACCTGTAATCATTCCAGTTGCCACGGGCTGTTCGAAAGATGCTCCGACAAAACTCTGTGCAGCCAAATGGTACACCTCATCGGGATCTGAGATTTTAATAGCCTCTACCAGAGAGGCACTATCCACCAGATCCGCTGGGATCAAGTTTACTTTGTCGAATATTTCTAGATATTGTAACCTCCAGAAATTGGGTGTAGATAACCTGCGGTAGGTTCCATAAACTTCGTAACCTTTTTCCAATAGAAATTTTGCAAGATATGCTCCATCTTGCCCGGTTATCCCTGTTATCAAAGCTCTTTTTGCCATTAATTAGTCAATCGAATCCTATTAATTTTCAAGAAGAGCCTAACCCAAATGGGCGAAAACTCGGAGGAGGATATTCCTTCAAGCACTGTCCGCCGCGGAGCGTTGTTCACATTTGGAATGAAGTTTTCCCATTCCCACACTGCTGCTATTATTTCGAGCTTTCTACAAGTGCTTAGAAAGGAGGAAGGAGGCTATCTCAAGTCTTGGTAAGGAATAAAAAAGCACTACTGTTCTCAAACTCTCAACATTCATTCAGTTTTGGTCTTCGTGTTCTCATGTGCTCGCTATCGGTTGAAAATTGCGGTCTCTGCTGTTTTCACATTTTCCCTCACTTTAATTCTCTAAGTGTAGCGGGAATCCGATGACTTTAAATCTTCCGGTGCTATTCATCGCAATTGATTCTTTTCCCCTTCTCTTTTCTCTCCATGTTGGCCGGCAGTTATTCACACCCGCCCCGCTGTCGGCTACTAAATTCCAGGGCATGATCTTATACCCACAGGCCCTAAGCTTTTGATAACACAAAAAATATGTGGTACATATTCTCGGGAGGAACATAGGACTTGACTATCCTGAATCTCTTTGTCATGTATTGTTTGATCTTCGTAAGCGGGTATCCTTTTTTCCCAATCTCCCAATAATGCTGCCCATCAAATCTATGTTTCCTATGCAGAGGCAACTTCACGGTGATGTTCCTCTCTCCTATAAATGGCATCTTCAGGCAAAAGCGGAAACTGGGTCCAGCGTAAGGTAGGGACAACACAACAAAACGTTTGGTGACGGTATGGAGTTCGTTCAACGCTTTTCCGAAATACCGAAACGGAAGGTGTTCTAGGACCTCTGCACAGAGGACAACATCAAAGGAATTCGGCCTAAATAGCTTTGTCAGCTCCGTGACGCTACATACATAGTCTGGATTTAGGTCAGGATCTATGTCAACTGTTGTAACCTCCAGTCCTCTTTCCCTCAGGTAGTTTGTGACTGTCCTGTTCCCAATACCAACTTCAAGTACCTTCTTTCCCTTCGTTTCCAGTACTTCGTTTATTTGATACCAATAGCTCATCCATCTGTCCTTGGTATCGTAGTCCTTCTCGAAGTAATGCTCTCTACTGACTTGCAACCGGTACCTCATTTCGATTCTCCAGAGCTCTTTAGCTCCAACCTATCTGCCTCTTTCAAGGACTCAAAAGTTCCAATGTCGTATCTAATCCCCTCAAACAAGAAGGCACGAACTTTGTACCCATCCCTCCTCATGAGTTCAACTGAATCCGTGAGCCATATCTCCCCCCCTCTTCCAAGTTTTGTTCTCCGGATGAAATCAAAAATAACCGGCTTCAGAATGAGCAGACCAGCTATGCTGAGATACCTACCCCCGACTTTGTAGGATTCAGCCTCCTCGAGCGTCGGTTTTTCGATTACTCCCAGAACCTCGCCATCCGGACCGATTCTCGCTATTCCAAATCTCCTGGGGTCCTCGACGGGGTGTAAAACCAGTGTCGCGTCGGCTTCTCTCTCTTCATGGAACCTTATTATTTCCCTTATGACCTCGTAAGGCTTGAAGTAGTTGTCCCCGTAAATTACCACAAAATTCTCCTCGCCGATAAAATCCCTGCCCTGGTAAACCGCGTGTGCCGTCCCCTTCGGCTCTTCCTGTACCCTATAGTAGATGTCGACCCCTAATCTCTCGCCAGAACCCAAGTAGTCCATGATGGCCTCTTTTTTCCGCCCCACCACGACCAGCACTTTTTCTATACCACCGGCCTTCAGTACGTTTATCACGTGCTCGATTACAGGCTTGGTACCAACTCTGATCATCTCCTTGGGGATGGCGAGGGTCAGGGGTCTCAACCGGGCCCCCTTGCCCGCTGCCAAAACAATCGCTTTTCTTATCATACAGACCTACTCCCTGACACCCTTTTCGGCCTTGATCCTCTCATTGATTTCTTTAACTGCCTTCAGAAGCTTGGGTTCGTAGCCAAGCTCCTCGGCGAAAGATATGAACGCTTCCAAGTCCTTTGGGAGACACTTGCCCCCAAAGGCTTTTCCATGAATGGTTCCATACTTGCCAATCCGATCATCCATCCCCGCAACGCGAGCAACCAAGTTTGAATCTATTCCCAACCTCTGGCAAATGTAATAGATCTCGTTCCAGTAGGAAATCCGGCTGGCCAGGGCGCAGTTGCATGCGTACTTGATCATCTCAGCAGTCCTCAAATCGGTTCTGATGATTGGGATTTTCAGTGGCTCGTACAGCACCTGAAGGGTATCCCCCGAACGCTTGTCGAGCTCCCCGATTACCACATACTTCTCGCTAAAGAAATCCCGGGCGTACGATTCATCGTCGGTCCAAGAGTGGTGGATTTCAGTAAGGAACTCTGGATTAACGCACACGCCAAAGTCCCGACCTGCTTTCTTCCCCGAAAACTCTTCCAGAATGGGAATTATCACTTTCTCCGTAGTGGTTGGAATGACTGTACTCTTAATCACAACAAGATGATATTCGGCCTTTTCACGTAGGGATCGGGCGAGTTCTTCAGACGCTACTTTCACATATCGGAGATCTATCTTCCCCTGAGAGGTAGGGGTGGGAACACAGATGAAGGAAATCGACGATGACAGGATGGCATCTTTCAAATTAAGAACCGTGTTCAGACCCATTCCGGAAAGCTCTCGTAATCGATTGGGATTCGTGTCATAGAAAATTACTTTATGCCCAAGCTTTCTAAACCCCCTTCCTACAGCAGTTCCAACAAATCCGCTACCAATTATGCTAATACTAACTCTCTCTCCCATCCTCTTTTCTTTACTAAAGATGAAAAAGTTCAATCTAGAAAACTTCCTGTTTAAAAGAGCAAAGAGATTGACAGAAGAATGTCGGATTTCCAAAGTTTTTGGTCAGCGTTGCAAACATTTGACTTAAGGCACGTTGCAAAACCTAGCTGATTTAAAAAAGCGAATAAAGAGAACCGAATGGAGAAGGTAAGCACAGGGATACCCGGATTCGATGAGATTTTGCATGGTGGGATACCGAAGAGGAACGTGGTGCTACTGGCCGGAGGGCCTGGCACGGGGAAATCCATCTTTGGGTACCAGTACCTGTACAACGGCCTGCTCAAAAACGAGGCTTGCGCGTTCGTTGCCCTAGAAGAACACCCCGTTCAGGTCAGAGTTTCCATGAGCCAGTTTGGGTGGAATGTCGAACCCTTCGAGAAGAAAGGTAAGTTTGCGCTGATCGACGCTTTCACGTCGGGAATAGGTGAGGCAGCGAAGAGGGAGAAATACGTGGTCCGGGCCGATGACTTCCCCATGCTGGTGGATGTGATCAAACAGGCAGTGCGTGAGACGGGTGCCGAGCGAGTGGTGGTGGATTCGGTGACCACCCTTTACATAACGAAACCGATGATGGCACGCGGAACCGTGCTCCAACTGAAAAAGGTCCTAGCTGGCCTAGGGTGCACATCCATTCTCATTTCCCAAGTCAGCGTGACGGAAAGGGGATTTGGGGGGCCCGGAGTCGAGCATGCCGTCGACGGCATCGTCAGGCTGGACCTGGACGAAGTCGGAGGGGAGTTGCGGAGGAGCATCATAGTCTGGAAGATGAGGGGAACGGCCCACTCTATGAAGAGGCACCCGTTCGAGATCACCGACAGGGGGATTTTCATAAAAGCCGGTGAGACCAGTATCGTTGAGCAAGAGAGATGAGCGAGATTCCCCTGTCACCCATAGGGAGGGAGGAAATCCACAAGCTTGAGTCGGCCTTACTGGTGGGTAGCATCTTCAGGCGGGAGGTCCTAGAGGCGTTGAGAAATCCTGAGGAGCGAACCACTTGGGTAGATTCCTTGGCGGTTGCAGCCGCGGCTCTGGCGAGGGAAAAGGCCAAGATGAGCGTCACCCAGATAGCCGAGGAGCTCGGGAGGACCGAAGCGACCATCCGGAACCATCTGCAGGGAAAGACCAAAGCTGGGCAGATCGTAAGGGAAACCTACGAGAGGCTTACCCGGGAGGGTCTGAAGATCGAGACCCAGGTTGCAGAGCTTGAGGAGGAGAGGAGGAAGCGGGAGGAGCTCGAGAAAAAGTTGGGCGAGCTGAAGAGCCAGCTGACAAGGCTCCTGGAATCGCTATAAATCAGTAGGTCCTGGCCACCACGGCACGTTTTCCTTCCCTTCCACAGACCAAGCACTTACCCACCGATGGATCCTCGACTTCCATCCCCAGCATGCTGAGCCCCAGCTGTTCCTCAACTTGCCGCGCACATTCTTCCCTGCCGCACCAGAAGATGCGCCCGATCACCCCCTCCCCCTTCAACTCCTCGAAGGAAGAGGCCTCGACTATCCTCTCCTTCAGCCTCTCCCAAGCCCTCCTCCGCAGCCTTTCACCGAGCTCCCCGAGCAGCTCCGGGATCCGGGCCTCCAGATCCGCCAGCGGGACTTCAAGCCTCTCCCTCGTATCCCTGGGGACTGCAGTCACCTTCCTCTGCCTGACTTCCTCCGGTCCGATCTCTATCCTGAGAGGCACGCCCCTGCGCTCCCACTTGTAGTACTTCTCCCCCGGCCTCTCCTCCCCCCCATCCAGCTGCACCCTGAGCTGCACCCGCTCCAGCCTCTCCTTCACCTCTCTAGCCAGAGGCAGTGGGTCGAAGCCCTCGAAGGGGATGGGGACTATGACCACCTGAATGGGGGCGACCTTGGGAGGGAAGCAGGGGCCCAGCTCGTCACCGTGGGTGAAGATCAGGGAGGCTATCACCCTCTCGGAAATCCCATAACAGGTCTGGTACGCCAGCCTGTGGTTCCCATCCCTGTCCAAGTACCTGATCCTGAAGACCTGAGAGAACTTCTGGCCCAAATTGTGGACCGTCCCGATCTGCAGGGTTTTACCCTCGGGGGACACCGTGTCGAAGGCTATCGAGTACTCCGCCCCCGCGAAGGTATCCCATGGGGGCCTCCGGGTTATCAGGTAGGGGATGCCCAGCTCGTCGAAGAACCGCTTGTAGATTTCGACCGCTTCCCTTACCTGCCTTTCGGCATCCTCCGCGGTGGCGTGAACGGTGTGCGCTTCCTTGAAGGTGGTTACCTCCCTCACCCTGATCAGGGGCTTCGTCATCTTCGTCTCGCACCTGAAGACGCTCACGACCTGGTAGACCTTGAGGGGCAGGTCCGCGTGGGAGCGGATCCAGAGGGAGAACATCGGGTACATCGCCGTCTCGCTGGTCGGCCTCAGCACCAGTCTAACGTCCAGGTCCGAGCCTCCCCCTCTGGTAACCCAGTAAACCTGGTCCTCAAACCCCCTTATGTGCTCTGCCTCCTTCGCGAACTGATCCTCGGGGATCAGCAGGGGGAAAAGGACCTCCTGGTGCCCCGTTTCCTCCAAGAGGCGCCTCAGGATCCCCAGAACCCTCCCCCTTAGCTGCATGCCGTAGGGGAGCCAGACGTACATCCCCTTGACCGGGTACCGGGTGTCAACCAACCCCGCTTGGTCCAGGACGTTCTCGAACCACTCCGTGAAATCCTTCATTCTTCAAATTCATCGCGGTCAAAAAACCACCGTGCGCCATTTTTGATGGAGAGCGCCATTCTGCTCCTCTCCTGCCCGGACGCAAAGGGGATAGACGCGCGTATCTCAAGCTTCATCTGGCAGAACAACGGAAACATCGTCCACTTCGACCAGCACGTGGACGAGGAATTCCACCAGTACTTCGCAAGGATAGAGTGGACCCTGGAGGACTTCCGGATCCCGAAAGGTGAGATCCAGAAGGCTTTCGCGCCGCTCGCCTCGGAGCTCAGAGCGGACTGGAGGATCCACTTCTCCTCGGAGCGGCCGAAGATCGGCATCCTGGTTTCCCGTCACCTGCACTGCCTGTACGATCTGCTAGCGAAGTGGAGGGAGGGCAGGCTGAGATGCGAGATACCCCTGATTATCGGGGATCATGAAGATGCCAGGCCCATTGCAGAAATGTTCGGCGTGCCTTTCCACCACATCCCGGTAAGCCCCGAGAGGCGCGTTGAGTCGGAAAAGCAGCAGGTTTCGCTCCTGGAGAGGGAGGGGGTGGAGCTCGTCGTGCTGGCCAGGTACGGGAAGATCCTCTCCCCCTACTTCGTGAACAGGTTCAGGAACAGGATAATGAGCGTGCATCCATCCTTCCTGCCCGCCTTCCCCGGCAAGGACCCCTTCACCCAGGCCTACCGGAGGGGTGTCAAGCTTCTGGGGGCGACGGTGCACTTCGTCACGGAGGAGCTCGACCAAGGACCCATAGTCCTCCAGGATGTGGTCAGGGTCAGCCACAGGGACAGGCTTGCCGACTTAGTGAGAAAAAGCGAGGATCTGGAGAAGAGCCTTCTGAGCGAGGCCGTCAGGCTCTTTTGCGAGAGGAGGCTCCTGGTCTACCAGAACAAAACCATCGTTTTTGAGTGAGTCAGGTCAGCTGCTCGTATCCCGCCTTCTTGACCAGGAGCATGTCCTCCCACCTTGCCCCGCCCTTTCCCGGTACGTACAGGCCCGGCTCCACCGTTATCACCATCCCCGCCCTCAGCACGTCCCCGGAGGATGGGTTCAGGCTGGGGAGCTCATGGATCTCAAGACCCACGCCGTGGCCCAGCCCGTGGTTGAAAAATTTCGCATCCTTCTTGAAGGCCCGCCTGGCCAGCCCATCCAGCTCGGAGGCCTTCACCCCCTCCCTGACCTGGCTCTTGACCTGCTCCTGGACCTGCCTGACCTTTCGCATCAGCTTGGACTCCCCTCCCCCCACTAGGAATGTGCGGGTCATGTCCGAGACGTAACCGTCGACCGTCGCCCCCAGGTCCACCACCACGTGCTCCCCCTTCCGCAACCTGCGTTGCGTGGGGCGCGCGTGGGGGATCCAGGAGTTGGGGCCGGAGGCCACGATCGTGGGGAAGGGTGCCCCCTCTGAGCCCCTCTTCCGCATCTCGTACTCCACTTCGGCGGCGATTTCCCTCTCAGTCCGACCGGCTTCGATGAGTTCGGACGCCACCCTCATCCCTTCCCCCGCTATGGAGGCGGCTTCCCGCAAAAGATCGAGCTCCTCCGGGGATTTCACCGCCCTGAGTTCCCTCACCAGATCGGGCACCTCCACGCACTCGCATCCCTCAGCGCAGATCTTCCGCAGCAGGGGCAGGGATATCCGCTCGAACCCCACATACTTGACCCGTAACTCCCTGAAGATCTCGACGTAGAACCTCCACGGCTCCCCGATGAAGGGCCTTTCCTCCTGCCTGCACGGGACCTTCACCTCGGAGTAGAGCCTGAACCTGAATGGGGACCGCCTGAGGAGCTCGAAGTCTATCCTGCCCCCCACCACGAGGGGAGGGGCATCCTGGGGAACGATCAAATGCCCCGCCTGCAAACCGAAGTATCGTCTGCTGTCGCTGACCACGAAGGCATCCAGCTTCTCCGCCTCTATCCTCTTCCGGAGTTTGGCGAGCCTCTGCCTGATCACGGAGCGTTTGGTCACATTATAATGAGGGAGCGGGGTTAATTTGATGCACAAACCGGACTTTTCCTCCATCAATAGGCTCGTGGTCAAGATCGGTACGCGCTCGCTCACCGGGGAGAATTCCAAGCTCAACGAGAAAAAAGTCGCCCGCTTCGTTGAAAACGTCATGAAGGTGAGGAGGGGGAGGGAGGTGCTCATCGTGACCTCTGGGGCCATCGGTGCCGGTCTGGGCAAGCTGGGATTGGAGGATCGCCCCAGCGAGATAGGTAAGCTCCAGGCCATGGCGGCGGTGGGCCAGGGGCTCCTCATGCAGGTTTACGAGAAGTACTTTGCGAAACACGGGCAGACGGTTGCCCAGCTCCTGCTCACCAAGGAGGACTTCACCGATCCCAGGAGACTCCAGAACCTCAAGACCACCCTCCATCACCTGCTGCACTGGGGGACCATCCCCCTCATAAACGAGAACGACACCGTCGCAACCGAGGAAATCAAGATAGGGGACAACGACCTCCTAGCGGCTTACGTCGCCATCCACCTGAAAGCCGACCTGCTGGTGCTCCTCTCCGATGTGGACGGGCTTTACACGGAGGACCCGAAGAATCACCCTGAGGCGGAGATCCTGAGGGTGGTTGACAAGATTCCCCCGGGACTCCTGAGAAGGCTGAAGAAGCTCTCAGGGGGGTTCGGAGGGATGTACACCAAGGTGCTGGCGGCGAAGATGGCCGGGGACCACGGCATACCCACCGTGCTCGCAAACTCTGAGGAGAGGGACGTGCTCCGGAGGATCCTGAGGGGGGAGTCCATCGGGACCCTCTTCCTCCCGCATCGATGAGCGTCCTTAAGAAGGTGAAGGAGGCCAGGCAGGCAGCCCTGAAGATGGCGAACCTTCCTTTAGAGGTCAGGAATGGCGCACTCGAGAAGGCTGCGCGGGAGATCGAAAATCAGAAAGATGCGATCCTGGAAGCCAACCGCTCGGACCTGCGGAGGGCGGAGCGCCTCGTGAAGCTGGGAAAGATGACCAAAGCCCTGTACAACAGGCTGGTCCTCACCGAAAAGAAGATCCGCTCGATCGCGGAGAGCATGCGCAGTGTGGCCTCCCTGCCGGATCCCCTGAACAGGACGGTTTACTCCTGCCGGTTGGATGAGGGGCTGGATCTCTACAAGGTGACCTGCCCCATCGGGGTCATCGGGGCGATCTTCGAGGCCAGGCCGGACGTCCTCCCCCAGATCTCATCGCTCTGTCTGAAATCCGGGAATGCCGTGGTCCTGAAGGGAGGAAGGGAGGCCGTGAACTCGAACCGCATCCTCTACGAGATCATCCGCGAGAGTACGGAGGCCGCTGGGGTGCCCAGAGGCTGGATTCAACTCATAGAGGCGAGGCGGGAGGTCAGGGAGATGCTCAAACTGGATGAGTACATAGATTTGCTGGTCCCGAGGGGGAGCAAGCAGTTCATAACCTACATCCAGCAAAACACCAGGATCCCCGTGCTGGGACATGCAGAGGGGATCTGCCACATCTATGTGGATTCGGAGGCGGACCTCGAAAAGGCGGTGAACATATGCTTCGACGCAAAAGTGCAGTATCCCGCCGTCTGCAACGCCGTCGAGAAGATCCTGGTTCATTCAGGCATCGCGCCCAGGTTCCTGCCCCTGCTGGCGCAGAAGCTTCAGGAGGCAGGGGTGGAGATCAGGGGCTGTCCGAGGACTAGAAGGATAATCGAAGCTAAAGCAGCGAAAGCATCCGACTGGAAGGCCGAATACTTAGATCTGATAGTAGCAGTCAAGATCGTCGACAGCTTGGAGGAGGCCATCGACCACATAAACACGTACGGATCCAAGCACACGGACGCCATAGTCACCGAAAATGCCAGGAATGCCATCCTCTTCCTTGAAAGAGTGGACTCTTCCTCCGTGATGTGGAATGCCTCAACCCGGTTCAGTGACGGGTACCGCTATGGATTGGGCGCAGAGGTCGGCATAAGCACGGGGAAGGTGCACGCGAGAGGACCCGTGGGACTGGAGGGTTTAACGACTACCAAGTTCTACTTGGTAGGGAAGGGGCAGGTGGTCTCGGACTACATAGAAGGGAGGAAGAAGTTCAAACACGAGCGCTTGAAAGCGGAGTGGAGGGACTTCAGGAGGGAGGTGCTGGGGAGTTGAGGATTGGGGTTATCGGGG
>Ga0190319_1000034_pt1 | contig 21463 bp, 23 predicted proteins | sample 48701145_MG_FD_165040 | JGI IMG/M metagenome (GOLD analysis project Ga0190319, IMG submission 165040) | Hydrothermal vent sediment bacterial communities from Southern Trench, Guaymas Basin, Mexico - 4870-11-4-5_MG | ecosystem: Environmental > Aquatic > Marine > Hydrothermal vents > Sediment ...
GGTACGAGCCATGCTACAAGGCACGCGTCGGCGAGCCCCTCGACCCGCACGACTCCACCAGGTGGGGAACTCAACGAAGCCCCGAAAGGAGCTACCTCCGGGTGCGGAGCGTGCGGGCTGGGATTGACAGGCAGCTGAACGCAGCAGTAACCTTTACCTTCAGATGGAGGGACTCCCCCACGACCCGGAGTGGTTCGATGAGGTCGTGGGGTTCGCCCTGACAGGGGAGGAGCGTGAGGAGGTCCCTGTGAACCCTCGAGGGGGCCGAGCGGGATGATTCCCGAGAAAAACGGTACGTTTGTTACCGTTTTTCAGAACCCTAGAACATCAAACTCTGATGGAAACCCCCGTGGAGTTCGAGGGGAAGGTCATCAGACTCACGAGGCTGCAGAAGGAGATGTTTCCCGGGATCAGCAAGGCAGAGGTCATAAAGTATTACCTATCCGTTTCCGACCTGATCCTCCCCTACCTCCGCGGGAGGCCCCTCACACTCCAGCTCTACCCCGATGGGGTGGGCGGAAAGCGCATCGTGAGGAAGGACGCACCCTTCGCCCCTGAGTGGGTGCCCAAGTTCGAGTACGTGGCGGAGACGGGGAAGAGGATCCGCTACGTCCTGTGCAACGACAAGGCCACCTTGGTCTGGCTGGCCAACCTCTCGAACCTGGAGTTCCACATCACCCTCTCGACCACCCAGGACTACGAGCATCCCGACCTTTTGCTCTTCGACCTGGATCCCTTCCCGCCGGCTAACTTCAGGGACGCCTGCCGGGTCGCCCTTCTCATAAAGGACCTGCTCCAGAGCCTGGGGATAAAAGGCTACGTGAAGACCTCCGGGGCTACCGGGCTCCACATCCTGGTAGGACTGAGGAGGGGGAGGTACAGTTTTGAGGAGACGAGGACCCTCGTCAGAGCCATCGCCCTGAACTTGGAAAGGCTAGAGCCCGTCGTCCTCTCGCAGATGATCCCTGTCTCCGAGCGGAAGGGCAAGGTCCTCATCGATTTCGCCCAGAATTCACTAGGGAAGACCATCACCGCCCCGTACTCCCTCAAACCCCTCCCCGAGGCTCCCGTCTCGACGCCCCTCAAATGGAAAGAGCTGGAAGGAGATATCTCTCCCTCCTCCTTCAACATGCGCACTATCCGGGAGAGGCTGGAAAAAGGGGATCCCATGAGGGGCCTCCTGAGCGACTCCTTCGAGCTACCCGGTCTCTGACACCTTTTTTAAGCCCCCGATCGGAAGATAGGGGGGATTTGGAAGGGTTCAAATTAAAGGCGAAGAGGGTTGCGAGCAGGTCCAGGGTACTGCTCGCCTTTGACCCCGGGCACAGAATGGAGCTGGAGGAGGCTTCCTCCCTCCTCCGCAGGCTCAGGGACTTCATTGCGGGGATAAAGGTCGGCCTGCCGGCTCTGCTCCACCTAGGGCTGAGGGCTCTCGAGCTCCCGAAAGTGGATCCTGATCTGCTTTACATCTTCGATGGGAAGCTCGCTGATGTCGGGCACATAGAGGCGATAGTTGCCCAGAGAGTCTTTGACGCAGGCTTCGATGCTCTGATTTTCCATCCTTTTGTGGGCTTTGAGGGGGCCGCTACAGAGCTTGCCAAGAGGAAAGGTAACAGGGGTTTGCTCGCCGTTTGCTCCATGAGCCATCCGGGCTCTGCAGAGTTCCTCAACCTGCACACCCAAGAGCTCATGAGGAAATCCTGGGAGGCTGGGGTGGACGGTTTCATCCTTCCCGCTCAGAAGCCCGAGCTCATCTCCCGGGCCCGCTCCGAGTACCCTGAGGTCCTCATCCTATCCCCAGGGGTCGGGGCTCAAGGTGCGGAGCCTGGCAGTGCCGTCGCCGTCGGTGCGGACTTCGAGATCGTGGGCAGGAGGATCCTGCTGTCGGAAGAGCCCGAAAAAGAGGCGGAGCGGATCTGGCATGCTCTCAAGGAAGTTAAGCCTTGAGTTGCTGGAAAAGGGGTGCATCCTGTTCGGTGAGTTCAAGCTGTCCTCGGGCGGTTCCAGCCCCTACTACATCGACCTGCGGAGGGTGTGCTCCTACCCGGAGCTGCTGGATCTGACCCTAGAGGCCTACCTGCAGGTGGTCAGGGGGCTGGAGTTTGACAGGGTGGCCGGGATAGCGACGGCAGGCATACCGCTTGCGTGCCTGCTCGCGTACAGGCTGAGGAAGCCCTTCCTGTACGTCCGGAAGCGGGAGAAGCCCCACGGGACGGAGAGAACGGTGGAGGGGGAGATCCAGAAAGGGGACCTTGTTCTGCTCGTGGATGACGTCGCCACTTCCGGCCAGAATTTGCTCATGGCTACAGAGACTCTCAGAGAACAAGGAGCGCAGGTCAGGGATGCTACGGTGCTGGTCGACAGGGAGCAAGGAGCTGAAGAGAGGCTGAAACGTGGGAACATTTCCCTGCACTCCTTCATGAGGGTGACCCAGCTTTTCAAGGAACTGCATGAGGCGGGGAGGCTTAGCGACAGACAGCTTGAAAACCTCTTGATCTATGTGAAAGGAGAGCATGTTCAGGGGTAGGGACATCCTGACCATTCTGGACTTCGACAGGTCGGAGCTGGAGCATCTGTTTGAGGTGACACGAAAGGTCGAGGAGGGGGAGATCAAGCCCTATCTCAGGGGTAAGATCCTCGCCACTGCCTTCTTCGAGCCCAGCACGAGGACGCGCCTCAGCTTCACCACCGCCATGCAGAGGCTGGGGGGCTCCGTCATAGGTTTCGGTGGGACCGAGGGCACCTCAGTCATGAAGGGGGAGAACCTGGCCGATACCATCAGGATGCTGGACGCCTACGCGGACGTGATCGTGATCAGGCATCCAATGGAGGGTGCTGCCAAGCTCGCCGCCGAGGTGGCCGAGGCCCCCGTGATAAATGGGGGGGACGGCTCCAGGCACCACCCCACCCAAGCCATGCTGGACCTGTACACGGTCTGGAGGGAGATGGGGAGGATAGATGACCTGGAGATAGGACTGCTGGGGGATCTGAAGTACGGCAGGGCTGCCTCCTCCTTCCTCTACGGCTTGTCCAAGTTCAGGCCAAAAAAGATCCACCTCATTTCACCCCCTCTCCTCAGGATCAGGAGGGAGGTAAGGGACCACCTCAAGCAGGCCGGCATCCCGATCGAGGAGAAGGAGGAGCTGGAGCTCGAGTCGCTCGATGTTCTCTACGTGACCAGAATCCAGAAGGAGAGGTTCCCCGATCCCGCCGAGTACGAGAAGGTGAAGGGGAGCTACAGGCTTACGGTGGAGGACCTGAGGAGGGCGAAAAAGAACTTGATAGTCATGCACCCGCTGCCCAGGGTGGATGAAATAGACCTAGAGGTGGATAGCACCCCCCACGCCAAGTACTTCAGGCAGGCGGCCTACGGTGTAAGCGTCAGACAGGCCCTGCTTAGCATGGTGCTGGGGGCGGTGGAGTGAGAGAGGAAGGCTTGATCGTTAGGAGGATCAAGAACGGGACCGTCATAGACCACATCCCTGCTGGGCAGGCCCTCTCAGTCCTCAGAATTCTCGGCTTGACGGGGAGGGAGGGGCTGACCATAGCTATAGTGATCCAAGCTGACTCCAAGAAGCTGGGGAGGAAGGACATGGTCAAGATAGAAGGAAAGGAACTTAAAGCTGAGGAGGTGAACAAGATCGCGCTCGTAGCCCCACAAGCCACCATAAACACCATCAGGGACTACCGCGTGGTGAGCAAGCTGAAAGTCCAGCTCCCAGATGAGATAAGGGACCTCATTCGCTGCACCAACCCGAACTGCATCTCAAACAAACCTAGGGAGCCCGTTACTCCCCGTTTCAGGACCCTCTCGCGCTCCCCCGTCCTCCTCCGCTGTGAGTACTGCGGTACATACATCACGCAGGAGGAGGTCGTCGACCAGTTCCAGTAATGTTCAAAGAGTTCGGATTCTCGGCTGCTAGGGTGGAGGATAGGAGGGTGGAGAACGAGAGGGTGGTCTCACTTTACCTCCGAACCCCGCTCAAGCCTCCCAAGCCTGGGCAGTTCTACATGGTCTGGCTGCCTGGGGCGGAAGAGGTGCCTATAAGTGCTTCCGGGTACTTCAACGGCCTGCTTAGGCTCTCCGTTTCCCGGGAAGGTGAGACAAGTGCCAAATTGCAGGGACTGGAGCCAGGCCAGCGCATTGGGATAAGGGGACCCTACGGAAGGGGGTTCAAGCTCGAGGGCTCCAAGTTCCTGCTTGTAGGAGGAGGATACGGAATGGCCCCCCTGATCTTCGCCGGGCACGAGCTGAAGGGTAAGGAGCTGACGTTCCTCATCGGTGCCAAGAAGCGAGGGGAGCTCCTCTTTGTGGATGAGGCCAGGGAGCTTGGGGAGACCCTAGTTGCAACCCAAGACGGATCTGCAGGGGTGAAGGGCTTGGTGACCGACTTGCTGGGGGATGGGGAGTACGACTGGGTGCTCACGTGCGGACCTGAGCCCATGATGGTAAAAGTGCTGGAGCACGGGAGGATGAAGGGCTGGCGGGTCCAGCTCTGCCTGGAGAGGTACATGAAGTGCGGCTTCGGGATATGCGGCTCCTGCGAGCTGGGCAGGGGCCTCCGGGTGTGCACGGATGGGCCCGTCTTCGAGGACTGGGAGCTGGAGGGGACGGACTTCGGCAGGGTGAGGAGAGATCCCGCCGGGAGGAAAGAAATTGTTGGTTAAGGGCAGGCTCCTGACGCCTAGGGGTTTGATCGAGGGGTGCATGAAGGTCGAGGGGGAGCGCATAGTCAGGATTTCCAGGCTGGGGGAGAGGGATCCCCAGACGTACGATTTCGGGGGGAAGCTCGTGCTACCCGGGCTCATCGACATGCACGTGCACCTGAGGGATTTCGACCTGTCCTATAAGGAGGACATCAAATCGGGGACCTCCGCCGCCGCGGCTGGGGGCTTCGTGGCCGTTGCGGACATGCCCAACACCAAGCCCAGAGTGGACTCGCTCGAGGTTCTGAAGTGGAGGGAGGAAATCGCCAGGCAGAAGGCCCTGGTGGACTACGGTTTTTACGTGGGCGTGGGGAGGCTGGAGGGGACCGAAAAACTAGCCCTAGGCCTCAAAGTCTTCATGCCCCAAGAGTACTACAGCGGGCAGAGGGAGAAGACTCTGAGGTCCATCGAGTACGCGGAAGGTCACGGCATGCTCACCGTCGTGCACGCGGAGGACCCCTCCCTCGGGGAGACGCCCGAAGCCGAGGCCCACGCCATCCGGGAGATCTGCGGGCTGGGTCTGAGGAGGCTGCACATAACCCACGTCTCCTCTAGGGCCGGCCACTCTCAGATCAGGGGTGCTACCTGCGACACCTGTCCGCACTACCTGCTCTTGGGCGGGAGCTCCCCTCCCCATTCCAAAGTCCACCCCTCGATCAAGGGGAGGGAGGACTCAGAGTACCTGCTTCAGGCGGTCAGGCGGGGGGGCATCCAGGCCATCTCATCCGACCATGCCCCCCATCTGCCCGAGGAGAAGGCGGAGGGTGCGGCGGGCTTCCCAGGGCTCGAGACTTCCCTCCCGCTCCTGCTCACCCTGGTGAACAAGGGGGAGCTGAGCCTAGAGAGGCTGGTAAGCGCCATGGCCGAGCAGCCTGCCAGGATCCTGGGGCTGAAGAGGCTGGGCAGCCTGGAGGAAGGGAAGTACGCGAGCTTCACCGTTGTGGACCTCAAGGCGGAGAGCGTGATCAGGCCTGAGGAGTTCCGGAGCAAGAGCAAATTGTCTCCTTTCGAGGGGTGGAAGGTGAGGGGCCTGCCCGTCGCAACCTTCGTCCGGGGAAAACCTGTTATGCTAGAAGAGGAAGTTGTTGGTGAGCCCGGATGGGGAAAGAACTTAAAGTTCCTGTGAGTCTAGAGGTCCGCGTGGGGAAGCTGAGGCTCAGGAATCCCTTCATACTCGCCTCCGGTATCCTTTCCTACGGCTCCCTGCTCCGGAAGGCTTATGAGAGCGGCGCGGGTGCTGTGGTCACAAAGAGCCTCACCCTAGAACCCAAGGAAGGATATCCGACCCCCGTTATCGTGGGCTTCGAGGGGGGGCTCCTGAACGCCCTGGGGCTGGCGAACCCTGGTTGCGAGACGTACTTGAAGCAGGAGCTGCCCGAGCTTTTGAAAGCCAACGTGCCCGTCATAGTTAGCCTGGCCGGCTCGAGCGAGGAGGAGTTCTCGCGAATGGCCGAGCTCGTGAACGGGTTCAGGGTCTCCGGGGTCGAGCTCAACCTCTCCTGCCCCCATGCTGAAAAGAGAGGGCTGGAGCTGGGCTCGGACCCTGAAATAGTGGCGAGGATCGTGAGGTGCGTGAGGTCAAAAACGGAGCTGCCCATGTGGGTGAAGCTGGGGCTTTGCGACTCCCTGCTCGAGTGCGGCAGGAGGGCGGAGGAGGAGGGGGCGGATGCCCTCGTCCTGCTGAACACCCTCCGCTCCATGCTCATCGATCCCAGCTCCCGGAGGCCCATCCTCTCGAACAAGTTCGGGGGGATGTCCGGGCCCGCCCTGAAGCCCGTCTCCCTCCGCTGCGTGTACGAAATGTACGAGGAGCTATCCATCCCCCTTATAGGCTGCGGTGGGGTCACCTGCTGGAGGGATGCGGTGGAATACCTCCTGGCGGGCGCCAGGGCGGTGCAGGTGGGCTCCGCCGTCGCCCTGAAGGGACCCGGGATCTTTCCGGAGCTCCAAGAGGGACTGAGGAAATATCTCGAGGAGCAGAGTTTCAGGCGGGTGGAGGATCTTGTAGGCCTGGCCCATGAAGGATAAACAGCCTGGTTTCTGCCCCCCTCACGAAGGGCCCATGTAAGGGGGAGGACTGCATGTGGTACGACAAGGGCCGCAAGCAGTGCATCCTGAAGACCATAGCAGAAAACATTCAGCGGGGCAGATTCTTCGGCGAAGCCTAAATCCGCTGTCTGTTACCATGGTAACAGACAAATGCCTGTATGCGGTTTTAAGCCTATGGGAATCTTCCTCAAGATGTACCGAAGCTACAAGGAGGCATGGGGAGAACTCAAAGAAAGATGAACTACAAGACGTGGTGGGAACAAAAGAAAAGGGACTGTTAGAAAGACCATAACCGTGGGTAACGAAACCTTTAATTAGGTTACCTCCTAGGTTAGATTTCCGTGAAATTCGTGGTAGTAACTGGCGGTGTTATAAGCGGGCTGGGAAAGGGGATAGTCACAGCCTCCATCGGGAAGATCCTGCAGTCTAGGGGTCTCCGAGTTACCGCCATTAAGATAGATCCCTATCTCAACGTGGATGCGGGAACCATGAATCCCTTCGAGCACGGGGAGATCTTCGTGACGGATGATGGGGGGGAGATAGATCAGGACATGGGGCACTACGAGCGCTTCCTGAACCAGAACCTGACGAAGGAGCACAACATAACCACCGGCCAGATCTACTGGGAGGTGATCCAAGCCGAGCGCAGGGGGGACTATCTAGGAAAAACTGTACAAATAATCCCCCACGTGACGGACGCCATCAAGAACCGCATCAGACGTGTCGCCAAGGCCTGTGACGTAGACGTCTGCCTGGTCGAGATCGGGGGGACGGTGGGGGACATAGAGGCCATGCCCTTCCTAGAGGCCGTCAGGCAGCTCAGACTGGAGGAGGGACCGAACAACGTGATCTTCATCCACGTCACCCTAGTGCCCTCGCTGGACGTAGTTGGGGAGCAGAAGACTAAGCCCACCCAGCACTCGGTGAAGGAGCTCAGGGAAGCCGGCATCACCCCCGATCTCATCCTATGCAGATGCAAACAGCCTCTGACGGAGGAGGCAAGGCGGAAGATCTCCCTCTTCTGCAACGTGCCCGAGGGCTCCGTGTTCTCGGACGTGGACGTTGAAAACATTTACGAGATCCCGCTCATGCTGGATGCCCAAGGGCTGGGCGAAAAAATCCTAGAGAGGCTGGGGCTCAGGGGCAGCAGTTCCGACCTCTCCGAGTGGAGGAGGCTGGTCGAGAAAGTCAAAAAAGCGAGGAGGAAAATCAGGGTAGCCATGGTGGGGAAGTACGTCAGGATCGCAGACACCTACCTGAGCATCAACGAGGCCCTCAAGCACGCGGCCGCCTTCCTCGGGGTGAGGGTGGACATTCGGTGGATAGAGGCGGAGAGGCTGGAGGCTGGGGAGCTTTCCCTGCTCGATCCCTTCGACGGCGTTCTCGTCCCTGGAGGCTTCGGTCGCAGGGGAACCGAGGGGAAGATCCTCTCTATAAAGTATGCCAGGAGGAGGAAGGTGCCATTCCTAGGCCTGTGCTTCGGATTCCAGCTTGCCGTCGTGGAGTTCGCTAGGAACGTCCTCAAGCTGAAGAATGCCAACAGCACCGAAATAGACCCCAACACGCCCCATCCCGTCATAGACTTGCTACCCGAGCAGAAACAGGTGAGGGAGAAGGGGGGGACCATGAGGCTGGGTGCCCACGAGATCGTGATCAAGAAAGGGACTATAGCTCATCGCATCTACGGTTCGGAACTCATAAGGGAAAGGCACAGGCACCGGTATGAGGTGAATCCCTCCTACATCCCCAGGATCGAGTCCGCCGGGCTGAAATTCTCGGGCACATCCCCCGATGGCAGGAGGATGGAGATTTTAGAGCTCCCCAATCATCCCTTCTTTCTGGGTACCCAGTTCCACCCCGAGTTTACCTCCAGACTCGAAAAGCCTTCCCCAGTTTTCGTTGCTTTCCTCCAGAGCTGCCTAGAACACAAAAAGAGCTGAAATCTCTGACTGCTGTCTGTTACCATGGTAACAGAAAGCAGTTTGTAAAGTCCCAAAGTGAAAATTTAAAAAACTCGGAGATGTCACGACCTCGTTGTCTGTTACCATAGTAACAGACACATCAGGTGAAACTATCAGCCCTTGAGGGGTTGGATGATCTTTCTGGGGCAGGCTTCAACACATTTCATGCACGCGTTGCAGATTGAGTAGTCGATCGTGACCTTGTCGGTAACTTTTATCGCACCAGTTGGACAGTTCCTCTCGCACAGCCTGCACTTGATGCATCCATTGTCACAGCTTGTCACTACCACTTTCCCAATTTCCGGAGAGTTGCACCTCACCACCACTGCGGCATTCCTAGGTAGCAACTTCATCACTCCTCTGGGACAGGCCTGGACGCAGAGCCCGCAGCCCTTGCACTTCTCCCAGTCCACTTGTGGAAGTCCGTCCACCATCTTTATGGCCTCGAACGGGCATGCTCTCTCACAGTCCCCGAATCCAAGACATGCATACTTGCATGCGGTGGGCCCTTCTTCCAAAAGGGAAGCGGACAAGCAGCTGCGCTCCCCCACGTATTCGAACCTCCTCTTGCTCTTCCCGGAGCAGAGAGGAACCGCCACTGTCCACTCCACCTCCCCCGTCTCTATCCCTAGATAGGAGGCCAGGCGCTTCCTTTCCGATGGCGTAAGAATTCTGCACCTGTCTATTAGCTTCGGGTTTGCAACTAGTGCTTTGGCGTAATCCTCACACCCCCTGAACCCGCATGCCCCACAGTTGGCTCCCGGGAGCATGCTCTTCACCTCCTCCACGCGCTCGTCCACCTGAACGGCGAACCTAGAGGAAGCCCAGCTCAGGAGGGCCCCAAACCCCAGCCCCACCAAGGACAGCGTCAGGAGTTCACCTATCATCCTATTCCCACGAATCCTTGGAAGGCGAGGGCGAGGAGGCCAGCCGAGATGAAGGCTATAGGTGCCCCCCGCATGGAGCGCGGGAGCTCCTCGGACTCCAGCCTCTCCCTCAGGCCTGCAAGCAGGCATATGGCGAGCATGAACCCTAAACCCGTCCCGAGGGCATTCACCAAGGAGGCAGGCAGGGAGTACGCCTCGTCGAAGTTTATCAGGTTGACCGCTAGAATAGCACAGTTGGTGGTTATGAGGGGCAGGTATATTCCAAAAGCAGAGTAAAACTTGGGGAGGGCTTTCCGCATGATTATCTCCACCAGCTGCACGAAGGAGGCTATGACGAGAATAAAGGCCACTATGCGCATGTACTGAACACCAAAAGGAGCGAGGAGGAACTGATTCACAAACCAGGTGACCGTGCAGGAGCCCAGCATGACGAAGGTGACAGCCAGGCCCATCATGCCCGAGTTCGCGAGATTTCTGGAGATGCCGAAGAATGGGCAGAGGCCTATGTAGCGCGTGAGCACGATGTTGTTTATCAGCATGGAAGTTAGGAAGATGCTCAGCAGGTTCTCCATCATATCACCCCCTTCTTCTTGAGTGCAGCCAGTATCACACCCATAACAATGAACCCTCCCGGGGAGAGCTGGAAGCCGTAGATGGACTGGGCTAGCAGGGTCCAAGTATGCCCGAAGAAGCTGATCCCTCCCGTCCCCACCAGCTCCCGGATGAGAGCCACCGAGGTTATGGCCAGGCAGAAGCCCCCCGCCATGCCTAGGGCATCCGCCACCGTCTCGAGGGGGGACCGCCTGGAGGCGAAGGCCTCTATCCTCCCCAGCACTATACAGTTGACCGTGATCAGGGGGAGGAAGATGCCCAAGCGCTCCCTGAGGGTGGGGGAGTAAGCCCTCACCAGGAGCTCCGTGACCGTCACGAAGCCCGAAATAATGACGACAAAGATCGGGATGCGCACGTTCCTCGGCACCCACCTCCTGATGCAGGAGACGAGCAGGCATGAGCCCAAGAGGACGAAGGAGAAGGCCGCAGACATGCCCAGGGCGTTCTCAACGGAGGTGGAAATCGCCAGGAAGGGGCAGAGCCCGAGCATTAGCATGAAGATCGGGTTCTTCTTCGCCAGCCCCTTCTTCAGCTCCCAACCCAGCTCAGGCATGCTGCATCGCCTCCCTCACGGCCTGCAGGATGGCGGTTGAGGTTATCGTAGCTCCTGTTATCGCCTCCACCTCCCCCTCCGGTCTGAACGCCAGTTGCTCGTATGCCAGCCCCTCGTACTGGGCGAGGTACTCAGGATCCGTGGCTTTCGTCCCTATTCCTCTCGTCTCATTATGAGAGAGCACCCGAACCCCCTGAATCGTGTTGTCTATCCTGATGCCTACTAATACCTTCATGGGCCCCCCATAACCCCTCACCTGCACCTCCACGGCCTTCCCGACCAGCTGGTTCTCGGAATAGCAGTAGTATATGCCGTTCTCCTCCTCGAAGGTGCAGCCGGGGAAGATCTGAAGCAACTGCTTCTCCTTCTCCTTCTGCTCGGCCTCCTTGATCTTCGCCTCGGTCAGCTGGTGCACAAAACCTAGAACCATCCCCCAGAGGGCACAGATCAGAGTAAGGGCTATTATCGGCTTTGCCTCCATCTAATCTTTCGAACACGTTTTAACCCGTTGAGGTTTGTCTGTTACCATGGTAACAGACACTCGGCCTGATTTTTGAAATTGGGAAAACTGAATAGATGGCTAGGATACTCGTCCTTTACTACTCGAGAACCGGGAACACGAAGCGGATGGCTGAGGAGGTAGCTAGGGGAGCTAGGGAGGCCGGGGCCGAAGTCGTTCTGAAGGATGTCAGGGAGGCGAGGGTCGAGGAGCTCTTGGAAGCCGATGGGGTCATCATAGGCAGCCCGGCTTACTTCGCCGGACCTGCGGCAGAGGTGAAGAAGTTCCTCGACGAATCCATAAGGGTGAGGGGGAAGCTGGAGGGGAAAGTAGGTGCAGCATTCTGCTCCTCCAGACACAGGGCAGGAGGAAGAGAGACTACCATGCTCTCTATCCTTCACTCCCTGCTCGTGCACGGCATGGTGGTGTGCGGGGATCCTCTCTCAACCGGCGGGCACTTCGGGGCGGCTGCTAACGGGGCGCCGGACGAGCAGGCGGAGAAGGAGTGCCGGGGCCTGGGCAGGAAGGTCGCCCAGCTGGCGGAGAGGCTGAAAGGTGGACGTTGAAACCAAGCTCCAGCTGGTCAAACGTGTGGCCGAGGAGATCGTAACGGAGGAGGAGCTCAGGAGCCTGCTGGAGACCGAGGAGTCCCCCCTTGCCTACGACGGCTTCGAGCCCTCAGGCCTAGCCCACCTCCCCTTCGGCATTTACAGGCCCCTGACGCTCCGGCGCTTCCTGCAGGCCGGCTTCAGGTTCAAACTACTGCTTGCGGACTGGTTCGCTTGGATAAACGACAAGGTGGGGGGGGATCTAGAAAAGATAAGGACCGTAGGGAAATACCTGATCGAGGTCTGGAAGGCCGCAGGCGTCCCTCTGGACAGAGTGGAAATAGTCTGGTCCTCCGACTTGGTCAGGGATCCCGAGTATTGGAGGCTCGTCCTCAACATAGCCAAGCACCACACTCTCTCCAGGAGCCTCAGGGCCCTCACCATCGCGGGAAGGGGGGAGAGCCTGCACAATCCTACCGCTTGGATCTTCTACCCCAGTATGCAAGTGGCGGACATCTTTTACCTGGGCGTTCAGGTCTGCCAGCTGGGCATGGATCAACGGAGGGCGAACATGCTGGCTAGGGAGGTAGCGCCCAAAATAGGGAAACCCAAACCTGTCGCCATCCACCACCACATGCTGATGGGGCTCATGGGGAGAACCTCGGAGGAGAAGATGAGCAAGAGCAGGCCAGAGACCTGTATCTTCGTGCACGACTCCAAGCAGGAGATCGAGCGGAAGCTGAGGAGGGCCTACTGCCCCCAGCGGGACCCAAACAATCCGATCATGGACTACATCAGGCACCTAGTGTTCGAGGAGTTCCAAGAGTTCAGGGTCAGACTTAGGGGAGGTAACTGGGAGACCTTCACGCACTTTGGAGAGCTCGAGCAGGCCTACAGGGATGGACAAATACACCCGCTCGATCTGAAGCTCGCATGCGCCGAGTACTTAGACAGACTGATTGAGCCTGTCAGAGCGCATTTCGAGAGAAACAAGCGGGCAGCTGAATTGCTTGGGCAGGTCAGCAGTTGGGTGAAAGGAACCCCCTAGTTTCAACTGGAAGCTAAGAAAAACTCAACCAAGTTATTAAGGTGTCTGTTACTATAGTAACAGACAGCATGCTAAAGGATGAAGGTAGTTCCACTAGAAAGAAGGGGGTCTGGGCCAAGATAATCAGCTTCGACTTGGGTGCAAAGGGCTCCAAGAAGGTGAAGTTTTACAGGCAACTGTTCGGGTATTACACCAGCAAGCGCAGGGGGAATCGCCTTTACAGAACATACGTACCAGGTCTCCTTTCTACCATACCACACCTAGCTTTAGGCAAGAGCGTGATAGCTGTCCCGCCCGGGGCATGCGAGCAGATCCTCAGCTTCCTCTCCAAACCCGAGTGGAAGCCCATCGAGATCCATGTAGTAGATGGGCTCCTCACCCGGGAGCAGTACAGGGAGGCCCTCAGGAGCATGCTGGAAGGCCCCGTCAGACTTTCCACGGGGGAGCTGGAGCTGGGAAAGGCACTACTTAGAAAGGGAAGTCTCCCAGCCCCGGACAGGGAATTCCTATCAAACTTGGAGGAGAGGGTTTCCAGATTCGGGTGGAGGCTCAAGGACGCGCTCTGATCAGGTGAGTCCCGTCGCAGCTGGGCGCCCGGAATTTTAGCCCCTCTCTACATGTCGCGAAAGAAACTCCCAGCCTCTCGCACACCCTTCTGACCCTGTCTAGGAGCTGGACTCTCAGCCTTTTCGGGAGGTACCTGCTGGGGCCGTGCTTCCACCCGTAGTCGAAATACAGCCGCTTCGTGCGCTCGCAGAACTCCGGGAAGGAGAGCGTCATCCTCCTCCAGGAGTCGGGCCTGGGCTTGAAGGTGGAGGCCGTGACGTGCCTCGCCCCTGCCTGAGCGGCAGCCTCCACAACCTCCACGATCCCCTCCTCGTTCAAGTACGGGAAGATGGGGTCGGCCCTGAGAGTGACGGGGATGCCTGCCTTGGAGAGCACTCGCATCGCCCTGAGCCTCTCCTTGGGCCTGGGCGCTCCAGGCTCCAGCCTCTTGGCCAGTCCCTCATCTAAGGTGGTTATGGTGAGGCTCACTACGCATTTACCCTCTTTTAAAAGATCCAGATCCCTCGTCACGAGGTCTCCCTTGGTCACGATCTGGAAAGGGACACCTGCCTGCACGATGAGCTCTAGGCATTTCCTCGTCAGCTTGAGCTCAGCCTCCATGGGCGGGTAGGGGTCGCTGCTGTTCGAAAGGCTTATGGGCTTTTCCTTGTCCACCTTGTTGAGATCCCTTGAAAGCCTGGCTATGAGGTTTTTCTTAGCTCTGCACTTGAAGCCGTTGGGGATATAGGAGGTGATATAGCAGTAAACGCACGCATGCTGGCAGCCCGTGTAAGGGTTAAGAGAGTACTTGGGCGGGCAGGTGCAGAGGGGATCCCCCCAAGGATCGAAATCGCTCAGAATCTCCATCAAACATTTTTGTACAAGATCGAAGAAACCTGGGGGAGCATCTATCTTGGCATAGATGTTGGTGGGAAGAAGGTAAGGGCAGGCATCTCCGACGGGAAGGAGTTGCTCTACACGATCAAAGAGCCGACTAAGAAGGGAAGCATGAGAGAATTCCTCCTTCAGCTGGTCAAGATATCGGAGAACCTGTGCAAGAAGGCCGGCATCCAGCCCTCGGAGCTCTCCATCGCCTGCGTAGCTTCCTTCGGCCCCATGGATCTGAGCAAGGGCGAGTTAGTAAATCCCGTCCATCTCCCATTCGAGCGCGTTCCTTTGGTTCAGACCCTACAGAAGAAACTAAAGACAGATGTTTATCTCATAAACGACTGTGTGGCGGCAGCGATAGGTGAGCACGAGTTCGGCTTGGGGAAGGGAGTGGACAACATGGTTTACATCAACCTAGGTGCGGGCATAGGGGCAGGCATTTACGTGGATGGGAGGGTGCTTTGGGGGAAGGACGGGAATGCCCACGAGGTCGGGCATTACACGGTGGATCCGGAGGGAAAGCTCAAGTGCAGGTGCGGCAGGAGGGGGCATTGGGAGGCTTACTGCTCCGGACCTGGCATAGAGGCTCTGGCTAGGCACATGGGCATGCAGAAGTCCTGCGAGCAGATCCTCTCTCTCGCCAGGCAAGGGGACAAGAGGGTTCAGCGGCTGATGGAGCAGGTGCACAAGTTTAACACCATAGGATTCGCCAACGTGATAAACTCCTACGATCCCGAGCTCATAGTCGTCGGGGGAGCGGTAGCCCTGGCGGCCGGGCAGCTGATCTTGGATCCCGTGAGGGAGCGGGTAAAGGAGTATGCAATCAATGCCGTGCCCAAGATTGAGCTTACGGTTCTCGGGGAGGAAGTAGGCATGTATGGGGCGGTGGCGGCAGCGAGTCAGAGATTCCTGCTCGAGTTCAGGAAAGGCTTGTAGTTTTCTTTTAGCGCGCCAGTTTGTGCTCGAAGGTTCTTATGAAGTCCAGCACCAGCTTCACACCGGACAAACAGAGGAGGGCAAGTAGGGCGAAGTCAAGCACCTCCACCCCCCACCTGGAGAGCCCGAAGATGCCCGCCAAGGGTCCGACGAGCGAGCGGATGATGAGGAGGGAGATGAAGGCGGCGAGTTCGTATCCCAGCTTTTCGTAGAGGCCCGGCCCCACCCAGAAGGTCCTGACCACGTGCTCTTTGAGGCCCGTGAAGAGGCCCACGATGTTCTTCAGCAGCCTCAGGGAGAAGAGGAGGACGAAAGCCACCCCGACCACAGCCACGGTCCTCCCCACCAGCACCCAGCCTCCTCCTAGCTGGGAGGTAAGGGAGAGGGCCTTCTGGAGAAGGTAAATGGTTAGGATAAGGGAGAGGGTGTTTATGATCATACCCTCCAGCTCCACCCTAGGGTGTGGGGTGATCTCGGGGAAAGCCCTCCGCTTCGGTAGCACCTTCTTGGGCACCCTCTCCCTCAGCCCCCAGACTACCCTGCCCACGAAGATCCAGGAGGACATGAGGATGTAGATGAGGGACATTTCAGGGTGCTCGAAGCAAAATCCCAGCGCTAGGACGAGGAGTCTGACATCCCTTGTGGCTGGGGGGAAGGAGTTCCTAAGCCTGCAGAGGGACTCGCTCCACCCCAGCCAGTTGCTTAGGTAGCTCACCATGGCGGCACCCATGATGGTGAAGGTGGCAAGGAGGAGCAGATGCTGGGCGGGGAGCAGGCCGGACTGATAAACCCAGATGCAGGCGACTGAGAGCAGGAGGGTATCCACCACCCTATCGCAGAGGCTGTCCAGCACGGCTCCGAACCTGCTCGTGGTGCCGAAGAGCCTGGCCACCTCCCCGTCCACGCCGTCCAGGATGGAGGTGAGGAGGATCAGGCAGGCACCGGCTATGGGATTCCAGAAGAGGGAGATGCAGGCTAGGATGCCTAGGCAGGCTACAAGGACGGTGATAAGGTTGGGATTCACGTTCACCCTGCGTTGGTAGAAAAAGATGCTCAGGGGCGTTGAGAACCTCCGGTTTATGTACCTAGAAACAAGGCCGTCCCCCTCCTCTACAAGGTTCCTAGCTAGAATCTTGGGGTACACCCTCCTCGCCCTGTGCAGATCCTTGCTTGAGTCCACATCCAGCCAGAGCAGCCCCGTCACGTCCACGCACCCGACTTTCTCGTGATCTGAGGCCTCGTTCACGAGGTCCGCTAGGGTACCCCTCCCAGTCCTGACGAGTTTTTCGGCCAGCCTGAGCAGCTGTCTAGGGATGAGGAAGAGGCCCGTGTCCACCCCTTGGATCGGGGCGGCCTGTTTAGAGACCTTTATCATGCCATTCCCGTCTATGGCCACCTTCAGGCCCTCCTTCACCACCGAGCCCCTCGGCCTTCGGTCCAGGCAGAGCAGAAGCCTCCCGTCCCTAGCCTGGAGGAGCCTAGTGACGATGGATCTCTCGAAGATATGATCAGACATCACCACCACCAAATCCCCTCTTACCCCCCTCTTCTCCAGCTGCTTCCAAGCCTTCACTAGGGTGACGAGGTTTCCATCCCCCTCCGAAACCCTGACGGGGAGGATGTGGGAGGGATCCACGTACTTGGAGAAGAGCCTGGCGAGCTCCGGTCTCGTCGCCACATAGATGCTGCTCAGGCCAGCCTCCCTCAGTTGCTTAAGCTGGTACTCAAGGATGGTCACCCCGGGCTCTATCTCCATGAGAGACTTGGGCCTGGTCTCGGAGTGTGGTCTGAGCCTAGTCCCGTATCCAGCGGCAAGGATGAGGGCAATCACAGGATCACCTAACGGGAGGAAATCAAAAACTGCTCGGGCGGGGATAAAATTTTCACTCTTGACGGGTAACTTGTCTGTTACCATGGTAACAGACAAACCCTTTTAAAAACCCTGAAGGCTGTTGTAGTGATATGAAGATAATGAAGGTCCTGGCGTGCCAGCGATGCCTCTTCTTCTCACCCGAGCCTGGTGTCCCCTTCCGGTGCGAGGATCCGGACAGACCGGATATGGACAGGAGGTGCAGGTGCGTCATGGGGCAGCTGGATTGGACGCTGGAGGAGAAGATGGAGGAGCTCGCCAGGCTCTCCAAGATGGGCATGCAGGTCCCGTCCGAGAGCGAGGTCAGGTACATTCACAAGCTCTGCGAGGAGGAAAAGCGGAGGAGGGAGGAGGCGGAGAGGAAAGTGATGTCCCTAGCTTTCGGGTGACCAGCTGAGGTTTTCAGTCCAGTAGATCTTTCCTTCCGAGTCCACGATCACACCCTGCAGCCCGAGGTTCTCAAGCAACTCGAGCCCTGCCTGGGGGCCGAGCACGAAGGCGGCAGTGCTCAGGGCATCTGCCTCCATGCCTGTGGGGGCGATCACCGTTACGCTCTGGCAGCCCGTGGCCGGCTCCCCCGTACGTGGATCGATGATGTGGTGCAGGCGTCTGGAGCCCAAGAAGTAAACCCTTATGTAGTCCCCTGAGGTGGAGATGGCAGCATCCCGGAGCTTCACCCTCCCGAGGAGCTTTTCGGGCCGTCTGGGGTGCTGGATGCCGATTTCCCATGTCTTCCCGAAAACCCTGATCTCCCCTCCTATCTGCACCATGCCCGCACGGATGCCGGCCGACCTGAGAATCTCGCATGCCCTGTCCGCCGCATAACCCTTCGCTATCCCTCCTAGGGTCAGCTCCATCCCCTGCTCCAGTCTGACCCGCCCATTCTCAAGCCTCACTCTCCTCCAATCGACAAGCCCTCTGACTTCTTCCAGTCTCTCCCGGCTGGGGAGCTTCCCCGTCCGCCTCACCTCCTTCATCCAGAGGTCAACGAGGGGCTTGACGGTTGGGTCGAAGGCACCCCCAGTTAGCCGGGCGTAGTGCAGGGAGGCCTGCAGGAGCTGATAGGTCTCGGGGGAGACCCGCACCCACCCAGCCGAATGGTTCACCTCCCATATCTCAGTCCCCCCTTCCTCGCTCGAGAGCATCCGGTCCAGCCTGTGCACTTCCTCTAGGGCCTTGGAAACGGCTGACCTCGCAAGTTGCAGGTTCTCGTCCAGAACCGTGATTCTAACTAGGGTGTCCATGACAAGGTCCTCCGCGCTCACGTACCCAGGTCCGTACTCGTACCTGGGCATGGAGAGGGAGAGCAGGAGCAGCGGGCAGAGGAGGGCGAGGGAGAGCAGCCCCAGGCAGATCCGCCTGGACTCCTCCCTGAGTCTGGGCATGAGCCATAGCATGCAGGCGAGCACGCACTGGGTGAGGAGGAAGGCCCCAGCCAGCCCCATGAGCCCGAACCTCCGCCCCAGCACGAGCACGGACAGAAGTTGGAGGGGGACGGCGGTGGCGTAGGCTACGGAGGTGCCTGCAGGCCTGCGCTCGGAAAGGAGCTCAGCACTGCAGACCTGGGAGAGGGTGGCGGGGACTATGGCCAGCAGCATGAGCTGGAAGGCGGGCAGGCAGGCGGAGTAATCGGGGAAGGCGTTAGGGAGCAGGAGGCTGAGGGGCAGGCAGGCAGCCAGCAGGCCGAGGGAGGAGCGCAGGGCCAAGCGGCGGAGGCGCCTGGAGCCGGTAGAGAGCCCGTAGAAGAAGAGGGTCTGGGGGAGGAAGGCTAGGAGGTAGAAGAGCCTGCAGGAGAAGTAGTAGAGCCCTAGAGTAGTCATGCCAAGCAGAGGTCCAGCCACCACCTTGTCTAGGAAGCTCAGGGAGGCGGCCCCTAGGTCCGTGAGGAGGAAGCCCGCCAGCCTGCCCGGGTGCGGTTTGTCTGTTACCATGGTAACAGACAGCCTGCGGAGAGCGGAGAGCCCGGGACAGAGGTGGGAGAGCACTAGGCCCAGGTAGATGACCCAGACCTCACCTACCAGCAGGTAGAGCAGGAGGGGGAGGGAGAGCATGCAGGACCTGAGCACCCAGAGGAGCAGGTAATGAGAGTAATCCGCCTCCGCTAGGCACAGGTGGAAGCTCAGGGAGAAGAGGCAGAAGGAGAAGAGCAGCGGGCCAGCCCAGGGGTGAAGGAGGAAGGAGAGCGGGAGCCCCACAAAGGTTGAGGAGAGGAGGAGGGTATAGAAGGCGGTGGAGGGACTTGGAGAGTGGCAGACCACGATGGACTTCCCCAGGCCAAGGGAGGCCAGGGTGGAGCAGAGCATGGACAAGCAGTAAACCCACCCCACCTCCCCGAGCGCGTAGGGGTGGAGGCTAAGGGCTAGGAGGATCCAGAAGCACGCGCCCGAGCAAGTGGCTATACCTTGGGCCAAGGCGACTCTCCGCAAGCCCATCGACTTATCCTGGCTCAAGAAGTAATGAAGGGGCCGGTAGTCTAGCCTGGATAGGACACAGGCCTGCGGAGCCTGTAACCCGGGTTCGAATCCCGGCCGGCCCGTAATCCTGCTTGTAACGCAAACCTTTTGCAACGGCCTCTTTGTGGGATCCGTTCTGCGGGTGCTTGACACCAAACTCTATGGGAGGACGTGAAGCGGAATACCGGTTTATTCTCCTTGTGAATTAACCAAGGACAAGCACCACAACAAAATATTAGCAGGATATTAATCATTTGTGGACTCAAACGGAAGAACGGCAGCTCGAGGAGAAGCTTGTGAGAATTTTGAAGCCAAACGAGTGTGCCCTGATATACGACGAGAAGCGCGGCAGGCTCCTGGCCATCTGCAACAAGAACGGCAAGATCGAAATCACCATTTGAAAAGGAATTGTAGGCATGGCGAAGTCGTTTCGAGCGAGCCCGCACTATTCATTCGATGAGGTTGGATGTGAAAACCGAGAACAGGAAGCTGGCCAAGCTGGTGAGGAGGGTGGAGAGGGACGAGGAGCTCCACACCCTGTGGAGGTGTGCCAACCTGATGGCGATAGAGCGCCTGGGCTACACGGACCACGGGCCCGTGCACGTGAAAATAGTGGCGAACGCGGCCCTGAAGCTCTACAAGCTGCTCGAAGGGGTCAAGCTGCCCGACATCACCCAGCACAAGCTGCCGAAGGAGTACTCGGAGATCGTGATCTTCCTGGCCTCCGTCCTCCACGACATAGGGATGGTGGTTCAGCGCAAGGAACACGAGTTCTTCAGCGTGCTTCTGAGCTACCCGATCCTGAAGCGCCTGCTGCACGACTACCCACCCGAGGAGAGGGAGGTAATAATAGCCGAGACCCTGCACGCGATTTCCTCCCACCACCCGGACTGCCCCGTGCTGACCAAGGAGGCGGGGATCTTCTGCATCGCGGACGCCCTGGACATGGAGAAGGGGAGGGCCAGGATACCTTTCGACGAGGGGAAGGTGGACATTCACTCCGTCTCCGCCCTGGCGATAGAGAAGGTGGAGATCCTGAAGGGGGACGAGAAACCCGTGCTCATCCGGATAAAGATGTCGAACTCGGCTGGCATCTTCCAAGTGGATGAGCTACTCGGGAAGAGGATAAAGAAGTCCGGGCTCGCCCCCTACATAGATGTGGTGGCGGAAGTGAGGGGGAAGGAAAAGAGGATCCTGCACAGGTTCGAGCTCCACTAGCCGGCAAAGCATTTGTCTGTTACCATGGTAACAGACACGAACTGTTTATTGTTATCAACAACACTTCTAGGTAAACTGTTCAAACACTTCCAAACTGTTTGTAACAGATAAACACTTTGGCCTCCTCGCATTTGAGAGAAGAGGCGAGCGAGTTCTTGAAGAAGGTCCCTGAGCTGGAGAGGAGAGTACCGGAAGAGCCGGGGAGCTCCTTGGGACTGCACCAAAGCCATCCTCTCTCCTCGCATGAAGGGGAAAGCGCTCCTCGTCCGGCACGGCAGGATACACGCCAACTTTCATGAGGGCTTCGATGAGACAATGCTGAAGCTCCTCTCCCTTCTCTCGCGCGGCTCGAACGGAAAAACCCTGACCTGAGCACACCGACGGTTTAAGCTTCCTGTTTCTATCGAGAATGAGCCGCAGGAGGATCGCAATGCTCGCCCTGCTGGCGGCGGCGCTCACCTACGGGGGCCTGGGGGCCTACGGGCTCCTCAGGGAATCCGGGTATGAGGAGCCCGACTGGGTTTACTTCCACCAGGTGTCCATCTTCCATTATAGGGGGTGTGTGCAGGACCCTGACCTGCCCATAGAGAACGTGGTCATAGAGTTCCCCCTGCCCAGGACACCAACGGGTGTCAGGCCCCTGGAAGTCTCGGGCACCTGGTCCCTCTACTGGGTGGACGAGGAGAAC
>Ga0190319_1000035_pt1 | contig 20100 bp, 18 predicted proteins | sample 48701145_MG_FD_165040 | JGI IMG/M metagenome (GOLD analysis project Ga0190319, IMG submission 165040) | Hydrothermal vent sediment bacterial communities from Southern Trench, Guaymas Basin, Mexico - 4870-11-4-5_MG | ecosystem: Environmental > Aquatic > Marine > Hydrothermal vents > Sediment ...
TCCCTTTCGGTGCCTCCAAATCAATCGGCATGACGAAGGTCACGAGATCACCGGGTTTGACGATATCCGAGATGATCGGTGGCGGGTTGACGAAATCCTCCGGCAGGAGACCCAGCATGGCCTGCTTGATCTTGGCCGCCACTTCTCCACCATTCCCAACCGCACACGTTTCCACGAACGGTACACCCTCCTCCTGGAGTTTCTGCCTTATTTCGGGGGAAGGTTTGATTATGTCGACCTTGTTGAGCAGAACCAGCAGGGGAATGCCTCTCTTCCTGACCTCGCTCAACACCTTCTCCTCGTATTCCCCCCAGACATTTGCCTCTGTCACGAGCAGGACCAAATCCGCCCTTTCCAGGACTTTCTGGGTTTTCTCAAGCCTGAGCTTGCCCAGGGATCCCACGTCGTCCAGACCAGCTGTGTCGATGAACATAACCGGACCGATGGGAGGAAGTTCCATGGGCTTTTCAACGGGATCCGTTGTGGTTCCGGGCTTACTTGAGACTATGGCCACCTGTTGCTGGGTAATAGCGTTAAGGATTGATGACTTCCCCACATTCCTCCTCCCCAGAATCGCTATGTGCAATCTTAAGCCCCTCGGTGCTTGGAGCATCTGAAGGTATCCCCCCTATCCCATAAAATACTTAGCCCTGCTTCCTTCACGGCCTCTTCCGCCCTGCTCAAAGTGACCCTCAGCTTGTTGTCATAAATCCTGTAGTGCTGGCGGTACCTCTCGGGGGTAAAATTGACCATGATAACGTTACATCCTGCCCTCAATCCCGCCACATGTCCCTCAACGGGATCGAGGGTAGCAAGGGCTGTGGTCGCGGGTAGCAGAACCGTTTTGGTGAGTATCCGGGTCAAGGCCAGGACGGAAAGGGTGAGTTCCTTGCTCCCAGGCGGGTGGCTGCCGAGAGGGGTGTTCTTTTGGGGCACGAAAGGTCCAATCCCCGCCATGTCCACGTCGAGTAGGTACATGAGTCTGACATCAGCGGCCAAATCTTTTAAGGTCTGGCCAGGCAGGCCAACTATGCAGCCTGCCCCAATCTGGTACCCTAACCTCCGCAGGTATAACAGGAGCCTCAGCCTGTGCATGAAGGACTGCCCTGGATGCATTTCGTGGTAGAGCTCGGGGTTGGCCGTCTCGTGTTTTAGCAGGAACCTGTCCGCCCCCGCTTGTCTTAAAGCTCTATAGTCCTCTATTGACCTCTCCCCGATGGAAAGAGTAACCGCCATGTCAGGATACCTCTCCTTGATCTGCCGGATGGTTCGAGCCAGTTCTTCCACCGGGTACCCTAAGTCATCCCCCGACTGGAGCACCACTGTTTTCACCCCGCACTCGGCCATCCTGTCAACCGCTTCCAAGATCTCCTCGGGTGACATCCGGTAGCGGGGGAGGTCCCTGTTCTCCCTGCGGAGGCCGCAGTACAAACAGCTGCGACAACAGTAGTTCGAGAACTCCAGCAGCCCCCTGATGAAGACGACCCTGCCACAGTGCCTATCCCTGACCCAACTAGCGACTTTGCTCAGTTTGCTCAGATCCTGTTTTCTCAGGACGCGAAGGATGTGGTGTAAAAAGGGCAAAACTCAGTATCTTCCCCGGGAGGTGTAAGTGGTGTGCAAGAGGTGATGTGCCTTCTCACTTCCCGGCCTTCCTAAGTACTCCTCATAGAGTTTCTTTATGGCGGGATTTTCGTGCGACTTCCTCACCACCTTCCTCTCATCCTCCGAGTACAGGCAGGCCGCCCTCTTCTTCCTGATCTCCATGTCGGTTGGAATGGGCTGCCCACCCCCTCCCAAGCAGCCTCCCGGGCATGCCATGACCTCGATGAAGTGATAGGGGGATCTGCCGTCCCTCACCTCCTCCATCAGCACCCGGGCGTTGGCCAACCCATGGGCAACTGCAACACGCACCTGAGTGCCGTTGAAGTCGATTGACGCAGTCCTTATCCCCTCAAAACCCCTAACCTGCTTGAACTCGACCTTCTCCAAAGGCTTTCCCGTGACTATCTCGTACGCCGTTCGCAGAGCAGCCTCCATAACTCCGCCCGTCACGCCGAAGATGACTGCCGCTCCAGTGGAGATCCCCAGAGGCTCGTCGAACTCCTCCTCTGGAAGGCTGGCGAAATCAATGCCGGCCTCTTTCACCATCCTTGCGAACTCCCTTGTGGTCAGCACCACGTCAACATCGTAAACACCCGAGGCCTTCATCTCGGGACGCTTTGCCTCGAACTTCTTCGCCGTGCACGGCATGATCGAAACCACCACCATGTCTTCGGGCTTTATCCCCAATTTTTCAGCATAGTAGGTCTTCGCAACCGCCCCAAACATCTGCTGGGGGGATTTGCATGTCGACATGTGCTCGAGAACTTCTGGGAAAAAGTGCTCAAAGTACTTCACCCACGCCGGTGAGCAGGAGGTGGTCATGGGGAGCTTCCCTCCCTTCTGAATTCTCTCTATCAACTCGTGGGCCTCCTCCACGATGGTTAAGTCCGCTCCGAACTGTGTGTCGAAGACCCGGTCGAAACCCAGCCTCCTGAGAGCCGCCGCCATCTTTCCAGTGACAGAGGTGCCTGGAGGCAGATTGAACTCCTCACCCAGTGCCGCTCTGATCGCCGGTGCCGTCTGTACCACCACAAATTTGTCAGGATCCTCCAGGGCCTTCCAAACCTCCTCAATATCGTTCCTCTCCCTTAAGGCACCTGTTGGACAGGCTAGAACACACTGGCCGCAGGCCGTGCACTCAACATTTCCCAGGCCCCAATCGAAGAACGTCATCACCCGTGTGTTCCTCCCTCTGTCGGTCAACTTGATGGCTTCAACCGACTGGACCTCCCGGCATGTCCTCACGCAACGGCCGCAGAGAATGCAGCGGTTCGGATCAAAAACTATTGAAGGTGAGGAGGTGTCTATCGGGTAGTTGTACCTCTCACCCTCGAACCTTATCTCCCTCACCCCAAGCTCATACGCTAGTTGCCTCAGCTCACAGTCTTCTGCCTTCTCACATGTGGTGCAATCTTGATGCCCATTGCTCAGGAGGAGTTCCAGGATCATGCGCCTCGCACGCCTTACTCTAGCAGACCTCGTCTTCACCTTCATCCCAGGTGCCACCGGTGTAGCACATGCAGGCTCCAGTCTCGGTCGTCCCTCGATTTCCACAACGCACACCCGGCAAGCACCGTAAGGTTCGAGCCCCTCCCTGTAACAGAGGGTGGGGATCTTTATGTTCAGCTTCTTTGCGGCCTCCAGGATGGTGGTGCCCGCTGGTACCTCAACCTCATAACCGTCTATTGTTAACTTGACCAGCTCAGTCATGTCCGCACACCCCTACCACGCACCTCCCCCTGAGGTGCTCTTCGAACTCTCCCTTGAACCTCTCGATGCAGGCTTTGGTGACATTGAGGGCGCTCTGACCGAGACCACAGATACAGGTGTCGTACATCACCCTTTGCAGCTCCAGCAGGAGTTCCAGGCTGGCAGAGTCCCCGTTTCCTCTGCGTATCTTCTGAAGCAATTCCCTTGCCCTCTTCGTCCCCTCCCTGCAGGGGGCACACTTCCCACACGACTCATGCTCAAAGAACTCGAGACACCTGAGCGCTACATCCACCATGCACCTCCTCTGATTCAACATGATGATCGCGCCTGAACCCAAGCCAGTTCCCGCTTTGAGCATGCTCTTGTAGTCAAGAGTTACCTTAAATTGTTCGGGAGTTAGGAGCCCGCCCGAGATTCCCCCGGTTAAGGCTGCCTTCGCCCCTCCTTCTACCCCCCTGCCATACTCGCTCACAAGTTCTTCGAGCGTTACGTCCGTGGGTAGTTCATAGACGCCCGGATTTCTGACATCCCCTGAAAGACAGTAGAGTTTAGTTCCGGGACTGCCCTCCGAGCCTATCTTGGAGTACCACTCCCCTCCGTTAAGAATTATAGCTGGGATGCACGAGAGAGTTTCCACATTGTTCACCACGGTAGGCTTGCCCCTGAACCCCGAAGTAGCCGGGTATGGCGGCCTCAACCTTGCCTCTCCCCTCTTACCTTCCAGTGAATCTAGGAGTGCAGTCTCCTCGCCGCACACGTAAGCCCCAGCTCCTTTGTAGAGGTAAATGTCGAACGAGAAATCCGTTCCCTGGATCTTCTCACCCAAGAGGTGCCTCTCCCGGGCTTCCTGGATCGCCGCTTCCAGCCGCCTGTAGCTCTCGGTGTACTCACCCCGGACATAAATGTAGCCCTGTCTAGCCCCAATCGCGTAACCGCAGATCATCATCCCCTCCAAGAGCAGGTGGGGATCTCGCTCCATTATGATCCGATCTTTGAAGGTCCCTGGCTCGCCCTCATCGGCATTGCAGACCACGTATTTGGGGGAGTCTGGAACCTTCGCAGTTAACTCCCACTTCAAGCCGGTGGGGAAGCCCGCACCCCCTCTTCCCACGAGTCCAGATCGCTTGACCTCCGCAATTACTCCGGACGGCTCCATCTCTAGCGTCTTCCTCAGTGCCTCGTAACCCCCCTCCTGCAGGTATTCTTCTAGAGTTCCCCTGTAATCCTTCTTCTCTATACGTTTGAGGAGGATCTTCATGCCTTCTCCCTGCACTGCTGCAGGATTTCCTTCATTTTGTCGACAGTCACCCTGCCATACGTTTTGTCGTTCACCATGACGGCAGGGGCCCCGTCACAGAAGCCCAAACATGAGGTCTCCTTGAGAGTGAAAAGCCCGTCTGGCGTGGTCTGACCCGGTTTGACCCCGAGTTCTCCCTGCAGGTACTGGAGTATCTCCCTCGCCCCCTTCAGATAGCAGGGGAGGGAGACACAAACGCGAATGACAAATTTTCCCTCCCTCTCCCTGCTAAACATCCCGTAAAAGGATGCCACGCTGAAAACCTCTCCCCTTGACAGGCCCAGCTTTTTCGCGACGAGGGTTGCCGCTTCCGGCGTGACGCATCCCAGCTTCTCTTGGATGAGATGCAGGCAGGGAAGCAAGGCCTGCCTGCCCATTTGTTCAACCATCCTGCTTATCTGATCTTCCAGTTCCGACTCCATAAACGGTGTTTAGCTGGCATCTTTAAAACCTGCGGTTCTGAGCTGGGAGAGGATGAAATTCTTTACCTCCTCCACCTGCCCGTGGGAGTGTACACCAATCAGCACTACACCCATCTTCTCCGTCAGCTGAACCTTGACCGGAGGGAGGAAGGTATCCTCCCTTTCACCCGCGATGTACGACCACCTCCTGCCCAATATCTCCGCGAACCAAACCTTGACCCTGAACTTCACCGCTACGACGCGAGCGAGATCCTCCAGATATCTCCTGAGATCCTCAGAAGTAGAGGTCCCGCTCACCCTTGCTTATGCGGTTTAAATACTCCATAAATCTTTTGAAGACCTCGGGCGGAACGAGTTCCCGGATCTCCTCTATTTCCTTCTCGATGACTTTCTCGCCCAGTCTCCTCGTTTCTTCGCCCGCAAAGTCCTCCAAGTATTCCTTGTACGTCAGCACAGCATTCAGCTTGCAAAACACCTTCTCCTTCCCGCTCTTCAGGAGTGTCATTATGTGCTGACCCGTCCTTCCGCACCTATACCCAGCAGTGCAGAAGGACACGATGTATCCCTGGCTCGCCAGCCACCTTATCCCTTCCTCCAAGTCCCTCGTGTCCCCCAGCAGGAACTGCTGGCGATCGGGCAACTGATCACTATTGCCACTCGTGTAGGAGCCTATCCCGATTCTGGAACCGAAGTCCGTTTGGGTGATCCCTAGGGGGAGAACCTCTCTCCTCACGTGTTCAGGCTCCCTAGCCGTTAATATCATACCTGTATAGGGAACCGAAAGCCTGACAACCGCTATGAACTTCTTGAAGTCCGAGTCAGACACCTTATATTCGGCCCGTTGCACGAAGGGTGTGTTCAGGGCGGGGCGGAGTCTTGGGAAGGAGATGGTGTGTGGTCCCACCCCAAACTTTTCTTCTAGCTCCCTTGAGTGGAACAAGAGCCCCATCACCTCGAATCTCCAGTCGTAGAGACCAAGGAGGACACCGATCCCCACATCATCTACCCCTGCCTCAAGTGCCCTGTGCATGCAATACAGCCTCCAGTGATAACTGCCCTTGATGGTGTCAGCAGGGTGTACCGCTCGGTAGGTTTCGTGGTGGTAGGTTTCCTGGAAAACCTGGAAAGTACCGATACCTATCTGCTTCAGCATCTTGAGCTCCTCCACCGTCATTGGAGCTGCATTGACGTTGACCCTCCGGATCTCTCCCCATCCCGACCTCGTTTTGACCTTCACCCGATAGATCGCCTTCAAGGTTTCAGCAATATAGCCGGCATCAGAGAGCGGGTGCTCACCGTATGAGGTTATCAAACGTTTGTGTCCTGCCGCCGCCAAAGCTCTGGCTTCTTTTTCTACTTCCTCGATCGAGAGCCTCTTCCTGACCACCTGGTTTTCTCTCCGGAAGGCACAGTAAAGACAGTTGTTCACGCAGTAGTCGCTACAGTACAATGGTGCAAACGTAACGATTCTGTTGTCATAGACTTCCTTTTTTACCTCCCCTGCTGCCTCGTAGACTTCCTTCCACAGCTGCTCATCCTTTATGTTCAGCAACTTGGCGGTTTCCTCAGGTTCTAAACATTCCTTGGAGGAAAGGGCCTTGTCGATGATTGCTCTGACTTGACTGCGGGTGGGATCTGAGTTCTCTTTTATCAAGCGCCAAATCTTTTCCTCATCTATGAAATCCCTGCCATCCTCCAGCCACCTGCTGTAGTCATCTTCATCTCTCAACCTTTCCTTCATCCATGCACCCAGCCCCTGTGGCAGGTTTTCAATCCATTGGACAATTGGCTGGTAGCTGGACATCTAAAATATTGTCCCTTTGCCCTCCATTAAGCTTCACCTGTTTCTGGTCACCGCTAGGTCCGCCAGCTCCAGCAGGACATCCTTCGCCGGGCTCGGGGGGAGCCCTGTTAGTTTTGACTTTGCCAGTTCTGCAAGTTCCCGGGCCTTTTCCATGGCGTAATCGAACGCGCCCGAACCGACCAGCAGCCTCTGGATCTCTCTTGCTTCCTCAATAGATAGATCCCTCCTCCCAAGCGCATCTCTTAGCCTCTCCCGCAGCTGGAGGTCTTCCATGGCTTTGACGATCATGAGCGTCCTCTTCCCCTCCCTCAGGTCGGACTCGGGCTTCTCCAGCAGATCCAGCACGTCATCCCTTATCTGAAACGCCATGCCTACCAATCTCCCGTACTCTGCCATCTCCCCCGCCAACTCGGGAGGTGCCCCGCCCATCAGTGCACCGGCCCTCGTGGCGGCAGAGAAAAGAGCTCCGGTTTTCCTCTCAATCATCTGCAGGTATTCCCCCTCGCTCACCGTTTCCCTCTTTGAGAACTCGATGTCCAGTACCTGACCTTCGCAGAGCTGCAGCGTTGCTTCCGCCATGAGCCCTATGATCGCCTGAGAGTTGGGTACCTCTGATAGCAGCTTGAAGGCTTTGAGGAGGAGGGCATCCCCCACCGTGAGGGCTATCGGCTCTCCCCACTTCACGTGGACTGCGGGTACTCCCCTCCTGGTCTCCGCGTGGTCCATTATATCGTCGTGGACGAGCGTGAAGGTGTGGACCAGCTCCAGAGCTGCTGCCACCTTGAGCACGTCCTCCGTGATTTTCCCGCCGACCGCCTCACAGCAGGACAAACAGAGACAGGGCCTGAGCATCTTCCCACCTGCCTCGATGAGGTGTCTGCTCGCCCTCGGGAGGGTTCCGGCACCTGAGGGTAGCACTTGGTCTATCACCTGGCGCACCAGCCTTGAGCACCGGCCGAGATACTCCTCCAGTCTCACGTCTTAAACCCGGAAGAGTAGGTTAATACTCAGCAATAATTTTTCACATTAAGCTTTTTTACTCTCGAATTCGCTACTCCGATGAGCAATGCCACGGAAGTTGAAAGAGTCATCGCGACTATAGAAAGGGAGAAGATCAGGTGGATAGACCTGCAGTTTGTGGACCTGAGGGGGAGGCTCCAGCATGTGACGATACCTGCTCACGAGTTCGATGTGGATAGCTTCAAATCCGGCTTTGGAAAACTGGATGGCTCCTCCATAAAGGGGTTCGTCGAGATCCACGAGTCTGACATGGTGCTGGTCCCTGCCCCGGAAAGCTTCGCGATCCTCCCCTGGACCTCTGGCGAGCACAAAACAGCCAGGATGATGGCGGACATATATCACTCGTTTGGGGGTCCCAGGTTCACTAGGGATTCGCGGTACGTCGCCCAGAAGGCGGAGGAGGCTGCGAAGAAGGCTGGATTCAACTGCTCCTACTGGGGGGCCGAGATCGAATTCTTCGTGTTCGACAGGGTCGAGCTGATACCCAACATGCTCGCCACGCGTGATGCCTGGGCGAGTAGCGGATACAGAATAGACTCCAAGGAGGCGATATGGAGCCCGGGTGGGATAAACTTCCCCATCAGATTCAAGGAGGGATATTATCCCGCCCCTCCCGAGGATACCCTCCAGGATTACCGGTCGGAGGTATCCCGCATCCTGGAGGACTTTTTCGGCATTAAGATCGAGGCCCACCACCACGAGGTGGCAACGGCGGGGCAAGTTGAGATAGACATGGGGTGCGCCCCCCTCACCAGGATGGCCGACGGGGTTGTATCCTACAAGTTCGTCGCCAAGATGGTCGCCTACATGAGAAACATGATAGCCACCTTCATGCCCAAACCCATCTTCGGTGACAATGCTTCCGGCATGCATGTCCACCAGAGCTTGTGGAAGGGAAAGAAGAATGCCTTCTATGACCCCGGTGACGGCTACGCCGAGCTGAGCCAGATCGGGAGGTACTACATCGGAGGGGTATTGGAGCACTGCCGATCCCTGGCTGCACTCGTGGCCCCCACGACCAACTCCTACAAGAGGCTAGTGCCCGGCTATGAAGCCCCTGTCTACATAGCGTGGAGCAGAAGCAACAGGTCTGCGACCGTCCGCGTGCCCGTTTACTATAGAGGGACCAAGAGGGCCCACGATACGAAGAGAATCGAGTTCAGGGCCCCCGACCCCGCATCCAACCCCTACCTGTGCTTTGCGGCCCAGCTGGCTGCCGGTCTTGATGGCATAAGGAAGAAGATAGATCCCGGCGACCCGGTGGACGAGAACATATACCTCCTGCCCAAGGAGAGGAGGCGGCAACTGGGAATCGGCGAGCTGCCCGCTTCCCTCTCCGAGGCTTTGGACGAACTGGAATCGGACCACAATTACCTCCTGGCAGATGGTATCTTCACCAAGGATCTGATCGAGAAGTATGTCGAGCTGAAAAGGGAAGAGTGCTGGGAGCAGGCCCTGAGGCCCACCCCCTTCGAGTTTTACCTCTACCTTGACTCCTAAACATATTAATAATCGAACTTTTGAATGCCGATGAAAGCGTACATTTTAATCACGACCAAGCCCGGGACCTCAGAAGAAGTTGTGAAGGAGATAAAAAAGATCCCGGGGATAGTCTGCGCAGATTCCGTCTGGGGCAGGTTCGACGTGATCGCTGTGATCGAGGCGGGCAGCCTGAAGTCCATCCAAGAAACGGTGTACAGGGTCATCCCGAAGATACCCCACGTGATTCACACTGAAACTGCCATCACCCTTTAGATGATACGGGCGTTCGTCTTAGTCAGAGCCAAGCCCGGTACCTCCGAGGAAATCGTTAGGGCCAGAAGAGTAAAAGGCGTGAAGCTGGCAAATTCCGTTTTTGGCAGATATGATGCTGTCCTCGTGATAGAGGGGAAGGATCAGGAGGAACTAAAGAAAAACATCTACGAGACTCTAGAACAGATGCCTGGAGTCTTGCACACGGAGACTCTGATCGCCTTATCCGAAGCCGAGGAATAGGTCTTGAAGCCCCGGGCGGGAGTTGAACCCGCGACCTCACGCTTACCAAGCGTGCGCTCTAACCAGGCTGAGCTACCGGGGCATCCATTCTTGCGGAAAATGATAATGAATACATTAAGGCGCAGAATTGCCACTTGCCATCTCTGCCGCTTCGTGGACAAGCCCTTCATAAGCCATCGGGTGTATGCTTGGCTTCCGGAAAAAACCCATACCTTAGCGATCGGGGAATCTCCCCCTCCGGGTCGAAAAGCAGGCTCGCTATACAACCTGGACACCTTCGACCGGCTACGGCTGTCGCTCAAGTTCATTTTGGGCATAAAGGGAGACAAGCGAGTTTTGGAGGCTCTTAGGAAGCAGGGCGTTTTCATCACCGCAGCCGTCAAGTGCAGGCCCCCAAACAGAGATTCCCTAAAAGAAATGAGAAAAAAGTGCGTCAAGCACCTGAGAGCGGAGATCTCGCTTCTCCAGCCCAAGAGAATAGTCGCCATGGGCAGAATGGCCTCGGCCTCGATCTGCGAGATATTCAATCTCGAACAACCAAGATCTGTTAGGTACCCGACGAAGCTTGAAGCGAAGAGGACAGAGATCTTCTTTCTTCCTCACCCCAATTACATCTTCAGATTTGCCCGAGAACTGGCTCCTGTACTGAGGAGGCTCTTTCGTGTGAGCTGATTTCACGAAATCGTAAAACTCACCCCCCACGATCTCTCCTCAACCCATCCGGAATAGCTGGGCATCACCTTCCCGCTATACCAGTTCTCGCTGAGTGCTGGCGCCCGCAAGAATTTGCAGGTCGACCGGTGGTCTTTATTCCTCCCCCGGACAGAATGATGGCTGAGTTCTGGTACCAGTGTTTCGAATGCGGGGCAAAATTCGATCCCTCCGAAAGACTATACACCTGCCCCAGGTGCGGCGGGTTGCTGGAGGTGGAGCTGGATCTGGAGAAGGTAAAGGAACTCGCGAAAAACCTCAAAGGGCCCCTGTCCGTCTGGAGGTACAGCTGCTTCCTCCCCGTCCGGGATCCGGCGAAGGCCGTGACACTGGGGGAAGGCGGGACCCCCTTGTACAGGTGCGAAAGGCTGGCGTCCGAGCTGGGGGTCAGGGAGCTGTACGTCAAGTACGAGGGTGCCAATCCGACGGGTTCCTTCAAGGATAGGGGCATGACGGTAGGGGTCACCAAGGCCATCGAGTACGGTGTTAAGGTGGTGGCCTGCGCCTCGACTGGGAACACCTCCGCCTCCCTAGCCGCTTACGCCGCAAAGGCAGGCCTCAGGTGCCTTGTCCTCTTGCCCAAGGGGAAAGTAGCCTTGGGTAAGCTCGCCCAAGCGATGATCCACGGGGCAGAGGTGATCGGGATAAGGGGGAACTTCGATCAGGCCCTCTCCCTAGTGACAAAGCTGTGCAGGGAAAACTCTAATGTTTACTTGCTGAACTCGGTGAATCCCTTCAGGCCCCAGGGACAGAAAACTATTGGCTTTGAGGTGGCGGAGCAGCTCGGGTACGAGGTCCCAGATAAGATAATTGTCCCCATGGGGAACTGTGCCAACATCTGGGCAATTTACAAGGGGTTCATGGAGTTCCAGAAAACTGGGCTCCTCGACCGCACACCACAGATGATCGGCATCCAAGCCGAGGGGGCCAAGCCCATCGTGGAAGCTATTAAAAAGGGACTAGACACCTTCATCCCGGTACCAAACCCGGAAACCATCGCCACCGCTATCCGGATAGGCAACCCCGTCAACGGTCCCAAGGCTATCAGGGCCATCAGGAAGTCTGGAGGGACTGCCGAGAGCGTCACCGACGAGGAGATAGTGGAAGCTCAGAAGCTCCTAGCGAGGACCGAGGGCATCGGGGTCGAGCCAGCAAGCGCATCCACCATTGCAGGCCTCAAGAAAATGCTGGACCTCGGGGCGATCGGGAGAGATGAAATCGTAGTCTGTATCGCAACGGGAAGCGTGATGAAGGACCCTGAAGAAGTCGTCAAGGTGACTGGGGAGATAAGGGAGATAAATGTGGACTACGAAGAGCTGTTGAGGGTCATCAAATGAGGGGAAAAGAAAAAGTATTCCAACTGCTCAAGGAGCACCACAGCTGGTTCAGAGAGGTCATACCTCTCATTGCGAGTGAGAACCTCACGAGCCCGGCCGTCAGGCAAGCTCTCCAGTCCGATTTTCAGCACAGGTATGCAGAGGGACTACCTGGGGAAAGGGTGTATGCTGGCTGTAAATTCATAGACGAAGTCGAGCTTTTGGCGATCGAGCTGGCCAAGAAGCTCTTTGATGCCCCACATGTGAATGTTCAGCCCGTCTCCGGCGTTACTGCAAACCTAGCCATGTACACGGCCCTGACCAGCCCAGGGGACAGGATGATGTGCCTAGCCATACCCTGCGGAGGGCACATAAGCATGGGAAAAGGGGAGCTGGGAGGAACCGCTGGAGCTGTGCACGGACTGGAGGTAAGGTACTGGCCGTTCGACGAAAAGCACATGAACATAGACGTCGAGAAGGCCGCCCAAGAGATAGCCGACACCAAACCAAAGCTCGTCCTGTTCGGGGGGAGCGTGATGCTCTTCCCGCACCCAGTCAGAGAGCTGAGCAAGGCCGCGAGAGAAGTGGGTGCGAGGGTGGCTTACGATGCTGCCCACGTGATCGGCCTGATCGCGGGAAAAAAGTTCCAGGATCCGCTGAGGGAGGGGGCAGAGGTGATCACGTGCAGCACCCACAAAACCCTGCCCGGGCCACAGCACGGTATGATCTTGTGCACGGAGGAGCTGGGGCCAAAGATCGACAGAGCTGTCTTCCCCGGGGTCGTCAGCAATCATCATCTACATGCAGTAGCGGGGCTTGCTGTAGCCCTAGCTGAGATGCTGGAATTCGGGGAGGCCTACGCGAGCCAGATAATAAAGAATGCCAAGGCACTAGGGAAAGCCTTGAAAGAACACGGACTCGATGTGCTGTGCGCAGAGCTGGGCTTCACAGAGTCCCACCAGCTCCTGGTGCAAGTGACCAGATTTGGCGATGGAGGGAGGGTCGAGGCCCTGCTTGAAAAGGCCAACATAATACTGAACAGGAACCTCCTCCCTTGGGATATAAGGGATGGTAGGCACTTCAGGAATCCGGGAGGGGTAAGGATCGGTACCGCTGAAGTCACTAGGCTTGGGATGAAAGAACCTGAGATGGAGAGAATTGCGGAGTTCATATCTAGGGTTCTTGTAAAAGGTGAGAGACCGGAGGAGGTTGCCCGAGAGGTTGCACGGTTCAGGAAGGACTTCCAGACCCTCCACTACTGCTTCGACGAGGAGGCAGACGTCTTCTCCCTCTTCTGCTAGTTTTACTTCTAGCGAACTCTCTCTATCCACATTCTAAAAGAGGAGAAGAATTAAGGGGGTTAAAAATGGGGGTTAAAAAGAAGGAGTGGCAATTTTTTACACTTCAGTTTTTAGTCAGTGGAAGATTTTTTCGTGGATTAAAAAGTGGCTTCAAATTGTTTTCTCGAAACACATTTTCCTCGCCGTGCCCACCCACTGAGGGGGGACTATGGAAGAGAGGCTGAGGGAGCTCCTGACGGATTTCCTGCACCAATCAAGCGTACGCAAGCTAGCAAAGACCGCAGCCAATAAAGGATCGAGCTCCATCACCCTCGAATTCCGGCAACTGCTCGAGTACGACATCGAGCTCGCCAAGTTCCTGCTGGACAAGCCGGAGGAGTTCCTAAGAGCTGCTGACGAAGAGCTGACTTCTCTGGTAGGATCCACCATGAGACTCAGAATAAGCAACTTGGGGGATGAGAATACCGTTTCGATCAGGGATTTGAGAGAGTCCCACTTGGGAAAATTCATACAAATCGAGGGGATAATAGCCCAAGCCAGTCCCGTCAGGCCTGAAATCTGCGTTGCTGTTTACAGATGCAAGTGGTGCGGGGAGCTCCAAGAGGTTGAGCAGACAGGCGAGTTCATCGAGAAGCCGCTCATGTGCCTAAATCCGGAATGCAGCAAACGCACAGCACGTGAATTCGAATTGGTTGAGGAGAAATCGAAATTCAGGGACTGGCAGGCTTTAGTCATTCAAGAGAAACCGGAGGACCTGAGAAGTGGCAGGATGCCCAGAAGGCTGGACTGCATCGTAAGAGATGACTTGGTTGAGAGGGCCGTCCCCGGCAATCGTGTCCGCGTGACGGGGTACATGAAGCCCATACCTGAAGGAAGAGGGAAAAAATTCCCGAGAACCTTCAGAAAGATCTTCTTCATCAACCACCTAGAGGTAATCGAGAAGGGAGTAGAAGAAATTGAGCTCACCCAGCACGAGATCCAGCAAATAAAGAAGCTGGCAAAGGACCCCAACCTGAGGGAGAAACTGATAAAATCCATCGCACCGGCAATCTTTGGGTGCGAGCACATCAAGGAGGGAATACTCCTCCAGCTGTTCGGCTCAGACCCTGTTGTCACGAAAGACGGACACAAAGTGAGGGGGGACATCCACATACTGCTGGTCGGTGATCCAGGGAAAGCGAAGTCCGCTCTCCTCAGGTGGGTGGCACAGGTTGCCCCCAGGGGCCTCTACACTTCAGGGGTGAAGTCGACCGCTGCTGGCCTGACCGCCACAGCTGTAAAAAATGAGGTTACAGGAACCTGGGCCCTTGAAGCTGGTGCCCTTGTCCTAGCTGATGGGGGGATAGCATGCATAGACGAGTTCGAAAAAATGGATAAGACAGAGGCAAACGCCATCCTAGAGTCCTTAGAGCAGCAGACTATAAGCGTCTCAAAAGGTGGCATAGTTGCCACGCTGAACACGCGGACATCTGTGTGTGCTGCGGCGAATCCAAAAACGGGAAGGATAGACACCAGCATCCCTCTAGTCCAGCAGATAGACATCTCCCCTGTGCTCATAAGTCGCTTTGATCTGATCTTCGCGGTTAAGGACACCCCGGATCCGCAGCAGGATCAAAAAATCTCGGAACACATGGTCTCCCTCCACGGGAAACATGGAAAGCCGGTGAGAGCACCCATCCCAGCTGACATGTTGCGGAAGATAATCGTCTATGCCAAAAAGTACATCCACCCCCAGATCAAATCGAAGGAAGTTGTCAACGAAATAACACGGTTTTACGTGGAGTGGAGAAAGCACGCCGAACCTGGGAATCCCGTTCCTGTCACTCCGCGACAACTCGAGACCATCATACGACTGGCCAAAGCCAATGCCAGAGCCAGACTCTCGGAGGAGGTACAGATAGAGGATGTTAACAGAGCAATACAACTTCTGAAGCTCACCCTGCAAGAAATAGGGTACGACTTGGAAAGCGGGAGGTTCGACATAGATTTGATATACACGCAGAAGACTAAGCCAGAGAGGGATAGAATCAGCAGGTTCCGCCAATTGCTTCAGAAATTGGACAAGGAGTTTCCGGAAGGGATCCCCCACGACGAAATCGTGACAAGAGCCCAGGAGATCGGCTTGGATAAGGTATCGATTGAGAAGATGATAGAAGAAGATAAGAACCACGGGTTCCTTTTTGAGTTCGGGAAAGAGGGTGTCATGCCAAAGTACAAGCTGGTGAGAGCATGAAAGTCCGGATTCTCGTACAGGCGGAGGGCGAAGTCCTGGCCGCGGAGGAGGAAAGAGAGGTGGACGAGTGGGAGGCTGCCGTGCTGATAGCGCAGGGGAAGGCTAGGCTAGCAGAGCCTCTCACTCTCGCAGATGTGAGGGGGTTGCTCATCAAAGAGGAAAAAAGCGCGGAGCTTCTCCGTCTCCGGGAGGATCTCATACCCACTTTGAGGCTATCGATGCTTGGTCTGAGCCGAGAGGAAAGAGGGAAACTCTTAAATGAAGCCTTGGGGCTTTTCGAAACGAGAGCATTCAAAGTCCTGCGGAGTCCTGAAACGACGGACAACATGACACCCGATGAATTACACCTCTTCTACCAGGTGAGGAGGGTTCTGAGAAATTGGTTGGAAGAAATCAGGAGGAGGATTTCCCATGGCGCTTTTTGAGAAATTCTTGCGGGACCAGAGAATATTCCAAAACAAGGACTACTTGCGCCCTTCTTACACCCCAGACAAGCTCCTGCACCGAGAAGAACAGATAGAGCAACTCGCTAGGATTCTGGTCGCTCCGCTTAGAGGAGAAACTCCCTCAAATGTCCTCATTTACGGAAAGCCCGGGACAGGAAAGACGGCTGTGACGCTTTATTTATTGAGAGAGTTGCAGAGAGAACGCAACCACATCCCGGTCGTTGGTGTCTATGTGAACTGCCAGCATGTGAACACTGAGTACAGGGTGCTGAGCCGAGTTACAACTTCCCTGCTCGAAGAGTTCCGAAACAGAAAGGGCTCCTACGAATTTTCTAAACACAACTTACCGAGCCGGATCCCTCATACCGGATGGCCAGTAGACCTCCTGTTTGACATCTTCAAGAAGGTGGTGGATCTGGAACAAAAGTTCGTCATTATAGCCCTAGATGAAATCGACAAGTTAACAGACAAGGGGGACAACCTACTATACAAACTTTCACGACTCAATGCGGAGCTGGTTCAATCCAAGGTCAGCGTCGTCGGAATCTCGAACAATGCAACCTTCCTCGATTTCCTGGATCCGAGGGTTAAGAGCAGCCTGGGAGAGGCGCAGGTCGTCTTCCCGCCATATAACGCCCAGCAGCTGCAGGACATACTGAAGGAGAGGGTGAAGCTGAGTTTCAAGCCGGGAGTCGTAACCGAGGAAGCTATCAAGCTCTGCGCCGCCTTGGCGGCACAGGAACACGGGGATGCGAGGAGGGCTCTAGATTTGCTGAGAACCGCGGGGGAAATAGCCGAGGAAAGGAACGAGGTGCTCGTGAAAGTCGAACACGTACAGGAGGGCAACAAGCGGTTGCAGAAGAATGCCGTGAAGGAGATCCTGGCTACCTTGCCTCTTCAGCAAAAAATAGTCCTCCTCTGTCTGGTTGTCTTAAAGCAAAACGGTTGTCGGCTGACGTTCGGCGAAATTTACAAGTATTACCAGAGGCTGTGCGAGAAAAACGGGATAACACCCGTTGGGCACCGATCCCTGAAGAACTACTTGGACGAACTAGACATGCTTGGGATCATTTCGACTGAAGTTGTGAGCAGGGGGCGCGGGGGGAGGAGCACGATGGTAAGAGACCTCCTGTTCCCCGGCATAAAGAAAGCACTCTTACCGGAGCTTGGAAAGTTAGAGTTCCCGCAGCCTGACTCCAAACTCTGCAGCTTTTTCTCATGAAGGCCGAGCTGCTCGTGGAAAAGGCGATGAACCTTGGTTCTTTTCTGACCCCTGATGCCATTCAATTGCTGGAGACGTTACCCGATGAAGATATCCAAAAGATCTTCACGCAACTCAAAGGTGCAACTGTCATAACACGCGAAATGGTAGCCCAAGTACTCGAGACGGCGAGGCCCCCGAAAATGAAGCCGGAGAGGGAGATCAAAGCCCCCAAGATGGTAATCTTGAAGGGGAAAGACTATCCCAGCTGTGGAGGAGAGGTGGAGGACTTCCAGCAGCTCTTTCGAAGTCGCTACGAAAAAACAAAGTCCCTCTTAAGGATGAGGCCTGAGGCATCGCAGGCTATACCATTTTCGAGTTTAAAGTACCTGGAAGAGGGGCAAGAGTTCAGGATCATCGGAATGGTCGCGGAAAAAAGAGTTACACCGAAAGGGCACTACATCCTGGAGCTGGAGGATCTGGAGAGACGAGAGAGATTTTGGGTGTTGAGAGACAAGGGGGAGTCCTACGAACAGGTGCATGAGGTTGTGACTGACGAGGTAATAGGCTTGGTTGGCATCAAACGACAGGTTGGAAACATCTCTTTCATCACCAAGAAGATCCTCTGGCCGGAATTTCCCAAAATAACGCCACACCGGGCGGAGGAGGAGGTGTACGTTGCCTTTATTTCGGACCTGCATGTAGGCAGCAAGATGTTCCTAGAGCATGTTTTTGAGAGGTTCGTGAAGTGGCTCAAAGGTACCGAAACCCAAGAAAAATACAAGCATATTCCCCCAAAGGTCAGCTACTTGCTCATAGCTGGTGACATCTGCGATGGCGTTGGCATTTACCCGAAGCAGGAAAAAGAGCTCGAGATCGCTGATGTGTTCAAGCAGTACGAAAGAGCCGCCGAACTTCTTTCTGAGCTCCCCGAGCACATCACGGTTGTAATCTCTCCAGGCAATCACGACGCTGTCAGAATGGCGGAACCCCAGCCGCCGATCCCGGAAGAAATTGCAAAGCCCCTCCACGACATGGGGTGCGTGCTTGTGGGAAATCCTTCCCTTCTAGAAATCGAGGGGGTTAGGATCCTGATGTACCATGGACGTAGCTTCGATGACCTTTCATCGGAAGTTAACGTTCAAAACCCCTGTGAGCTCATGAAGCTCCTGCTCAAGAAACGCCACCTAGCTCCTGTCTATGGAGGCAAAACCGCGGTTGCCCCCTACACCGAGGACTACATGGTCATCGAAGAAATACCTGATGTCTTCCACTGCGGACATCTACATGTCGCTGGGATGGAGCGATACAAGGGGGTCTGGCTGCTCTGTTCTGGGCCTTTCCAAGGCAAGACTTCCTACATGAGAAAGCGCGGCATAGAGCCAACCCCCGGCATCGTCCCGGTTCTAAACCTAAAAACAGGAGAGCTGCTGAGGTTGCACCTTGCTTGAGCAGATAAAATCACTCATTATAGACCTCGACGGAGTCGTCTGGCTAGGACGCAAACCGATAAAAAGCGCTGTCCGCGCCTTGAAAAGAATCCAAAGGAAGGGAAAAAAGATCCTCTACCTGACGAACAACTCTACCCTCTCGCGAGCAGATTGTGCTCAGAGGCTGAAGAAGATGGGCTTGCCTGCACATCTGGACTACATTTTGACAACAGCATATGGTGCTGCTCGGATCATCAGCCAGGATGACAGCCCAGCAGTCTACCCTATAGGAGAAAGAGGTCTCCTCCGCGAACTTCGTGAAGCTGGAATAACCATTCTCCCAATTGAAAAGGCGAGGCAAGCGACACACGTGGTTGTTGGGCTCGACCGGCGGCTGAATTACAAAAAACTCGCAGCCGGGATGAGGGCCATCCTCTCGGGCGCAAAATTCATCGCAACCAATCTCGATTGCTCATATCCCACGCCTGAAGGCCTGCTCCCGGGCGCCGGTGCGATTGTGCACGCCTTGAAAGCCGCAACTGGCAAGGAACCGGACATCGTGGTGGGAAAACCGCGGCCTTATCTCTTGGAACTCGCACTTGACATCCTTGGAACATCCCGAAAGGAGACCGCACTCGTTGGGGACAGGCTGGACACCGATGTGCCTGCGGGGAAGAGGCTCGGATTGAAGACCATCCTCGTTTTGACTGGTGTGACCAAGGAGGTCTCCCCATCGAAGAGCAGGCCGGACCTCGTTGTAAAGAGCTTAGGGGAGCTGGATCCATGAGAATCGAAGAAGTCGAAAGTTATTTCTCGCACTTGGAGGAACGGATCAAGAAAGAGTTTGAGATAGCTTCAAGGGCTAGGGAGAAGGGCTTTGATCCCGAGCTGAAGCCTGAGATAATCGTCACCCGGGACTATGCTGAAAGAGTTGAGAAACTCCTGAACTTGCCCGGAATCGCCGAGGAGATTAGAAAGCTGGAGGCTGAAGGAAAGAACCGGGAAGAAATCGCGATGACCTTGGCCGACCGCATCGTCTTGACGCAACTGGAGCTGAATGATGAAAAGGTTGCTGAGAAGGCTCTTCGGCTCGCACTGGCTATAATCACCGAAGCTGTCCCCATTGCTGCCGTCATAGAAGGGTTAGCCAAGGTCGAAATAAGAAGGGACACCAGAAGCAGGTGGCTAGCACTTCACTTCGCCAGTCCCATCAGGGCTGCCGGTGGTACAGCCGCCGCTCTCACCATCCTGATCGGTGATCTGATAAGGAGAAAGCTCCACTTGGATAAGTTCGTTCCCACCCCGCAGGAAATCGAACGGTACGTTGAGGAAACCGAGCTCTATGCAGACCTCGAGCACCTGCAGTACACGCCTTCCCCGGACGAGGTAAGGCTGGCCGTCGCGAACATACCTGTGGAGGTCACGGGAGAGCCTACCCACAAAGATGTCACGGTCACTACCAATAGGGGATTAGAAAGGGTGGGGCACGACTTCGTCAGGGGAGGGGCGATCCTGGCTCTTGCGGAAGGTGTCATTCAGAAGGCACCCAAACTGCTGAAGTACGTTGAGAAACTTAATCTGGACGGATGGGAGTGGCTGGAGGAAATTG
>Ga0190319_1000036_pt1 | contig 19978 bp, 25 predicted proteins | sample 48701145_MG_FD_165040 | JGI IMG/M metagenome (GOLD analysis project Ga0190319, IMG submission 165040) | Hydrothermal vent sediment bacterial communities from Southern Trench, Guaymas Basin, Mexico - 4870-11-4-5_MG | ecosystem: Environmental > Aquatic > Marine > Hydrothermal vents > Sediment ...
AAAGTAACCCTGCAGGTTACCTTCCTCGTCTAATACCGAACCAAACACAGTTCCTGGATCAAGCGCCCATTTTTCGAAAAAATCTAAAGGTCCATTCTTTATACAGCTTCCGCATTCTTTCGCTGCTTTTTTCATTTCTTCAGCGTTCCTCAAAATTTCAACAAAATAAAATTCTTCGTTTCCGTTGAAAATTTCTGGTGAGTATTTAAACAGCATAAACTCGTATCTCTTTGCCGCTTCTTTGAGAAAGGTTATCTTTCTTCCGTTGGCTTGAAGAGCATGAACCATGGATTTCAGTAGCGCTTTTCTTGGTTCTAAGCCTCTGAAGGGTTTGTAAATAATCGAACAAAGTTTTGAAAAATTTTCTCCTTCGGTATAGCCTATATAAGCTTCTGCAAGTTCTGGGTTTATTCTTTCTACCACCTTCAGGAGGGAAGAAACAGAATAATCCCTAAAATCTTTTGGCGTATAGCTTTTTTTACCTATTTTCACTTTCATTTCAAACATATGATAAAGTAAATTTTAAAAATTTTAAATCACGGAAAGCACGTGTTCTATAAACTTTTTAAATTCGCTCTTCGGCACAGCTCCAACAAGCTTTTCAATTATTTTTCCTTTATGAAAAACGATAAATGTCGGTATTCCTGTTATACCAAAACTAGAAGCTAGTTCAGGAGATTCATCTACGTTAACCTTTACGAATTTCATTTTTCCAGCATATTCCTTTGCGAGTTCTTCGAAAATTGGAGCTATTATTTTGCATGGCATGCACCATTCAGCCCAGAAATCTACTATTACGGGAATATCGCTTTCCAAGACTTCCCTTGAAAAATTTTCTCGTGTCACATGCTTTACATTCGACACTTTATCTTCACCTCTTTTAATTTTTTCCAAGAGTTTTTTCATTTTTTCTTGCCGTATTTTTTCAAGCTCTTCATCAAGATTTTGCATACTGGATACAATAACTACAAAAGCTTATAAAATTTTTTCGAAAATAAATTTTCATGGATAACAAAATGGAAGAAAAAATTTTAAAATTACTTTTCAATTTAAGTGCGACCGAAATTTGCTGTTTAAAGAAAATTTACTCCAAAAAGCAGCTAACTCTAAAGGAACTTTCACTAGCTCTCAAAAAGGATACTTCGCATATTTCTCGGTGTGCTAAAAAACTATTTTCGTACGGTTTAGTAGAACGTGAAGCAAAATGCTGCGCTCAAGGAAAGAAAGGAAGGTACTGGGTCTATAAAAGTCTGAAAAAATCAGAGCTGAAAAAACTTCTCAGGAGAAGGGCACAAGAAATATACAGAGAAGCTATCAAAAATATAAGAAAAATGTAGCGTAAAGCTTACTAATATTCGTAAATCTATTTATGGGCAAAATAGAAAACCAGTTTTCTGTCGCATCTTGCAAAACCTACACGCTCGAATTGAACGAGTTCATTTTCTTCAACGCTTTCGAGATTTTTTTCTGCAAAACCTTCAGCGATTTTTTCAGGATAAATTAGCTTTGCTCTTACAAAGCTCTCGGCACAAACCCAGTGAATTTTCGGAATGTCTTTATTCTCAATTCCTGTTACCTTAGCTTTTTTATCAAGCATTACATTGCAAAAGTGCATCAGCCTAACTTCCTTTCCCTTAAACTTTTCGAAATCTTCCTTTTCAACGAAAAGTACCTTGCTTGTTTCAATTTCTCTGTATTCGCTTTTATCCGGATATAACGGCGCCCTAACAACACTTAATGGTAGCTCGTTAAGCTCTATTTTCACGGGATTGAGCACGAGAAAAAATCTTTTTGAAATAGCATCTATTATTTTTCTGTTTTCAGCGTAAAGTATTTTTTCATCGAATGTTGTTTCTGCCTCGCTCAATCCAAGAGAAATTATATAGTTCCTTATCGCCTGTGCCGTAATACCGCGTTTTCTAAAAGCCCTTAAGGTTGGTAAACGAGGATCGTCAAATCCTGAGTAAACGCCAATCTTTATTTCTTTTCTCATTCTGCTCGTGGAAAAAACGAACTTTTTGGAAAAAATCTTTCCAAAAACAAACACTTTTGGATATTCCCATCCAAAAGCCCTGTAAAGGGTTCTCTGCCTTTTTTCGCATATTGCTAAGTCTTTTCCTCGAAGGATGTGGGTAACCCCGCAAAGTTTATCATCTATTGCAGAGGCAAAATCAAGAGTTGGCCAAACTTTTGGAGGGTTTTGCTCGTAAAGTGGGTGCTGCGGATTATCTACTATGCGAAATGCTACCCAGTCTATCAGAGCAGGGTCCTGCTCTTCCAGAGATGTCTTTATCCTTGCAACGGCTTCCCCCTCTTTAAACTCGTGAGAAAGCATTTTTTCCCAAAGCCTTAGATTCTCTTCTGGAGCTCTTTCCCTGCACCGGCATTTCTCTCGCTTTTCGCGAACAAGCTTTCGCCACTCTTCTGCATCGCAAGTGCAAATGTAAGCTATTCCTTTTTCTAAGCACCTTTCAAAATAGTCGTAGTAAATGCTCAAGCGTCTGGAAGCTATTATTTCTTGGTGCCATCTCACACCAAGCCAGAGCAAGTCCTCGCGAATTAAATCGTAAGCCTCCTTTACAGGTCTTTTCTCAGGGTTTTTCGGATCTGTATCGTCGAAACGCAGAATAAGCTTTCCATTGTATCTTTTCGCGTATTCATCATTCAGCACGACCATTCTTGCATGTCCTATATGCAAAGGACCATTAGGATTTGGGGCTATGCGAAAAACAGGCCTTCCAGTAACCGGTAGCTCTGGAAGCATTTTTTTCTCCTTATTTCCTCTTTCCCTTTCCGCTCCAAGCTCTGAGCATAGCTTTTCAAGCTCTTCACGAGAGAGTGAATTGACCTTTTCTGTAACTTCTCTAACCATTTTCACTATTTCTCTTGCATTTTTTCTAGCTTCCGGGAACTCGGCAAAAATCTTTCCGGCAACAGATTTTTCAGATGCTTTTCCGTATTCTAAAGCATTAAGCAGAGCGTGCCTTTCTGCTGCCTTGCGTATGTTCTCAAGCTCCATAATTAGTGAAAAGCGAGAAATACTATTTAAGCTTCTGCTTTGACAAAGCGGCCATAGATGAAAATATAAATCTTTTCTTCAGTAACTAAAACGAAGTTAAAGCGAACTTTTATAAGTATTTGGAAACTCAATTTTTAAAGGTGAAGCTCGTGAGAGTGCTTGAAATAAAACCAATTTGTATGGCGCTTGCTAAGGAACTTATGCTTAAAAAGGAGAAAGAAGAAGAAATTTCTTACGAGCAAAAACTTGCAATAGAGCATCTGAAGAAATTTACCAAACTTTCAAAAGATAAAGCCCTTAAACTGGCAGAAGAAATTTCTTCTGTTGTGAAATTAAGCGACGAAATACTAGTACAAATAGTAGATATTCTTCCTCAAAGTGCGGATGAGCTAAGGCTTATATTAGCTTCAGAGAAATTTTCTCTGAGAGAAGAAGAAATGAACAGAATTCTTGAAATAATAAAAAAGTACGTTTAAGGCTCAGAAGAGGTGTTTCTGATGAAAGACGAATATGCAATAGTTTTAGATTTTCTTCCAAAGGGCTATGGTTACGGAAAACCTGAGCCTATAGCTCAGGTACTTGGTACAAGCTTTTTCACGCTTCTTGAAGTTGTTCCGAGAGAAGGTTTTGTGCTTAAGGCAGGAGACAAAGTTTACATAGGCTCAGGAAAGAGAGAGGAAATAGACCACATCAAGAGAAGGATAAACTATCAAAAACTTACGGCTTTTGCGAAATCGGAACTTGAGCAGGCTGTAAAAAGAATTGTAGAAGAAAACGAGCAAAGATTTGTTGATTTCTTCAACAAAGCACAGCCAGTAACTGTGCGTTTGCATCAGCTCGAGCTTCTTCCTGGAATAGGTAAAAAGCACATGTGGGAAATACTTGAAGAAAGAAAAAAAGAACCTTTCAAAAGCTTTGAAGACATAAAAAACAGACTCAAGCTTCTTCCAAATCCGAAAGAACTGATTATAAAAAGAATTCTCATGGAAATAAAGGGAGAGGACGATAAATACAGGGTGTTTGTTAGAAGGTGAAAAAATTCAGGTTAAAGCAGGTGCAAAAAGTGTATAAATGAGCAGAAACACGAAAAATAGCGTTATGCTTCTCGTTATTCTTTCTCCTCTTCTTTTTCCCAATTTTTCCTTAAGAAATGCGTTTATCATTTGCCCGCCGTCCAGAGGATAAATTGGAAGAATGTTTATAATCCCAATTGCTATACTCAGAAAAAAAAGCAAAGAGAAAAAACGAAATATCGGGATGCACCATGAGCTGAGATTAACGCTTATACCCAGAAACGGAGCGTTTTTCATTTCTGGATGTTCTGCCAGTACGAGGGTATAGTTTCCTTTATCTGTCTCTACGAAAACTCTTTCTCCAGGGTGAAATGAATATTTCCTGAAAGTACCGTTTGTTAAAACTTTTAGGATAGAAAACGATGCTGTAAGTTTTTCTGGTGAACCCTCAAAAGGAAAACCAGAGAAAAGAGAAAAACTCGTTTTCACAGGAATCCCGTTGATACTTTTCAGAATTTCACCTTCTCCTATTCCGGCTTTTTCGGCCGGTGAACCTGGAAGAATTTTTTCTATAACTACTCCAGGAACGCAAAAATTCCATAATGCTGTGCCAAGGAAAAAAACTATAAGAGCTACGAGAAAATTAGCAAAGCTTCCTGCTGCAAACACCCGAAGTTTCTGAAAAAGCTTTTTTCTCTCCAGCCTCTTTTCGTCAATTTCTACAAATGCTCCTGGAAAAATCAGAAAGAGCAAGAGGCCGACAGATTTCAGTGGAATTCTTTCTGTTCTTGCGATAATACCATGAAAAAGTTCGTGCGGAAGTATGATGAAAAAAATCGCAAGCAACCACATCCAAAATGGTAATAAAATGTAAGCATATCCTGTCTTTGTTTGGCTTACAGGTGCTGGAAGTACCAGCTTCACACCACCCTCTTTCAGTTTTCCACTTGCTGCTTCAAAAGCTGTTTCGAAAAGTAGAAATGAACCATAAACCATAAAGAATATACAAACCGTGACAGCCAATGTTCCGATAACCTTCCACAAGCGTATCCCTGAAGAAGCAATTTTATCTATTGCTTTCATGAAGCGTTTTGTTTTGTAAAGCACCATTACACCACGAACATCTATTTTCTCTCTTTTCATCCATATAAGTGCTGCTAGAACCAGAAGAAAAATCAGAAAGCCTACAAGATTAACATCCATGCCATCACCATTTTTCCGTGTAGTGGATTTTAACGACATCAAGCTCAAGGACTTTTGCCGTATTCTTCAAAAGCCCGGCAACGCTCGGAGTCGTTCTTCCCTCATCTCCTGTAACGAGCTCTTTTACATATAGTCCTGCTGAACACCTGATAAAAAGTTCTATCCTTTTCTTGTTTATTTGCTTCCATTTAATATTCTTTACTTTCTTTATCCTAAGCTTATCCGCTCTTCTGTGAAGAACCCTTTTCGGCGTTTTTTGCCTTATTTTTCCGACAAGTTTTGAAAGATTTTTGAGCTCATCCTTAGTTACGGGCTTTTCGAACTCCACAAGCACGCGATACGTTTTTTCTGGAGTTGCGTGCTTTATTCTCTCGATCATTTTTCTTTCCACAAATTTAAGAGATTTTACTCTTACCTTTCCGGAAGAGTTAATTTCTTTTGAAATTTTTTTCAGATTTATTTTTCTTTTTTTCGGCAGGAGAATTTCTATCACGAAAGCTCTCCACCCAAAGCAGCGCGCGTCTATATCTTCTCTTCCACATCCGTGGAACTTGCTATCTTTGCCCTTTGTTTCGCGAAGTAAAGGCTTGGCAATTATCTGCTCTACCGAGGTTCTGTATTTTCTCGGTATACCCCATTTACACTGCGGAAAGCCACGGACAAGTTTTTGATAGTACCCGAAAATGTACAATGGCATTACGTTAAGCTCTATTTTCGGTTTTCCTTTTTCCCAGTTGAAGATAACAACTACTTCAGGTTTTTTGGGTTCGTGCTTTTTTCCAAGCTTAGCAGAAATAAGTTTTCCAAGCTCGCGATTCAGCTCTGCTTTTAACGGTTCGCAAAAATCCAGACCGGCGAGTTTCCACATTTCCTCTTCTTTCTCGAGCATTTCTTTACTTGGCTTGCTTCCGACAAGGAAGGTTTCAAATTCTATCTTTGCCAGCATTTTGCACGCTTTTTCAGATATTTTTTCAAGATTTTCAAAAACACCATTACAGAAATAACACTTCTTTTTTCTCGATTTCTGAAGTTTTGAAAAGCGAAAGTTAAATTCGCGAAAATTGCTTTCGTCAACTTCTTTCAGTTCTCCAGCCTCTACGAGAAAAGCTGCAAATGCTCTTAAGGCTTTTCCTCTTTCTTCATTGCTCATTCCGCTCAACATTTGTGCAAAAGCTCTTCCGAGACAATTATCGCAAATCGGTTTTTTCAAAAGATTCCCGAGTCTTTCTACTAATTTCATGGTTTAGAAATTCAGAAAGGAATTTAAATAATTTACAAATTCATTCCATTATTCTTTGTATCCTTTTTGCTGCCTTTTCCATTTCAAGCATTACCAAGCCGAGATTTGCACGAGGGGAAACTAGAGTGGAAAGAATTGGCGATTCCTCATCAGTTCCGACTGATATTGATATAAACTTTCCTTCCTTTGCCTCTACCATAACCTCGTTAAGCATTCCCATTTCAAGCTCTTTTGTAACTTGCATTCCGGTACCAACTATCGCAGCAGCCATAGCAGCCAGAGCTCTCTTGTTCACGCTTTCCGGAAGATCAGAATATATTAGCAGACCATCAGAAGTAACTACGGCAGACCCTACAACACCGGAAACATTTTTCAAATCTTCCAGAGCAGTTTTAAGCTCTTCTTCTTTGCTCATTTGCCTTCACCCCTGAACACATTCCTTTTTAAAATTTCGTCAAAAAGAATTAATAAAGCTTTCTCTGTGTTTTCTCCCTTTAGCGCAGATCCTCCTATAACTATTGGTACCCCCAATCTCTCTTTTATTTCCTCTGGCGAAAGCGCATTTTCCAAATCCTGTTTATTTGCAAACACAACGAAAGGTATATGCTCTTTCTTTACTTTTTCAAGCATTTCAAGGGCGCGTGGAAACGTTTCAGGTTGGGTTGAATCTACTATCAGAATTACCCCCCAAATATCGCGGGAAAGCACTTCCATTATCCAGTCAAACCTTTCCTGTCCGGGAGTTCCGAAAAGGTTGCATACGAATCCCTTTCTTTCCACATAACCGTGATCTAGAGCAACGGTTGTTCCTAGCCTGTCTATGCTTACAGCGGTTTCAGAAAGCTGCTTTACCAGCGTGGATTTCCCCGCGTTATAAGGCCCGGTGACGAGAATTTTAGGGATGTAGAGAGAAACTCCTGTGAGAGTTATCTGAAACGGCACGGCAGGTTTATCGTCAACTTTGTAATAATTCAAATAATGAAGTTTTTTGTGAATTGTAGCTGTTTCGATAACAAGGTCGAAAACTTCTTTGATTTTCTCTATTTCTTCCTTTTTATATCCCCAATCTGTGAGGATAAATGCAGATGTTGTTTTTGTTTTTTCATTAAGCTCTTTACACTCTTTAATGAATTCTGGTATCTCTTCTGCGAAACCCATAAACGTTTCTAAACAATCCCAGACAGCAAATTTATGCTCACCTTCCTTTTCCATTGCCTCTCTCCAGAGATTCTTTACCTCTTCCCAAGTTGGCCTACCATTGGTTATCGGAAGCTTAAGCACATAGCTCGCGCTGCTTTCCTTTCCAATAGTGTGGGAAAGACAATCTATGAAGACTATTTTATCTTTTGCAAATCCGTGTTGATACATATTTCTTTCCACATCATCAGGTAGCTTGTTTGTAAGAAGATATACGCATTTATCTCCTTCAGAAATTCTTTTGGAAACAATTTGCTGTACGAATGTTGCCGCATCTACAAGAGGATCGGCAAGAACAAGTACACAGGATTTGCTTTCTATTCCTCCTTCAAGAAAATCATCAAGTTTTGGTATTCCTGTTTCCAGTTTCATTTCCATCACTTTAAGCTATTTAGAATTCCTGTATAATTCTATATAAAGTTTTTTGGTGAAATAAAAAATTATGCGCACATTTGTGCTTTGGAGTAGGGGTATAACTTCACCGGATTTTAATCTAAACGATTTACCATCTTCCGGAAAGCGCATAGATATAGTAGCGCGTTGCATTATTTCGGCGCTCTGGCTAAGCCACGCTCTGCGCAGAGATACAAGAATTTACGCTGTACTTTACGGAGCTCCAGAACCGCCGAAAACCGTGCTTTTCACACCAGAGATAAAACGAGTTTCTCCTGACGAACGCTCTATAGCTATTTGGCTGAAAAAAGCCTTAAACAAACACAGAGGAAGAAGGGATAAGGAATGGGTAACTTTAAGCAACGGAATAAAAATTTCTGGAAAAAGTTTTCAGGATGTAATAAAAGAGCTTGCTGATGAAGGCTGTAGCTTTTACGTTCTGCACGAACGCGGAAAAAGCATAGAGCAAATAGAGATAAAGGAAAATCCTGTGTTTGTTTTGGGTGATCACAAAGGTATACCAAAAAACGAGGAAGCTTTTGTGCTTAGGAAGGGAGAAAGAGTTTCCTTGGGAAGAAAAAGCTATCTTTCAAGCTTTTGCATCTCCGTTATTCAATGGATTTGTGATAATAGGGGGATTAAATAATTATTTTAAATCTCAGAGCTTCAATAAACATTCATGAATCCCGGCTTCAAAAATTTAAAAAATCATCAAGCTTTCATGCAGTTTGCTGGAACCGCTAATTTTTTCTACGCTACTAGCTGTGATTTTGGAGTTCATTTAATTTTTAAAGGGAGAAATTACCTTTTTGTTTCTTTCATGGATTACGAACTTGCAAAGGAAAGATTTTCCGGAAAAATAATAAGGGTAAAAAAGAAAAGCGAGGTTTTTGAATGGTTAAGGAAGAAAGGTGTTAAAGAGATTGTCCTTCCTTATGAAACAAGTTACGGAAGGGCAAAGGAAATAGAAAAATTAGGATTCAGAGTAAGTTTTTTCACGAACCCGTTTTCAAAGAAGAGAGAGATTAAAACGGCAAAAGAGCTTAAAGCAATAAAGGAAAGCTGCAATGCTGTTTTGAAAACTTTTAAATATGCGCTAAGAATTTTGCAGAAAGGAAAAAGTTGTGCAGAGCTTAAGCAAAAGCTTGAAAAGTATCTTTACACGCATGGGTATGTTTGCGAAGAACTTATAGTTTCTTCTGGTAAGCTTTCGGCAATTCCGCACGCAAGTGGAAGGGGAAAGATAAAAGAACACGTAGTTATCGATATTTTTCCGTATTCTAAGAGAACGCGCTATCACTCAGATTTTACCAGGACTGTGCTGTTGGAAAAAAATACCGAGCTTGAAGAAATGCTCCTTGCATGTATAGAAGCAAAAAACAGAGGTATTGCGAAGATCAGACACGGCGTGAAAGCAAGCAGTATTTATCACGAGATTTGCGACGTTCTTGAAGAAAAAGGTTTCGATACACTGAGAAGAGGTTCCGGAGAAGGTTTTATCCATGCCGCAGGGCACGGAGTTGGATTAGAAATTCACGAAGCACCATCGCTTAGCGAGGATTCGAAAGAAATTATTAAAAAGGGGATGGTTATAACAGTTGAACCAGGACTATATTATAAACACATCGGCGGAGTAAGGGTAGAGGATACCGTACTTGTTAGGAGAAATGGAGCGGAAGTTCTTACGAGATTCAAGGATTTTTTAAGAAAATACTAACTTATTTCGTTTATTAGCGAAATAAGAGTCGGTGTTAGACGAAATGTTTATATAGAAAGCGGAACCAATATCAGCACTTTATGAAGGAAAAAAGCACGCAAGTAATTTGCACGATAGGACCTGCATCGCAGAATCTCGTGAAAGAGCTCGAAAAAGCAGGAATGGATGTGGCACGGATAAATACAGCGTATACGCAAGAGATTGATGTGAATTTTGAAAATCTCATGATAGATGTTAGACATTGGAAAGTTCTTCAAACCTTGCACATTCCCAAGAAAAGTACTGTTGCAGTTTCTTTTGTTAAGGGTGTAGATTGCCTTAAAGGTGCGAGAGAATACGTCTCGAACTCCATATGTGCAAAGATAGAAACACGCGAAGCTTTGAAAAATCTTGAAGAAATAGTTAAGGAAAGTGATTACGTAATGATAGCTCGTGGCGATTTGGGTAAGGTTTTTGGTATACACATGATTCCGCTTCTTCAGAAGAAGATTATCTCTGTGTGTAAAAAGTACGAGAAACCATTCATCATTGCAACAGAAGTGTTAAAATCAATGGTTCATAATCCAGAGCCCACAAGAGCAGAAGCCATTGATGTTTTTCATGCTGTTGAAGAAGGTGCATGGGGAATAATGCTTGCTGAAGAAACAGCAATCGGAAAATACCCTATTGAAGCTGTAAAATGGCTCAACAAAATCATTCAAGCATGTGAAAACGGAAAAATTTAGAGATACAGGTATTATTTCTCCTCTTTCTCTTCCCTTTTATCACCAGCTTCTTCAGGTTTTTGCTCTTCCCGAGCTTTTTCTTTTTCTTCTTTCTCCTTCTTTTTCTCCTCGGATTTTTTCATAAAGCTGAACTTTATTCCGAGAAGCTCTGCGTAAACTCTACCTTCATGCAGAATAGCATGCACTCTAATCCTGCGCGGCGGTTTCTGAGCACCCCTCGACCAGACAGCCTGATTTATACTTTCTCCCAGGACAATTTCTTCATTTTTCATGTGTCTTTTCAGAAATTCCCTTATGATAGAAATAGCCTTTTTGGCTCTTTTGTTACGGCTAGCCCTATACGCCTTTCTCAGAGGAATGGTGAAAATTTTTTCTTCCACGGAATCACCTCTTGAGTTTGCTCCTTCTCCAATGCCTCAAAGCTACCCGAATTCTTCTTGTTCTAGCTCTTTTTCCGTATTTTTTTAAATCCGCCCATCTTGGAGCAGGTTTTTTACGGGCTGCGATTAATCTTAGCTTTTTGGCCAAATATTTTAGCACGGTAAACACCTTTATTACTTTCTAATTATTTTTATTTTTCCTTTCGATTTTTTCGATGTGAACGAAGATAAAATTTTCTTCAGCATCTCGTCATCTATTTCCCGCTTTATCTGTCCCATTTGATAGAGCTGAAGCAGATAGCTCTCTAACTGCGCAGCAAGAGCAGGGTTAACGAGCTTTACGCGACCGAGTCTTTCAAGCGCATCTTTTGTAAGTATTTTTCTCAGCATCTCCTTTTTCAAAGCTTCTGTTAACGCTTGATTTTGAGCTTCATTCATTTTCTTTCACCAGCTTCTTAGCAGTTTGGTGCAGTAACCTTATTCCGGCAGGTGTTAGCATCCTTCCTTTTCTTGGTTTTTCCACCTTTTTCACAAGTCCTGCATGCTCTAACTGCTGGAGCATCGTTCTTATAAATTTCCCTCCCGCCTTCATATGCTTTGCGGGAGCATGCCCACGTCGTCTTCTCTTTCCGAAATGCGTTCTCAAACGCGAAACCCCAAGAGGGCCACGAAGATAAAGCTGCCTCATTATAGCTGCGCACCGCACATACCAGAAATCCTTTTGCTGAAATGGGCGCTCGCAGCATACACCGGTTTTTATAGGAACCCTATACGGATATTTAATCACATCAATTTTTTTCAGCTCTTCTGCAACAGCATGAACTAGCCTATGCGGATTCACATTTCTTATATCCATGGCTGCTCACCATTATGACTGGAATTAAAATTAAGACCAAATGTTTTTAAAGATTTGCCTGAAAGGAAAAGAGAATTAAAGTTAACGGCATAATTTTACTCAGGCCGATAGAGGCAACGTATGAAGTTGAAATAGATTTAGATAAATCAAGACATAAAGAATCAACGCTAGTTACTAATCTTTCGTTTTCCTCGAAAAAAACAGAAAAGAATAAAAAGCAACATACAAAATTTTCAGCACTGCAAACATTCTTGGAGAAACAGATGCTCCTACCACTACCGCACTTTTACTTTCAAAAAATTTCTGTTCACTAGTTGGTCGATGAATTTTTTGATTTTAAAGGAAAAAGAAAAAGCAAAGAATATAAAAGATTTCGCAAGCGTTTTACAAGAAACTGCAAACGGCTATTCCCATAGAAAACCTTCTGAATCACTAAAGTATAAAATAGGCGAAAGAAGAAACTTGAATGAAGCTGATACGAAAAAATTGAAAAAAGAATATTCTTCTAAAAGTATTTACACAATTTCCTATTATGCGCCAAAAGTTCTTAAAGCACTTGAAAATTTGAGAGTAGCAGACGTTGCGACAATAGCAAGTGAATTAAATGTACACAGGGATAATATTTCTTCTATCCTTTCTGCTATTAGAAAGCTTGGAATGGTAGAAGTGGTGGAAGGGAAAACTCGCGAGGAATTTATTATGAAAAATTTCTAAAACCCTTGCTTGAGCTTTCCGGATTTTATGAAGTGTTGAAAGAAAAAAACTCATAAATCCAATTGTTGAAAATGCTTATTGTAGATTCGAATTTCAGGAAAGATGCATAGAAGCGAGAAAAAGGCAGCAGGAAGAAAGCGAAAAGATAAAAGCTCGTTCGAAATAAAACTCACGGCTCCAGCCTTTCTGGATCTCTCGGAAACAAAACGGCTTCTCTGATATTGCTTAAATTCAGCATGAGCATCACAAGCCTATCCATTCCCAAACCAAAGCCGCCATGAGGAGGAGCTCCGTAGCGGAACATTCTGAGATAAAACTCTAAAGCTTCAGGATTCATGCCTTTTTCTATGCATTGTTTTACCAAAATCCCGTATCTATGCTCTCTTTGCCCGCCTGTAACTATTTCAACACCCTTATAAATCAAATCAAAAGAACAAGTCCACTCAGGCTCTGTTTCCTTGCGGTAAGTGTAGAAAGGTCTTGTCTTCCAGGGAAATTCTGTGAGAAAAACAAAATCGCTGTTAAACTTTTCCTTGACAATTTTGCCAAGCAATTTTTCTCCTTCTGTATCAAGCTCGTCTCCATAGCTTACAGAATAACCTTGGTTTTCCAAAAGTTTGTAAGCCTCTCTCATAGTAATTCTCGGGAAAGGCGTTTTAGGTTTCGCAAGCTCTACACCCAGAAGTTTGAGCTCTTTTTCGCAAAGTTCTGGGATACGAGAGAAAATCTCTACTATAAGCTTTTCAACCACTTGCATGATATCTTCATAGCTCTCTATAAATCCGATTTCCGTATCCACAGAAGTATACTCTGTCAAATGCCTAGTTGTATGGTGCTTCTCTGCCCTAAATGCAGGGGCTATTTCGAAAACCTTTTCAAATCCTGCTATAATGCATGCCTGCTTGTAAAACTGCGGACTTTGCGCAAGGAAAGCCTCTTTCTCAAAGTAAAGGATTGGAAAAACATTAGCTCCACTTTCTGTTGCGCTTGCAACAATTTTAGGGGTATGGATTTCGTAAAAACCATGGTTGTAAAAAAACTCGCGAATTGTATTTGCTATTTCCGAGCGTATTTTAAAAACGGCTCTTACTTCTGGTTTGCGTAAATCCAAGAAACGATTATCCAGTCGTGTAGGAAGCTCAGCTCTTGCTTTGCTTCTAACTTCTAAAGGCAAAATGCTTTCAGCTATACCAAGAATTTTTATCTCCTCTGGCACAATTTCCTTTCCTCCAGGAGCTTTTTCGTTATTTCTTACATTTCCCTTTACAGCAACTACACATTCCTTTCCTAGCGAATCTATTACATTTAGCAGTTCTTCGTCAACCTCACCGGTTTTCGCAGTGATTTGCACTTCTCCTTCACGATCTGCGAGAATTATAAATTTAAGCTTTCCGAAATCGCGAAGCTCGCGAACAAACCCAGCTACCACTACAGGAGTGGAGGCCTCGCATTCAAACACATCTTTCGTATAAATTCTTTCAGAAAGCTTCATAGCAAGCACCTACGGAGAAAGCACATTGTAAAGCACTGTCCACATTATGAACCAAGCACCCCAAAAATACCAACCACCACCCTTGCTCATGAGCCATTTCAGCGTTTTCTTTCCTATAGTAAGCTTGACAACAAAGCTTACAAGAGCGAAAAATGCTAATCCAACTAAAAACCCCTGCAAACTCGCATAATGCGAGAAAGAGTGCACATGCACATTCCAACTTGCATATCCAGCTACCAAACCGAGCGCAATATTAATTCCGAGCGCTTTTTGCTCCTCTTTCATTTTATCACCTATGAAAATAAAAAATTTAGAAGTATTTAATGATTAAATATCAGGTTCTGCAAACTTGTTGTTTGTGAAATCCGTCAAAGAATTAACTATTTTATCATATCAGTTATTTTCTTTTGTTTTTGCTTATTGAGAAATTCTCTTATTCTTTCTTTTGCTAGTTTTCTTTTTGCCATTAAAGCAGCAATAGCCGTTGTGCCACTACCCATAAAAGGGTCCAGAACAACATCGTTTTCAAAGGTATATAGTTTGATGCATCTTAAAGGCAATTCAATCGGGAAAGGAGCAGGATGATTTTGGATGAAATTTATATAAATTTTTCTCCAATCTTTTTGAAAGTTTTAAAAATCCTCAAGCTTTTTTTGCTTTTTCTGATTTTCTATTTCTACCGCTGTTAGCCACGATTTGCGCACACAAGAAGGAAAGTTTTTTGCATGTGCTTGAAGAAAAGCTATGGTTCTTTCGTCATGCGGATAACCAACACCAAAATCAAAATTAAACTCTTCCTTGAGTTTTTCTATTTCCCTATCTCTTTCGACTTTGGCAATAATGCTCGCAGCTGCCACAACAGGATATTTGACATCGGCAAAGTTTTCAGCAACTATTTCGCAAGAGCATGAGAGCATTGGTTTAAGCAAAGCCACAAATTTCTCTGTGCTAACCTGCGGACAATCAAGAAGAACTCTCTTTGGTTTTAGTACATTTATTATCTCGGCCATTTTGATAGCTTCTATTAGATTCAGAGAGTATTTTTTTCTTAGCTCGTCTATCTCGTAAGCAGAAACTTTTAGAATAACATAATCTTTTGCAATTCTTACTATTTCCCTGTACAGTTCCTCTCTCTGTTCCGGGCTAAGAAGTTTACTATCCCTTACACCAATTTCTTTCAGCTTGCTTTCATTTTCAACAAGCACTCCAGCTATTACCATAGGCCCGATAACAGCTCCTCTTCCTGCTTCATCTATTCCCAAAATCATAAACCAATACACTTTTCAAAAAGTTTTATAGTTTTGAAACCGTAAACTTTATATAGTAGTTAGCGTGTAATTATTAGTAGGTGGTAACATGCCGAGAAAAAAGGCAATAGGAAAAGCTTTAAAAAAGTTTTCCGTTGAAGCAAGATTGAAAATAGCAGAAGAGTTCAAGAAAAAAGTTCTGGAAAAATTTGGTGATTTTGTAAAAACAATTATAATATGGGGCTCTGTAACGCGCGGTGATGTAAGCGCAAAAAGCGATGTGGATATTTACATAATTTTTGACGATACGAAATACAGCCTGAAGGATTTTAACAGGGTCAGGGACAAAATAGATGATGACCTTTATGAAATAGCAAAAAAGGTTGACAAAAGAATTCACATTCAACCAATAATCGCCTTGACAGAATTTATCGACGGTCTAAGGCACAGCCATCCGTTATTCATAAATATCGTTCGAGAAGGTTTTGCGATTTATGATACGGGCTTTTTCATTCCGATGCGCAAACTACTTGAATGGGGAAAGTTCCCGCTTACAAAAGAAGCTGCTATTGTAAGAATAGAAAATGTTCCAGAATACATTGAGAGAGCAAAAAGAATGAAAGCAAGAATAGTTGCAGTAGACGTTTACCACACAATTCTCGACTCTACCCAGGGGCTTTTAATGTATCTTGGCATAAATCCACCTGCACCAAAGATTACAGCAAGATACGTGAGAGAGCACCTGGTTAAAGCAGGCTTGCTTACCGAAGAAGATGCGAAGCTTGTCGAGGATGTTGTTAAATTTTACAAGGGTGTGGATCACGGAGAAATAAAAGAAATAAGCGGTAAGGAGCTTGATGAATGGATAAAGAAGGCAGAGGAGTATTACAAAAAAATTCAAAAAATCTTCTCAGCTTTAGACGCCAAGCAAAAAGAGAAAGATGTGAAGGAAGCATACGAGTTCATGATTAAAAGTATTGTGGCTTATCTTTCCGCAATCGACAAGCTTCCTCCAGACCCAAAGAATTTGCCAGAGGCTTTCGAAAAGGAAATGATCAAAAAAGGTTTAATACCAGAATTTTATCGTGAAGTATTCAGAAAAGTTATAGAAATGCGCAGGCTGGTAGAGGAGAAGAAGTTTAATGAAATAAGCGATAAGGAGCTTAATCTCACAAAAGAATATGTGAGAAGACTCGGTTTGAGAGTTAAGGAGCTTATAGAAAAAGCAGAAAAAGAAAAAGGTAAAAAAGGGAAAAGGAAAAAATAACTACCGTCTTTCTAATTAGGTGTAGAAATGAAGAAAACACATGTAATAATCAATGATGTGTGGGAAACTATTGAGGGAAAGGAATGTGTGCTAGAATGTATGGAAAAAGCATTTCCCAATGATTGTTTGAGATGGAACTTAGAAGTTTTGAATTCTAGAGAACTGAGGGATGAATTGTTTAAGAAAATAGAGGGATATGTTAATAACCACGATAAATTTGATCTTATTCTCTTGTTAACAACAGGCGGTGCTAGATTTTTTTATTCAAAAAAGCTTTATGAATTAGGGAATATTGTTGAGATACTTCCGTATTCTACAACGCATCACGCTCATGAAAAAATAGTCGGGAGATATTTACTCAAAAGTCTTGAAAAGATTAGAAACAACGAAAAACTTAAGATTTTGATTCTTGATGGAGAAATAGGAATTTGGGGATGTACAGAACAAAAGTTTTACAAGCTAAAGAATGCAATAGAGCTATGGGCAAACTATTATGAGAAGGAAATAGAAATAAAAGGAGGTTGCGGAATTGTCGTAAAGGGGCATTTAGATCCAGAAATAATAAGCTTCTGTGGATTTCCAGAATATGGACATTCTGTATCGCGACTTTCTGAAGATATACTTGAAATGTATAGAAGAAATGCTGGAACAGAACTAGAAAGTTTTAAGAAACTTGTGAAAGCTTTATATAGAAGGTGCTTAACAGGCACAATTCCATTTTAAGAATTAATGGCTACCCGGCGTCCTGGCTTTCCCGAGCACAAGGCTCAGTACTCGCCAGATCCCCGGGGAGATTCACTGCCGTGTTCGGAACGGGAACGGGTCTTGCCTCCCCGGTTTGGCCGGGAGCCAAATTTTTATAACTCCTAAATGTATTTAAACTTTATGGAGCTTGCAGTAGTTTTAGCAATTGTTTATCTGTTTACATTTATTTTAGGGCATTTTTTCGAAAAAACAAGGATACCATGGATTTTTTCTGCACTTTTCTTAGGGTTTATTTTTTCCATTTTTGGAATATTTAAAGAGGTAATAAACTCTGATACATTTACATTTCTGGCATCGCTTGGAATGTACTTTCTGCTTTTCGTGATAGGATTCGAAATAAATCTTACCGAACTTATAAGAAATGCCGGATTCTATGGAAAGGCGACGGTTTTCATAATATTTACCGAAGGACTTATAGGTTCGGCACTTCTTCACTATCTTTTCTCTCTTTCATGGACAATTTCTTTTATTGTTGCTTTGTCTTTTGCCACAGTTGGGGAAGCTGTTCTCGTTCCTATTCTCGAGGAATTTAAACTCATGAAAAAACCGCTTGGAAAAGCTTTGATAGGAATAGGTATTTTGGATGATGCTTTCGAGCTTTTTGCATTGGTGCTAGCCTCTATCGTTGTAAGCTCTGCAGTTCCAAGAGAAAAGATAGAGATTATTGGCACAATACTGGCGCTTTCCATTCTTTTCCTTGTTACGTATCTTTTTTCCTTTTTAAAGGAAGAAGGAAGAAAATTTAAGCATCCGAATATAGAGACTCTTTTCGTTTTTGTGTTTTTCGTATTCTTCGTTTTTCTTGCTCTTGGAAACTTAGCAGACGCCTCTCCTCTCGGAGCACTTTTTGCAGGAATAGGTTTAAGAAATTTCCTCCCGGAAAAAAGACTGAAACTTATCGAGTCTGAAATAAAAACGATGAGTTACGGATTTTTTGCTCCTCTTTTCTTTGTATGGGTCGGGGCAACAACAAGCTTCGAACATGTTATTGGTTTCGCCCCCTACGTTGCAGCGATAGTTCTACTCACAGGAACCGGAAAAATTTTTGCAAGCTGGATTTCGACGAAACGCAAACTTGGTAGCAGAAATGCTTTCCTGTTGGGAATCGGACTATGCACAAGATTTAGCACGAGTCTGGTGATTATCAAATATCTTTTTGAAAATGCAATAATCGGTGAAAAGCTTTATTCTATTTTAGTAGCGAGCACAGCTGTATTTACAGCTTCCATTCCGCTACTTTTCTCTTTTCTGCTGAAAAAATCTTTTCGAGTCTAGCAAATGCGCTTTTCGCATGCACAAGCCATGAACTTAGCCTGCCTTGAATTTCTGTTCCCCCCTTTCTCACAGCTTCGAAAATGTTATCCTCGTTAAGCTCTGCATGAACAAGGGTTTTAGCTTTTCCGAGCTCGCTCAGAGTATGTGCATCACTCCCAGCTACTATCGGTTTTTTCATAAGCTTTGCGAGTAATTTTGCCCTGGAATTGAAAATGCTAAGCGTGCAACGAGAGTTGAAAGTTTCAAGAGCATCAACCTTTTCGATAATTTTTTTTATTTCTTTATTTCCGGTTCTTCTTGCACTTGAGCTTTTTCGTAAAATATCAAAAGGATGCGGAAGAACCGTAAGAAAGTTCTCATCTTTAGCTATTTCTAAAATCTCCCAGATACTGCCGCGAAGAATTCTTTCTGCTCCGAATACTATTATCTCTCCTTGCTGAGTTTTTATCTCCTGCCCTACGAGCACAAGGAAGTTCGTCGGTGCATACTTTTTTGCTATCATAGCTCCTTTGTTCGAGTTGTGATCTACTATCCCAGCAACGTTATAGTTTAGTTTTTTCAAGAGCAAAGGCAAAGCTTTTGGCGAGAGATAGGAATCTTTGGAAACCGAAGTATGTATATGAAAATCTGCTACGAGCATGAATTAGGTTGGAAGAAACAAGATTTAAAAGTTTTAGGTGTAAACTTGTTCTTATGAAAAAAGAGTTAAAATCATACTTCCGCAAAGCGTTAACAGAGTTAAAACGCACATTCAACATAGGAGATTTGAAAATAAAGGGAAGAATTACTACCTTTGATCATGAGGAGCTTGAAAAATTAAAGGAGGATAATATATTTTCTCCAAATAATACAGTATTAGTGTACAATTCAAGGGATGAGGAATTGCCACACGGATTCTATTTTGTTAAACTTGAGGAAATTATTCAATGCCCTTTCCTTAGAAGTTTATCTAAACTGTTAATTCTTCCTACTCTTCCATGGTATAAAGGGGAAATACTTTCTCCTCATACTCAAATGTATATTTCTGGCCCAATAAGACAAAGGGGTAGAAAAAAAGGCCCCTATTTTGATAAAATACTTGCCTATTATTTAAATGATCCGTTGGCACAATATCGTATTTCAACGAAAAGGTTAATCGAGCATTAAAATTTAAAAATTTTTCTGTGTAACCTCTTTCAGGTGAAATGTATGAAAATGACGAGAAGAGAATTTTTATGTGTTTCTCTCGGAAGTGTGGTAAGCTTTCTTACTGGCGGATGCATAAAAAATGAAAATGCTCAAGGAATAGAAAAAAGAAAAAAATTTATCGGAGTTGTTGTTGATGTAGATGAAGACTCAATAGCCATTTCACGAAGTTTCTTTGGAGAAGGAGTAGGAGAATTTCACTTTGAGATATATTCTCTTAAAGACAATAGTGGAAAAGAAATAAGACTTGTATATCCAGGTCCGAATTCTGTAAGGAGTGGAGATTATTT
>Ga0190319_1000037_pt1 | contig 19630 bp, 18 predicted proteins | sample 48701145_MG_FD_165040 | JGI IMG/M metagenome (GOLD analysis project Ga0190319, IMG submission 165040) | Hydrothermal vent sediment bacterial communities from Southern Trench, Guaymas Basin, Mexico - 4870-11-4-5_MG | ecosystem: Environmental > Aquatic > Marine > Hydrothermal vents > Sediment ...
TCATAGCCAATGCTCGAAGCTCTCTAGGTCTCATGGAGATTCTCTTATGGGCTTTTTGAACGGCTTTCGGCTTCAAGAGCTTAACGGCCTGTATAACGGCTGCATGAAGCCCTCTAACCGCTTTAACCCTTCTGGCGAGCTTCTTCGGGGGCTTAAACTCTCTAAGGCTTTGGAAGCATATGACGAATGGCTTCGTGGTCTCCTCGGCTATCACCTTTGTTATCTTTCTCATCACCTCCCTGTCAGGGGGTTTTGCGACGACCATGATGAGCTTCGTCCTTCTATCAGCCTCTAAAGCCCTTATGCAGTCTATCGCCATTATCCCGCCAACCTCCTTCTTTACGTCGTTTCCGCCTATTCCCAGCGCTTGAGAGACCCCTAACCCAATCCTATCGAGTAGGACGCTGACCTCTTGGAGACCTGTTCCAGCGGCCGCCACGATCCCCACATTACCCCTCCTAACCACGTTCGCGAAGGCTATGGCCTTGCCATTGATTATCGAGGTTCCAGCCCCAGGTCCTAGAACTAGCAAACCCCTCTCACTCGCATACCTCTTCATCTCAACCTCATCCTTGATCGGGACGTGGTCGCTGAAGACGTGGACGTGGATATCTCGCTTGAGGAGATCCATAACAACATCCTTAGCATGCTCGCCTGGAACCGAGACTATCGCGAAGTTCGCGTCAGGCATCGCCTCCAAGGCTGAATCAACGCTATAATAGATCCTTTCAGCCTCTGGAGCGGCTGCCGCCGGCACCCTCATCAACATATCCTCGATCTTTCTCAACGCTTCATCGGCGGCAGATTCATCCTCGGCTTTGACGGCCAATATCATGTCATCTTTCAACGCTTTTTCACCATCTGAGGTTAGGAGACCTAACTTCTGTAAGATCTCCTTATTCGTGTCCGTGGCCATTAGAACCGCTGCATCCAATATTCCTGGAAGCTTTTTGACCTCCTCGGATAACCTCATCAATTGAAGAGAGTCTCTGAAGAAGTTCTTCTTAACAAGATTCTTAACAACGGTCAAGGCTCTTCACGGAATCAGATTAAATCTCTAACAGATAACTTTTTCCGAATCTTGCATGATAGAAGATTTAAATACGGCTGACGGACATCTATCGCCGTGATGTAACTTGTCCGCTATTAAGGAAGAAGTTGAGAAAGCGAATAAGGAAGCAGTCGAGAGGATGATGGAATCGGAGCCTATCTGGGTTGACATGGGCCTAGCAAAGGACAAGATACCTGGAATGAAGGACTACATGCTCATCCACGCCGGGCCACCGGTGACTTGGGAGCGAGCGGCTGGACCTATGAAGGGAGCGCTCATCGGAGCGGTTCTTTATGAGGGGTGGGCAAGTACTCCTGAAGAGGCTGAGAAGATGCTCGCGTCAGGCGAGGTGAGGTTCGAGCCGACCCACCATCATAATGCCGTCGGCCCGATGGCTGGGGTGATCTCGCCGAGTATGCCGGTCTACGAGGTCTATGATAAGAAGTGGGGGAATAGGGCTTACTCAAACATGAATGAGGGGATTGGGAAGGTGTTGAGGTATGGCGCCTATAGCAAGGAGGTCTTGGATAGATTGAAGTGGATGTCGGAGGTTTTATACCCGGTCTTAAAGGCGACGATAGATGAGATTAGGTCGGAGAAGGAGGGATTGCCGTTCAAGCCCTTGATAGCTCAGGCGTTGCAGATGGGGGACGACTGCCATAACAGGTATTATGCTACGACCTATCTCTTCTTGAAGGAGATAACTCCATACATGCTTAGAACGAATATCGATAAGAAGGACTTGATCGAGGCCTATAAGTTCATGGCCGCAAACCCCTTCACAACCCTTAACCTAGGAATGGCCTCGGCGAAGGTCATGACCTTAGCGGCCCACAACATCGAATACTGTACGATAGTCACCGTCATGGCGAGAAACGCCACCGAGACCGGGATCTGGGTGAGCGGATTGGGTGATAGATGGTTCACTGCCCCGGCTCCGATACCGAAGGGCGTCTGGTTCCCAGGATATAGCGAGAAGGATGCTAGCGGAGACTTGGGAGATAGCTCCATCACGGAGACCGCTGGATTCGGGGGATTCGCCATGGCCGCCGCCCCCGCAATAGTTTCATGGGTTGGTGGAAGCGTCCAGCTCGCGATAGAGACCACTCAAAAGATGTATGAGATCACCTACGCAAAGCACAAGTACTTCCAGATACCATATCTAAACTTCCAGGGAACTCCCACCGGAATAGATATCAGAAAGATCTTGAAGACCGGGATAGTCCCAACGATCAACACCGGCATAGCCCACAAGGAGCCTGGAGTCGGTCAGATAGGGGCTGGGATAGTAAGCTTCCCGATGAAGTTGTTCAAGGATGCTTTCAAGGCGTTCGCCGAGAAATATGGCCTATGATACTTAAGGCGAGGTATATCGGATGTTTAGCTAAGAGTTTTTTGACGAATAGCCCGAGGAAGATCGGAAAAATTCGAACAATACTCCCCAACACTTTTTATGTTGAATTTGACGGAAACCCAATAATAGTGACTAGGAAGAGGGGTAGGTCTCCGCTGAACATAAACCTCAGCCAAGATCGGGGAGAATCGTTTCAAAGAATAATCCGACCCGATTCAGAGATTCGATTTAGTGGCGAGGTCTTGAAGATCGGGAACATCATAGTCGATTTGAAGGGCGTCAAAACCTATGAATGTGAGGAGCTGAACCTCGATTCATTAAGGGTCTCTGACGATGAGTTGGTCAAAGCCTCCTTCATCCTCTCAAGGCTCTACGATCTAGTCGAGGAGAAATTCCTCATCATCTATAAGACCGATCAATTCCGTGACTTTTTAACCGATGTTGCTAAGCCATTTGCGAAGGGAGTCGAGGACGCGATTCAAAACCCTGAGCCGTATAGGAAGCTCATGGGATTGGGTCAAGGATTCACCCCAGCTGGAGATGATTTTCTATCAGGTTTCCTCGCAACCTTAAACGCTTTATCCGAAGTCTATGGATTTAAGGGATTCTTCCTCAGGAGGGATGAGATACTCTCCTCGACGAGCTGGGCGAGTGGAATGCTGTTATACTACTCTCAATATGGATATGTTGGTGAAGGAGTCTCTAAAACGATTCAAAGTCTTGGAGATCGTACGGGATTCTTAGACGCATTAATGGATTTGGCGAGGGTCGGGCATACCTCAGGTCTAGATCTATCGCTTGGCATATTGGTAGCATCTTCCATGATCCTCGACCTGATTAAGGGTAGAGATGTCTTGAGCCGGGTGATGAGGCAATTTTTGAACAATTTTTAGAGAGTTTGTAAATAAGGTTGCTCATGAAGCTTTAAATGCTTATATAAACGTGGATGCTATGGAGTTGAGCAGGTGGATATGAGTCGAGATAAAGTCGGGTCTGGTTGGAGTATCAAGGAGATCAGATGCCCGCCGAAGTTGAAGGAGATCTTGGTTAAGGCGATTGAGGATCCTGAAAACTTCTGGGGTAATATCGCCGGAGAGCTCTATTGGTTGAAGAAGTGGGATAAGGTGTTTGAGTGGAAGTATCCATTCTTCAAGTGGTTTGTGGGAGGTGTGACAAACGTCTCCTTTAACTGTCTGGATAGGAACGTCAAACTATTAAATAGGGGAGATAAGCCCGCGTTGATCTGGGAGAGTGGAGAGCTCGGCGAGAGCAAGGTCTTCACCTATAAACAACTATATGAGGAGGTTAAGAGGTTCGCGGCCGCTCTCAAAGCTCTGGGAGTTAAGAAAGGGGATAGGGTTACCATCTATATGCCCATGATACCTGAAGCGGCGATAGCGATGCTTGCGTGCACCCGAATAGGGGCCATACATTCGGTTGTCTTCGCTGGATTCGGCCACCTAGCCCTCGCAGATAGGATTATGGATGCTGAGCCCAAGCTTGTCCTAACGGCTGATCTCGGATATAGGAGGGGTAAGAAGATAAGGTTGAAGGAGACGGTGGATAAAGCTTTAGAGGTTTGGAATAAGTCTGTTGAAAAGGTCGTGGTCTTAAGGAGGGGCGAAGAGGAGCCCAACATGGTCTCTGGAAGAGACATCTATTGGGATGAGGCTTTAGAGATGGGTAAGGGGGCCGACGCCGAGGTTGAGTGGATGGAGGCAAACGAGCCCGCATTCATACTCTACACATCTGGGACGACGGCGAAGCCTAAGGGAACTGTTCAAACTCATGGAGGCTATCAAGTCTACATCTACTCGATGGCCAAGTGGGTCTATGACATGAGGGAATCCGATATATGGTGGTCTCTAACGGATATAGGTTGGATAGTGGGCCATAGCTACGTTGTATATGCTCCGTTAATGATTGGATGCACGACGATAATGTATGAGGGGACGCCCGATTATCCATCGCCTCACATCCTCTGGGAGATAATCGAGAGGAGAAAGGTTAGCAAGCTCTGGCTATCGCCCACCCTAATTAGGGCGTTGATGAGATTCGGCGAAGAGATCCCGAAGCAACATGACTTAAGCTCGGTCAAGCTCATCTTCTCGGCTGGAGAGGTCTTGAATCCGGCGGCATGGGACTGGCTCCAGAACAAGGTCTTCGGGGGAAAGGCTCCAGTAATAGATCATATGTGGCAGACCGAGAGCAGCGGCCCCATGGTTGGAAACCCATGTGGAATAGTGATGCTCCCGATAAAGCCTGGATCGGCTGGAATACCATTGCCTGGAATAGACGCGGATGTAGTCGATAACGATGGGAGATCTATGCCCCCTGGGGTTAAGGGGAACTTTGTCTGCAAGAGGCCGTTTCCAGGTCTAACGCCGACTCTATGGAGAGATCCAGATAGATATGCAAAGACTTACTGGTATAAGATTCCCGGATACTATTATACTGGAGACGCGGCAATGAGGGATGAAGACGGCTATATCTGGTTCATAGGTAGAACCGATGAGGTGATCAAGATAGCCGCTCATAGAATTGGAACTATCGAGATAGAGAACGTGCTAGTCTCACATCCAGCGGTCGCCGAGGCGGCGGTCGTCGGGAGGCCGGATCCCTTAAAAGGGGAGGTTGGATGTGCCTTCGTAACCTTGAAGCCAAACTATAGTCCTAGTGAGGAGCTTAAGAAGGAGTTGAGGCAGCTCGTTAGGGAGAAGCTCGGCCCAATAGTGATAATCTCAGACATATTCTTCGTCTCGATGCTCCCAAAGACTAGGAGTGGAAAGATCATGAGAAGACTCATCAAGGCGATCATCCGAGGCGAAGAGCTTGGAGATTACTCGACGATCGAGGATGAGGCTGCGATAGAGGAGATAAAGAGGGCTGTGGAGTCTCTAAAAAAGTGAATGAGGGAAAGTAAGGAAAGAGTTTCTACTTCTTCAGGAGTTCTCCGACGAGCTTCGCGGGCTTCAACCTCTCCCATTCTTCTTTTGTCAATAACGCTATCGGCGTATAGAATCCTGGATGCTTCTTCTCTGGGAACGGCTGCACCTGGAATCCCCAAGGTCTGAACAGCTTCCTCATTCCTATGGCGCTCTCTGGTGGGGCGTAAACCTTCTCACATCCCAATACGTCGAACCACATCTCAAGCTTCGCTGGCCAGAGATATGCTCCTATCTGAAGTCCTCTCCTATCCCTTCTCACAACCGTGTGGAGGCTCATCCCAGTCTTAGGATCTATCAAACCTCCATTAGTTACTCCAACGATCTCCCCCTTCACTCTCCCGACCAAGATGAAATGGCTGTCAGGATGGAGGCCAGCGATAGGCCTATTCTCCCTCCACCAATAGAGCTCGGTGATGATCTCCGATGTCACGAGGTCGAAGAGATCCTTATGATAGGTGACGTTAATCAATAAAGCGTCGACGATCTCATTTATCTGATCCTTGGACGCCTGCTCGATTATCATCTCCTCGCCGTTCGGCAAGATCACCTTCCTACCAGGATAAGGCTTCATCACCTTACTCCAATCGTACTCCGCTCCAACAGCACCTTTCGATAAATCTATTCCTTCGGCCATAAAACTCACCCGGTAAGTATCCAGATCCTCATCGCGTATTTAAGTTTTCTTACAGACGACCCTCGCCAACGGCTTTTTATGTTAAGGTTAAGGATCAGAGGATAAACATAATAATGACAAGTCATTAGGAATAGAACGTGATCTTCTATGAGAGATGTTGCAATAATAGGTGTTGGGATGACGAAGTTTGGGAGGCTTGAGGGGAAGGATTTGATGGACTTACTGGCTGAGGCATCGCTGAAGGCGATGAAGGACGCGAACGTCGAGAACAAGGAGATAGACGCGGTCTATGTTGGAAACATGCTATCAGCGGCAATAAATCATCAAACAGCCATAGCTAGCTCGCTAGTAGATAGGATCTCGATCTTCCCAGCCGCCGCAGATAAGGTAGAGAATGGGCCGGCGTCTGGAGGGTCGGCGGTTAAGAATGGATTCCTAGCGGTGGCCTCCGGGGTTTATGATTTGGTGTTGGTCGTGGGAGGTGAGAAGATGACCACGGCGGACACCGATGTTCTAACAGATTATATCGCGACCATGACCCATCCAACGGCTGAATATGTCCATGGGATAACCTTACCGGCCTTGGCAGCGATGTTGATGAGGATCTATATGCAGAGATATGGGGTTACGGAGAGGCATATCGCGATGGTCGCCGTCAAGAACCATAAGAATGGGATGAAGAACCCATATGCGCACATCCATAGAGAGATAACCGTTGAGGGGGCTATGCAGTCCGTCATGATATCCGATCCCCTAAGACTCTACTATACATGCCCAATAAGCGATGGAGCTGCGGCGGTAATCCTATGTCCAGCCGATAAAGCCGAAGAGTATCGCGATAAGCCTGTCAAGATAATAGGTGTGGGCCAGGCAACCGATGTCCAATGCGTCCATGAGAGGGAGGATCCAGCGGTCTTGAAGTCTTGTAGGATCGCCGCCGAGAAGGCTTACAAGATGGCTGGAATAACCCCCAAGGATATAGATGTCGCCGAGGTCCACGACGCATTCGAGATACTTGAGCTTGTTGAGAGCGAGGATGTAGGATTATTCGAGAAGGGAACCGCGCATTTAGCGGTCGAGAAAGGGGTCACGGAGATAGATGGAGATCTGCCGATAAACCCCTCTGGAGGGCTTAAGGCGAGAGGCCATCCAGTCGGGGCAACTGGGGTCGCCCAGATAGTCGAGCTAGTCTGGCAGCTTAGGGGAGAGGCTGGGGAGAGGCAGATAAAGAAGGATGCCAAAAGAGCTTTAGCATGCAACTTCGGAGGATTTGGTAATAATACGGTGGTTCACATCTTGGAGGCGATGTGGAAATGAGTAGGGAAGAGGTCGTTGAGAAGGACTTCATGGTATATAGATGTAAGAGCTGTGGGAGGAAATTCTATCCAAAGCATGATAGATGCCCATACTGTAAGGGAATGGAGTTCGAGGAGGTCAAAGCCGGCGACACATGCACCCTGATAACCTACACGAAGCTCTACATCCTGCCTGAGGGGATCGAGATGCCCCCACTCACGCTCGGGATAGTGGACTTCGGGGAGGGCGTTAGAGCATTGGGGCAGATAATGACCGATAACCCGAGGATCGGGATGAAGCTCAAGCCTGTCTGGGGATTCTTGAGGAAGGTTGGAGGCAAGGACTGCTATGGATTCAAGTTTAAGCCGATAGAAGAGGAGAAGTGAAGCCTCAACAATCATATTATTTTTTTATAGTTCCCTGAAATAGATAATTGGCATGGAAGCCTACGATCTCATCATAAGGAATGCTCGGCTTAGGGGCTTAGAGGGCATCCACGACATCGCGATCAAGGATGGTCGGATAGCCGAGATAGGGGCTGTGGCAGGGAAGGGGGAGAATGAGATAGATGCTGAGGGAAAGCTTGTAACGGAGTCCTTCATCAACCCGCATCTACACATGTGCAAAGTCTATACGTTTAAGCAGATAGGCGAGGAGTCGCTCAGACAATATCATGAGAAGGGCATGGGAGGGGCCATGACAGCAATCGAACTCGCCTCAAGGATAAAGGAGAAGTATCGAGCGGACTGGATCTATGAGAATGCTAGGAAAGCCGCCCTCGAGGCGTTGAAGCATGGATGCACCCATATCAGGGCTTTCGTCGACACCGATACCAAGGCGAGGCTTGAGGGGATAAAGGCTCTGCTTAAGCTTAGGGATGAGGTTAAGGAGTTTATGACGATCCAAGTCGTCGCATTCCCACAAGATGGCGTGCTAAGAGACCCCGGGTCCGAGGAGCTTATTAGAAGGGCGGTCGAGCTAGGCGCTGATGTTGTAGGCGGAATCCCATGGATAGAATACACTGAGGATGACTCTAAAGCCCATATAGATAAGATGTTTGAGATAGCGAAGGAGTATGATAGGGATGTGGCCATGCTCACAGACGACGCTGGAGATCCAGGATTGCGGACAACCGAGTATCTGGCCCTCAAGACTATTAGAGAGAATTGGGTTGGCAGGGTGACGGCGTGTCATGCCAGGGCCATGGAACTCTATCCAGAGCCATACTTCAGGAAGCTCGCACACCTCTTGAAGACCGCTGGGATGAGCATAGTCTCAGATCCGCATACAGGCCCGCTTCATGCAAGGGTTAGGGAGCTCTTGAATCATGGTGTGAACGTGGCCTTTGGACAGGATGATATAGCTGATGCATACTATCCCTATGGCAGGAATAAGATGCTTGAAGTGGCTTTCCTCTGCTCGCATCTACTCTGGATGACGAGCTTAAGGGATATGGAGATCCTATACGATATGGTGACGTGGAGGGCTGGAAAAGCCATGGGTGTAAAGAATCATAGGGTTGAGGTCGGCGCCCCAGCAAACCTAGTGGTCTTAAACGCTGAGAGCGTCTATGAGGCGATATGGTATCAAGCCGAGCCCAGATATGTGATCAGTAGGGGGCGGATAGTGGCGGAAAACGAGGAAGTCACAAGACTTCACGTGAAGATCTAGCCGATGGTGGAAGGCTATAAGACCGTGATGTATCTAATCGGTATCTGCACATAGACTGATCCGCCGATCCTAAGCTCTGATGGATTAAACCTCTCGATCGATGCCGTGGACTTCAGCAAGACCCCATCAACCGATAGGGTTATCTCATAGAGGTTTCTATCCAACCTAACATCCACTATCCTCGCCTTGAAGGCGTTCACCCTAATCCTCGGCCTCTCAAAGCTTAGGTAGACTCTATTCGATGGGATTACAACCTTACTGAACTCATGCCTACCCTCCGACGCCGCTATCAATGTTAAGTCCCCGCATCTAACCTTAACTAGCCCTTCTGGAATCTCCTCGACTAAAGAGCATCTCAAAACATTATGTGGGTAGAGGATGTCTGAAAGGATATCCATCTTCCTCACTAAGAGCTCTTCATAGGTTCCAACGGCTATTATCCTGCCATCATCCATAACCGCAATCCTATCACCGAGTCCTCTAGCCTCATCGACATCGTGAGTCACATAGATCATCGTGACCCCAAGCTCTTTTCTAATCTTCTTCAGCTCAGCGCTTATCTGAAGCCTCAATCCTATATTCAGGTTTGAGAGTGGTTCATCGAGGAGGAGTAGTCTCGGATCTATCACCAGCGCCCTCGCTATCGCAACCCTCTGCCTCTCTCCTCCACTCAAGGTTAACGGATACCTATCTTTTAGGTGATGTATGTCGAGGAGATCCATAACATACCTTACCCTCTCCTTGATGGATCTCTCGGATAATCCTCTAATCTTAAGCCCATAAGCGATATTATCCTCAACCCTCATATGGGGGAATAGCGCTAAGTTTTGTGGAACATATCCAAGATTCCTCCTCTCGGGTGGGAGATCGTCTATAGGCTCCCCGTCCATCATGATCGATCCAGAGTATTTGACCAGTCCGGCGATGGCTTTGAGGAGGGTGGTCTTGCCCGCCCCGCTTCTACCCAGCACCGCCACTATCTCCCGATCTAGGACGTCCATGTTTAGGTTCTTGAGGATGAAGTTCGTGACATTCCTCAAAGCTAGGTGGGGCATTATCTAGCTCCCCATCTCCTCAATATCCTCAACTCGATCACCTCAAACAGGGTCTGGAATGCATAGCATGATAGCGATAGTATGAGGATTAGGGCCATGATGAGGGAGACGTTTAAGGTGCTCTCAGCGTCTATGATCATGTATCCGAGCCCCGATCCCATCGCAAGCATCTCGGCGACGAAGCACGTCCTCCAAGCCATCCCAGCCTCCAGCTTTAAGGCGGATAGAATCAATGGGGCAAGCTGAGGTAATAATATATCCTTGAGAACCCTCTTCCGATCAGCTCCGAGAGTCCTAGCAACCTCTAGAATCTCCTTATCGATCTGCCTCGCCCCGCTCACAACGTTATAGAAGATTGGGATCGATGAGCAGAACATAACCGTAAGGAGTGGAAGAGCCTCATTCATGCCAACCCAGATCATCAATAATGGAACCAGCGCAACGGCGGGAATCACGGATAAGAATGACACTATAGGATATAGAAGCTCCCTCAATCTTGAGGTCAAGATGCTTATGGATCCCATGAATAAGCCTAGAGCCGCTCCAGCCCCAAACCCCGCCAAGACCCTGAACAAAGTTATCATATAATTGGTCGCTAGTTGATCTCTGTAGATGGCCTCAGCAAACTCCATGAGAACCGCTGAGAATGGTGGGAAGAGGTAGCTTGGAATTATCTCCAACCTGGCCAAAATCTCCCAGCCCAACGCTAGCGAACAGAGGAATAGGATTAGCTTAACGATCCTACTCCGCATCTTCATCTCACTCAACCTCCTCCAAAAAACTGAGATCGACCAAATCTCTTGGATAGATCTGCCTGTGTAAAGCCCCATACCGCACCATTAAATCCACATACTTCTGAACTTGATCCAAGTCTATCTGAGTCGAGTAGTTTAGGTTGAGCATAGACCTATAAGCTTGATCAAATGTTATTCCGAGATGACGTGAGACGATCTCAGCCGACTCATTGAAATGTGAATTGATGTATTCCGTCGCCCTCTTGGTAACCCTAACGAGTTTTAAGACCAGCTCCGGATTCCTCTTTAAGAGATCCTCTCTAACAAATAATACGCTTCCCGGCATACTCGGCCAAATATCTTGACTCCTGACCAGAACCTTAAACCCCTTCGATTCAGCTAGGGTGGCATAATGCTCAGGTATGGCGGCGGCATCTACCTGATTAGTCAGTAAAGCGTTTAAAATCATATGAGGCGGCATCTTCTTCATCACCCGAACATCGCTGAGATCATATCTCTCGATCACCATCTCCAAGAGTAGATAGCATGGACTTCCCTTCCCAGGGCATCCAACAACTTTACCGTTAAGCTGGGAGGCTTCCCTTATCTCAGGCCTTGATAGGATAGCATATCCATGGAGATGCGTTCCAGCGACTATCTTTATCGGAACCCCGCGGGAGTAAGCCATTATGGTCGGGCCTAGACACGCCCATCCAACCTGAATGTCTCCCCTAGCTAGGGCGGCCGCGAGCTCTAATCCTGTTCTAAAGGTCTTTAGAAATGTGATGTTAATCCCCTCTTGCTTAAAGAACCCCTTATCCAACGCCACCCAGAATGCCGCTGAATGATCATTGAACTCGACGGCCATGACCACATTCTCCTCAGCCCCCATCCTCGGAAGCCAGTATGAGGTTAAGATGCTGAAGACGGCTAAGAGCATGATGACCGTAGAGAGCCATAGAAGCCTTCTACGGCGCATGTCCGAGCTATGAAGTCTAAGTATTTAGTTTTTACCCCATTCTAAGCGAAACCGCTTAATCTCGGCGAGCAATCTTCTTTCCATGAGACGTTGGGGGCTCTTAACGGAGAAGCAACTAAAGGTCCTCCAGCTTAGGAGGAAGGGATTATCATATAGGGAGATAGCGAAGCTCTTCAAGACGAGCGAGGAGAACATATACATCCTCGAGAAGAGGGCCTTGACGAATATCCGGAAGGCTAGGGAGACGATCGAGGCTCTCAAGCTAATGGATATGGCGGTCAAGGTCAAGATACCTAGAGGCGTCAAATTATCCGAGCTACCTTCAAGGATCTATCGGGTGGCGGATGGGCATGGGATAAAGCTCAACTTCAACTACGTCGAACTTCTCAAGGAGGTCGCGGACAAGGTCGGTGAAAAACTTGGAGACAAGATGGTCTTGGAAGACATCATGGTCTACATCTTTTGGGATGGATCCATGATCGTTGAATGATGTTGAAGCCGCTTAAGCATAAATATGGGGCATTAAAGCTATTCAACGTGTTTTACCCAAGACAGATGTTAGAGTATTGGATATCTGAGGATCTCGGCGTAGAGGATCTAACCACCACCGCCTTAAACCTCAGGGGCATAGGAGAGGCAACGATCTTTGCGAGAGAACCCGGGATAGTCGCGTGCACCGAGGAAGCCGCGGAGATCTATAGAATCCTTGGAGCAAGGGAGATCGAGTCCAGATCGACTGGTGAACATGTTAAAGAGGGTTCAATAATCCTCAGGGTGAAGGGAGATCTTAGATCTCTTCACGCCGCTTGGAGGCTGGCTCAACAGGTGATCGCGATCTTCAGCGGAATGGCCACGAAGTCTAAGATGCTCGTTGAGAAAGCTCATGGGGTGAATCCGAGGGTGGTCCTAGTCTCCACGAGGAAGGCTTATCCCGGATTGAGGATATTGGCTCTCAAAGCTGTTAGAGCGGGCGGAATAGTTCCACATAGATCTGGGCTAAGCGACTCAATCCTAATCTTCAGAAACCATATACGCTGCCTAGGTGGATTCGAGAAGCTTGTGAATATAATCCCAGAGTTGAAGAGGAGGTATCCATTTAGGAAGATAGGGGTGGAGGTAGAAGACCTCGAGCAGGCCATAGCCTTGACGAAGGCTGGAGTAGACTTAATCCAATTCGATAAGCTCCCGCCGAAGGAGTTGTCTGAGGCCGTGACGAAATTAAAGGACATTAGAAGTGAGCTTGTGGTAGCGGCCGCCGGCGGGATAGATGAGCATAACATCGAGGATTATGCGAGAACGGGTGTAGACTTGATAGTCACGAGCGCCCCATACTATGCCCATCCACTCGACATAGGTACCGAGATCTCACCCATCTAGTTGATTATGTATAGACCGAGTTGAAGATCCCCGGAAAGTCTCTGACCATTATGCGGGTTCCACTCTTTAATGACGCAACTCCGGAGGGTATGATGGCGAACCCTGACGCATCGACCAAGCTCCTCGACAACCATGAGATCGCCGAGAGAGGCTTAGCATAGATCTCAGATCCATGTCTCTCAAGCTTGAAGAACCGTATCTTCATAAAACCCTCAAATGGGTGAAACTTCACATCTCTAGACAAGATAGCCTCAACTCGATGGCCTTTAATGAATGCTGGGAGGTTCTGCGCGAACCTTATCAGGGGCTGGAGGATGAAGTATGAGCCAGCGAAGGTCGACTGTATGTTTCCAGGCAACATCACTAGAACCCTATCCCCTAGTATCGCTAAACCAGTCATCTTTCCAGGCTGGGTCCTAATCCCCCTGAAGAGGAAACTGGCTTTCGGAAGTCCCCTGACGGCTTCAGGAACTAGATCTTTAACTCCTACACTTGATCCGCCGACGGTCACGATTATGTCGGAGTTCTTTGAGATTGTTGAGATCTTTTCTCGAATGTCGTCTACGTCGTCTGATGCTATGTCATAGTCGATCAACTCTCCTCCATACACCTTAATCAGCGATGAGACCAATAGTCCATGAGTCTCTAGAATTCTCCCGTCACCCACATCTTCTATGTTTTTCGCCAGCTCGTCGCCGATCGAGATGAGCGAAACTCTAGGCTTCTCAAAGACCCTCACCCTTAACCTACCCAACTTCGAGAGTAAGACTATGTCCTGAGGCTTGAGCATATGTCCTCTCCTAAAGAGCTTCTCCCCTCTACGCGCCTCGGCTCCAACCTCTATGACATGTTGCCCCCTCCTAGCCGGAGCATAGATGTAGATCTGCCCTCCTTCTCTCTTAACGGCTTCAACCGGGATAACCGCGTCCGCGCCCTCAGGTAATGGAAAACCAGTTCTAACGTAGGAAGCCTCCCCAATCCCTAGACGATCTTCTTCCTTCTCAACGAGTTTGAGGCTCAATGGATTTCTCGACGAAGCATCGATTGTGTCGGTTGACCTAACCGCGTATCCATCATAGTGCGAGATCGGTCTACTCGGCGAGTCAGCCTCACAGAATACGTCTTCAGCTAAAACCCTGTAGACGGCATCATTTAATGGTAGAATCGTGGTCGATGAGATCCTCGCTGAAACTTCCCTGATGATCCTCAAGGCTAGGTGGATCGGAATATGCTTGACTGGGATTCTTCTACTCATTCTCATGCACGTTACCCTACCAAGGCTTTAACCTTTACCGCATTCCTTCTCCGAATCGCCTGTGATTAGAGCTAAGTAGTCTTCCATGGTATCTATGTCCATTACAACCCCTGGGTCGTTGGTCGCCATATAGACCACTTCATCAACATATCTCTTTATGAGGGGTCTGGCCCCAATATCTCCCTCAAGCTCGAAGATCTCCTTGAATAGCCTTCTATCGACGAGCACGGGGTTTCCGCGCCTTCCACGATAAACTGGGACCACGATCAGGCAATCCATGCTTGAGTGGATCTCTATCAATCGATTTATCGTCTCAACCTTTACCATAGGCTGATCCGCTAAGATGAATACTACCGCCCCTGATTCTCCGCTAGTCGCCCTCAGCCCAACTTTAAGAGATGTGCTCAATCCCTTCATAAAATCGGGGTTATATACGATCTTGACGGGCTTAGATAGATTCGAGTATTTCTCAACATATTCTCGGATAACATCAAACTTGTGGCCTAGAACCACTATGACCTCGTCCAGCTTAGATTCAACCGCCTTCTCAACCACAATCTCGATCATCGTTTTACCGTGAATCTTCAATAGCTGTTTACAGGTAGGCATCCTCCTAGACTCGCCGGCGGCCAAGACTATCCCTGAGTAGATCTGCAACCCAGATCGATCATCGATGAGCCATTTTAAGGGTTTTCCCAAGAGAACTTTTTACGAGCCGAGGTTAGATTATATTCGATGCATGCAAACCTGATAGATGAGATAATCAAGATCATCAGAGATGAGGTATCGGAGCTGGATAAAATACGGGTCGAGGAAGTCTGTATAGGCTTAGGATATACAGGAGTCCTATTGGATACAGGTCATCTAGGGGTCGCCGCAACCCTCCTAGGAGAGATGAATATAGATTGCTGTGAGGTCTTGAAGAGGGCTGGCGAGCTCGCTGGAAGCTCGGCTGAAGAGCTTATGATGCTAGCGAGGTCTTGGGATTTAGGCGAGAGCGCGGTCGGAGTCGCAACCCTAAACGCCTTATCTCAGCCGATCCTCGAAAAACATAGAGGCGAGTATGCCATCTCCTTTGGAGACTTCATCGACGAACTCGATATTAGGAAGGATGATGTGGTCGGGATGGTTGGATACTTCGACCCATTCATACCAAGATTGAGAAAGATCTGTAAGAAGCTATACATCTTCGAGAGGGGTGTGAGGAAGCCTGAAACGCTCCCGGATACGGCCGCCGAATACATACTCCCAGAGGTCGATGTAGCGATCCTAACAGGCTCAGCAATAGTGAATAAATCCTTAGAACATCTATTGGAGCTCGCGAGGAATGCTAGGGAGGTCGGGGTGGTTGGGCCGAGCGCGAGCTTCATCCCAGACCCACTATTTGAGAGAGGGGCCACAATAGTGGGCGGCATGGAGGTGATCGACCCAAGAAGGGTTATGAGGGTGATCAAGGAGGGCGGTGGGACGAGGAAGTTCAAGCCCTACGTAAAATTCATGAACCTTAGGAGGAGGCGGACGTGATCAAGCTCAGCGAGATCCTAGTCGTGGTTAAGGGCGGCGGAGAGCTGGGAAGCGGCGTAGCTCATAAACTGTTTAGATCCGGGTTTAAGGTCTGTATCTTGGAGAGGGAGAGGCCGACCGTCGAGAGGAGGATGGTATCCTATGCTTCAGCGATATTCTTCGGGGAGTTTGAGGTCGAGGGGGTTAAGGCAAAGAGGGCTAAGGACGTCGATGAGGCGGTCGAGATCCTAGAATCTAGGGAAGCGATACCCGTGCTGATAGACCCTGAATGGAGTTCGTTGAGGAGGCTTAAACCCATGGTCGTCGTGGACGCGATAATGGCCAAGAGAAATCTCGGGACTAAGATCGACGAAGCCCCGCTCGTTATAGGCTTGGGACCGGGATTCAGGGCTGGAGAAGACGTCCACGTCGTCATAGAGACCCTGAGAGGCCACAATCTAGGAAGGGTTATCGAGAGTGGATGCGCCGAGGAGGATACGGGTGAACCCGAGCCGATAATGGGATACACCTTCGAGAGGATACTTTATTCGCCGTCGGATGGGGTGCTCAAGATAGTCAAGGACATCGGCGAGTTCGTCCGAGAAGGCGAGACCGTGTGCATGGTCGATGGCTTGAATGTGGCTGCGAAATTGAGCGGAATCGTTAGAGGATTGCTCATGGATGGGATGAGGGTTAGGAAGGGTCAGAAGATCGGTGAGATAGATCCTAGGGGGAAGAGGGAATATGTTTACACGATATCCGATAGAGCGAGGGCGGTAGCAGGAGGAGTGTTGGAGGCGATACTCTCAAGGTTTAGAGATGAGATCTACTTATGAGATCTAAGCTCCTTAATTATCTCGGCCATTATGCTGACCGCTATCTCCTCAGGCGTCACAGCATTTATCCTTAACCCAACTGGTGAATGAAAATATGGCTTATCCCCAAGCCTCACCCCCTCCTCCCTCTCCAACCTCTCGAGTAGGTGATCTCTCTTAGCGGGACTTCCAAGCAATCCAAGATACCTAAACTCCCTTCTACAAAGGGCTCTCAACGCCTCATAATCTTGCTCCGGGTCTCCGGTCAAGATCAACACGCAATCTCTTGAGCTTAGCCTAATCTTATTCAAAGCTTTGGAGAGATCTCGATCGACCGCTATCTCCTCGGCCATCGGGAATCGCTCCCTATTCGCGGCCTCAGGAGATACGTCTACCACCTTTACCTTGAATCCTAGTAGATCAGCTAATCTCGCGACTGCATGGCCCACCTTACCGGCTCCAACTATGATCAATCGAGGCATGCTGATAACGTCTATGAAGACGCTGATATCTCCACCGCACATCATCCCCGTCTTCAAGTATCCCTCCCTGAGGTCATTCCCTCCCTTGAGAGAGAGCTTAACAATCTTAGACTTATTCTCGTTTATGGCCTTCAACGCCTCCTCCACGACGATCTGTTCAAGCCTTCCGCCGCCGACGCTTCCATAACATCTCCCATCCTCCAAGACGAGCATCTTAGAGCCGATACCCCTAGGGGTGAACCCGGCTTTCTCAATTATCGTGCATAAGGCCACGGCAAGACCATCTCTAAGGGCTTTGACGAGCCTCTCAAAGAGCTCAAGCTCACCCATCGAAAACACCCTAACACCTCGTCCAAAACCTCTCATAAAATAGTGATGTCGTTACGCGGGCCCCAAACGCGCCTCGAAGCCTACTCGACCAGGAATTGGCGGTAGGAGGTGATCCGGCCGCACGTTCCCGTGCGGCCACCTTGTTACGACTTCTCCCCCCTTGCCGGGCTCAGGTTCGACCCAGCCAACTTGACTGGGCCTCACCCAAGCCCAGCTCGGGTGGAGCGACGGGCAGTGTGTGCAAGGAGCGGGGACGTATTCACCGCGCGATTTTAACGCGCGGTTACTAGGGATTCCTCGTTCACGAGGGCGAGTTGCAACCCTCGATCCCAACTACGGCGGGGTTTAGGGATTAGCTCCCCCTTTCGGGGTCGCAACCCTCTGTCCCCGCCATTGAACGTCGCGTGCGGCCCGGGGGATTCGGGGCATACTGACCTGCCGTAGCCCGCTCCTTCCTCCGCCTTTCGGCGGCAGTCCCCCCAGAGTGCCCGGCGCCCTTTCGGGCCCGCTGGCAACTGGGGGCGCGGGTCTCGTCCGTTGCCTGAATTAACAGGACACCTCACGGCACGCACCGGCGACGGCCATGCACCTCCTCTCGGCTCGTCCGGAAAGGCCTTCAACCTGTCCATCATCCTGCCGTCGCCCCCGGTAAGGTTTCCGGCGTTGACTCCAATTAAGCCGCAACGTCCACCCCTTGTGGTGCTCCCCCGCCAATTCCTTTAAGTTTCAGCCTTGCGGCCGTACTCCCCAGGCGGCGGGCTTAATGGTTTCCCTTCGGCACCGGGTGAGCCCGTAGCCCACCCGACACCTAGCCCGCATCGTTTACGGCTGGGACTACCGGGGTATCTAATCCCGTTTGCTCCCCCAGCTTTCGCCCCTCACCGTCGGGCGTGTTCTGGGCGGCCGCCTTCGCCACTGGTGGTCCTCCCGGGATCAGAGGATTTTACCCCTACCCCGGGAATACCGCCGCCCTCTCCCACCCCCAAGCCGGGTAGTATCCTCCGCAGCCCACGGGTTAGGCCCGTGGATTTAACGGAGGACACACCCGGCCGGCTACGGGCGCTTTAAGCCCAGTAATAGTCCCCACCACTCGGGGAGCGGGTATTACCGCGGCGGCTGACACCCGTCTTGCCCTCCCCTTATTCGCCGGGCTTTTTAGACCCGGCAAAAGCCACCACGAGGGTGGCACTCGGGGTGACCCCCTCACCCTTTCGGGCATTGGGGAGGTTTCGCGCCTGCTGCGCCCCGTAGGGCCTGGGCTCTTGTCTCAGAGCCCATCTCCGGGCTCCCCCTCCCAGGGCCCGTACCCGTTATAGGCTTGGTGGGCCGTTACCCCACCAACAACCATGATGGGCCGCAGCCCCATCCTAGGGCTGGTGCATGGAGCATCCCCATGCACCACTTTCAGCGATGGGTCCTTCCAGAACCCATCGCCTATGGGGGTTTAACCCCAGTTTCCCGGGGTTATCCCCCTCCCTAGGGTAGGTTGGCCACGTGTTACTGAGCTGTCTGCCAGGCCCCCGGAGCTGGGGACCTTCGACTTGCATGGCTTAGTCCCACCCCGATAGCAGTGGGGTCCGGCAGGATCAACCGGAGTCTAGGCCTGGGGAGTAGGCTTCGAGGTTTCGCGGGGGCCCGCGTAAGACCTAAGCGTCCTCGGGTTTGCTTAGGTCCCCATCATGTGGCCACGGGAGGAGGCCGCCCATTCATCTCGTGGAGGGCCTCTCCAACCCTTCCTGGGCGGTACCGCCGTCGCGCCGTGGCCTCCATAATGGTTGAGGTTAGTCTCCGATAAAAACTTATCGTGGGTTGCTTATAACCATAATGGCCTCTACGTCATACCAGCCTCTAATGAAGGCGAAACGCTTTTCTTAGACCCGAGGGGAGATATTATTGGAGGCCGACCGGAAGAGGAGCGGCGCATCGCAGGTGAAGCATGCTGGGGGAAGCCTCAGCAAGCGTAGCCTGCGAGTGCATCACACGCCGGCTACGGGCGCCGCTTCGGCGGTAACCAGGCTGGCGTGTGGTGTGACTCAAGGGTGCATAACCTTGGTTAAGCCCGTGGGGGTGCACCTGTAGGTCACGTTGCTCCGAATGTCGGCCTCCTCAAATAATTTTTTATGTCCTTCAGCTTTGGGATCAGATC
>Ga0190319_1000038_pt1 | contig 19613 bp, 22 predicted proteins | sample 48701145_MG_FD_165040 | JGI IMG/M metagenome (GOLD analysis project Ga0190319, IMG submission 165040) | Hydrothermal vent sediment bacterial communities from Southern Trench, Guaymas Basin, Mexico - 4870-11-4-5_MG | ecosystem: Environmental > Aquatic > Marine > Hydrothermal vents > Sediment ...
TAAACTTCTTTATCCACTACAGCCGATTTAGAAACCGGATGAAATTCTGATAAAATCTTAGCCGATGATGTTTAAGTATAAATCGCTATACCCAATATCTTAATCTCTAAATCTTGTTCCTCTCAAATTAATACCTAATTCATCTTTGTCAGTTATATGGACACGTCCGATGTCATTACCAAAATCTTTAAGTAGCATCGCATTACTATCAACACACTTGATCATAACATCATAATAGACATAATTATTGTGATGAGGTGAAATGACATGGAAAAGATACCAACAGGGATACCAGGTTTCGATGACGTCTTAAAAGGAGGTTTGAGGAGGGGTTGGACTTATTTGGTTAAGGGAACACCGGGAAGCGGAAAAACAATTTTTGGACTTCAGTTCTTAATGGAGGGTCTAAAGAGGGGAGAAAAATGTGCGTACATATCGTTTGATGAAACGGCTGAAGAGATCAAACTGCAGGCTGAGGACTTTGGATGGAACTTGGATGATGTATACTTCATCGACAAGGTTAGAGATCTGGACATAATAAGCAGTAACGTAATGTTTTATGATTTCGATACGATGGCGGAAATTACAAGTTTTATAGAATCTGTGACGAGGGTTAGAGAGCTTGAGGGTGTAGATAGAGTGTTTATAGATGGTGTCGGGGCTTTGAGAGATTTGACGAAAGATCCGACGATATCGAGGAGAATTTTGGTTTCAATAACGTGCTTTTTGAATTCTATAAAGGCTACGACACTCATGGCCTGCGATATGACCGAAGAGTTTGGCAAGGAGATCATAAGCTACATAACTAGCGGGGAGTTCATATTGGAGAGAATTGAAAGGAAAGATGGAGAAATTTTGAGAGTTTTACACGTTTTGAAGTATAGGGGCGGAGATGCGTATCTGGGAAGACATTACTTCGACATAACTAGGAGGGGTATCGTGGTCTATCCGATAATACCCAAGGTAAAGAGGAAGAGTAGCGGTATCAAAAGGTTACTCTCAACCGGAAACGTTGAACTGGATTCGATGCTTGGAGGTGGTATATACGAAGGTTCGAGTGTGATAATCGCTGGAAAGAGTGGTGTAGGTAAGACAAATCTATGTCTTCAAATTTTGAAGGAGAACGATTTGAGAGGAGATGCGGGAATAATATACACGTTTGATGAGTCCAAGGAGATTTTACTGCAGAGACTTAGGGATCTATTCAACTATGAACCTAAGAACATGATTATTAGAGAGGTATCACAATCCGTAAGCCTTGGTAAGTTTTACAACATGATAATAAGTGATGTAGAAACGTACAACCCCAAGATCGTTGCGATAGATCCGATAAACTACTTGGCGAGCATAGCTTTGACTGTGGAGGAACTCCTAAAGACTTTAAGAATGATCAGAACTCAGCTTAGGGATTTGGGAGCTGTGTTCATCTGCATAGATGAGATTGCTGAAGCCATGGGTGTATTCCGCTTGACGGGGTTTGGTATAAGTCCATATGCAGATTACTTGATCTCTGGGAGGTTCATGGAGATCGAAGGTGAGTTGGTCAAGACGATCGCAGTCGTTAAAAATAGGTTCGGAAACCACGAAAGATCGATCAGGGTTTTGGACATCAGGGAGGGTGAGGGATTGAGAATCAGTGAACCTTTGAAGGAGTATACTGGGATAATAAAGGGTGTTATGACTAAATTTACCAGTAAGCAATAAACCTCAGCCCTTCATCTTTCAGTACGCGTAAGTTGCAATACCCATGACACCGAGGGTTGCTGTTGGAGATATACAATCCATGGGTTTGCTGTAATGATGTTTCACAATCTCCATCAACTCAACGGCATTCACATTTACGATCTTATTTCCAATCTTCTCCCTTAGATAGTTGTAGATATACTGCAACCTCTGAACAACCTTAGCGTAGGGTATCTGATACCCGAATGCACAACCGTATACAAGGAACTGGGGTGTATCGTGCTTTTTTATATAGTCCTATCCTTGCCGTTTGCGGTTCTCCCTGATACAAGAAGGTCGTGAAAATCCAGGGCAATCCCTCTCTGATTATGTACTGTACATCTCCAAACTCTGGGCCAAATCCGAATATGAACCCATCTATGATGCCTTTGAGGCGTGTGCTGTATTGCTCGAAAACGTACTCATCCCACTTATGATAGTTGCTGAATGCCACGACCCTTAGGTTCATCTCCTTAAGCTTACCTTTACCTCTTTCCAAATAGTCTGGTAGATCTGGAAAGTCGGACGGTCTGATCCTTCCGTACACATGGGCCGAGTAAAATAGATTGAGTTTTGGATGTTTGGTATCGTAGAAATACTTGGTGATTTGAGGTGCGATATCTGCCGACAGGGCGTCCATCCACCAGCTCAACTTCACGGTTCTTTTCTCATCGAGCCTGAATTTATCGTGCCATTGATCGTAGTAAAATCCCTGCAGCATACCAAATCCAAGATCGCTCAATCCAAACGCAAGGTATATCCTATCATCGCTGTATTCAACCTCGATCGGTATATCTTAATGGTATTTCTCAGCTTTCGGCATCCTTGAATGGACAGAGTAATTCAATGCAAAAGGTGCACCCCTCAACGATGGCATGAGTCCCGTTCTCAAACCCGCTTTTGAGGCACATTCTACCATCGGTCTTTCAAGCCTGCAAGTTTCGGGGTATCCTAGATTTAACCCATAGTATTTTATCCTCTTATAGTATTCGATGAGCAGATCTCCATGCCTTACAGGATCTAACGCTACACTGCACATTCCATAGCCTATGGCGTAATCTATCGTGAATCTAAATCCTCCGTTGAACGCTATTTGCTCTTTATTGCAATCGTCAAACAGTTCATGCATCTGCCATTCGTAACACTTGGTAACATCGTTTCCCTTAGATCAACGATCTTTCTTAAACCAAACCCTTTTACGATATTTTCAGCCTCTGGGTGAATTATCAAAGCACTTTTAACCCCCGCCATCGTTGTAGCTACGTTTATGCTGTGAACGAATCTGGGATCGTATATCACGTACCCCTCGGCAAATCTCTTGGCAAGCCCTATCAAAGTACTCAGATCAATATGGTTTGTGGACACGAGCCCTTTATTCTCGTAGATCCTTAGCCATAGCTCGGATTCCGGTTTATAGGTCGTTCCCTCATAAGACTCTCTTCCATGTTCCCATATGCAGTATATCCCCTCATCGGTTTCATCCATATGCCTGTTGAATATCCCTTGCGCGGAGAGGATAGTGTATCTATGTTCGATCGGAATGTACCGAATGTCAAATACGTAAAGGGTTATGCTTCGTTCATCACCATTCGTGGCTTTTCTTATCATCGGCAGACCTAAGCTCATAAAAATCAAGCTTTTTATAAATTCCTTTCTATTCATCATACATGCAAAAAGTTTAAAATATTACAATGGCCGGGAGTGCATGATGTATGTCAGTATAACTCTGTTGCTTTCGATAACTTCTGTAGGGGGTAACTTCGTGTATACTTTAGCGATGGAAGTGAACGGTAAGATCTACGTTCCAAATTCAGCTTCGATAAGTATCATTTTAAGATTTCCGCCGGTGACCCCAAATACACTGAACTCAGCAAATATTTCGGACAGATCGTTGTTGCTTAAAACGATGATAAGAAGTCTATCGATTTGAAGATCAGCGTCTTAAGGATTCCACCAGAGATCGTTCACTTACCCTACATGGGGAACTCGTTAAGAATAATGTTGGAGTGAAGAGCGTAAGGATAAACAAAATTGAGCAGCAGAATTCGAGATATTTACCGCTTTAGCAACATCAACAGTATCCCATCTTTTCAAATCGTGATGCGGTCATGATCGACATTTATATTTATTTAGAACAACTCTGTACTATGTCGTTGAAAAAACTTAGAGGTTCTATGATTTTGTTAATAGTACTGGTTATTGCTCTTTCAGCAACACCAAACTATGCAGGAACTCCAAACAAGGATTCTAGAAGAGTAATTATTGGCTTTGATATAGACACCATTAAGTATCTAGATGAAAGGTAATTAAATCGGCGAAGATGGAGTGTAAGATCATTCATGTTGACGATGAGCTAAAATTCGCCGTAATAGAGACTATGGGGGATATGGAAACAATCAAAGGTAAGTTGCTCAAGAATTCAATCGTAGAATATGTGGAACCGGATTACGTTTACCGAGCCACGGGTGTTCAATTGGATTACATACCCAACGATCCTTATCTAAATTATCAGTGGGGTCTATTCAGCATAAATGCCACAGATGCTTGGGATATCGAAAGGGGTAACGGTTCGATGATAGTTGCCGTTATCGATACAGGAATAGATTACACACATCCGGATCTGGCAACCAACTACCAGCCAGGTGGCTACGATTTTGTGAATGACGATGATGATCCACTTGATGATAACGGACATGGAACACACTGCGCTGGAATAATAGCCACTGTGATGGATAACAGTATCGGTGTTGCTGGGGTTGCGCAGGTTAGGATAATGGCTGAAAAGGTTTTAAATGAACAGGGCATCGGCTACTCCTCATGGATTGCGAGAGGAATGGTTCATGCCGTTAATAACGGTGCCAGAGTTATTAGCATGAGTCTCGGCAGTCCGTTCCCATCGTTAACGATTTGGAGAGCGTGCGTATACGCTTGGTCGAAGGGTTGTCTACTGTTTGCTGCAGCAGGAAACGAGGGAAGATTTGGTGTGGATTATCCGGCAGGATTCTCAACCGTAATAGCTGTTGGAGCAATCAATCCCAACGGTACGAAAGCTACGTTCAGTAATTACGGCTTAGGGTTGGAGTTGGTCGCACCCGGGGTTGAAATCCTTTCGACCATGCCGACTTATCCCGTGTATCTTAATGTTACGAGGAATGTTCCGTTGAACTACGCCTACCTAAACGGTACATCGATGGCTTGCCCATTTGCAGCGGGAGTTGCAGCATTGGTTTGGTCGCATTATCCGGATCTGACAAACCTCGAGCTTAGAAAGATCATAGACACTTCCACAGTTGATCTCAGAGCTCCAGGTTGGGATAACTATTACGGATTCGGATAAGTTAACGCATATTATGCGTTACTAAACGCATCGGAAATGGCTAAACAAACCTTAAATAACCTTTTAGAGATGCATGGTGGGATGAAGATACCCCGTGAGCACTGACTCATGATGACTATGGGACTGTCTGACTACTTTAAATTTTTCCGTTTCCTGTCGAATTTAAAGCCTTGTAGAAAATCGGTTGATTGACATTTCCTGAGAGCTCTTTTAACTTCAAATGGTGCCTTTATTCGCCGACGGTAGGTTAGACTTATCGGAGTGTAGCGATTCGATGATAAATTGAAAGTAGAAAAAGGAATTAGTCCCGCCTCCCGGATTTGAACCGGGGACCCCGGGCTCTCTGCCCCCAGCTTGGGGGCTGACAGACTACAGGCCCGCGCTCTGCCAGACTGAGCTAAGGCGGGAATCGATAGAATCTAATTGCAACGGTATAAAAACCTTGTGCCAACAAATTTAAACTTAAAATTTATCTAAAATCTCATCAACTCCTCGATCCAATCTCCAACGTGTTTGATCCAATCTACTTTACCCGGCTTGAATCTCTCTTTAACTTCTTTATCTCCTTTAACTATTTTTTCTATGAAATCTGCGACATCTTCAGGCTTCATATTCGTGGTATCGATCTCGTATACTTCCTTTCCGGTTTCAAGGGCCTCGATCAAAATCGAATCTACGATTTCAGCTTCGACGTTCTCCAAGACTTTCTCCTCTCTCCAGCCTTTAACCTTAAGCCTCTCCTTCAAAACGATGGGATTGCATCTGAGAACGATTATCTTATCTGGATCTAAAAGATGGGAGAGATGACCCTCCAAAAACACGATTCCTTTTGGAAGTACACCTCCAATCTTTTCTGCAAGCACATCCACATCGACGATCTTGCAACTCTCATCCTCTCCAATTATACAGTCCAATTCTTCAGCAAGTTCATTTACGGAGAAGACTTTATAGCCCTTCTTTTGCAAGATCTTAGCTACGGTGCTTTTGCCAACTCCGGGTGTTCCAGTTATTGCTATGACCTCAGAAACGGGTGGATTCATCATCCATCAGCTCGCCCTCGTTTCATCATCGGCATGGATACATATGCAACCGAAATATATATGCTTTGTCAGTGCAAGACAGATGGGCAAAGCTTAAATAACGATTATAAAAACGTTGCAATCAAATGAAAGCAAACGAGCAAGGAGGAAAAGGATTGGAATTGATACCAAGGAAGGTTTTCTTCACCGCTGGCGTTGGGCATCACGAGGATGCTTTGGTATCTTTTGAACTTGCTTTGAGGGATGCTGGCATCGAAAAGTTCAACTTAGTTTACGTCAGCAGTATATTCCCACCAAAATGCGAGATAGTCGAAAAAGAAGAAGGTTTAAAGCATCTGATTCCCGGTCAAATAGTATTTTGCGTAATGGCAAAGATGACGAGCAACGAATCTGGAAGGACCATCTACGCAAGCATTGGAGTTGCAATTCCGGAAGACGACAGTTTAAACGGCTATCTCACGGAATACTACGGATACTGTGATGAAGATGAGGATGTAGGTAAATACGCTGAGGATAGAGCAGAGTACATGCTTAAGACGGCTTTTGGCATAAATCCGGCGAAGAAGTTTAACGTTACAAAGAAGGCTAAGGTTGAGGATGGTAATTATACCACTGTTGTTGCGACTGCTGTTTTCATCCTTTAATCTATACATAACCGAAAAATTTGTATTGGAATTTAACATAAAATTTTGGTAAAGCTTAAATATTATGTTGAAGATCTTTAAAAATATGATGAAAGTCGGAGATGCCATGGTTAAAGACATCGTTACGGTGGATTATCGAACCCCTATAAGAGAAGTTTGCAGAATTATGGGTGAGAAAAGAATTGGTAGCGTTTTGATAACAAGGGAGGGGAAACCTTACGGGATATTCACCGAAAGGGATCTGGTTTCCAAGGTTTTACTCGAAGGCAACTTGGATGATGAGGTTGGAAAGTACACATCATCACCGCTCATAACGGTCTCCCCCGATTACAGTTTGAGGGAAGCTGCAAAGATAATGGCGGACATGAAAATAAAAAGGCTCGTTGTCATCGAAAATGACGAGGTCGTCGGAATATTTACGGCATCTGATCTAGCCAAGGCAATCGCTAAGGCTCCTCTAGACTTCTGAGGTGGTGTAAATGGTTTTAAAATGTGTAACCTGTGGAAAGGAGCTTAAGGAAGAGGAAGAAGGAATAACGTGGAGAAGATGTTCACTCTGCAAAAGCCCAGTCTGCTTGAACGACATAAGGTACATAGGAACTTGGGTTAGGGGACTATACAAGAACTACGTTACAGTTATTCCAGTCTGCGAAAACTGTCTGCCGAAATCGATGCTCAAGAGGTTGGCAGAAAAGATTCATAAGGAATGAACAGTTCTCCAAATTTTTAATTTAGTAAAGCTTAAAGCCCTTTAATTTTATCGTATGACTGATGCAGATTCAGATCTACGGCGCTGGAATTGCTGGAAGTTATCTCTATGAGCTTTTAGCTCGGAACGGATTCGATGTTAATATCTACGATATCAGATCCAAGCCAGATTGTAGATGTGCTTGGGGAATTGCATATAGTGAAGCTAAGGAACTCTACAGGAAAATCGGAATAAATTTAGACGACTACATCCTTTCAAAACCTAAAGAAGTTATAATTAATAATAAAATAAAACTAAAAAATAGAAATATTGTGATCTTCGATAGGAGGAGACTTTTGGAAGAACTCTGGAGAGATGTTAAATTCGAGAGGGTCGGTGCCGATATAGTCGTCGATGCCACTGGCTTTAAAAGGGCAATTCTACCGAAGATAGAAAACGATAACATATACTGCACGGTTCAGGCTATCGAAAGGCAGGATTTGGATGAGAACATATATATTCAAATGAGGAGAACTGGATACGCTTGGGCGTTTCCTTTGGGTGATGGCTGGCATGTGGGTGCTGGAGATCTAAGCTATGAAAGGGCTAAGGAGCTTGTTCATCAGCTCAGAGAGGTCTACGGAATTGAAGACAGAGGAAACGAATGTTACTGCAAAGGAAGGATTAGGATGTTGCCACCGTCGGAATGCAAGCCGATAGTCCACAAAAACATCTATGGAGTTGGAGAAGCTATTGGCTGTGTAAGCGGGAGTGGTGAGGGAAATGCACCATCGTTGAGATGTGCATGGATATTCTACAAATGCCTTGTCGACGATAAACTCGAAGAATATGAGAGGAGAGTTTTGGATGAGTTCTGGTGGATCGAACAGGAGCACAAGTTCGTTAGGGCCGTTCAAACTGGAAAGAAGTTTACAGCTTTAAGGCTTTTGCCTAAGGTCGTTTCGATAGAATCGAAGAGAAGCATTCAGCAGTCGATTAAGGATATAAGGAACCTTCTGAATCTGTTAAGACTTTAGGTGTTTGCCATGTTCTACGATGTGAGGTTTGTGAGGACAAAATCTTTAACGATCTCGTTGGAGAACGGGAAAATTGAAAAGGTTAAATACGACGAATCGAGTGGAAAAGCTTTCAGAGTTTTGAAGAATGGATTCTGGGGATTCTTCAGCACCTCTGCCGATATAGACGATAGGGAAGGTATCAAAAAGGCTGAGGAGAATGCTAAGGGGAGAGGTGGAAGTAACATCTGTGAGGTCGAAGTTAAAGATGGGAAATTCGTTTTAAAGCCGAAGATAGATCCGGCCGATGTATCTTTAGAGGAGAAGGTTCAGCTGATGAGGGATGTGGAGAAAACCCTTAGGGATGATTCCATCGTGAGTACGAAGATAGTCTACATCGAAAACGTTAGGGAGTTAAGCTACAGGGACTCGTTCGGCGTTGAGGTACACTACATAGTTCCGCGCATAGGCATGATGATTCAGGCAGTTGCTAAGGATAAAACCCTCCAGTTTTATTCAAAGAGGATCTTAAAGCCAGCTGGCTACGAAGCTCTGGGAGACAACGTTTTTAAGATGGCTGAGGAGGTTAGGAACGTTCTCAGGGGATTGGTCAGAGCCAGATCTCCTCCTTCAGGCAAGATGAACGTCGTTGTTGATCCATCCTTGGGCGGAGTTTTCATTCACGAGGCGTTTGGGCATGCTGTCGAAGCTGACCATGTTCTGCAGGGTTCGAGCATAGTTGCGGATAAAATCGGTATTAAGGTTGCGAACGATTGTGTAAACGTCTACGATGATCCCACGCTCAAGGAGTTCGGTTTTTATCCTTTCGACGATGAGGGTGTCAAGGCTGAGAGGAGGGTTATAATCGAGAACGGTGTGTTGAAGAGCTTTCTGCATTCCCGTGAGACATCGGCATTGCTTAACGGCAAGCCCGGAAATGCCAGAGCCCAAGGCTTAGACTTTCCGATCGTCAGAATGAGCAATACGTTCATCGCCGAAGGGGATCTGAGTTTTGAAGAGTTGCTTGAAGAGGCTAAGAACGGAGTCTACCTCGTTGGATCGAGAGGTGGGGAGACAAATCCAGCTACTGGCTACTTCCAGTTTAACGCCCAATTCGGATACGTCATAAGGAATGGAGAGCTTGCGGAGATGGTAAGGGATGTTTCGTTGAGCGGAAATACACTTGAAATTCTAAGAGAAATAAAGTTGGGCAAGGGTTTAGAATTCGATCCAGGGTTCTGTGGTAAGAATGGACAGCTTGTGCCAGTGGCTGATGGCTCTCCTCCCGCTTTGATTAAGGCTTTGGTTGGGGGTGCCTAAATGGACGAGATAATCAAATTTCTCGATAAAAACACCGATGGATGGGAGATATACCGTGAGAGATCCACTTCAAAGTCGATATCAATAGAAAAGGGTAGGGTAAAGATCATCGAATCTTCGGAGGATGTAGACTACGCTGTCAGAGTTATAGTGAACGGAAAAGTCGGTTTTGCAACTTCCTCAAGACTTTCGATCGATCTGTGCGAGAGAGCTATAAAGATAGCGAGAATTTCGGAGGAGGAGCTTAAAGAATTGCCAGAGGGTAAAAAAGTTAATGTTGAAGGTATTTACGACGCCAGAGTTGAGGGTATAGATTCCAACTGGCTTATCGAATCCGCCGAAGTTCTCATAAACTCTGCAAAAGAGGTAGGAGATGTCAATCCAGCCCAAGGATACGTGGAAGCTTCGGTCGATGAGATAAGGTTGATAAATTCCTATGGAACGTACTTAGAGGAAAAGTTAACTGTATGTGAGGCTTTTTTGGAATGTGTGATTGAAAACAGCAACGCCTTTGAATTCGATCAGAGTAGAACTTCAAAGATCGATTTAGAGTTTGTGGGCAAAAGGTCAGCTGAACTTGCTGTAGAGTCGCTTAAAGCTGAAGGGATTGAGAGTGGTCGCTATGATGTAGTTCTATCACCAATTGCCGTTCATGAGATACTCAGTTACACTTTGTATCCAGCATTCTTTGCTGAAAATGTTATTAAAGGTAGAAGTCCCCTCACAGAGCTCGGAAAGAACTACATCGGAGAGGTTACGCTTATAGACGATGGAACGATTCCTTACGGTCTGGTTAGTTTCTCGTTCGATGATGAAGGTGTTGAGCCAAAATCTACCACAATTTTCGAGGAAGGTGTGCTCAAATCCTACATAACAGACTTCAGACACGCCTTAGAAATGGGAATCGAGCCTACTGGAAACGGATTGAGGGGAGATGACCAATATCCAGTTACCTCTCCTACGAATGTCGTTCTCGAATTTAAGGAAGAATCGAGGGATATAGAGGACGATGCTTTGGTAATTCATGCTCTTATAGGAGCACACACATCCAATCCAGTGAGCGGAGACTTCAGCTTGGAATGCATAAACACATTTTTGGTTAAAGATGGCGAAAGAAGGGCTGTGAAATCTGCGATGATCTACGGAAACGTCTACGATCTATTAAGGAAGGTTGAAATCTTTGGCAAAGATGTAAGACAGATCGAGAATACGATTGCACCGTCGATCAGGTTTAAGGATGTCATTGTGAGCGTTTAACCGTTCGAAGAAAACCTTCGATTGGTTATCAAACATGTAACATGTTGTGCCTCATAGGCACCGCCTGGCGGAATAAGGCCGGAAAAGTTTAAACCAATAACTCCAACTTCTCTTCATGAAAAACGTCTTCTGGTTCGGTCTCATCGACGAATCGGAGATCGATTACCTGAGCAGATTTAGTATCGGAGTAATTGGAAGTAGGATGATCTTGGAACTTCTTTGGAGGATAGGTATTGGCTGTATCCGTTATATAGGTGATTTCATAACTCCAAACGATGTCAGAATGGATGTCAGCTTAAAGCCACTTGAAGCGAATGATTACGATGTCGTACATCCCGTAGCAGAAACGAACGTGATCTCATACCTTTATCCCAACGATCACAGAGAGATGAGAAAGCAGTTGAGGGGGGTGGATTTGGTGATAGCTCATAAGTATTTGGAAGAATCGGCGAAAATCGCTGAGGAGTTGGGGGTACCTTTTATACCGAACTTCATAACAACATTTTTGCCAGATGGGGTTTCGTTCTTCGAAGTTGAAAGACCTAAGATCGAATTCGATCCGATCAGCTACGCTTTAACCTGCTCTATTCAAGCTTGTGAGGTTTTGAGACTTCTTACCGGCTACGAGATGCCGATTATCGCTCCAAAAGCTATGATCGTCGATCTGAAGTCGAAGAACTATTTGAGGGAGGTCGAACTCAAAGTCATGAACGATTAATTATTTAAAATGTGATGGGGTTGGAATGATGGATGAGGGTTAGAATCAAGACTCCATCGAGGATCCACATAACGCTCATCGATTTGAACGGATCAATTGGCAGGATAGATGGGGGAGTGGGCCTGACCCTTCAAAATCCGTTCGTTGAGATCGTTGCGGAGGAAGATGATGAGGTAGTAGTTGAAGGAGAATGCTTAAATTTGGACAGATTTAAGACGATAGCGAAAATTTTATCGGATAGATTTGGTAAAGGGATCAGAATCGAAGTACTCTCCGACTACAAGGCTCACGTTGGATTGGGTAGTGGAACTCAGATAAGCTTGGCAGTTGCTACGGCATTCAACGAGATGTACGGTTTAGGATTTAGTGTTAGAGAGTTGGCTCATATCGTTGAGAGAGGTGGCACCTCTGGGATAGGTGTGGCAGCATTTGAAATGGGAGGATTCATAGTTGACGGTGGTCATTCGAAGAGGGAGAAATCTGATTTTCTTCCATCTTCAGCGAGCAAAGCCAAACCAGCCCCGGTAATTGCAAGGCACGAGTTCCCCGATTGGGATATAGTCGTAGCCGTTCCAGATTTGACGGGATTTTATGGGATTAAGGAGATCAATCTTTTTAAAGATGTCTGTCCGATCCCGCTTGATGAAGTCAGAGAGCTGTGCCATCTGATCCTGATGAAGCTCTTGCCAGCTGTTGTTGAAGAGGATTTGGATGAATTTGGCGATGCTATATGGAGAATTCAGCATTTAGGCTTTAAGAAGGCTGAGATAGACAGATACGGAGATCTGATCAGGAATGCATTGGATTACGTTGGTAATTTTACCAAAGCTACAGGAATGAGTTCAACCGGGCCTGCGATCTATGCCATCACGGATTCGAATGCTAGATGTATAGCCAAAGATATCGAGTTGTTCTTTGAGGATAGGGAAATTGGCTGCGAGACCTTAATTACGAGGGCTAAGAATTCGGGGGCTGAGATTTTTGTCGATCAAGACGAAGGACGACGATCATAAGCTTAATATACTGATCAAAACAAATATGCAACATCATGCTTATTAAAAAAATTGCAGGTTTGATTTTACTCGTAATAGGTCTAACGTTCTTACTCGGTTTCATTACATCACTAAACTTCAGTAAAACCGGATTCGAGGGATTCATAGGTGCCGGGCCATATAAGGGACATGCCGGAGGAGAAGATCAAAATTTAGAGGCTGTCAGGAAGCTTTCAGCAACGTTTGCGAGATCGAACATGTGCGATCTCAAAAATTACAGCAATCCATCGCAACTTCCAATCTACTTCGTTGAAGGTTTGAACGCCTACACGAATCGTATGAGACTCTACACAGCCTCAGCATACATCAACGGGGTTTGGATGGAGGACAACGTCAGCTATAAGGATAAGCCGGAACTCGTACTCTCAACTCACATTACAAGGTACAGGGTTACTCCGATAGTTAAATTTGAGGGACACATCCCAGTTTCGAAGGACACATGCTACGTTTCGATAGATGCCAAATTCAACATGAGCACGGGAACTTACATCGTTCGATCATGCGAAACCCCGTATTTGGCTGTTTCGATCGCTCATAGGATCAATGCGACGAAAGCGGCAAAGAATGGTTTTGCGAGGATAGAGATGGGGACAGACGAGTACGATACTATAAGAAAACTTGCTTTGAGTATTACGAAAGATGCCGAGAGCGATTACGAGAAGGCACTACTCATACAGAGATTCTTAAAGACACACTACAGGTACGATCCCGAATTTTCGGTTCTGGCGGATGAGGATCCCGTTTACTGGTTCCTATTTAAGGAAAGGAGGGGAATCTGCAAGCACTTCGCATCAGCGTTTGTGATAATGTGCAACTCCGTAGGGATTCCAGCTAGGCTCGTGGTCGGATATTTGGCCAAACCTACTCCGCAGAATCAGACGGTATTTGCGTCTCAAGCTCACGCTTGGGCTGAAGCTAGATTTGAAGAAGGTTGGATAGAGTTCGATCCAACACCTCCCCCCGTTAGGATTCCAACCGTTACGGAAATTACGAACGTCGATACCGTGGTTAGGAAGGGCGAGAACTTCACAGTCGAGGGAGTTGTCAGAACCAAGGATGGTAAGCCGGTTGAAAGCGGGTACGTTGAAATATTTCTAAAGAAAAACAAGAGCGATGAGAAAGGTATTCTGCTCAAGCTTGTTCCGTTTAGGGATGGACACTTCAAGGTCAAAGTCACGGCTCCAGATCTAGTTGGGGAGTACTACATCCTAGCCCACTACGTGGGTAGTCTAGTTTACATGCCATCTTGGAGCGATCCTACAATCAAGATATACAGTTCACCGCACTTCGAAGTCAACGTTCCAGATAGGGTATCCACGAACCTGACCATCAGGGGAAGACTTGTGGACTTCAACGGAACGGGGATAGCGAATGCTAGGATAGTTGTTAAGGTCGACGGATATGTATACGATGAAACGAAGACCGACGATAAGGGTTACTTCCTAGCGTTCGTAAGACTATCTAAGGGCGAGCATAAGATCGAGCTGTTCTATCCCGGTTCTGAGTTCATTCTGCCGATAAGCTATGAGAAGATCGTTGAAGCTGGAGAGATAGACGTTATAATTTCAAATACAACGGTATTGGCTAATAAAGAGAACGAACTGATTGCCGCCGTGCTGTTTAACGGTAGACCCATTAAGAATGAGAACGTAAGGATAGTATGGCATGACGGTGAGATACTTGCGAAAACCGATGAGAGGGGAATGGTCAGATTTAAGATCAAGCTGGATACGATCGGAATGATTCCGATCGAATTCGACGTTCTGGGGTACAACAAGATGATCATGCTAAAATCAGTCGCCAGCGTTGAGATCTCTGCAAGCTACGACAACGGAGTTTTAAGCGTTAAAGTTGTGGATTCCTTGGGAAACATGTTAAACGGAGTTATATTCGTTAATGGGGAGAAATACAAACTTAAAAACGGAGTTGCAAGGATAAACCTATCAGGTTCGAGGTTCGAGATATACTATCCCGGAGACGAGTTCCATACCCCAGCCAGAAAGGTTTTGGAAGTCCCATCCTTCCCGCTCTGGCTTTTGCTAATTCCGATAGGCCTTGCGATGATGCTATGGTACTACAAGCTCAAGCGGGGAGGTTTGAAGATAGTTGTAGAGAGGGAGTTAGAAGACCTACCGCTGATCTGGAAGGTGGGAGAGGAGATAAGATTCAGGGTTGAAAGCAAAGACGGCTATAGAGTTTTCGTTGACGGAGATCCCTTTGAAGGAAACTCCGTTATATTCGATAGGGAAGGTTTACACGTTATAAGGGCTGAAAGGGTGAAAGATGGAAAGGTAAAGGGGGCTAAGGAGGTTAAAATCCGTGTGGTTGACGATTACGGAAAGGCGATCGTAGATATATTCAGGAACCTCGTCAGCAATGTAGAGAAAATTAAAAACGTCGATCTTAAGGATGCCACTCCAAGGGAGGTTTTAAACCTGCTTAAGCCCTGCAGGGCGGATCTACTGCTTAAGTTATTCGAACTTTACAGATACGGCAACAGGAGGGGGTTCAGCCGTTCGGATTTCATAGAAGCTTTTAAGGATTATCTGAACCTCAGGAGGTGTTACCGTGCGTAAGATCGGTGGAATAGTTCTAGCAACTGTGTTGATCCTGATGGCGCTGGCCGGAAGTAGCATGTATGCTGTGAGAGGGCTTGAATACCTGATCACGATGTACATCCTCTATGTAGTATACGAAGTCATGGAATTTCACAGCCTTACATCTGCATTTAGACCGTTCGTCGTTGCCATTTCAGTTTATTTAGCCTTGAGAGTCGTTTCGATAAATCTACCCGATTTTGAACTTTATTTAAAACCGATTAAACCTATCATCCTCCCGTTCTTGTTTTCGCTCGCGTTGGTAAGGTTTGAATTGCCCGTAAAGTTTCAGCCAGTTGTAACAACAACTGGCCTGATACTCTCAGCGTACTTCGGATATCAGCTTATTTTTAAGCTTCCATTTAAGCAATCTGAAGAGATAGGCCTAATTTTTGCTGTTCTGCTCATTCTGCTTGCGATAACAACTTTGCTCCCATCGGTTCATGGGAGGTTCGAATTTCTTAGGCGGATGAGGTCGTTCATGATCACAACGGCGTTGGTTGTTTCGGTTTACTTCATCCTAATCAGACCACTCCTGTTTAATAGGCCCGGACTGATGAACATCGTAGACTGGTTCATAGTTGCCGGAGTCTTCTTCAAAGCCAGCTCGATCGTAAGGAGATCGATGATGATCGATGAAAGCGAACTTGTTAAGATTCACGAGTTCAAGGTAAAACTCAAGAAGGAGGAGATAGTTGAAAGCATCGAAAGAGCTAAGCTAGAATTCATCGAAAGGGGAATCAAATCTCCACTCATAGCCGTCATCTCTCAGGTTCTGTTATCTGCTGGCTGGAAGCTTGATGAAGTTGCTAGGGTTATATCCTTCATAATCTCGCATGAGGATGAGAAGATTCCAAAGTTAGCATTCGGTTGGGAGAGGAGAATGATAGAGAGAAGGAATAGAAAGAGGAGGGAAGAAGTTATAAAAAGTTTGGAGAAATATTTAAAGGAGGGCGTCGGCTTTGGATCTTGAGGAATTCAGAAGGAAGTGCGATGAGATAGTTTCGGCCGTTTGCGAGATATACGTTGGAGATAGGGATCTGGTTGAGAAGATGCTTGCATCTTGCCTCTGCAACGGGAACGTCCTGTTCGAGGATTATCCGGGCTTGGGCAAAACTCTACTTGCGAAGGCATTTGCAAGGGTTATAGGGGCAGATTACAGGAGGATCCAGTTCACACCAGACCTTCTACCGGCTGACATAATCGGAACTAAGGTCTGGAGGGGCAACCGCTTCGAACTCGTGAAGGGGCCTATATTTACCCATGTTCTGCTGGCCGATGAGATAAACAGAAGTCCTCCAAAAACGCAGGCAGCTCTGCTTGAAGCTATGGAGGAGAAACAGGTCACAATTGAAGGTGAAACTTTCAAGCTCGAAGCTCCGTTTTTCGTAATAGCCACACAGAATCCAATCGAGCAGGAAGGAACTTATCCGTTACCGGAGGCTCAGATGGATCGATTTCTCATCAGAATGAGTCCCGGATATCCCAAAGACGTTGAGGATGAGATTGAGATCTTACGGAGGAGGATAGCTTGGATGAAGGACGATCCCACAGATGACATCAGGCCGATCGTGAGCATCGATGAGTTCAGGGAGATGCAGAGGGTTGTTGAGGGGATATACGTTGATGAGAGCATCCTTAGGTATATCGCGGAGCTTGTTAGGGCAACTAGAAGGCACGAGATGGTTGAGATCGGCTCAAGCCCTAGAGGTGGTTTAGCTTTGCTTAAGCTCTCAAGAGCCTTGGCATGCATGGATGGAAGGGATTTCGTGATTCCGGACGATGTTAAGAGGATTGCAAAGGAAGCTCTGGCGCATAGGATAATTTTGGATGTTGAGTATGCGATTGAAGGTGTTAGGCCTGAAACCATCATCGAAGATGTCTTAAAGGAGGTTGAAGTGCCGAAGAAGGTTGAGGTCAAACCCTAACATATTTCTACAGTCCGATCGACCGACGTACATGCTCTACCAGTGTAAGGTCTGTGGATACGTGTACGATGAGAACGAGGGTTGTCCTTGGCTGGGAATCCCACCGACCCCGTTTGAAGAACTGAGAGATTTTAAATGTCCCATTTGCGGAAACAAAGAGTTTGAAAGACTATAGTCTCTCCAAAATCCTGACACCATCCTCTGTACCTACGATAACCCTGTCTATCATATCGTTGCGGAATATACCGTTCTCAACGACACCGGGAATCATATTCAGCTTAGCTTCAAGTCCCTTTGGATCCTCTACGATCCCGAAGTAGCAATCTGCTATGAAGTTTCCGTTATCAGAAATGACGGGCCCAACCTTCCCACTACCAGCTCTAAGCTCACACCTACCGCCCAATTTTTCGATCTCTCTGGCGACGAAACCGTAAGCGAACGGGATTATCTCCAACGGAATCGGCATGCTAAGTTTTTCCACGAGCTTCGATTCGTCTGCGATGATCACAAATCTCTTAGATGCCGAAGCCACGATCTTCTCCCTCGTCAGAGCTCCTCCTCCCCCCTTCACACAGTTCAGCGATGAGTCTATCTGATCTGCTCCATCTATGCAGAGGTCGAGTTCTGGAAATTGAAATAGATCCACAACCTTGATACCGTTTTTAACGGCTGTGATGTGCGATTGGTATGAAGAAGGAACGCCGTAAACCTCAATCCCTTCACTCTTAATTCTTTTACCGAGTTCATTTAAAAAAAGCTCTACGGTTGTTCCACTTCCAATTCCCAGAAGCATGCCATCCTCCACGAGCTTTACAGCCTCCTTAGCGCAGTTCAATTTGGCCCTCATACAACCACCTTCTCAGCTCATCGAAGTCGACGCTTGCAGTTAAATCTATCGTAATTGGAGTTATCGAAACCCTACCGTTTCTTATGGCATGGATGTCCGTCCCCTCTTCGGCATCCTCAACCTCATCCCCGGTTATCCAGTAATACCTTCTACCCCTAGGATCTAGCCTCTCCTCTATCCTCGTTTTGTACAATCTCCTCGCAAGCCTCGTGATCTCTATCTCTCCGCTGAACTTCAGCGGTACGTTCACGTTCAAAACGTCAACACCCCTAGGCATACCATTTCTAAGCACTATCTCTGCAAGCATCCTGAGGATCCTCTTTGCTAGGGAGAAGTCGTAAGGCTTGAACGCAAATTCGAACTTGGCTGAATCGTCCATCTCTTGCGAGATCGCTATGGCCGGACTTCCCTGGCTTGCTGCCTCCAATGCAGCACCGACGGTTCCAGAAGTAGTTACGGATTCTGTTGAGAGGTTTTCACCCAAATTTATGCCAGAAACGACCAAATCTGGTATTTCACCTATTACCTTAAAGATCCCGATTATTACGGCATCTGTTGGAGTTCCATCTACAGCGTAAACCTTCATGTCGTTTACGTACACTTCCGAAACCCTTATCGGTTCCATGACGGACATACTTCTTCCTACGGCACTCCTCTGAACCAAAGGCGCAACTATGTAAATATCACCCAAATCCTTTAGAGCTTCATAGCTAGCTTTCAATCCGGCTGAATAAAAGCCGTCATCGTTCGTTATGAGTATCTTGGGCATTTTGATTAGTTGGCACGGTCAGACTTAAAAGCTTAATCGATCATATCAAATCCAAACATTGTAATAAATGTTAATAATTTCTACATCTGTCGTGACAAAATTTATATAACATGATTGTGAAAAGTCTGATCCAACATGTGGCTAGTAGTTCTAGCGTTTGTAGCGGCAGTTGTGACTGCGATATGGTATGCGAAGGATGATGGGCAGTATAAGCTTGGATTTCTCAGCATGATCCTCTGGGGAGCCACGATAATGATCTTCGTCGACCACACGATCGGATATCTTATGGAGGGTGGAGAATACCTCGAGATAACACCAGAAGCAACCTTACTCGGGATCGTGCTTGTGATAGTTGCCTTGATAGTTTGGGAGATAGCCTTACTGTTTGAGGATCCGAAGGGTAAGTTTAGGAAAATCTAGGGGGTGAACCTATGGCATGTTTTCTCGTTCCGATGGCTGAGGCCATAGTTACTACGGCCATACAGAAGATGGCTGGCGAAAAGGCAAAGAGATGGAAGCTGAACTGGCTAAATACTATGCTTTGGGGTGGGGTGATACTGCTTGCAATCGAACATATCTGGCATGGTGAGGTCGTTCCCTGGCCACCGTTCCTTACAGCTATGGAGAATCCGGCCGATATACCTGTTATGCTTCACGAGATGGCTACGATAGGGACCG
>Ga0190319_1000040_pt1 | contig 19158 bp, 21 predicted proteins | sample 48701145_MG_FD_165040 | JGI IMG/M metagenome (GOLD analysis project Ga0190319, IMG submission 165040) | Hydrothermal vent sediment bacterial communities from Southern Trench, Guaymas Basin, Mexico - 4870-11-4-5_MG | ecosystem: Environmental > Aquatic > Marine > Hydrothermal vents > Sediment ...
CAAACTGCTATTATTACGGAAAATTGTGCAACACCGGCTGGGGAAAAGTCGCTTCGGCTATATTTAAGAAAAATTCTGGAAATTACGAGCTTGGTATCAAGCTTGCAAACATAACATGGATATTAGCGGTAGTTATTCCAATTATAGGAATGAGTATTTCTCTTGTTTTAAGCTTTTCTACACTTAAGTTAGTATTTTTTGTGTTGTTTCTTCTATTAACCCCACTCAATTTTGTGATTCATAAAATTTTATGTAAAAAATGTAAAATGAAATTTAGCTGCCCTCTAAATATGGCATAGCAAAAACAAATAACTTATTTAAATTTCTGAAACAAGATAAAAAATATTGGTGAGGAAAATGAAAAGCTTAAGTAGAGAATTAAAAAAAGAATTTGCGGAAATTTTCAAGGTAAAAGGGAAAACGAGAAAAGAGACTCTTGAAAATTTAAGTTTTCTTATAATTTTTATTTCCGCTTTGCTAATAGCAATTGGTATTGGTTTAGGAAGCTTTTTCCGCTACGTCATTCTTCTCGCTAGCTTCGGAGCTTTTTTAGTGCTTGTTGGAATAATAATTTTCATAATTGCAGAACTTATGGAGGAATAAAATGCCAAAGAATTCTACAAAACCCAGGCTAAGAAAGTTAAAGGTCTGGTGCTTGAAATAGCCTGCGGAACTGGTTTACAAAAGAGAATTTGAGCTTTTGCTTAGGTTAGCTGGTTTCAAAAAATACAAAGTTTATGGTGGTTTCAGTTACGAGCCTTTGAAATCATGGAACCAAGAAATGGTCTGGATAGTAAAAGATAGAGATGCTAAATTTAACACAATTTATAATTTTCCAAATTCAAATATTCTTCATGGCATATTACGATCTTGCTGTACAGGAAAAAGCATTTGAAGAAAAAAAATTTTTGAAAATAGCCGGCTTTATGGGCTGGCACGGAATAGGAAAAGCCGTAATTGTGAAAAGCTTTGAACAAGCGAAAGAGCTCGAGAAAAACTTTCATAGCTTTGTAGAAGAACAAAACAATCTAAAAATATTTTCCTGTGCTGTACTCAAGCTCAATAGTGCAGGAGAACTGAAAAAATGCATAAAAACTCTTCGAGAGCGTGTGCTTTTGCTTGCTGTATACGGTGGAGAATACGAGCTTAATCGCACCGCGTGCTGTGACTCCCGTGTAGATTTTCTCTTACATCCGTATCTTGAAAGAAAAGATTGTGGCGTAGACGAATACTGCCTGAAAAAAGCAAAAGAAAACGAAATCGCTATTGGAATAACTTTGCATTATATTTTAAACGTGCACAGAAAGCACAGAATAGCGCTTTTGCAAAACATAGCGGAGCTTTTAAGACTTTGTCACGAGCTTCATGTTAGCGTGATTGCTTGCTCATTTGCTTCAAGCTATTTTGAGCTTAGAGATCCAAGAGCAATTGCTTCCTTGCTCAATGTTCTCGGATACGAGCTTGGCAAAGCAATAGAAGCTGTTTCAGCTATTCCAGAATTTATTATTGAAAAAAACTTGAAAATACTTTCTGGAAAAGCTCCTGTTCGCGGGGTGGAGGTAATAAGCGATGAAGAGTAAACCGAAAATACTTCCTCCAAGTTTGAGAACGAGAAAGAGGTACATAGTCTTCAAGGTGATCGGCGAAAAAAAGCTTGAGTTTGAAGAGATTAGCAATGCAATCTACGGTTCTTTGCTTGAATTTGCCGGCGAGCTCAACACGGCTTTGGCAAGGATCTGGATAATTCGCGATTTGTGGCAAGAGGAAAAACAGCTTGGCATATTGCGATGCCTGCATACGGCTGTTGAGCTTGTAAGGGCAAGCATGCTTCTGATAGACCGCATAGGCGATAGCCGCGTAGCTTTCCGTATTCTTGGAGTGAGCGGAACAATAAAGGGTGCAAAGAGAAAATTTCTTGAGCAAAAAATACTCGAAAAATTTTAAATAACCGAAAGCTTTATATATTAGTTTGTCACTAATTAGTAGTAGTAAAGGTGTGGGGGTGGTGCGAATGAAAAAATCTATACTCAATGTTGAAGTACTTACAGAAAAAATGAAAGAAGCTTTGAATGAAATAAGCATACACAGAGATGATTTGAATTACGTAAAGAAAGTTCTTAGGAGTTATGGAATAGTAGAGTTTCTACCACAAAAATATAGAGAGAAATTAGAGTTGGACAAAAGAAGTGTCTACGGATTTTGGCGTATCTTACAGCAGTCTCAAACAATCCTGAATATCTTCAACTGATATTAGAAGAAAGACACGGAAAAGCGGATAATCCTTTCGGAAAAAATAAAATTGATGTTGTTTAGTTAACATGTTAAATAATTGTTTTTTATTTTAAATTTATTGCCCTACTGGATGAGACAAAATTAGATTGCTTTTACATATGGATAGCAAGAGATTTGGAGAGGAAAGAAATAATAGCCCTGCATGTGAGTAAAGGAAGAAGCTCTTTGGAATGCTATTTATTTGTTAAAAAGATTTTGAGAAAGTGTATTGGTAAGCCTGAGTTAATTCTTGTGGATAAAGGGCCATGGTATAAATGGGTTTTAGAAAGGTTTGGATTAAAATATAAGCATGAAAGGTTTGGGAAGAGAAATAGCATAGAATCCTGGTTTTTTGTTTTAAAGCACAGAACAAAGAGATTTTATAATTGTTTTAGAAGAAATAGCAAAAATGTTGGAAAATGTGTTGAAGAATTTGTTGAGAGTTTTGTAGGAGTGTATAACTTAATTGTTTGGGCTAAGGGTGAGTTAAGTTGACATGCTCAAACTGAAAGTAGAGAAAATTTAAATTTTTTACCTCTTAATAATTAAAGTGAGGCGCTGGAAAATTCGATGCGAAAACAAATATTGCCCATATCGGCTACCCACAGAAGTATGCAGGTTGTACAGAGATGCAGAACGTCAGGGTTTTGAGGCCTCTTGCTGGCCTCCTGAAAAGAAATATGAAATTAAATTTGCGTGAGCGCTCACGAGACGAGAAATCTTTCATGTACTCGGCGGTGATTAAACTGTGAGCACTCTCGAAAAAAGCTCTCCTCCGCTAATCAATATTGAAATCCCTTTTCCTGTTCCAAAAGAAAGCATAATCGGAATTATATATGGCAAGGGTTCTCCAGGACACAAAATTTACAAGATTAAAGGAAAAATATTTGATTTAAGAAATGCTGTAGACATTTTCGCTCCCAAAAGCACACCAGTACTTGCAGTAGATAATGGAAAAGTTATTAAGGTTTGCAAAAATGTAACTGAAAATTATCCGAATGTATTTAATCCTGCAAACGTTCCAGAAGAAAAGGAAGACGGAAACTATGTTGCAATAGCTCATGAAAATAACTTAATTTCTTTTTATGCTCATCTTAAATACAAAAGCGTGTGCGTCGATAAAGGAGAAAAAATCAAAAAAGGCGAAAAAATAGGAGAAGTTGGAAATACTGGCTTAGCAGGTGTTCATCCAAAATTCGGTAAATATCACTTACATTTTTACATAGGTAAATGGATAGGAAATACTTTCAGTACTTTTCCTGTGAAATTTATTTAACTTCGAAGCAAAATCTTTTCATGCTCGAAGGCGTGCTGGCTGGAAAGGAGGTAATAGTAAAAGGTGAGGAGGCAAAAGAATTCTACGAAAAAGGATGGTACGGAGAGTGGAAGCAAAATGCTTTGCATCTCCATTTAATAGAAGCTGCTTTGCTTGTAGAAAGAGGCAGGCTTAAAATTAAAAGCTGCGGTAAAGTTCTCGAACTAAAGGAGATTTTCAATTTGGGTGTAGAGACGGAAAGGAATTTCCCTGTGAAGTTTCTCGTTTACAAGGATTTGCGCACACGCGGCTTGCCTGTGAGGATAGCGAGCAAAGGTGTTGATTTTTTTGTTTACGAGCGCGGAGCAAAGCCAGAGAAGCATAGCGGCGTTAAGTGGCTTGTGTTTGCATATTCAGAAAACGAGCCGTGTAGCTTGGATGAGCTTGAAAGAACAGCAAAACTCGGAAAGAATATAAGGGCAAAGGTTGTATGGGCTGTTGTTGATGGAGATAATGATATAACTTATTACATAGTTAATGCAAAGAAAATGCCTTAGGTGATAGAATGATCAAAGCTCACATTCACGGAGACAGAGTTGTGGTGTGGGATAGAAAACAAGCAAAAAAATTATTTGAAGAAGGGTATTTTGGAAAGCTTAGAGAGGATAGATTAGAGCTTTCTCTGATAGAAACTTTTTATCTTTTAGAAAAGAAAAAACTTGAAGTTTTCATTAACGAAAAGAAGCTCGGGATAAAGGAGTTTTACGAGTACTGCAAGAAAAAAGACCCGAGATTTTATTTTCGATATGTGGTTTACCGCGATTTGAGAGATCGCGAGCTACCAACGAAAACAGGGCTGAAATTCGGCTGCGATTTTCGTGTTTATCAACGCGGGGTTCACCCTTTAAAGCGCGGTAAGAAAACTGCTCGCGAGCATACAAGATGGGTTGTGTTTTCTGTTCCAGAGGGATTTAAATTTTCATTTCCTGAGCTCGCAAGGGCTGTGCGTTTAGCACACACAATAAGAGCACAAATGCTTTGGGCTGTTGTTAGCAAGGATGAAAAGGTAAAATATTTTGAGGTAAGGTTTTTCAAACCCTGAAAGCATTCTCAAACATTTATCATGTAACCTTTACATTACTGAAATCCTTTATTTTTCTGCCTTTTATGTATTCAACAGTTTTTCTCCAGTAGGAAGTGAGAAATTCTCTTTCCTTTTCATCGTAAACCTTTAAAACTTTAAATCTTCCAATGGTTTCTCCGTTTGCATGATTAACTTCTAAAATCACAATCCTTGCCAAGCATTCCCATTTCTCGTTAATAAGGTCTATAGGTATGTTTACGGGATATACTCTGATTCCTTTCTTTTTAAACGTATATTCATTTCCTTCATCTAACTTGAAATCAACCTTAATTTTCAACGCCCAATTAAATTCGACTATCTGCCCCATTTTCTACACCAAGCTCTTTTTTCACAAGGATCAGCTCAAACCAATTATGGCGAGTATGAAATTTATTAAACTTCGTGATTATAAAATTATCTTCAAAAGGTTTTTGAGGTGATGACATGAAAGTAAAGGACGTTTTAGACAAACATTCGCTCTATACGTTAAAGCCAGAAGATTGTGTGATAGATTTTATTAGTTTAATAGAACAAAAACGCGTGCATGAAGCTCTGGTAGTGAACGAAAAAGGAGAACTCATCGGCTTTGTGCATTACAGAATTCTTGCGCAGAAAAGTGTTCAAGACCCTACACAAACAAAAATAGAAACCGTAATGATACATCCTCCGAAAATAAACGAGAATGAAGATGTAGAAAATGCCATAGAATTTCTTTTTAAAACAGGATTTAGAGCCTTACCTGTGGTTAATGATAAGGAAAAAGCTGTTGGTATTTTTTCCGTATTTGATGCTCTACGAGCTGTGAAAAATTGTAGTGTATTTGAGAAAACAGCAGAAGAGATAATGTCACCTGCTGTAGTTATTCATAAAGATGAAGATATAGGAAAGGCACGTGTGATGATGAGAGAAAAGAATATTTCTAGATTACCGGTAGTGGACGATGAAGACAAACTTGTTGGAGAGATTACCGTTCTTGACTTGTTAAAGGCTGTTCAACCAAAAGAGAGAATTTCCTGGTATTCAATGGCAGCAGAAAAACTTACAATGATGAATACTCCTGTTTCAAGTGTGATGAATACTACTCCACTTACAGCGGAGAAGAGAACAAAAATTAAAGAGATAATAGATAAAATGCTTGAAATTAGGAAGAGGGGGTGTATAGTTGTTGAGAATAACGAACCCTTAGGTGTTGTGACGGTAAGGGATATTCTTGAATTATGGCTCACATCGAAAAAAAAGGAAAGTGGTATTTATATCCAATACTCTGGACTGGAGGAAGAGGATGATTTTGTGATGGATACTGTAGATAGAATAGTTTCAGATACGGTTGAAAAAATTCACTCAATCTATCCTGTAGAGTATTTTCACGTACATGTGAAAAGATACAGAAAAAGCGGTGAAAGAAAACTCTTCTCTGTGAGGTGCAGGGTAATGACTTCAAAGGGTGTTTTCATTTCACATGCTCAAGCATGGGACCTGCGAGATGCTGTGGACGAAGCTACGGATAAGCTGGAAAAAATAGTGATAAAGCACAAAGAAAAGCTGGAAACAACGCATAAACCTCGTGGAGCATGAGCTCTGGTTTTTCTAAATGTTTTCTCGGTTTTCTTTACGCTTTTTCCTTATTTTAATTTTTTCGTTTACGCCGAATAAAAATCCTGCTAAAGCACCAGCTATGTGGCATGCGCTTGCTACTTGTGAAGGATAAAACAAACCGAGCAAATCTATTGCTATGTATATAACTATCGCAAGGATTAACGGCATAGGTACAGAGAAAACGAAAACAGGAAGCCTTGGTTTAAGCACAGCTAAGCATGCCAGAATAGCGTAAACAATTCCGCTTATTCCCAATGTTCTTTCATAAAAAATCAGTGCTGCAAAATTCGTGAAAATTAAAGCCAGAATGAAGAGAAGCACAAATCTTTTCGAAGAAATTAAATTTTCCAAAACGCTTCCGAAAAGAGCTAAAGCAAAAATATTGTAAAGTAAATGTTTTACATTAGCGTGTGCAAAAATATTTGTGAAAAACTGCCAGGGCTTTTGGAGAAATTCTTTTTGAGAAAGCGCTAGCTCGTAGGTTAACTCTGGATAAATTTGCTGTAAAGCAAAAACCACTGTGCAAATTATGCTCAGCCATATTGCAATGTATTTCATGAAAGTTTTTCGTTCGCAAAAATATATATTCATCTTTCTTCACAAAAAATTATGGTGTGTGGTGATGAAAAACCAATGGTTCTAGATCCTTGGGGAAGTGAAGAGATAAAAGATTACAAAAAACTCTTTTCTGAGTTTGGACTAAAAGAATTTCCAGAAAAATGGAAAAGAGAGCTTAGGCACTATCTTTTCGAGCGAGGCATAGCAATAGCTCACAGAGATTTTGATAAAATCATGGAAAGGATAAGGAATAAAGAAGAATTTATAGTAATGACCGGTATAGCAAGCTCTGGAAGGCTGCATCTTGGGCATAAAATGGTTGTGGATTTGGTTTTGGCTCTGAAAAAGCTTAATGGCAAAATTTTTTTCTGCATAGCTGACATAGACGCTTATACCACAAGAGAAAAAATAAGAACAATGAAAGAAGCAAAAGAGTTTGCTGTGGAAAATGCTGCAAATGCTTTGGCTCTGGGATTAAGAAAAAAGGATATTTATGTTCAGAGCAGGAAAGAAGCACGCTATTATGAATTTGCTTTTGAAATAGCAAAAAAATTCACTTTTGCAGAGCTCAAAGCAATTTACGGCGAGCTAAGCCCAGGAAAGCTTGCAGCAAATTTTTTGCAATACGCAGATATACTTCATGCTCAGCTTCCTGAGTACTGCGGGAAAATGCCTAGTGTAACACCTGTTGCTTTAGAGCAGGACCCGCACATGCGCGCTGTTAGAGATGTTGCAAGAAAGCTAGCTTATGATTTTTGCCTGCCAAGCTCTATTTACATTGTTCACCAGTCAGGGCTGAGAGAAGGAGAAAAAATGTCCTCCTCAAAACCGGAAACAGCAATTTTCTTAACAGACTCTCCAGAAGAGGCTAGGAAAAAGGTTTTTCGGGCATTTACAGGAGGTGGCGGAACTGTAGAAGAGCATAGAAGGTTTGGGGGAAAGCCTGAAATCTGCAAAGTTTACGAAATTTTTAAGTACCATTATCCTAATACAAAATTTGTAAAGGAAATTTATGAGCTCTGCAGGAAAGGAGAGCTTATTTGCGGGGATTGCAAAAAAATGTGCGCAGAGTTTTTGGCAAAATTCTTAGAAAAACACAGAAAAAAATTTGAAAAAAATTTGAAAAAAGCTGAAAGAATTGTGCATGGAGAAGCATAACATCAGAAATGAAAAGATTTTAAAAGTTTTACAGAATATTTTCTCATGCCAAGAATAAAAGTTAGTGTAATCGTTCCATGCTATAATGCTGAAAAAACCATTCTGAAAACTTTGAAGGCTTTGGAAAAACAAAATTTTGCTGAACCATTTGAAGTTATAATAGTAGATGATGGCTCAAAAGATAATACAGTTAAGGTTGTTAAAGAATTTGCGAAAAAATCTAAATTAAGAATAAGAGTTTTTGCAAACCCTCATCACGGCCCGGCATGGCAGCGAAATTTTGGAGCAAGAAAGGCTCGTGGTGAGATTGTTGTTTTTACTGATAGCGATTGCGTACCGGGAAAAAGCTGGATTAAAGAAATGGTCAAACCAATAGAGCAAGGAAAAGCTGTTGGTGTGCAGGGCACTTACAAAACGTTAAACAAACGAAGCTTAATAGCCAGGTTTGAAGGATATGAAATAGAGAAAAGGCACGAGAAAATGAAAAAACAAAAGTTCATAGATTTTATCGGGACTTTTTCAGCCGCTTATAAAAAAGATATTTTTTTGAAATTTGGCGGTTTTGATACAAGCTTTAAAACAGCGAGTGGCGAAGACCCTGAGCTTTCTTACAGAATTGCGAAAGCTGGATATAAGCTTGTTTTCAATCCAAAAGCTTTTGTATATCACCCGCACCCAGATAGCTTGAGAAAATATTTGAAACAGAAATTTTTCAGAGCTTACTGGCGCGTGCTTATGTACAAAAAACACCCTGAAAAAATGAAGGGTGATTCATATACAGGTTTGGAAATTCCTCTTTCTATGTTTTCTCTCGCATTTTTCTTTTTGTTTGCTTTTCTTTCATTTGCACGCTCTGAATTTTTTTGGTTAGCTTTGCCCATGCTTGCTATTTTCTTTTTGGCAAACGCTAGCACCATAGCTTTTACGGCAGGAAAAGAAAGGAAAATGCTTGTATTCGCGCCTCTCATGATTTTTTTTAGAAGTGTAGTATGGATTTTAGGCTTTCTCGCAGGTTTTGTAAAGCTGTTATTTCTTAAAAAATTCAACCAGCTTTTTGCTTCGAAATAAAATTCCCTTCGTAAAAATGAAAATGGTTACACCAAGCACTATTCTAATACCTCTTAACAATCCTGAAATTTTTCTGTATCTCACTTCTACTGGTATTTGCTTTATTTCAAGATTTTTTTCAACAGCTTCAGCTAAAATAGAGTTTTCAATAATATACCCGCCGTGAATATTTTTTATTTCGCTCAAAGCTTTTTTGGAAAGGCCTATAAAACCACAGTTAGTATCTTTTAGTTTTGTTCCAAACAAAAAATTGAAAAGAGCTCTCCAGATAGAGTTTCCTAATCTATGCCTGAAAGGTACTTTGGAAAAATCCCTGTAACCCATTACAATGTCTGCTTTTTTCAAAGCTTCGAAAAATTTTGGAATATGTTTTGGATTATATTGCCCGTCTGCGTCTATTATCACCGCGCTTTCAAATCCTTGTTTTTTAATATAGCTCAACCCTGTTCTCAAAGCGTTGCCCTTCCCTTTATTTATTTTGTGCCTTAAAACTTTTGCTCCCTTTGCCAGAGCTATTTTTGCCGTATTATCCTTAGAGCCATCATCTACCACAAGGATAAATGCGTTTTTGCAGTACTTTTTGCATTTCTCAATAACTTCTCCTATTGTTTTCTCTTCATTATATGCCGGAAGAAGTATTGCTTTTTTCAATTCTTCCACCCTTCTTCTAGATTTTTGACACGATAAATTTTAACTTCTGGATTGCTCAGCACGAGCTCGAAATTCTTTAATCCTTTACCTTCTAACATGAACATTTTTGTGAACAAAGCTTCGCGAAGGTGGGGTGGAATCGTTACCACAACGCTTTTATCTCTGGAAATCCAAACACTCCATGGGAAAAATTGTTTTGTTAATCTGTATCCAATAGCTTTGAAAATAGGAGAAAGCTGGTCATAAATAGCTGTAGCATTGTATTTTTCTAAGCTGGATTCCTGCACAGAGTTATTTTCGTAGTAAAGAACTTCTTTAAATAGCATCGCATTTTTTCCCTGAACATAAAAGGCTATTGGATAGTTGAGATAAAGCACTTTTATCGCTCCATAATCGAAAAGATAAATGGTTAAATTTCCTCCGGTATAAGCGTAAGCATTTTCTAGTTGAAGCATGTTGTATAAAGGACATTTACTATACTCCACACGAGCATCGCAGCCTGTTCCGAAATACTGCAGCCACTGAAACTTTCCTATCAGATCAAAGGATGCTATCCAGTAAATTTCCGGAGAGGTGCCCTGATACTTTCTCAAAATCTTTAAAGCTTCCTTCTCGCTCTTTGTTGTGAAAATCTTGCCTAAATCTGTTATTCTATCATTTATCGTGTACATGCAGTCAAATCCGCAGTGAGCTCCGTCTGCTATCACCCTGCGCTCCGCGTAGCCGGTGATCATGTGCCCGGGATCCCACCAAGTTCCAACCAAAGCGAGCTCCGGAGTTTGCTCTCTCAAAAACTTCCAGGCGTTATCCCAGTTTGCATCTATATCCGGGCCTAATCTATAGCCGAGATAAATTCCGCAGGAAACCGATACAAGAGCCAGGATTATTATTAATCCATGGGTGAGGGTTTTTAGAATATCTCTTTCAGCTTTCAGAAAAGCCAAGCCAGTAGCAGCGAGGCAAAGTCCGATAGCTGAGACGTATTCCGTAAATCTTATACCTCCTTTTATTGTTAGGAAGAAGAATATCCAAAGCACGAGAACGAAAACGAATCTTTTGCTCTTGTAATTTTCCGTAAAAAGGCTGTAGAGAGCGAAAAATGCGGAGCTGAAAAGGGTTACTAAAATGAAAAGGTCGAGAGCAAATTCTCCTGTCGTGAAATTTCCCAAAAATTGGGCAACGTGTCCGTAGCCGGAATAAAGCAAATAGCTTGCCGTAAAATCCCTAAAGCCGGAAAGGGAAAATGTTTTTGAAGTAGAAGCATAAGAGATGAAAGAAACAAAAATAAAGCATGCTGCGGTGGTTGCAAATATTAAGGCAAAGTTCTCCAGATTCTTTAGCTTCCTCCCTAAAGCAAAAATCAAGGCACCGCTAACCAGAAACGGTACAATGGCTACGGTAACCAAATTCCAGATTGGTTGAAGCTCCGCTATGGAAACGTTTACTATCCATGTTTCAGGGTGGACAGCAAAACCTATTACCTCGAAAAACCATCTTAACGGCTGCAAGCCGTTAAGCTCTCCTGCGAGATTTAGCGAAACAAAGAGAAGCACAGCTGTAGTAATTTGAGCTATGATTTCCCTTTTTGGAAACCTTCCCTTGAAAAACAGATATGAAACAGCATTACCAGTAATCCAGAGAAATATCACTCCAAGGTAAATATAAAACGTGTACCAGAACATGTTCCAGGTAAACATAAAGCCGGTAAAGGCGAAAAGGGAAAGCATAAAATTGAAATAGTTCGGGTTTCTGAAAAGTCTAAAACTAGTCCAAAGGGTTAAGAGGATGAAGAAAAGCACTAACTGATCCGTGTCGTAGCTCGCTCCGAAAGTTCTTGTTAAAATTTGCGGAGCCGTTCCAACGAAAAGCGCTGCGAGCAAACCTGCTTTAGCGCTTGCTAGCTCTCTTGTAAGCAGGTATGCAGGAATTACCATTAACGCCCCGTAAAGGGCTCCGGCAAGGGAGCAGGCCGTTTTTAAAGTAATGCTTGACATTAGCGCTTTCAAAAACCAGTAAATCAAAGCGGTTAGATAGTACATTAAGGGTGGCATGTAAAAAGCCCTTCCGGTATAGTAGCTAAGCTCGTCCCATGCCGGAAACACACCAAAATCTACAAAGTACTTTGTGAAGCGATACTGATAAACAGGGTCGTAGGATAAGATTCTGTCCGGAACTATGTTGACTGCGCGAATCCAAAATGCAAGAAAAAATATCAAAGACAATACAAATAATTCCGGTAAAAGCTTCGGCTTTTCCTTTAATTTTTTCAGCATATTTGAGTGATGAGAAAAGATATATATAAAAACTTCTTAATCGCGAAAATAAGTTTATGAAAAAAATCGATTTGCTGAGCTTTGCAAGCGTTTTTGGTATGCTCATTGGTTATCTTTGGGTAACTTTTAGCTCGCCGATAGCTTTTGGAGACGAAGGCTTCTACAGCTCTATGGGAAGGTGGATAGCCGAAAATAAGGAATTTCCAGAATACTATCCTTTATGGGGAACTGAGCATATAAAGAATCCTTCTATTAGAATTCCTATTGGTTTTGTGAATTCCGCTATGTTTTACTTTCTCTTTGGCGAAGCCGGAATAAAGTTCATGACACCTTTCTTCGCCTTTTTAAGCGCTTTAGTTATTTACATTCTTTTCAGAAAGCTTGAAAAACCGAATCTCGGCTTTTTTGCCGCACTAGCTTTTATCTCATTACCAGCTGTTGTTAAGTACGGTGTGCTTAACTATCCGGAAAACCAGATGATTTTTTATGTTACATGCTCTTTTGCATTTTTCTTTTTGTGGAGAGCTAATGGCAAAACCCTGCATATTTTACTTTCAGGGATTTTTGCTTCCTTAGCTATGCTTTCAGACATTACAGGTGCGTTTTTGTTTGCTGTCTACGCGCTTTTCGCTTTGTGGGAAATTGTCAGAGAAAGGAGAATTGACCTCGAAGCCTATGCCTTATTTTTTGCTGGAGCTGGTATAATAGCCTTTCCGTGGATTTTGAGAAATCTGGCGCTTTTCGGCTCTCCGTGCTTCGCGTTTTTCTCCTCTAAAAGCTGTGCCACAATCTATGATTTCGAAGGTATGGGATTTAAAGTCCACACCTCAAGACCTGAAATCTCTACAGGAGCGGGGATTCTAAAATTCGGAATAGCGCAGTATTTCAGGTTCGGATATGGATTAGCCGGATTTTTGGCAATTTTCGGAGTTATGCTAATTTTGAGACAAAAAATCTGGAAAAATGCGTTTTTCCTTATCTGGCTGCTTGTGCTTTTGATGGCAGAAGTTTATTTAGCTATGCCAAACCCAAGAGTAGAGGAGCTGTTAAGATACACTCTCTTTGCTTCTCCATTGATAGCAATTCTGGTGGCTTATTTTCTGAATGAATTAAGAAAGGCTTCGGGCATTGAGAAAGCGGAAAAATACATGCTTTACGTACTTTTTGCCTCTCTTTTCGGTTTTTCCTTGCTTTCGTTTTCAGGAACCTATTATGCAAGACTGGCTGAAACAAGAAGTATTGGGACAGGAAGAATAATTTTTGGCGAGCTGCTGGTTCTGATTCCTCTTCTATGGATTTCTCTGGCAGCATTTTACAAGAAAAATAAAAGATACTTTCTTGCTATTCCTTTAATAATTTCGGTCTGCTCCCTAATATTTTACGGTATGGCGGAGATAACGAATATGTATTACGTGAAGCATAATTTAGATTCTTTGGTAGATGCTTGCTCGTGGGCTAGAAAGCACTTACCGCAAAACGCTACTATTGCTCTGATTTACGCTCACCCGGCGGAGTATAATTGTTACAGAAAGGTGCAGGCGATTCAGGACTTGCCGGACGGTGATGCGATAAGACTTTTCGCTAACGATACAAGCTACGAGCTTTTGAAAAAATGGGGAATAGAGTACATTTTCATAGAAGGTTTCACGATAGTTCCTGACCACGCCTATCACGGAGAAGCAATTCCCTACAGTTTTGCAAAATACGTTGAGCGCTCAGAGCATTTTGAAAAAATTTTTGATAACACAAATAAATTTGGAAAAATCGGTGTAAGAATATACAGGGTGAGGTGAATGTCCCTATCTCTGTTAATAGCTGTTATTTTTTCTTTTGTGACAACTTTTTTTCTAACTCCGAAGTTTATCGCATATTTAAAGTTTATAGGCTTAACAGGAAAGGATATGCAGAAACCAAAAAAACCGAGTGTTCCTGAAATGGGAGGTCCTGCTGTAATAGCAGGGTTTTTGGCGGGAATTTTTCTTTTTATTTGGATCAAAGTATTTCTTTACGGAAAACTTAATGGGCTGGTAGAGCTATTTGCGGCTATAACAACTGTGCTTATAATTTTCATAATCGGAATGCTTGACGATATTTCTGCTGTAAGGAAATCGAATGGAAAAAGAATAGGTTTGAAACAATGGCAAAAACCTTTGTTTACTTTACCCGCAAGCGTTCCGCTTGTGGCAATAATGGCAGGTAATAGCACGATTTCTTTGCCGTTTTTCGGAAGCGTTGATGTCGGAATTTTCTACCCGCTTGTTCTCGTACCTATTGGTGTTGTTGGAGCAAGCAACGCTATAAACATGCTCGCAGGGCTGAACGGGCTGGAAGCAGGGTTAGGGGCTGTGCTGACAGGAGCTTTGGGTATATACGCTTATCTTAACGGAAATTTGCTCGTGGCGGCGTTTGCTCTTACTTTTGCTTCAGCCCTTTTAGCGTTTCTTTACTATAACTGGTATCCAGCGAAAATTTTTCCAGGAGATTCGCTTTGCTACGCTATTGGTGCTGTAGTGGCAAGCATAGCAATACTTGGAAACATGGAAAAGTTCGCACTATATTGTTTTATCCCTTGGTTTTTGGAATTTATTCTCAAAGCAAGAGCACGTTTCAGAGCAGAATCTTTTGGAAAACTGAGAAAAGACGGAACATTGCAAGCGCCTTATACAAAAGTTTATTCGCTTACACATGTATTCATGAAGTTAGGAAAATTTAGGGAAAGTGAAATTGTAATGCTATTAATAATCTTTGAAATAATAATAGTTTTATTCGCCTTCATCATGGTGAAATGTATATGAGTGTATTGCTTTCATTATTTTTATCTGCGATATTTTTAGGAATAGCATCTCTCATGGGAAAATACGTTGTCGAGTCTGCAGTAGAACTTTCAAATTTGCTTCGGATAAGAACTATTATTTTCGGTTTTATCTTCGTATCTCTCTCAACAAGTCTACCAGAACTTGCTGTAGCTGTGTTTTCTTCTTTAGAGGGAGAAAGCGGTATAAGTTTCGGTAATCTCATCGGATCAAATGTTGTAAACATGTGTTTGATTTTCTCCATTCTTATCTGGAATGGGATGAAAATTTCTTCCGAGAACAGAAAGCTTATAAGAAATTCTCTGTTTTTCGTTATCCTTGTATGTTTGGTGCTGCTTCTTTCAAATACACTTTCTATTGAGATTTCTCTGTTTCTTATTCTGATTTTCTTCCTTTATTTAAGAGCTATAAGGAATCTTTATATTATTCCTCTGAAAAAGTATGAGATATTCACATTGGAGCTTGTTAAAAACATTTTCGTGTTTGTTTTTGCATGTATATCCGTGATTATCTTCTCCAAACTCGCCATAGGAGAACTTGTTAAATTATCCAAAATTTTCGGATTTGAAAGCCTGTTTCTCGGTTCAACATTAGTTGCAATAGAAACTTCCTTCCCAGAACTTATTGTAGCTATAAATGCTTTGAAAAAGAAAAGATATGAAATAAGCATAGGAGATATTACAGGTTCTTCTGTTGTTAATATAACTTTAATTTTGGGAATGGCGGGAATTTTTTCAATTATCACTTTGGGAATAGTAGAAAAAATTATTGTTATCTTTGCTTTAATTTCGGCATGCACTTTAAATCTGCTATCGCTGAAACACGAGCTCTCGAGAAAGGATTCGCTACTTTTGCTTTTCATTTTCCTCATGTTAATGATATTTTTAATGAATTTCCAATGCTCTCACTTCGGTTAAAGGGATGATAAATTCCTCGTGAAACTTTAAACCCTTCCTACAGTTTTCAAGAATAACAACTCCGTGGGAAATATCACAAAGCAAACCAGTTATTTTTTCTCCTTTTTTTGTAGTTATTTCAACAGGTATTTTTCTTTTCACAATGACATGCTTCATAGATTTCTTTTCTTTTAGACGATGAGAGGTGTAAACACCAGAAAGTATTGAGGAAAGAACAATGAGGTAAGAAATCATAATCAGATGAATTTTTGAAACAGGTTGCAGAAACTTAAGAGCAAGTATGCTTAACGCAAGGAAACTTGTTCCTATGAAAGCGGAAAAAAGCAATGCTTTCCTCATCACAAATCTCCCACCACTTCGAAAGTTTTCATTTCCCGTAACTTCGTATGCAACAAAACTTCCCAAACCACCAGACAAGCGGGTGGTGAGTTTTGTTTCAATGAGCTTATTTGGTTCATGATTTTTTCGTTTTGTAGAAATCACATATATTTTTTAACTCACATTTCTCGCAAAGAGGTTTTATCGGTTTACACACTTCTCTCCCGAAATTCACAAATCCCAGATTCACATATTTCCACGCATTTTTTGGAAATATTTTTTGGAGTTCCTTTCTCACTTCTTCTGCATTAGATTCTTTGCTAACTAAACCCAAACGTTTTGAAATTCTGTTTACGTGTGTATCTACTGCTATTATTGGTATTCCGTGCCCGTATGAAAGCACAACCGAGCTTGTCTTTGCTCCGACACCTGGCAGTCTTAAAAGCTCCTCCCTAGATTTCGGGACTTTCCCGTTATACTTTTCTAAAAGAATTTTAGAAACTTCTTTTATTCTTTTTGCTTTCTGCCTGTAAAAGCCTGCAGGTTTTATAAGATCTTCTATCTCTTTTAGTGGAAGTTGAAGAATTTTTTCTGGCGTTCTTGCTTTTGAAAAAAGCTGCAGACTTGCTTTTTCCGTATTTTCTTCTCTCGTCCTCTGTGAGAGAATGCACGATATCAAAACTTCAAATGGTGAAGAGAAATGCTCAGCATATTTGCGTTTGTAATAATATTTTTTTAAAACTCGAATAATCATTTCGAGATTTTCTTTTTTCAAAATATCACCTAAAGCCAGTCTTTTTTCTTGAAGAAAATTGCAACGAGTAAAGAGAGTAGTATCGATATTGTTATTAGCAAAGGAAACGCGTTCTCGCTCTGCTGCATCGGAAGAGAAATGTTCATTCCATAAATTCCAGATATTATTAAGGGCATTGAAAGAATAACAGCTAAGCTTGTTAGCTTTTTCATGAGCGTATTTAAATTGTTGGAAATTATCCATTCAAACGTTTGCAAAGCGTTATTAACATTTTTTATTAAAAATGAGCTCATTGTAATGCACTGCTTGTTGTCTATTAGTATGTCGTTAATTATTTTCACATCACCTTTATAGAGCTTTATGTAATGCCCAGTAAGCATAGCTTCCAGAACTTTATTATTTTCATAAATGGCATTTTGTAAATCTAATACCGTTTCTTTTATTTCCACTAATAAAAGTATGTCCTCATTTTTTGCCGTTTTCAAAAATTGTTTTTCAATTTTTCTTATTCTCTTTTCTATATTTCTCAAAAGCCTCGTATAGGTATGGATAAGAACTTTCAGTATCTGAAAAATCAATCTTACTCTTTTCAAGGTAGAAAATTTTACTCTTCCGGAGAAAAAATCCTCGAAGAAATCTATTGGATATGAATGAATGGTTACAAACCTTTTCCTTGTAAGAACGATACCAATAGGTATTGTAAATAGTTTTTCTTCCCTTTCTACCGGTACCCGTAGTATGATAGTGGTTACTCCATCTTCCGAGGTTATTCTTGGTATCTCATCCTCGTCTAAACAATCTAACACAATTTCACGAGGAATTTTCAATTTTCTCTCCAAAAAGTCTATCTCTCTTTCATTCGGGCTTTGAACATCTATCCAAGTATTTGGCAAAGGTTTTTTCAAAGTATCTATTTTCCCATCTTCTTTAACCCTTTTTACTATCTTAATCATGTACTTCTTTTATTTTCAAAACTCTATAAATTTACTTCTCTAAATATTATCATGGTATTTGAGCTTCTTCACGAAAAAATTCAAGAAGTCTTGAAAAAAAAGGGTTTTGTTACTCCTACCCTTCCTCAAAAGCTTGCAATTCCAGAAATTCTAAAAGGAGAAAACGTGTTAGTAATAGGCCCTACAGGTTTTGGAAAGACAGAAGCCGCCCTTTTGCCAATTTTCAGCAAAATGCTTGAAATAAAACCAAAACCTATAGCTTTGCTTTACATAACACCTTTAAAAAGTCTTAATAGAGATATGCTCTCTCGCATGCTTTTCTGGGCGAAAGAGCTCGGATTTGGGGTAAGCGTAAGACACGGAGATACAACTGCACATGAAAGAAAACTTCAAGTTGAGCATCCTGATGAAATGTTTATCATAACTCCAGAGCAATTACAGGCAATGCTTACGGGAAAAAGAATAAGAAAGCTTCTTGAAAATGTTCTTTTTGTTGTCGTGGATGAGCTTCACGAGCTTGTTGAAAGCAAGCGCGGTGTGCAACTTGCTGTAGCTCTTGAAAGACTTAAAAAACTTTGTAAAAGAAAATTTCAAATTATCGCTCTCTCAGCCACGGTAGCAGAACCTGCGAAAGCTGCCAGTTTTATTGGCTGTGAAAAAGTGATAGAAGCTTATTCCACAAAGGAATACGAAATAAAGGTAATGAAGGTAAAGCCTGATTCGGAAGACAGGCTTTTATCAGAGAAAATATGTTTAGATGCTGAGCATGTGGCAAAACTTCGGTTCATAAAGGAGATAGCAGAGAAATATCGCTCTGTTCTTATTTTTACTAATACAAGAGAAACTGCAGAAGTACTTTCTTCCAGGCTTAGAGCACTTTATCCTGGTTTTTCACAGGAAGTGCACCATTCCTCTCTTTCGAAACACGTAAGGGAAAGGGCTGAGAAGGAATTCAGGGAAGGTTGTTTGAAAGCTATGATAGCAACATCTTCTCTGGAGTTAGGAATAGATATAGGAGTTATAGACTGTGTTATCCAATATCTTTCCCCGAGACAGGTAGTAAAGTTTTTACAGAGAATAGGAAGAAGCAGACATAGAATAGGAGAAAAAGCTCATGGTTTTATTCTTGCAGGGGAGGGGGATGATTTATTCGAGTCTTGCGTTATAGCAAAGCTCGCTTTGGCTCATGAAATGGAGAAACTTAAAGCCTATGAAAAAGCTTACGATGTTCTGGCTCATCAAATTTTGGGAATGCTAATAGAGGGGTATGAAAATGTTAGAGATATTTATCAAATTGTTAAGAACGCATATCCTTACAGAAATCTCTCCTTTGAGGAGTTTGTAAGTGTTATTGAGCTGATGAAGGAAATAAAGCTTCTCGGAGAGGAACGCAAACTAAGGAAAAAAAGGAAAGGCTTGCTTTATTACTTCGAAAATCTCACAACAATTC
>Ga0190319_1000041_pt1 | contig 19007 bp, 28 predicted proteins | sample 48701145_MG_FD_165040 | JGI IMG/M metagenome (GOLD analysis project Ga0190319, IMG submission 165040) | Hydrothermal vent sediment bacterial communities from Southern Trench, Guaymas Basin, Mexico - 4870-11-4-5_MG | ecosystem: Environmental > Aquatic > Marine > Hydrothermal vents > Sediment ...
ATAAAAACCTACCACCAACCTCCCCCTCCCTCCTCCCCTAATTCATCCCCGCTTTGAAAAGCGAGGCTTTCTTAGCGACTTTCTGTAATGGGGCGATCCAAAAAATATATTCAGCTGAAAATAAAAACTGATGAGGAAGTTGCAAAGATATTCGAACTTATCAAAGAAAAAATAGGTGTAAAGCACGATGTAGAAGTTCTTAGATACTTAATAAATTATTATAAAGAACGAGAGTTAAAGAAAGAGCAAGTTGAAGAAGTGGCGAAGGCTTAGCCTTGCATGCAGTTGCATGCAACTTAGATAACTTGGTTTATTATTCACTCCTCAAAAGAAAATCGTAGAATAAAGTATGAGAGAAAAGAAGAGAATAAAGTATTTTTATAGTATCGCATACATTTAACTCTAATTGCATGCAGTTGCATGCATATATTATAGCATACAGTTGCATGCAACATCAACACAATCTTCCAACAACCCATCTCTCCAATTCGCTCAAACTCGTCTCTCCTTTTTCTTCGTTCTGAGAAGATAAAAAAGTAGAAAGGAGTTTTAACAACGGTTTCAGCAACATCTTCAATGAAAAAAATGATTAGAATTACTCTTTCTCCAAGCTTTTGATGCTAAACAGTTTTTCATGGCCTGCAATGTAAAAGAAGTCTGCTACATTCCTGAATAACTTTCTGTCGACTAACTTCTTAATTTCCTCATACATTCCCTCTGGAATTTCGATTTTAACTGACACTGCCATCTTTCTCACCAATCTTATTTATGATCAACAGTTACTTAAACGTTACGATTGAGTTACTATATCGACTATAATATTACATTATTAATCATATTATATAAATAAGATCGAACTATTCCGTTACGGTTCAGTAACTCTTAAGTAACTATGAAGTAACTTTGCTTAATTAACGAAAGGAGTTGATAGGAATGTTTGATTTTCTATTTGGTGAAAAGAAAAAGAAAAGAAAGAAGCTTTCTGAATGGGAGAAGCAAGTTATTCTTGAAAGGCAGAATTACAGGTGTGCAATGTGTGGTAAGCGGCTCAAGCCAGGTGTTATTCATTTTGATCACAAGAAACCGCTTGCTTTGGGTGGAGAAGATGACATAAGCAACATTCAAGCGCTTTGCCCAGAATGTCATCATATCAAAACTAAGAGAGACAGGCATAAGATTGTTAAAGCTAAGAAAGAATCCTCTGGATTCAGCTTGGAGATCGAGATCCCATCCCTAACAAGCTCAAGGAGATCTTCCCGAAGGAAGAAGGAATCATCTTTTGACTTAGGGATTGATATTCCATCCTTAACAAGCTCAAAGAGGGGAAAATCCTCTAAGAAAAGCGAATCCTCTCGAAAGAAGAAATCATCGTCATCCTTCGACTTAGGAATAAACGTTCCATCTCTTTGGGGTGACTCATCCTCAAGCAAGCGCAAGAGAAAAAAGAAAAGCGACGATTTCTGGAGGATCTGGTGAATGGAAGACGAAATAGATCCGATCAAAACAATTATTGGTATTGTCATCTTCTTTATTGTTTTGATAGGTTTTGGTGTTTATAAACTTCTATTACAAACTCTTTACGGGATTATAACGCTTGTCGCTGGAGTTGTGTTTGGTGCTGTTATACTATACCTTGCTATTCATGCTCTTAGAGGAGAGTAACACTAACCTTCGACCTTATAACCTATAACCTTAAAGGGCTGGTACCAGCCACCAGATCTTATAGTTATTAAAGCGCTGCTGTTATAGTTTATAACCTCCTTCAGATTGGACCAATACAGGATCCTGTAACAGGATCCAATGGATCTCGAATTTTATCAGTTTTCGTTATTCATTATAAAAGTGATTTGTAAAATTGTTTTAACCCATTAACGTCCGGATGTTGAGGCAAGCCGAAATTTCGAATTTTCGAAAAATCGAAAAGTAGAAATTTTAAGATTTGTAATGTGGTATTATGGCAGAATTAAAGGTAGAAATTGACGATGAACTTTGGTTTAAGTTCAGAGATGTTGTTAAGAAAAGGTATGGTGGTATAAGAGGTTTTGTTGGGAAAGCTGTTGAAGAAGCTCTAAAGCTGTATATAGACTTGGTCTCAAAAAACAACTTTAGGTCAGCCTTAGAGCTTTTAAAAGATCAAGAAGAGGCAAAGTCCGTTATATATACGATAGGCTATGAAGGCAAGACCGTAAGCAACTTTATAGATATCCTTCAGAAGCATGGAATAAAGTTGCTTGTAGATGTTAGAGAGTTGCCTTTAAGCAGGAAGAATGGATTTTCAAAGACTAAGCTAAAGGAAGCACTAAACAAGGTTGGAATAGAGTATGTATCATTTAAGGAGCTGGGCGCTCCAAAAGATCTAAGACATGAATTGAAAGATAAAAATATAAAGTTTGAAGAGTTCAAGAGGTTATATATGAACTATCTCAATAATCATCTTGATGCTATTAAGAGGCTTCAATTAAAGCTTTGGCGAATTCTTCAGGATCCGCATCACTTTCTAAAGTCTGCTTGATTTCGACAACATCAGACATTATGATAATTCCCAAGCCGTTCCTCAGCGGCTTAATTGAAATAGCTTTGATGCTGTGCACTTCGATGAGATTGATACTTTCATCTTCTCCCTCAATTTTCAACCAGACCATACTATCACCCAAACTTACGTTTAAGCAGCTCAACTAACTCCTCAATCGTTGGGACCTCGATTCTCCCCTTGAATAGGGGAGTATGATTGTGGCTTTCCCACAGCTTTATATCTGCGATTATGCCTTTATTCTTCTTCTTTCTCTTTTTACTCATGCTATCACCCCTCTCTGATGATTCTAAGAATTGCCATCGCCCATATAACCGCTATTGCAATTATAAACAAAGCTTTAACCCACAATGGCAACCAACCGTCTTGAATAACGCCAAATATCAACGGGATGAACACCAAAGCACTTTCTTCGACGCTCAACCTACCGCTGTAACATAAGAAAGCGAAAAATCCTAACAAGAATATGAACACTATTAAGCTGCTCCCGAATACATCCACGAATCCTTGGAAAAACAAATCCTCGATCATGGTTATATTAAGCCAATCCGCCACCCTTATACACCTCCTTAAAGGGGTTTGCCCCTGATAAATTGTATCCAAGCTAAAGTATAAGCGGCTGTGAGAGGTAGGCCAAATACCAACCTTATCTCGGCAGGAATGCCTGCGTTTGCGAGCAATGCCAAGGGAGCCCCAGCGATGCCAATTCCAAGCTTCAATATCTCAGCTATGAATTTACTCGGATCTTGAAACATACCCATCAGATCGACATCCACTATGGTGAATCCTCCTAAAACCAAGAAAATGTTTATCGTTAGCATGATTATCAGCGATTTTGTCCCTGTACTACCCATCATAACCACCTCTTCAAAACATACATGCCTACGACGAATAGGCCGCAGAATACGGCGGTTATAATATCTGCGAAGCCGATAACAGCCAATATAACCAAAGTAATCAATCCGACAACGCTCGCATTCTGCATAAATCTTGCGGTTCCGAACATCGCCAACCAAACTACTATGGCTGTTATTATTCCTTTTGCCGAGGGGGACAGTTGCTTTGATAAGTTACCAGCAATCCCAGTCAGCCCCCATTGCCAAGTTCCGTTTACAACCGTATATTGCTGAACTGTTTGATTAACCGTGTAGTTTAAACCCTTCGGAATCACGATTATGTATTCAGATTCGGAAGGATAAAGCTCCACAACCTTCTCGCTGTTGTTCACGTTTATCGTGTATTTTATCGTCTTGTTGCCCCAGAATACCGCTCTTCCGTACGAATCGGTGTAAACAGTTGTGCTGTTGCCATACTGATCCGTAATTACAATGGGAACATCTACTAGGGGTTTCAGTCCTTTTACAATCTTAAGCGTTATTGCATGTAAGGGAGGGTAAACTACAACCTGTTTTTGCAACCCACTCGGCAGCTCGGCTACAGTTACGGTTACAACCTTATCACCATACAGATAGACAGTTGCTGAACCATAGTATCTGTCGGTTGTAACATAGATCGAATACCAACCAGTTTGCAAAAATGCAATCACATTGCCTTTTGTGGTGTTAAATGTATAACGCTTACCTGTTGTTTGATCTTCGATGGTACACTGAAATTCGTTGAGGTAAAGTCCAAACGAAGTTCTTGCGAGTATAGTTAGCTTGTATATAGGTGTAAGGGTAAAATCTACTCTGCAATCGCCGCTTACGGTTATCGTTTTACTTTCAGAGGTATAATTGTTCTTGGATGCCGTAATGGTGTATGTTCCATTAGCTATGCTGTCAAAGCGGTAGAAACCGTAATCGTTCGTGTACACCGTATTGTTGTAGGTCTCGTTTGCGATGACCACTTTGACACCAACCAAAGGGTTTCCCAGCGGTTTTTGCTTTACTATACCCCAGACGCCGTAAGCTTCGGAATCGTTTACCAACGTCATGTTAAGCCAATAGATTCCTCCGCTCTTGGGGGTAAATCTCGTATCGTAGGGCTGATATCCTGTTTTATTGGCTTTGACGTAGATCGTTGCACCTACGTAAAGAGCTGGCGATTCGTAGTAGCCATTGAAGTCGGTCGTATCGTTGTAAATGTTGGTGAGCTGATTAAAAGTTACTGTTGCGTTTGAGATGGGATTTCCGTACTGATCTTTCACGTATCCTTTAATAACTACTTGCTCGACGACGCCGAATACATCATAAGCCAATTCGACATTGTCGGATCTCGTTAGGATAATGTAATATGTTCCACCTTTCTCGGGAGCGGGAACGGATTTTACACCGCTTGAACCAGATACGGGATAGGTCGCTATTAAGTTCCCGTTCGAATCGTAGATCTTGAGAAAGTAATCGTAAGAAGCATAGTAGGGATCTATGTTGTAATTTGCTTGCATATTTTCATTGGATAGATAAGATTCCTTATCCAAAGCGACGGAGTGATTTGCCAAGCCGTCGGCGTAGAAGAAATAGTTTGTCGATTCGGTCTGGCCGTCGACGATCAATTCTACTTGATACAATCCGAGATCCCAATCAGTTATGTTCGTAGAAACTTTGCCATAAGTTGTATTGCCTAGATCGATCGTATCGACGACGATTCCAGCGTCGTAATCTCTTATGTTTATTTTGACGCTATTAGCCCAAGGTTTGGCTATATATTTCAGATAAAGGATTGTATCGCTCGTTGGAGTTTTGTAGAGGATTTGATCGTAATCGTGAATTTCTACGAAATCGTAGTCGGCTATGTTGTCTATGTCTATGCCCATGCTGTATCCGGAGTAATATTTACCAGCTCGCACTGTTATTTTGATGCCTTTTATGTAATCTCCACCAGTGTTGTCAACTTGATTTACCAGTGCACCATTCTTGTAGAATAAAATTGAGTCTCCGATCATGGTTATATACCACCAGCCGCCGCCGCTGCTGCTGACCTGCGTATAATATCCGTTATTCAAAGTTATTTTTATATATACTGTAGCAGAAGATGCCATATACCAAGCTTTTCTTATTTCAAAGCTTATCGTTCTAGTATGTAATGAATTATTTGTTAAATATATTTCTTGATAATCATCTACTAATTTATAACTAACACGCAAATATTTGGTAAAACCATCATTCTTTATTTCCTCCGAGTGGGCATAGCTCGGATTGCTTGATACTGCGAAAAAATCATTGCTACCATCGTCGAAATCCTCCAATATTTTGGCATCAGCCAATCCAATCGCACAGATGAATATTAATGCCACAATTATGCTCAGCCATCTCATAATCTATTCCTCCTTTATTATATATGGTTTTGCATAGTAGAATATACTGGCCAATTCGACTATTACTATGCTAACTGGAATTAATCTGACCAAAAAGGCTGCTACATAATCTCCCTTTTCTTCGCACACTTGACTTATGTTGTAACATATATCGTAGATCATTGGCAAAAATTGCACTGTCACGACCAACGTTATAAATAGAGTAAATAAAGCCAAGATTGTAAACTGCCCTTTCTTATCCTTTCTCATAACAATCCTCTCCTTCGAGTTTTGCCTATAATCTGCTCAAATGTCGGAACTTCGATTATACCGCCAGTTTTGAGCGTCTGTTTCCAGAACTTGGCCATTTTAGATGGAACCATCAGATGATGGGCCTTACGACCAGTTAAAAGCTCTGTGAGCGTTACCTCCGTAAGACCAGCGAGCAATCCTATGTATTTCTTCTTTCCTTTCTTTTTGCTTGGCTTGCCCACTACAAACGATGAAGCTCCAAATCCTAAGCTAAAGCCAAGATTTGGTATGGGAATATTGATAATTGGTATTAACGGGATTCCAATGCTTGTAATTGGAACGCTTATCGGTTTAAGACTTGTGATCGGCCTTGCGATCGGTTTTGTTTCGGGGATTATAATGGGTTCGACTTTCACAATTGGTTCCACCAGAGGTTTGGTTTCGATTAATGGCTTAATGCTTGGCTTTATAATTTCGATGGGGGTTGTGAGAGGTTTAACACTAGTTACTAGGCTTGGTGTTGTTACAAATGATGTTTTTAATCCAACAGTTGGTTGAATGCCAACTTCCAAAGGTGTAAATAATTCGGTCTTTGGTTTTGGTCTGATTAACTCCAATTCTACTGGCACGGTTGGAACTGAAAATGTTGGCGGAGCGTAGCTAAAGGTTGGCGGTGTGAACACAGGTGGAACTACCAAAGGCATAGTTGGCGCAAAGCCAACCATTGGCTTGGTCTCAGTTATAGCTCTCTCCAAAGCTTTAACCTCTTTGCTGACATCGACGATTGCAATACTCTTAGCTTCTTTCTCTGCTTTTACGATTTGCTCGATTCTCCTTCCGACTTCGATCGTTTTTCTTCTCGTCGGTCTTGTAATTGGAGCTTCTCCGATTAATCCTCTGACATCTATTACTTTCGGTGGTTTTGTTTCCTCCTTCGGAATAAACTCTTTCGGCGTTCCGATGGCTCTGATAACTGGCTTTTCCGTCATCTCTTGGGATCTGATGGGATGTATTTCACCGATCCTTATTCCGAATCCTTTGACTTCTTCTCCTTTTGCCTTCTTAGCTAAGATCCTAATAGCTTTTTCTCCGAACTCAGAAGTGATCATAGCTCTTTTTCCTAAAAGATTCTTGTAAACTGTTGTAATTCGGATTGGTTCACCTTTCTCAGTTCTCAGTTCCCAACCTAGCCTCTGTCGTATTCTTCCAACTCCTAATCCTTCCCCCTCTTCGAGCTTGAATCCAGTTTCGATGACGGTCGCTGAGATTGGCTTAATCTCTTGAATCTTGCCAAAATCTTTCATTCCGACTATTGCAACTTCTGAGGGTGTTTTTCCTTTCATTATCGTCTTTTGTTTTCCTATTTCGATTACTGTAAATGCTGGCTTAAATTCAGTCAATCTTCTTCTAATCTGCTCGATTGGCGTTTTTACGGGTATTTTTGTTTTTACAGATTCGGGAATTGCTTTGCCAAGCAACCTTCCCCCAGCTTCTGCTATGGCAATTTCAGATGCTACTGTGCCAACGAAAAACGGAGATTCGGTGAATCCAAGCTTAACTCTCTCTGGTATGGATTTTGCCCATTCGATTGAGCCAGTGACTAAGTTTTTGCCAAAATCTGCTGGATTTTTTCTTGCCAAATTGGCCAAGTCTTTCAAGCTCTCAGCGACATTTAAACCTCCTTGGACAAATCCTAACCCAGCCAATTCAGCACCATAGATCAATCGCATTGGGATGCTTCTTTCGATATCTCCCTTCCGCTCGATGGCCACCCTTCTTTTTGCAATTTCTAGCTTAATTCGTTCTAAAGGAGACAATTGTCTTTTAACTGGTTTCGGATGTATTTTTGTCAAGGAAGGGATATGTACCTTGTAAACCTCCGCTTTGACACCGTATCGTTCCGATACTATTTGAGCGGCTTTTTCAGGTGGAACTCCCTGAGCAACTAGTTTTCTCAATTCTCTGTTTATTTCAGTTTGATTTGGTTTATGGGTTGTTTGAGGAGGAGAATGAGTAGGTCTCTGCGAACCATAAATTTCTGGGAATTTCCTACGCAGGAATTCATGATAAGCTTCTTCGTTTGGGAAATATCCGTAGGGAGTGTAAATTCCTGTTTTCACTAGCATTCACCTCTTGCAAGGGATGTATCTCTTTTCCATCCAATCAGACGCTTTTTCGTAAATTCTGCTGACCTGCAACCACTTCCTTTTCGTTGAAGCTGAGAATTTGGGGTTTTTGGCACCAGCTTTTGCTCTGTTTGCCGCATATTGGGTTGCTCTTAAAATTATCAGCTTTCTCTCACAGCTGGCATTTTTGAATAATTGCTTGAGCTTCCTAGCGGCTTGCCTCGCACCGCTAACTGATTCGAAAGTTACAATTTTTGCGAGATCCTTATGTCTCGGAGGCTTGAATAATCCTCCTCCTTTTCTACTCCTTTTCTTTTTCCTTCCTCCTTTCCCTCCTCTTCTAGCCAAAACACCTCACCTCCTTACCAATTAAGTGTGAAATACGACATACCGAGTAGCACTATTATCAGAACGAAGACTAAAGCTCCAATCTTCTTGAAGATCATATCATCTATTCTCATTGGAGTTGCTTGGGCGATTACAGCAAGTATTAATAATGCGATACCAACCCCAAGTATTAACGGTAATAAGACATTGCTTGAGTAGGTTATAGCTTCAGAGGACGTAATTATGAAAGTATGAGTAGACCAATCCGACCAATTGAAGATTATAGTTCCAGAAGTATCACTCTTTCTCAGCTTAGCTAAATTACCATCCACCAAGATCTTGTAGAGAGTATCTGGATATAATCCCCCAATTGTGAACATTACACTCTCTCCTTCTGGTGCATCCGCTGTGAATGAAATCCTTGAGGAGGAGTATTCGTTCAAGGTAACATTGACATCGCAGTTAGCCGAAACATAGGCTGGAACCTTTACGAATTCTTTGCTACCAATCTTGATGTCCTTGAGCAACAGCACATTAGCTTGGTCTGGATGGTACTGTAACGTAGCACCGAGCCACATGGCGTTCTCAACGGTTTGAATTGGAAGCTCTGAGAATTCACCTAATTCAGTCACTACAACTATTTTATTTGCAAATCTGTCAATAGAGAATGTACAATTCTCGTATAGGTTCTTCGTGTCAACCATGTGTGTGTAATAGAATGTAGGAACATACCATGTATAAACACCAGAGTCGTCAATTCTCACAATCCTAAATCCAGGATCAGCACAAGTTCCCAAGCCATTTACAACTTTACCATAGCTGAGAGTAAATACCCAAAGCGTTCCATTTATAAATTCACTGTCTGGTTCTGTGTTGTGTTCGTGTCCTTGTAACACTATCAAAACATTGCTGTTGTTCACATAATTTATTATAAGATCTCTCTGTGTTATGTTTGCCCAAGATGTACCAAGCCCTACATTTGGCAAGATTGCAGGAACATGCATCGCAACAATTATCTTCCTACCTTGGGATGTGGCTTCCTCAAGTTCTGATTTGAACCACACTAGCTGAGAATTATACATCGCCGCTGTGGTGCTGGTTGTACCTGTGTTGTTCTCATCGGTCCAGATAGCTATTAAACGGTAATTTCCAAAATCGACGCTGTAGTATCTGTCTGGATCGCCCATGAACTTTACCCACTTCCAATAGTAATCTTGGTTAAATTCCCAGTGACCTTTCGGATGCCCTTCATGGTTGCCAGTTACGTAGAATACGGGTATTCCATGCGCATTCAAGTAATCGATCCATGTTAGATATTCGAGTGGTTCTTGATAGCTGTCTCCCAAGTCTCCTGTGTCAATTACAATGTCTGGTTTGATGTTTATTATTTGATCAGCAATATAAAACGCATTGATGAGATTGGTGTCGTTTTCGTATCTTCTCGGATCGAGCTTATCGTAGAAGTGCATATCGCTTACGTGGATAATTACCAAATCCTCAAGCTCTTTTGGCTCGTAAATCCAAACCTTGCCTTTGGTGTAAAAGTGATACCCTGTATCAGTGTGGTCACATTCGACTGTTAAGTTGTATATATCAACATCGAGAGTTGGAATAGTCGTTACGATTTCCCACCAACCAGATGTAGTGTTGTAGCTTGCAGATATAACTGTTAGTGTTTGATCTTCCAATTTTACAGACCAATTGGTCACGTTGGTCGTGATCCAATTGCCACCAATGTTTACCTTGGCTTGCAAAGTGACGGTCTTGGGCAGATCGTCAACTAATATCACCAAAGGCACTTGATAGCTACCATATCTCAACATTAGCGCTGTATACTTCCTGAACTCAAAGTCATCTAAATATGCGATCATACCACTTTCAGAATTGATTTGACTCACTCTTATCCTTGCCTTAGCGGCATCAGTAGGTGACCTGACCAAGAACATAATTTTAACCCATTCATGGCGTGGGTTGTCCAAAGGTATGTCCACACTTCTGCCCAAATACGCTCCAGTGGCGTTGTACCATAGTACTGTAGCATACCTTGTGTCACCTTTACTGTACGAATATACCCAAAACGATACTTCATACAAGGTGTCATTCTCCACATTGAAATAAGGCGATGTTGCAATAGCCGTGTATGTCGTACTAACGTAACCAGTACTATCTAACTTAGCTGAGTAGTTACCACTATGAACGATCTCCGATGACTTGCTTGCACCATCACCAAAGAACCAATTCGTTCCATCCTCCACGCTTGCATCAAGGCATAAGTTTGGTGCATCATCAGATCCAAAACCATGAAATACTGACCAATTTGGCTTCGGATATATTTCTTTCATCTGAGTGTAGTTGATGTCTACCAATTCAGTAGCATTCACTGTTCCTATCACCAATATCATTCCCAAGATGATCAGACTCAACCGGAAGAGTTTTGATGAAATGATCATGATCAATCACCTCTTTTCGATCAAGTTTAACTTTTCAAGCAATTTAACAATTAAAAAATATAATTTAAAGCAAATCATTTTTCACCACCTTAGAATCATAGGTGTGCTCTTTCTTCCTTTACTTCTTCTAACAATTGTCTTCTTCCCTTTTCTTCTTCCACTATTCCTCTTCGCTTTATTCTTCCCCTTCTTCTTGGATTTACCCTTCTTAGGTCTATATTCCTCTGGAAAACCTGTAGCCTCTAAGAAATTGCTAAAACCTTTCGAAACCAAGCTTTTTACCATCTGTATTTTCTTCTCTCGCTCTTTCTGCCTCTTCTTATGCCTCACATAGCTCTCAGCTTCCAAAAGCGAGATTTCTACACCCGCTTTCTTAGCTTTACTAACGATCTTTCTAGCTTCCTCCTTGATCTCTGCTTCTTCAAGCAGCTCTTCAACTCGTCTCACTCTTCTTTTCTCTTCCTTTGCTATCCCTCTTCCAATAGTGAAAAACCGCTTTATCTTCTCGGTTTTCTTCGGTCTGCTAACTCCCTGGATTTCTACCTCTTCTCTCTTTCTCCTAACCTTTTCCTTAAGCTTGCTTAAGAGCGACATAGCTATCTTTCATCTTTGGCTTTCTTTCTTCTGTCTAATGCTCTAGAAAGGAACTCTCTCTCCCTTCTGGTCAATCTCTGCCCTTTCCTTATCTTAGCCATCACAGTTTTCCAACTCACTCTTCTTTTTCCACTTCTTCCTCTTCTTCCTTTCCTTCTTCCTTTCCTTCCCCTTCTTGCCAAATTATCACCTCCTCGCTAACAACCAACGAATAGTAGGACTGTAACCGCACACCAAATTATCAAACTTTTCCAAGCTCTCCCAACGGCTTTTTTCACATCATCGGGATAATCCTCTGTCGGATGAAGGAAAACATCAACATCATCGAGCTTATACTTCTCACAAGCTCTCTGAAAGTGCATGAAATCTCTAGCTAGGAAGATACCATTTAATACCCACAAAAATATAATAAACAACGAATAAATTACTAAGTATTCTGTTGGAACTCGAATGGTTAAGATGTCGTAGAAGCTGATGATGAATCACCTCCTTTCTTTTCTAGAAATATATTTATAAAATCTTCATAATAAGGATCAGGGACTATAATTGGGAAATCAAAGACATCATTAGTTAAACGAATCCAAATCATAGGAATGTCCACAATCGAATCACCATAAATCTTCCTGACTTGTCTTGGAATTGTTAAACGATAAGTGTATCGAGCATTACTAACGGCATGACTAACAGCAATTCTTTCGAATTTTATTTCCTTACCGTTCTTGATAATATAATATTCTTTTATAATATTTTGAACAATTTCTTCCTTTTCCCCCTTTTCGGACTTATCTAATGATTCTTTAACTTTCAGTAATTTCTCATACGTTGCTTTTCTTTTCATGTCCTTATACTTTTGATAAACCTCATCAGGAATCCATCTATCGAATGTTTCATCTTTTACAGTCTTTACAATCTCCTTAAAACTTGGAAGTAGCTTTCTCTTATATATCCTGATTTTAGATTTAATATCGTTAATAATTTGAACGTGAAGCCTCAATTGTATATCTTTTACAATCTTTCTCATTATGTTGTCTGAGGGAGCCGTAAAAACAACACATGCGCATACTTCTCTTATAACATCATAGAAGTCTGCAAATTCGACCTTTTCTTTCTCCCACCACCTTAATTTCCCAAGCCATAACCCAGCATCATCTAATATTATCATCTTAACTCTTTCACCACGTTCGTGCTTTTCAAGTATGAAATCTATAGCTTCTTTAGGGCTAAAAAAGAGGTGTTTTAAGACTGTATCCCAATCATTGTATATCTTAAATGCAGATATAAGCGCATATACGCTTTTACCAGCTCCCTTATCCCCATATATTAATGCATCTACATATCCATCGATTTCATACGCTTTTTCAGCTAGTTTAGCAATAAGAGTCATTATCTATCACCCAACATACTCCAGACATCCTCTTCAGGAACATGAAACCTCACGATCAAACCAGCCTCAATACAATCTAGCACCAAGTCAGATTCGATCTGGCACAATCTCTTAACAATCTCAGCTTCAGCATCGATCTGGAAGTTGCTAGATGCTAGAATCGCATGTACATACAATTCCTTCAGCTCATTTTCGTCGATTTCAGTGCTAAGCTCAAGAATTCCACGTTCTTCTAGTCTTTTGCAGATTTCTACCATTTGGAATAATACTTTGGCTTTCACTTCAACTGACGATGTGAATGTGAAAATCCTATCTAACTGCTCAATCTTCTCACCGTAAATTTCCAAAGTTGTTTTTTCAGTCTGATTCTGCGCTTGCATCTACACCACCAATACAAAATACATGAACATCAGCAACAAACAGAATCCAAGCCAAATCGCAACGGCGAGCTCGTTTCTCGTCATAGTATCTTCTGCAGAATATTCAAAATCTGTTGTACATAGTACAGGTTGTAGCTACACAGTATTACAGCTATTAGAGCCATCGCTAAGGTAACTATGATCATGAATTTCATGTCTGAAAATAGCTTTTGAGTTCCAATGGTCGCTCCTATGAACATGCTCTCGCTTAGCATCTGTCCTAAGGTAAAATCGTCCAAGCTGATAACTTCGCCATTAGTTCCAATTGCGTAGCTCTTAAGCTCATCGAAAGTAATCGTCTTTGGCACTCCTTCGACGACTACGAAAACCGGTATCTTTCTCTTCCTGAAAATGCTTTGCCTTTCGTAGATGTAGATATCAGCATCTTTCTCGACTTTCACCCTTTTATCGGCGATTTCTATGTCCTTAACAACGCCATTCATAGCATCTACTTCGAGGTAGTCGTCGATGATGTCCACAAACTTCTGAGTGTTGAGAATATCAAAGCCATATTCTTCGCAGAAATCGACGTAGGCCTTATACAAATCTTCGATTTTGACGCTTTCGCCTTTCGCTGGCACAACGCAAGATTGTAAAAACAGCATTAAGCTGTTTCTCCCACTGTTTCTTCTCAAGTAAGCTCTATCTCCGTTCAATATTATGTCGTCCTTGAGCTTCAGCCCTTTCTCAAATCTGACGGTTCTATCCCGCCCGAAAACCAACAGCATAACTTTCTCGGCGTTAATCTTCATAATCTCACCTCTTCTTCTTCAAAAAGCCTTGTAAATGCTTAGAAATCGAACTTATGATGTCGTCCTCCTTCTGCTCCTCTGGATACATGAAAGCTCTGACGCTCCAAACTGATTGAGCGATAAGCATTGCATAGTTGCCCATTCCGAGCGTTGCGATTGCGTAAGCACCAGCAAGGTCGATCACCATCTTCGCTGAATTGTGAAAGCCTTTCGTCTTGAGCATATTAGCAAAAAGCGTTAGCCTGCGGATGAAATTACAACCCTGCTTAGATAAAACTGCCCTCGTAACATCTGAAGTTATGAGAGGAGATTGAGGCTCACTCAAAGTCTTTTGGAACTGAATCCAATTGTAAACCATCTGCTGATGCTGAGCTTGAGAATATCTTTCATCAGCCATGTACTAATCCCCCAAACCTTTCTCTTCTTCCTCCTCCCAGCTGAGCTACACCGCCGAATATCAAAGCTATTGGAATAACCCAATTCAACGGTGGAGATAGCAGAACAGTTGTAGTATTGACAATTTGCGTCGAATTGTTCACCGTAGCAACGAAATAATTCGTTACTGTTATGTTCTCCGCAAGCACTATTACGCCAAGAAGAATGAACAAGATCGTGCTCAGTACTCTGTAGGCGTAGTATTTCATGCCAAATATCGCAAATATTATTGTTATGATTATTGAAATAATAAAAATTGTGAGGTCCATGCTAATCAACGCCTGCCAAGGAACATCAGTAGTATTACTACCACCACGATCGTCGGAATAATTCCGACGATCATGGCCGTTGTGCCCGACAGATTTGGCGATATTTGATTAACAGTGTCTATGACGATCGGAAGTGCCACGCCAACGCCGAGAATTGCCAAAAGAATGACACCTATGACCCAATCAATTAGGTTCCCTTGTCCCCTCGTATCTTTTATGAATGCAACATAGTTCTCCCAGCTTGGCTGCAATCCTCGCTCAGAAAGCCATGCCAAGAACTCCTTCTTCCTTTCTTCGATCATTTCTTTTGTGATGCCGAATTTCTTGGCCAACTTTAAAGCGAGCTTAGCCCTCACGCTCTTCAACACCTTGATCTCACCCCCTTGCAAAAACCAACCAATATATTGGCGTAAACAATGTAAAAGAATAAATAATAAGACGATCGTAATAAATGTTAGAACTATCAGAACAATTCGAATGTTGTTTGGAGTTTAAATCTGAAAGGCCCATGGTTAGGTATATGGAGCTGTTTGGATATGATGTAAGAAAGGTTTGTAGAATGGGAAATGGTCAAGGAATAACGTTGCCTAAAAGTTGGATAACCGCTCCAGCCTACCAATTGCGATTATTCAAAGCTACCGATCTTGAAGCTGAAATGGTTGATGGTGGTATTTTAATTAAAGCTAAAAGTTTTGTAGAATTAATTTCGAGAGTTAAAAAATTGGGAGATGAGATAATTGTCTTGGTTCCAGTTAAATAACCCTATGCCCCAACATTTGCATTGCTCAACCCTCCAGAGGAAACTTATCAACAACTTGGGTATACCACTCATCAGCTTGCTTAGTCTTTGCCAAGTAATGTCTTGAACCGACTGTTACACTTGCTCTGCCTTGAATGAAATCAGCAACAGATTCTGGAACGCCTTTGAAAATCAAGAAATTATAATTCCAACTTCTGATCGTTATCGCTGAAACTCTCTTGTAAATAATATTCTCTTCAAAATAGTCATATCCTTGTGTTATTTTTCTCAATTTGATGCTTGATGGACAATAAAGCCAATAAGCTTTCTTCTTTCCTCTTGAAACAGAGAAAACAGGATATCTTATCACTTTTTCATTTACTTGAACAACATTTTGAGGATCGAAAGCTTTCAAGGCTCTCCAGAGATGTTTAAGTCTAAGTCCGCTGTAAACTAATAACAGGAATACCAATTCAAGCTCTTCGTCGTTTTGTTTTCTGATGTGAGAATAATAAGCTTCTTTTAGCTCATCATCACTAATGAAGATTTCTCTCGAGCCATATTTCTTTATTGGTGTCTTCTTTCGCCACTTGTCAAGATCATAGCCATTTATATCCGTGATTCCTCTATCCTCCAAGTAGTTGAAGAAATTTCTAAGACCCTTAGCGAATTTGTCACCCTTTACCTTTAGAACCAATTCCTCAAGCTCATCTGGATGCATTACATGAGATAAGTTCTTATCAAGCGCTGATATGTAATCATCCACAGTCTCTTCTGAGATTTCTCCTTTTTTCACTCTCTTTCGCATATACTCTATGAATTTCTTCTTATGTTTGGTGTAGAGGTCTTTCAACGATACCCTTACGAGGCGAAGGTCCCCGGTTCGAATCCGGGCGAGCCCACTCTTACTATTCTTCAAATTTGAATCGTATAATGCTATTAACTCAATAATCTTTGGTTCTAAGAGATCTGCTATGGATTTTCCAGTAGACTGGCTTATTTCCTTCAATCTCTCGTATAGCTGCTTATCAATTCTTAATGTAAAATCGATCCTACCTGAAGGTCGCCTTCCCACATTAATTCTCGGGGGAGAATAAAAATTATCTCTTTCCATTTGTCATGACCTCCTTGAGCCATGACTTAAATTCTAACTCATTCATTAAAATAGTGTTATTAAGATTGATTAATGAATAGGTATCTCTTGCATTGCCATTGCCGCATCTCTTTATCCTGTATCTTTTATCAGGATTGACCTTAAAAATCCTGAACCACTTTTCACTGTATTCTCCTATCTCCACTATGTAGTACAACGGAATGCCAGACAACTTGGATAATTCCTGTAATGTTATAAGTTGGAACGCATTCACAGGTATGGCCTTATCAAAATCCTCCTTTCGGAACTTATATTCGATTAAGGCCCTAATTTCTCCGTTAAGAACAACAACCTTATCCAAATCCGTCATCCCTATCCTATAACCACTGAATACCTTCTTACACAGAGATGAAAACCATAAACTCCTCTTCTCCTCCTCCAGTACGTTTATAACATGCTTTACGGCCATCACCGTCATCTCATCCTCAGTCTTCCTAAGCAGGTTGTATAACCGTTCCAATAACTTGTCAATAATAAAAGAAATATAATCATGATATTTTAATAAATCACACCTTCTCATGTTCGTTCCTCCTTGCGGATCCAAACCACTCCGCATTCATCGCAGAACTCGTAAATCACATTTCCTAGCTGTATTACAGTTCTTTCATGATTGCATTCTGGTTTTCCAGCTTTAACCTTATATTCGGGATTGATAACTAGCTTATACATCAGAATCCCCCACTATAGATTTGAAATAATTTCTTTAATTTTATCTATCTTTTTAGATAATTCTTTGTTTATGTCATCTAAATCTATAGATAAACAGATTGTCGTTTCCCCATTTTCAGATATAGTAATTCTTATAACTCTAATACCTTCTTTCTTGTGCTTAGTAAGTATTGTAAGCTCAACAGATTCAAAATCCCTATCTAAGCAATCCTGAAAATCTTTCAGAGCTTCGAGTATGTTCGTGTAGCTCTTGTCAACCACTGCACCCTCAAGTTCGTCTATTCCAGAGAAATATCTTTCTTCGTCATATGCATACTCAAATGCAATTAGCATTATGCTTATTTCCTCATTTCCGAAACAAACCCACTTCTTAGCCATCAGAATCGACCTCCTTAAAAATAGAAAATTAATCTAGGAATTCGAATTCATCATCGACATCTATGTTATGCTCTTGCTTTAGCTTTGAAACTCGATCTTTGACTTCCTTGATAATTTCTTCAGCATCGATTTCCTTGAATTGCTCTATAACAGATTCTGGAAATTCTCCATTTACAATTCTTTCTCTTACTTCTCTCAGCAGCCTTAGCGTTTCATTATGCTTTTGTACATATCCTCTCAGACTCTCCTGTATGGTTTCTATTCTCTCTAAAGTATACTTGATCTCATCCTCAATTGAGATAAGTCTACATTTCGCTCTTTCATCCTTTTCTTCATCTAACTTGATCCTTTCAATTTCAAGCTTTGCGAGCTTCTCGTATGCCCTTCTCAAATCTTCCGCAGAATGATCTACACAACGCTCATAATCCTCTCTTTTTCTCAGTAGCTCTCTGTAGAGTGCCAAGCTCTCCTCAATTACTAAAACTCTCTCCATTAGTTGCCCTATAACTTGCTCTGGATTCTCACCATCCTCAAGTTCTGCCTTAAATCCTATCCTCTCGTTGCTGTAATCTCCAATATTAAACAACCTGCTATACACAACCTCCTTGACCCTCAAACCTAACACCCCCTATAATTTTACAAAAATAAAATTAGGAAATAACAGGAATCCCAACCTTCCTCATTATCTCCTTAGCCTCAGAAGTTTGTCCATTACAACGTGAGTAGATGGTGAAATAATGCTTAATTGTTGCATAATTCTCGATTTCTGATTCGATGAGTTTGAGTAGATCCTTAGCTCTGTGCATGCATGTATCTGCGTAGGTCGCTCCCGGAACTGCCCCTATTATGTTGACTTCCAACTCAATCTCTGCCTTGCTACCGTTCATTCTAACGTTGCTCACTTTCCAGTCCTTTTCCTTTATTGTCTTGCTCAGTATCTCCCTTACCTCCTTCACATCCAGCCCAAACGTTTTTATCTCAGCCCCAAACACTATCTTACGCACGTATACCTCCACAATCTCACCCCCTCCTATTTTTTCACCCTCTCCCTCAGACCGTCCCAGAGGGAGAGGATGACCGTGATTAGTGAGAACATCAATTCCACAGGCTTCATAAGCCAAATAACCCAGCGAGGGACGTAAATCATAGCTATAACCTCCATTCCTGCCTTATCAAGCGGTAAACTTTGTCTAAGAACTCCCAATGCGGAGAATCTACTGTAAAAGTGCAAATTGTACCATCCGAATGCTTAACATAGTACTTGTAACCTCTAACTACCCTCTTAGAGACTACCAAAC
>Ga0190319_1000042_pt1 | contig 18950 bp, 20 predicted proteins | sample 48701145_MG_FD_165040 | JGI IMG/M metagenome (GOLD analysis project Ga0190319, IMG submission 165040) | Hydrothermal vent sediment bacterial communities from Southern Trench, Guaymas Basin, Mexico - 4870-11-4-5_MG | ecosystem: Environmental > Aquatic > Marine > Hydrothermal vents > Sediment ...
CGTTTATGACCTCTACAAGGAGATTGAAGTTCCGATAATCGGCTGCGGAGGCATTACGAGTTTTGAAGATGTTCTCGAGTTCATCATGGCAGGGGCAAAGGCAGTGCAGATAGGTTCAGCGGTCTATTACAGCCGAAGAGTCTTCTACAGTCTGAAGGAAAGCCTGATAGCTTTTACGAGAGCAAGAGATTGCACTATCTCTGACCTTGTCGGTATCGCTCATAGCTCAACTGGCTGAGAGAGCAAGGGACTTTTCAGCATTTTTTCGAAAAAGTTTTCATCTTTCAGAACCGCCCTTGCTGCAGAAGCCATCTTTGCTCCCGATCTGACGATTTTTTCTCCGCTCTCGACGTCAACGAAAGAGTTGTTTCCTATAACGTTGCCGATCTTTGCTATCCTTTCGATCAGTAAAAAATCACACCCACCTCCCGGAATCATCGCATCCAGATGGATCGCGAGGCATCCGGCATCGAAGAGCTTTTTTGCGAGTCTTTCGTAATCTAGTTCGTGCCCTCCCCTTATTTTCACGAATATCGGCACGATTTTCGAGACTCTCCTGACAACCTCCACCAATTTCTCGCTGTGGAATAGCAACCACTCTCCGCATCCTATTTCTACAAATTCTGGCTGTCTGCAGTGGGCATTTACTTCAAGAATTCCGCCATAGCTTTCCACGATCTCTGCAGCCTCAAGATATCCTTCAAGAGACGATGATCTTATGTTTACAGCAAATTTCCTTTTCCCGAGCTTTCTTATTTCTTCCTCAATTCCGTCTATTCCAAAGAGAAACTCCTTTCTCCCCCTCCTCACTGCCTTCTCAGCAGCATCAATTGCTTTTCTGTCAGCATTAAATCCTCCGAGTACTACCAAAGCTGCCTTCTGCTTTCTGCAAAAGTCCGCATTGTTTATTCCAGCCATCGCAGATAAAACAAGGCGGTTTTCAAACCTCATACTTCAATTCGTTGAGCCTTAAAATTCCATCAAAAACTCTGTTTGCACCGCCCGTCATGTAGGCTGTGCTCTCAGTCAAATCGATTTTAAGCAGACCGCCCCTCGTCACAACATCTACCGTCTTTCCAACAAGGCCGAGCTTGTTGGCTATTGCAGCAACAGCCACGCTGCCCGTCCCGCAGCTAAGCGTTTCATCTTCAACACCTCTCTCATACGTTCTGATTCTGATGGTATCTCCCTCAATTTTTGCAAAGTTCACGTTAGTTCCCTCCGGGAATATCTCAGCATACCTGATTTTCCTCGCTATTGGGATTATGTCGAAGTCGAGGTCGTCAACGAACGCAACAACGTGTGGGACTCCGGTGTTGGCAGCGTAAATTCTTAATTTTTTGCCTTCATGCTCGAACCCGTATCCCCACACCTCTTCCGTTGCGGGAATTTCCTCCTTCCTGAATTTCGGCTTCCCCATGTCAACCTTAACCCACCATCCACCATCACGCGAAACCTCAAGCTCAAGAATCCCTGCGAGCGTTTCCACCCTCAGCCTTTCTCCCGCATAACCTTCCTCCACAACATAGCGGGAGAAGCACCTGATACCGTTTCCGCACATCTCAGCCTCGCTGCCATCGCTGTTGAAGTATCTGAACCTGACATCTGCCTTATCTGAAGGCTGGACGAAAATCACACCATCAGCCCCAACGCCGAAGTTCCTGTGGCAGACTGCCCTGACAAACCTCGGTTTATCCTCTTCCCTGACAACCACTCCGTTGAACTCGTCAATCAGAACGAAGTCATTGCCGTTGCCGTGCATCTTTGTAAAGGCTATGCGCATGAAGCAAGTATGGGGGAGACTTTTAAAGGTTCTTGGCTATCTGTTTCTGTGAAGGTTGGAGTCGTCCTGAATCCTCACGCTGGCGGAGGCTTTGATGATTCGAAGAGGGCTAGGGTGATTGAGGTTTTGAAAAAGCTTGGTGGAGACTTCGTTACGACGGGCAGGATAGCGAAAATGCTTGGAATTGAAGCTGAGATCGTTCATCTGGAGGAGACGGATACAAGGATTGATACCGTGAATATGGTGCGAATGCTTGATGGGAAAGTGGACGTTATTGCAGTGTTCGGAGGTGATGGGACGGTAAGCGATGCTGCTTCTGCAAGACCAAAAACGCCCTTGTTCTGCATAGGCATCGGAACGACTAACGTAAGTCCTGCTCTTTGTCCAGCGGACTTTGAAAAGCTCAGAGAGGTTGAAATGAGGGGCTTGGTTGTGAAATTTAGGGAGGACGAGAGGATTGCATTCAATGACGTCGTTGTCGGTTCAACAATACTCTCCACCATTGATGGCAAAAAGGTTCAGGTGGATGCACACAGCTTTATGAGAGGTAAGAAAGTCGTAGCTAAGCCAAGAAAGTTCAGAGCAAGGGTTGAGGTTGGGGATAGGGTTGTTGAGGGCGTTTTTGGCAATATATTTGTAGCCATGACAGATAAGAGGTTTCTCGGTAAGGGGATTGCAGGAGGTGCCTCTCTGTCAGCATTTCTCGGCTTTAAAGGGGTTGTCGCCTGCATCAGCGAGGGCATAGTTGTCTCAACCTACACAAAGGATGATTTGAGAAGAATAGAGCCAATTGTAACCACCACTATCAGTTTTGATGACGAAATTGTAAGGATAAGCGCTGAAGAAGTTATCTCCTGCGATGGTAACCCGCTTGGTGCTGGTGAGGTGGAGGTTAGGGCTGAAGATGATGTGGTGAGGGTGATGAAACCTTTTAAAGAAGAGAAGTGAGGAGGGATTGATGAACGTTTGCATTGCAGGTGCTGCTGGTGACGGAATCAGAGGTGCTGGAGTGATTCTTGGAAAAATTTTTGGTGAGCTCGGTTACAGCGTTTTTGTTTATCAGGAATACCAGTCGAGGATAAGGGGAGGACACAATGCGAGCGTGGTGAGAGCTTCGGAGAAAGAAATTAACTCCCATGGCTACTACTACGATGCCCTGATATGCCTGAGAGATTACGTTTTTGAGAAACATGCCGAAAGGTTGAGGGGGGTTTTAATCTGCGATTCATCTTTTGGCCTTGAACACGAAGCTAAAGTTGAGTTTCCTATTAACGAAACTGTGGAGAGGCTGAACCTGCCTGACATTTCGAAAAACATAGCTGCAATCTCCGTTTTCTGCAAATCGTTTGGGATTGAGGCTGAAGTGGTAAAGAGTGTTGTTCGAGAGAGTTTAGGAAAAAGTGCTGAGGAGCAGAACATTGAAGTTGTCAGGGCAGTTTACGAGAATCTTGACATTTCCGTAGGCCAAATACGGAGAGTTGGTGAAGGAAAAGAACTCGTCTCCGGGGCAGAGGCGATTGCCGAAGGGATGCTGGATGCGGGGTTGAAGTTCTACTACGCCTACCCCATGACTCCAGCCACCCCTATACTTCACGTTCTCGCAGCTGATAGCAGATGTGTTGCTCTGCAGCCAGAAAGCGAGATTGCCGCGATAATGATGGCTATAGGGAGTGCTTTTGGTGGAGAGAGGGCTGCGGTTGGAACGAGTGGTGGTGGATTTGCCCTGATGAGCGAAAGCATAAGCCTCGCTGGAATGGCTGAGATACCGGTTTTGATAATCCTCGCACAGAGGAGCGGCCCCTCTACAGGAATGGCCACTTTCACAGCGCAGCAGGATCTTTACTTCGCACTCAACCCTGCTCATGGAGAGTTCCCGCTAATAGTCGCCTCTCCGTTAACGATAGAGGACTCTTACAGACTCTCTGGAGAGCTTCTGAACCTTGCCTGGGAGTTCCAGACCCCGGCGGTACTTCTGACGGAGAAGCACATAACGGAAAGCCACACCACAGCGAAGCTTGGAGGTGTGGTGAAGAGGGAGGTGGAGATTTTCAGGGAGAGAAGCAGAGAGGTTTTCAGGAGGTATGAGATTACTGAGAGTGGTGTGTCTCCATACGCCTCACCACCAGCTTTGGTAAAGGCGAACAGCAACGAGCACGACGAGTACGGCTTTACAACAGATGACGCTGAAATTGCAGCTGAGATGTATGCGAAAAGGATGAGGAAAGGGGAGGAGATAGCAAAGGCTGTTGCAAACCTTGAGCCTTATGTTGAGATGAGGAACGGTAAGGACTGGATTGTGACATGGGGCAGCAATTTTGGGGCTGTGAAGGAAGTTGCGGAAGAGCTGGGATACAGTGTTGCCGCAGTCAGGTTTATGAGACCCCTCTTCTTACCAAAAATCAGTGGAGAGGTGTTCTGCGTTGAATGCAACTACTCGGGACTACTCTCGAAGTTCCTTGAGGCTGAAGGTGTTAAACTCAAGAGAATCCTCAGGTGGGATGGAAGGCCGTTCACACCTGAAGAGATAAGGAGGGAGGTTGAGAGATGGACAGAATAAGCTGGTGTCCGGGATGCGGAAATTTCGCAATTCTGAGGGCTTTTGAAAAGGCAAGCCAAAGGGTGATGGAGGAGGGGTACGACATTGCGGTATCATCCGGCATAGGCTGTCACGGGAAAATCTCAGACTACCTCAACCTACCAAGTTTTCACGTCACTCACGGCAGAGTTCCGCCATTCTTGACCGGTTTAAAGCTTGCAAATCCAAAGCTAATTGTTGTGGGGTTTTCCGGAGACGGAGATGGGCTGAATGAGGGTGCAGAGCACCTCGTCCATGCAGCGAGAAGAAACACAGATATAACGATAATCCTTCACAACAACGGCGTTTTTGGGCTCACTACGGGGCAGGTTACCGCAACCTCTCCGAAAGGCAGAAAGAGCAAATCTACGCCTTACGGAAACCCTGAATACCCGATAAACGCGTGCCAGCTAATGCTTGCGAGCGGGGCAACCTTCGTTGCAAGGGTCTTTGCCCGGGAACAGAAGAAAATGGCTGAGGTTTTTTACCGGGCGATGAAGCACAGAGGTTTCTCTTTTGTTGAAGTTCTGCAGCCATGCGTGAGCTTCAACAACTTCTGGGATCTCCGAAAAGAGGTTTTCTGGGTTGAAAAGGCAGAAAGCGTTTATGAGGCCATGCGGATGTGTGAAGATATCAGGGCATGCGGTGTTTTTTATGCTGAGGAGAAGGAAACCTACGAGGATGCGGTATGGAAGTCTACGTTCTGAGACTCGGACACAGACCGGAAAGGGATAAGCGCATTTCAACGCATGTAGCTCTGACCGCGAGGGCTTTCGGGGCGAAGGGAATATACTTCGACGTTGAGGACAGATCAGTCTTTGAGAGCGTCAGAGATGTCGTTGACAGATGGGGTGGGGACTTTTTCATTAAAGCTGTAAACTGGAGAAGGCTTCTCAGGACATTTGAGGGGCTGAAGGTTCACCTAACGATGTACGGCATACCCCTGCCTCAAAAGGTGGGGGAGATAAGGAAGGCTGAAAAAGTTCTTGTGGTTGTTGGGGCGGAGAAGGTTCCGCCAGAAGTGTACGAGAGGTGCGACCTGAACATTTCAATAGGCACCCAACCGCACAGCGAGGTTGCTGCTCTGGCGGTTTTCCTCGACAGAGTTCTTGGAAAAGTTTTCGACATAAGTTTCGAGGGCGCGAAAATCAGGGTGATTCCGAGCGAGAGGGGAAAGAAGGTTGTTTCAGATTAGCTCTATCTCAATTTTGTCCCTGGTTGCCTCAATTCTCTTCAGCCTTTTTGCAATCTCGAACCTCAGTCTGTCAGGAACTCGCTCATCTGCTGTTTTTACACCAATCCTGTCCAGAATGAAGCTGAAAAGGAGGTTGCTGTTGTAGAACAGCAAGGCTGAGAAGCCTAAATCAAGGTAAATCCTGAAGTTCTGCTCCCCCATCATCAAATCGTAGCCCCTCTCCCTCAGCCACTCCTCAAATTCATCCATCGAGAGCCTCACGAACCTCGTTGAGAGGAGAGTTTTAAAAGCTTTGCCAGTTCACTTTGCCCTGTAAACACTGAAGTTCATGCACGAAACTTCTGTAAGCGGCTCTCTGAACACCAGAAACTCCGGAACTCTTGAGATGTCGGGCTGCGTCCAGAACGTCCAGCATCTCACAACCATTGTTTCAGCAAACTCCAGATTTGTTTTGTCAAGCTTTACGTCGTTGGTAGCATTGACAACTACGTAATCTCCTTCTTCAAACGTCCTTCCTTCAACGCCGGTGGTTATGAAGTAGGCCTTGTGATCTCTGAGGTACCACGCGAGAGGCCAGTACTCGCCAACGCTTGTGAAGACATAAACAGTTTCATTTTTCATTTTCTCTGCAAACCTCCTCACGTCGTACTGTGTGGGTAAGTAGAGCGCGGGTTCTGCGGGGTTTACGGGGTTGATGTGGTTTACGTGGACAGAACCGTAAGCTGAGAAGAGAATGCATATTACTGCAACAGCCTTCAACTTCTGTCTGTCGATTCTGGAAGCAAGCCTGCTCATTCCGATTCCTGCAAGAAGATACATGGGGAAGAGAATGTGGACGCTGAGCCACGGAACCTTTTCCTGCATGTATGAAAGGAAAATCAGAGAGCTGAGAAACCAGTAGGCGGCGAAAGCCTCAAAATCTTTTCTCTTTATAATTATGGTGTAAACTGCAAAAACGGCCAGCAAAAAGGCCGGAAAGTCGTAAAGGAGGATTAATTCGAGGTAGTAATACCAAGGCCCGGCGATTCTCGCTATTTCATGCTGGTACTTCCAGTAGCTTACGGCCTTCACCGCCGGAAACTCTGAAAAATTCGTGAGAGGGGTTGTGTAGGTGAAGAAGTTTGTGTAGAAGGCAAAATAAACCAGTAAGAATACTGCAAGCGAGATGGCCAAATCGGAAATTCTGAACTTTTTGATGTCGAATATGAAATACAAGGCAAATATCGCAGCGATGGGATAGAAAGTCTCCTTAAGGGTTGCAAAGAGAGCCGTGAAGACGAATGCTGCCGCTAAAAAGAGACTGTCTCTGTCCACTCTGAAATCCGTCAAGCTTTTTCCTTTTTCGAGGTATCTGAAAATGAAGTAAGCGAATAGGGCGGTGAATAGAAGCTGGAATATGTCCGCCCTGCAGAACCTTGAGTAGTTTACGATTATGGCTGAGATGGCTACCAGAATGGCTGCAACAACAGCCGCGTAATCCCCAATAAACCTTCTGTAGAGGAGGGGTGTAAGTGAGACCGCAATTCCCGTTAAAGCGGGAAGAATGCGGAGGGAGAACTCACTCTCTCCAAGAGTTCGAACGGGGATGTAAAGCAGATAGTAAAGGAGGGGGCCGTGATAAGCTGGATCATATCTGTAGTTTCCGTTAAAAAGTGACTTCAGGATGGTTGCGTGAATGCTCTCATCAAAGAAAAGGGGAGGAAGGGAGAGATTGTAAAGCCTTATCAGGGCGGCGGTTATTGCTACGGCGATGATAGGAATGAGCCGTCTCATGAGGGAAGGAGTTTAGGTTGGATTATATCGATTTCTCTTCCTTTTTGCAATTTCCGCTCTCACCTGTCTAACAAAGTCCTGCACCTCCTCCGACTCTGTATCGAGCATCCTCCACTTTCTGGTTTTTCTGTCCAGCCCCCTTCCAAAAAACTCGTAGAAAACGCTGGTTTTGTAGAGATAAAGGCCAATAGCACCGATCCCGATGAGGGCAAGAGCCCAGAGCTTTAATGCGAGTCCTAACACAACCAACACTATTCCTCCGACGAGAAGCTTAGTGTCTCTTCCGGTTGTGAGGACAACTCCATCAACTTCGGAGTATGGCAGTTCTGCAAAATCCTCTTTTTTCGCTTCTTTGTACTTCAAAATTCTTGCATTAGTTGCATAAAATCAGGAGTTTTGAAAAAGCTGGGAAGTTTGAAAAATTCCGAAAACGTTATTACCCACCAAGGAATCAGTACCCTATGGAGCACGTGGTTTATGTTGTTGGCCACAAGAATCCCGATACAGATAGCGTCTGTTCTGCGATCGCCTTCGCCTACCTCTGGAACAAGTGGAAGGAGGGCGGGAATGTAAGCAAGATGATGAAGATTGAGGCGGAAGCTAAACCTGTGATTCAGGGAGAAGTTAACCCGGAGACAAAGTACGTCCTTGAGAAGTTCGGCTTTGAAGTCCCCGAGATTATGACAAGCGGAGAGGGGAAGAAGGTTGCTCTCGTCGACCACAGCGAGAAGGCACAGACTGTTGAAGGCATAGACAAGGCGGAAGTTGTGGCGATAGTCGACCACCACAAGATTGGTGATGTTACAACACCTCAGCCAATACTCTTCGTAAACCTGCCTGTTGGCTGCACCGCTACAGTCCTGAAGCTTCTCTTCGACCAGACAGAGGTAGAGATCACAAAGGAAATTGCGGGGATTCTGCTGTCATCAATCCTCAGCGATACTGTAATATTCAAGTCAGCTACAACAACCGATCTCGACAAGGAGGTTGCGGAAGAGCTTGCCAAGGTTGCGGGAATTGATGACCTGACAAAGTTTGGTGTGGAGATCAAGTCGAAGCTTTCAGCGGTTGACGACTTGTCGGCGATGGACATAATCAAGAGGGACTACAAGGACTTCGACATGTCCGGTAAGAAAGTCGGTGTGGGGCAAATAGAGCTTGTCGATCTCTCGCTGATAGAGAAAAGAGTTGACGAGATATACGAGGCGATGAAGGAGATGAAGGAGGAAGGAGGCTATGCAGGAATATTCCTTATGCTCACGGACATAATGAAGGAGGGTACAGAGCTGCTCGTAGTGACGGACTATCCGGAGGTTGTTGAGAAGGCTTTTGGCAAGAAGCTTGAGGGCAAAAGCGTTTGGCTTGACGGAGTGATGAGCAGGAAGAAGCAGGTTGTGCCACCCCTCGAAAAGGCTTTTGCCGAGCTATAATTTTATATTTTTATATTGACCTTTATGCCAAATCCCTGATCCCTCATGGCAAAGCTTAAATTTTTGGCAAACGATTTCAAATGAATGATAGATAGAATCATATCAAAACTCATCTCGATGGGAGCGGATTTAAGCTCCAGGAATGCGATAAAGGGGGCACTCAGGATTCTGGGTGAGGATGAAGGTCTTGCAGACTACATCTACATTCTTATCAAGAACAGAGTTCACAGGAAAGACTGGGCCGAACTTCCACCTGACAAAAGATTGATTTTTCTTCCCCAGTGCCTGAGGAACTCCAAGAACTGTCAGGCAGAGCTGACGGAGAAGGGATACGTCTGCAAGAAGTGCGGGAGCTGCGACATTGCTGAGATAGTGGAGACAGCTGAGAATCTTGGATACAAGCACATCTACATAGTCCCTGGAGGGAGCATGGTTTACAGAATTCTGAAAAGTATCGACATGGATTCCTTCGCCTGTCTCGGCGTCGCATGCATTCCGGAATTGTGTGAGGCGAGTGAGAGGTTATCGCTGAAGAACATTCCGCATCAGTGCGTCCCTCTGCGGAAAACGGGTTGTGTGGATACAGAGGTTGATGTTAAGGAAGTAAAAGCTTTTTTGAGGGCCGGCTTGGGGCATGAAAAAGAAGAATCTGGAGATGGTTCTGGAAAAGCTTAAGGGTTTTGAGAATCCGAAAATAGAGCTCGAGCAGTACACCACCCCTCCATCTCTTGCGGCATTCATAGCAACAACCGCAGAGCTTAACGGTGATCTGGAGGTGGTTGTTGATTTGGGATGTGGAACGGGAATTCTGGCAATAGCATGCTCTTTGCTTGGCTACTATTCCGTTGGAGTGGATCTGGACGCTGAAGCCCTGAAAATTGCGAGGGAGAACGCAATCGAGCTTGGTGTTGATGCGGACTTCGTAAAAGCGGATGTGTCAAGATTCCAGTGCAGGAAGGAGGTGACGACGGTGATGAACCCACCTTTTGGCATACAGAGAAAACACGCAGACAGACCTTTCTTGCTTAAAGCCTTTGAAATTTCGAAGGTCATCTACACAGTCCATTCCGCGGGAAGCTCGAAATTTGTCAGAAGGCTTTCCGAAGAGCACGGCTTTATAGTCACCCACCAGTGGAACCTCTCCATTCCTCTCAAGAAAACGTACTCGTTCCACGAAAAAGCATTTAAGTATATACCCGTAGAAGTGTTCAGGATTGAGAAACATGAAATTCGTGATGCCGGGAGATAGGATAGGTTCTGCGGAGGAATACATCAGGGGAGAGGGAGTTTATGAGGAGGAGGGAGAGCTGTTTGCCGCAGTGGCAGGAAAGCTCATCGTTAAAGACAGAGTTGTGAAGGTGAAGAGCATCTCTCCCATTCCCGAAATAGTTAAAGGTGACGTCGTTCTTGGCAGAGTCATCGACCTCAGAAATTCGATTGCCCTTATAGAGGTTTCAAACAAAAAGGGGGAGGAGAGGGGGCCGAGCAACAGGGGGATCGGCATTTTGCATATATCAAATGTTGACGAGGGGTATGTCAAGGATATTTCGGAAGCTGTCGGCCATCTTGACATCCTGAAGGCGAGAGTCATTGGCGACAACTTAAGACTTTCAACTAAAGAAGAGGAAATGGGCGTCCTAAGGGCTCTCTGCAACAACTGCAAAACGGAAATGGTGAGAGAGGACGACATCCTTAAATGTCCGGAGTGTGGTAGAGTGGAGAAGAGAAAAATTTCGAGAGATTACGGCACAGGTGAGTGGTAGTATGGAGGTAAAGATTGTTGACATCGGAGAGGACTACGTAAGGCTCGTGATTAAAGGAGAGGGGCACACTTACCTTAACCTCCTTCAGCACTACCTGGTTGAGGATGATGATGTGATTGTGGCGAGGTACAACATCTCCCATCCCCTTGTCGGCGAGCCAGAGATTTACATAAAGACCGGCGGCATTAATCCACTTGAGGCGGTTAAAAAAGCCAATGAAAAGATTATAGCTGTCTGCAACACCCTTTTAGAGCAGATCTGAGCTCAGAACTCAAAACCCTCATCACCTATCAGAGGGGCCCTTTCATCATCGCTCATCAAGCTTTACCCTCGCAGCTTTTAACCTTATCACAAGGGTTGCTCCGTGTGGCTTTGTCTCCTCAACCCAGATTTTTCCGCCGTACCTTTCAACAAGCCTCTTTACTATGTATAACCCCAATCCCGTCCCTCCAGCCTCTCCATATCGGAAGCTCTCGTTAAAAATCTGCTCCCTAATTTCTGGAGGTATGCCAATGCCGTAATCAACAACTCTTATCTCGCACTCGTCCTCCATCTCGCTCAGCAGTATGTCCACCTTGTCAGTCTTCCCATGTTTGACTGCGTTGGACAGGAGATTTTCAATAACTGAGTAAACAGCCTCATCTGCCATTGCAACACATTCACCTTCTATGTTTATCTCGATGCTGAAAGATTCTGCAACCTCTTCTGCAACCTTCCGCAGATTTACGGGTTTTAGCCCCCCTCTTCTTGTTAAAACGATTTTTTCAAGCTCTCCGAGTTTATCTATGTAGGTAAAGCTCTCGTCCACGGCTTTCATGACTCTGTCAAGAAGCTCCTCTTTTTTTGTCATCCGGTAAGCTTCGACGTATCCTGAGATGATTTGAAGCTTATTCAGTATGTCGTGCCTCAGCATTCTGTTTATCAGCCTGAGAACCTCCTGCAATTCGTTAACCTGATTATACAGTTCTGCGTATCTTCTTCTCTCCCTGTCAATTTCGGTGTAGCTGAGTAACTTTATTTCTGTGCTGTAGAACCTGTAAAGAATCGTGAAGAGCGCTATATTTGAAAAAGCGAAAATCCCAAGAGGAGGCTCGTAGCTCAGTGAGCCTTTAAGGAACTCCATGATACTGATGTCGCTGAGGTATTTCGAAACAAAGTAGAGAAGGAAGGACTGGTAGTATACGGCCGATTCCGTATTTGCGTATGCTGAGGTAAGTATAAGTAGGGAAAGTAGAATCAACAGGTCAAAAATCAGAGTTCCCAAATGTGAGAAAGTCTGCAAGTCTTTAAATTCGACGCCAATCACTACATAGACGAAGAAACTTGCTAAAATAGGAAATGCAAAAATTGCGGGCAGGACGTGTTTTACATTAAAATATTTTGTCTCCCTCAAAATCTTCCAGATGAAATTTCCGAGAATCGGGATTTCTGCCAGCATGCAGGCTGGGAGGAAGTATGTGAGATGCTCGACTTTCAGCTCATAGTCCATGGTTACCCACACCAAGTGACTGACACTGAAGACCGAAAGCGTTAGGATTCCACACAGAAATGCAACGGTGGAAAACAGAATTCTCTTCTCACCCCCGGATGCCCTTGCTAAAGAAACAGAAATAAGGACACTAACTGCCAAAAGCAAGATAATGAGTAGGTAAATACTGCCTAAAAACACGTATGGTGGCAAGCTGTAGTAGTGATTTACGGCAAATATCAACAGCTCAAGCATTGAAAGCATTATTATTATTATCATCAGATACACTCTCATTATACTAATAAGCACATGTTAATTAATAAGTTTAACTGCTGCCCCTTTTCAAAAAGATTTTCATCTTTATATAAACCAATAAAACTTTTTTACCTGAAGGCTATGAAGAGCGATGGCCTACGAAGACCTCAGGGAGTTTATCAGCATGCTTGATGCGGAGGGGGAACTGGCAAGGATAAAGCATGAAGTCAGCCCGGTTCTTGAAATGACCGAAATTGCTGATAGAACTGTGAAGGCTGGAGGCAAAGCTCTGCTTTTTGAAAAGCCTAAAGGCTACGACATTCCGGTTTTGCTCAATGCTTTTGGGACTGAAAGGAGGATGAAGCTCGCCCTTGAAGTGGAGAGGTTTGAGGAAATCGGGGAAAGGCTGCTGTCCGCATTGGAGTTTAAACCCTCCTCTTTCGTTGATGCATTGAAAGGCGTTGGGATGCTCAAGGAGTTCATGTCCTTCATTCCCAAAAAAACAAGCAAGGCTCCGTGCAAGGAGGTAGAAGCTGAAAGCTTGGATAAATTTCCAATCCTGAAATGCTGGCCGAAGGATGCGGGCAGGTTCATAACCTTGCCGGTTGTGATAACAAAAGACCCTGAAACTGGGGAGATTAATGCGGGAATGTACAGAATGCAGGTTTTCGATGGTAAAACGACAGGAATGCACTGGCAGATTCACAAACACGGTGCCGAGCACTTCAGGAAGATGGCGGAGAAAGGAGAAGGGAAGATAGAGGTGGCTGTAGCTATAGGAGTTGACCCCGCTACTCTATACGCTGCAACCGCCCCTCTGCCTGCTGGCATAAGCGAGCTGATGTTTGCGGGTTTCATAAGAAGGGAGAGGCTGAAGGTGACGGAATGCGAGACTGTCGACCTCTTCGTGCCAGCAAATGCTGAGATCATCCTTGAGGGATACGTTAAAGCAGATGAGTTCAGGATGGAGGGGCCTTTTGGGGACCACACCGGATACTACACACCTCCTGAGCCTTACCCGGTTTTCCACATAACCCACATCACCCACAGAGAGAACCCGATCTACCACGCAACTGTGGTCGGAAAACCGCCGATGGAGGATGCCTGGCTCGGCAAAGCAACTGAAAGAATTTTTCTGCCGATAATCCGCATGATGCATCCGGAAATAGTTGATATGAACCTCCCCGTTGAGGGGGCTTTCCACAACCTCGCAATTGTTTCGATCAGGAAGAGGTACCCGGGGCAGGCGAAGAAGGCAATGTATGCCATCTGGGGGACGGGAATGCTCTCCCTCACCAAAGTCGTTGTGGTGGTTGATGATGATGTCAATGTGCATGACATCAGGGAGGTAATCTGGGCTGTAACATCACGCTTCGATCCGGCAAGGGATGTCGTCCTCCTACCACCATCCCCAACAGACTCTCTTGACCACGCTGCCTACATTCCCAACCTTGCCGGAAAGTTGGGAATTGATGCGACCAAAAAGTGGAAGGAGGAAGGCTACAATCGCGAATGGCCCGATGCCGTGGAGATGGATGCAGAGGTCAAGAGGAGGGTCGATGAGTTCTGGAACAAAATAAAGAACATGGTTTTATGAGAGGTGTTGAGAACCTTTACCAGAAGCTCTTCTCAATTCCGAGAGCTGAAATAATGGTAGCTATCTCCTTTTTGTCAGCTCTCATGCTCTCTCTGCTCGATAATATTTTGCTGTACTTTTGGGCTCTGGTATTCACCGTTTCAATTGTTGCTGTGAAAGTTATAAACCTTAAATTCAACCTGAAGAGGATCTCTTTTCTCGCATTCCTGATTGCTGTCATTACTCTGCCTGCGGTTCTCGTGAATGAGTGCGTAGTAGTGTCAGCTTTCCTTCTCTTTGCCATCTATTACTTCTGCTCCGAAAAAAAGTTGCTTTCAATCCCGCTTGCATCAATCCCTTACCTTGTTCTCTCTCCAAACATCTCTACGCTGCTTATCCTGCTGATTTCGGCTATTCTTGCAGCGATTTACCTCAGAATACTGGATGTAAGGGTGGGTGTAGTCAGGATTAGGGACTTCGTGGAGAATTTCGTTCTTTTCTGGCTGACCTCTAATCCAGAGCACATGGAAAATTTCCTCGAAGGCTCTGCCGAGGAGTTTGAGGGTAGAGTGAGATGTCTGACGGTAAACGATGCCAGACTTATCCAGACGGACTTCCATCCTGGCCCATTCAGAAACGTTGGTGGTGCGAGGCTTGTGGAGAGGCTGTCTGCCGGCAATGCTGTCTACCTCCACTCTCCCACATCCCACGCGAGGAATCCTGTGAGCTCTGGAGAGGTGGAGAAAATTGCCTCCAGCCTTAAATGCTCAGGGATAAATCTAACCCCTCAAAAACCATTCAGGATTGAGGGCGATAATTTCGAGGTTTACTGCTTTCCATTCGGCGAGCAGAGATTAATTTTCGTTAGCGGGAAAAAGCACATCGACGATTTCATAGTAAGCTCAAAAAGTTTCGTCGTTGACTGCCACAACGCTTTTGAGAGGAACTATGATCCAGACAGCAGAGATGTGGAGGAGATACAGTCCCTCATCAAAGAGGCTGAGAAAAGAGCTTCTCAGCTCGCAGAAGTGAAATCGGCCTTCGTTCGGATTGATGCTGAGACTGAAAGTCTGTGCGGTTATGTTGCGGCAATTCTGCTCGATTACGGTGGAGAGGGATATGCCATCATCGTTTTCGATGCCAACAACGTAGATTTGAATTTCAGAAGGCATGTCGAGAAACTTTTCGATGAAATCGGATACAAGGCAATTGTTGTTTCAACAGACAACCACGCCAAAACGGGTGTGAGGGCCAAGCAGTCTTACAAACCCGCAGGTGGAGACACAAGAGACTGGGAGGTAGCAGAAAAACTTGTTGAAAAATGCAAGAATGCTGAGCTGAAGGAGACGGTTTTCAGCTATGCTGAGAGGAGGGTTAGAATAAAGGTGATGGGGGAAAGACTTTTGAGGGATAGCGAGGTGGCTATTGGAAGGGCAAGAGGGCTCATCGCAACCTTTTTAGCGTTTGCGGCCACAAACTATTTGTTTAGCACAATGTTGAGATTCATTGCTTAAAGGAGGTGATTGTTGTGGACGCAGAGACGTTAAAAGAGCTGATCAGGGACGATTTCGAGGTTATTAATGCAGATGAGACGGTTTCAAAACTGTTCCCATTGCTTGATAAGCTGGACAGGGATAAGGCAAACGCAATACTTGTAGAGGAGGACGGAAAGATAGCTGGTGTTGTGAGGGAGAAGGATTTGATCAGAGGTAGCGTTTTGAAAAACCCCCACGAAACGAGGGTTAAGTCCCTTCTTGTGAGAACCGGGAAAGTTGATTTGGATGAGCTTGATCCCTTCAAGGTTGCGAGAAGATTTGTGGAGGATTCCACTCCTTTTGTGATCATTCAGCTTGACAAAAAAAAAGTTGGAGTAATTTACATCAACGACTTCCTCAACGCCATAAAGGATGAATTTAAAGATGTGAAGGTTAGGGAAGTGATGAATCCTGAGGTGATAACGGTAAGGAGGTTCGACAGCGCTGCAAAAGCCCTTTCAGTTATGAGAAACCACGGAATAGACAGAGTCGTTGTTGTTGATGAGAGCAACAAGGTAATAGGGATTCTCACCGGAAAAGATGTCATCGACAGAGTCATCTCACCGAGAAAGAGGGCAAGAATGGGAGATTCGAGTGGAGAGAAGGAGAAAACACTCTCAATCATGGTGGAAAGCATAATGAGCGCTCCAGTAGTTTCAGTAACGAGGAACGACTCCGTTGCGGAGGTTATCGAGCTGATGGTGGAAAACAGAATTTCGAGCGTCGTTGTTACTAGAGACGGCTTACCTGACGGCATAGTCATAAAGAAGGACATTCTTGAATACTACCTGAGGAAGGAGTCGAAGAAGGGTTTCAACGTCCAGATTACAACTTCCGACATATCCCTCGATGAGTTTGACAGAGAAGCGATAATGGATGATTTTGAAAAGCTGATGAGAAAGTTTGCGGACTTCCTGGGGGAGTCGTATCTGTTCGTTTACATAAAGAGGCACAAGGAGCACTTCCGCAACCTGCCTCTGATACACGTCAGGCTGAAGCTTGTGAGCGAGAAGGGCAACTTCATGGTGAGCGGGGAGAGCTGGGGAGTGGAGTACGCCGTGCATGTAGCACTAAAGAAGCTCGGAAGAGAGATACTGAAGGAGAAGGAGCTGCTGGAGGATAAAAGAATGGTGAAGAGATTCTACGAGGAGGTTTTGGAGTACTAAATTTTTTCCAGCCTTTTTCTGACGCTCTCAGCGTGCCATTTTAGCCCCTCAGCTTCAGCAATTTTTATTATAGCATCACCAATTCTTTTCATTGTCCCCTCGCTAAGCATCTGGAAGGTGAGGTGCTTCATAAAGCTCTCAACGCTCAGCCCACCGTACATCTTTGCGTAGCCAGCGGTCGGCAACACATGGTTGGTTCCTGAGGCGTAGTCTCCTGCAGCAACAGGAGAGAAGTTTCCGAGAAAAACGCTTCCTGCATTTTTAATTTTACCCAGCCAGTCCTCTGGATTTTTGACTGCAATGCTCAGATGCTCTGGGGCAAATTCGTTGGCAATCTCAAACGCTTCAGCCAAGTCTTTAACAACAAGAACTGCAAAATTCTCAAATTCGCCCGTAGAGCTGACCTCCTCCTTCACCCTCTCAGCAATTTCTCGGGAAGTTGTTATAACCACCGCAACCGCCATGGGGTCGTGCTCAAGCTGGGCCAGGCAGTCGTAGGCTATGAACTCTGCATTAGCTGTCTCATCAGCGATGACGAGAATCTCTGAAGGTCCAGCAGGCATGTCTATGGCAATGTCCTTGGCGACAAGAAGTTTCGCTGCTGTGACGTAGATGTTTCCGGGTCCCACGATCTTGTAAACCTTCTCTATAGTTTCCGTTCCGTATGCCATTGCAGCTATTGCCTGCGCCCCCCCAGCTTTGTAAACTTCGTCGAAGCCGGCAATGTCTAAAGCCACAAGAGTGAGAGGGTTAATTCTGCCGTCTTTATCTGGAGGTGTGCAGGCGACGAGCCTCTCAACCCCGGCTATTTTTGCTGGAACGCCTATCATGAGGGCAGTTGAGGGATAGCTGGCTCTCCCACCTGGAATGTAGGCACCAACCTTCTCGATGGGGGTGTAGACTTTCCCCATAACGCAGTCTCCGAACTCCACCCTCATCTCCCTCTCAACGGCGGTGACGTAGTGGAATCTGTGGATGTTCTCCCTCGCAACCTCAAGCGCATCAATTAGGCTGTCGTCAACGGCATCGTATGCCTCGTCAAATTCCTCTTCAGAAACTTTCAGTTGTTCAAGCTCAACGCCGTCAAACTCCTTGGTAAAGCGAATTACGGCCTCATCTCCCTCTCTCCTTACGGCTTCAATAATGGGCTTAACTTTTTCAATGTAATCGTCAATGTTGACTCCGCTCCTCAACTTCTGGATTTCCTGCATGGTTTAAGTACGCTGATTGAATAAATCACTTTGCCAGAAGTCCGAGGAATATCATTTTCTGGAAGAGTATGATTAAGGGCAGGCTTATGCTCACTCCGAGAAGCTCGTTACCTACCCTGTAAACTCCAAAAGATTCGTAACCAGATATGAGGAGAAGTTCAAAGCTGTAGCGCACCCCATCTATGACCGCATCGTTAAAAATTCCTGAAAACTCCTTTTTAAGCTCAAGCGTTCTGACATTCAACCCAGAAAACTTTTTGGCATCGTCGGTAACAACCGTAACCTCCTCAGGCTTCTTAATTCTGAGAATCATGTCAATGTAAGCTCTATTTGCCGTGATAACGAACACTTCCTCACTCTTCTGCAGCATCGCCTTTGCCCTGTTCTTTATTCCTGCTATCCCTCTCACGCACCACACCGGATGAGGGAGGGAGAGGTCCTCGGATTCCTTTATGCTCCTGATTGCGGTGTCAACTGCAGTTACAAGCTGCTCCTTGTACTCCTCAAGAACGCTTTCTGGATCGATTGCCCTGAAAACGGCTGGAGAGCTCTTTACCGTCTCCACCATGCCCTCGTCCTCAAGCGACCTGAGCACCTCGTAAACTTTGTTTCTGGGAACGCCGCTCATTCTGTGAATCTCACTCGCCGTAGCCTCTCCCTTCATCGCAAGAGTTGCGTAAACCCTTGCCTCGTAATCCCTGAATCCCAGCCTCTTTAGAACCTCCACTGTTTCCTCCATTGTTACTACGAGGGTAACAACAAAATTATAAACTTTTTTGGGTTGGATGAAACATGCGTGCGCCGTTAACTGCTGTAATCCTCATGTTTCTGCTCACGTGTCCCGCATTAGCAGGTGATCAAATTTCCGCAACCATAGACTTTCACGCAAGCGTGGCGGGGAGCAACGTGCTTAATCCTGGAGACAAGAAAGCGGTAACAGTTCTGCTTTCTTGCGAGGTTACGGGAGGACTAGAAAACCTTCCGATAGATGAGAACACATCTGAAATAATTCCGATGCTCACCACAGCAAAATCTGTTATTCTCGACCCCCGGGATCCGGGTTCGGACATCAAAGTGGAGAGCGACACGATAGTTGTCGGGGATCTGCCATGCGGAATCGTGAAGCCGGTAACCATAGTTGTGGAGGCTGATAAGAACGCCTGTGAAGGAGGGCGAGAGCTGCACTTTGATGTGGAGTACTCTAAAGCAGTCCTAAATGT
>Ga0190319_1000043_pt1 | contig 18409 bp, 21 predicted proteins | sample 48701145_MG_FD_165040 | JGI IMG/M metagenome (GOLD analysis project Ga0190319, IMG submission 165040) | Hydrothermal vent sediment bacterial communities from Southern Trench, Guaymas Basin, Mexico - 4870-11-4-5_MG | ecosystem: Environmental > Aquatic > Marine > Hydrothermal vents > Sediment ...
ATGTCGTTAGTCTTTGCTCCGTTGAAATTTGGAGAGGTTTATTTACTTGATCACATTGTCAGACATTCAATTTTCAATTTCCAAATCTTAAATAAACTGACTCTAAGTTTCTTTCAATGGATGTCCCTGCTGATGTCCTGAGGTTGTGGGAGAAATACGGCTTAGGCGAGGATGTGAGGAGACACTGTATTACTGTAGCTAGAATCGCATTGAAGATCGCACAAAGAATTCGCGAAAATGGTCATGAAGTTGATATGGACGCTGTTTTGAGAGGAGCATTGCTGCACGATATTGGCAGGACAGTAACCCACGACCCGTTTCAGCACTTCATCAAGTCTGCCGAGATACTGAGGAAGGAGAGAGTTGATGAGAAGATTGTCAGGATTGCTGAAAGGCATTTCAGCGCGGGAATCACAGCAGAGGAAGCAGAGAGGCTCGGTCTTGAGCCAAAGGAATACATGCCGGAAACGTTAGAGGAGAAGATAGTTAGTTTCGCTGACAATCTTGCAATGGGAGACAGAGAGGGAACATTCGAGGAATTCATGAAGAGGCTCGATGAAATAGACAGAAGGAACCCGAAAATGCGTTGGTTGACGGAGAGGATGAGGGGAAGAGCGAGAAAAATCAAGGAAGAGCTTGAAAAGTTAAGTGACCTGGTGTTCTGACTGCTTTCTGGAGGCTGTATCCATTTGCAGAGCTGTTGACTTGCTGGAATGCCTAACTTTTCTCAGTCCAAAGCAAAGAAACACCAACAGCAACGGCTAAGCTGGCTATAAAGCCCGGAAGCACGGAGTAAACAGGGATTCCGGCAATGAATACTGTTTTCCCGTACATTGCGAATGTTAGGAGAGTAACCACGAATCCTGCAACCATGCTGAACCTCGCTGCGTGTTTGTTCATCCTCTTCCAGTAGAGTCCCAGCATGATGGGGAAGAAGAAGCAGTTGGTCATCAGAGACAATGCAGCCCAGATGAACCATGCAAGGAGTTGCTGTGGGAAGAGAGCTACAGCGAGAGAGCAAAAACCAATTAAAGGAACAACAAGCATGTTGATTTTCCTGAGCGAACTCTCAGATATGTTTTTACCGAGAGCATTCTTCAGAACGTCATAACTGATATTGTTCGCAGCTGTTAGAATTAACCTGTCAGTTGTGGACATAACTCCAGCAAGAATTGTGGGTAAAAGCAGGACAAAAAGCCAGTAAGGTAGAGCCTTGCTGGCTATTGTTGGATAGGCCATGTCAGACCACTTGACCTCTATACTTCCGAGACTCAGGCTCGGAATTTCAACCACCCCTTCGGCCCAGGCGACTCTTGCTGCAATACCGGCGAGGGAGGTGAGGAATATGGCTGAAAAGCCGATTACATACATGACAAGCGGCCCCCATCTTGCGTACTCGATTTTTCTGAAGGTCAGCATGTTGTTAACGATGTGCGGTGCGACCATTAAGCCGAGAGGGACGGTTATTCCGAAGAGAGTGATGTTGTAAACCCATCCTGCGAGTGGGACTGATGCAGGGGCAAAGGGCTTGCTGAGATACTTTGCGAACATGAAGTCCTCTGGAACACCCCTCGTTACGTTCTGCATTTCTGGTAGCGTTAAAAGGGCTTGGTTCATCGCCTCAAACCCTCCAACCCACGCAACGATGAAGGGTACTGTAACGTAAATGCCAAAGAGCATCAAAATGGATTGCAGAAAAGTTGTCCACGCTGTTGAGAACATCCCCCCGCTCATGACATAGCCAACAACAATTATCGCTGCAATAACCGCCCCCATCCAGTAGGGAATGCCCAGAACGACGTGGCTAACTACACCGATAGCAGTGTACTGGCCTATCAGATAAACAAAGCATGTTACTGCAGATATCAATCCCGCAAGAATTCTGATTACCTTTGGATCGTTGTAGCGGTACGCTAGATAATCCTGAATTGTGAGAATCCCGTTTCTCTCCTTAAGATTGAACAGCTTGTATCCTATGAGGATTGTACCAAAGGCTATGGCAAAAGGTGGGCCAATTATCCTCTCCCACACATTCGCGTAGCCGGTTGTGAATGCTAAACCCGCAACACCGATGAGGGTCATTCCGCTGAAAACACTTCCTATCATCAGGAGGCAGTAAGTCCAGAATCCAAGCTGACCGCTTGCAGCAACAAAATCCGCAACCGTCTTCGTCCTTTTCGCCCCGTAGTAAGCTATGATGGCTATTGCCAAAAAATAAGCCAGAAATACCACTACTGCTAGCAAAAAATCACCTCCACTTTAATCCCCAAATTAGCAGAATTACGATTTGAACGCCAACAGTTACGCTGATACTCGCAAACGTTATGCTTTCCATTCCGAACATGCAGTTATGAGACAAACTCGCAAATAAAAGAGTTTCTATTTTTGCTGAGACTTGTTAGTCATTGAGCACCTTCTGGCTTGAATCTGAGAATTGCAGCAATTCCACCGAACGCCTTGTATAACATCTCCCCCTCCTCACTCTCTGTTGAAAGGAACTCGACCTTTGCTCCTGTACCTTCTGCAAGTTCTGAAAGTTCAAGCACTATATCTTTTCTCTCAACCTCTTCCATCTCAACGTTGTCTTCCTTGCAAAACGGCGGCTTCTCTATGCCTTCTCTCACCGTCACCTCAACTTCCTTACCGCATTTGGGACATCGGTACTTGACCCTCTCATACCTCAGGTCTTCAGAGAGGAGGAGCGTGTCAACAGCTCCAAGTTCTATATATCTTCTGACCTCCTCCTCACCGTATGCTGCAAGTCCGTCTCTGGCCACCTCCTTGAGGAACCTCTGCATCAAGTTCTTTTCCCTGATTATGTCAACTTCCTGTAAAACGTCTTTCGCCTTCTCCACAAGCTCATACAATCCCGACTCATCAGTGTATCCGACATCAAACAGTCCGAGTACCTTCTTCTGCAACTCGTGGTGTAGATACTCCCCCTCGTAAAACTCTTCCTTTGTGGGAGAAGGCCCTCCAATCAGAATGCCTACCAACTTGTCCTTGTAGGGAAGCAATGCTTCACTCGCCATCCCTCCCACCTTCTTGTAGAACTCGTGAATGGCTATCTCCCTCAACCTCTCGAATCTAACGCTGCTCTGCCCACCCTGCCTGTGCTTTCCCGGCACCATTGATGTATCCCAGTCGAGAACCTCTATCCTCTTACCCTTCAGCAGTCCTACAGTGGCCTCCCTTCGGTCAATTACTATGAGTCCGTAAAGCTTCTTTTCTGTCAGCATCTCTTTGAGGGGATCAAGATAGAACTTCGAGTCGCAGTGGTACTTGTAAAGCGGAACGGGCTCGGGAGGCTCTATTATTTCGGTTATATGCTTCTCCTTGCCGTTTATGTTGACAACTCCGCTTATTATGACCATCCCGTTTCTTGGGGGTTTTCGGAAATACTTCAGTCTGTTCAAAATTGCTTCTATGCCTGCAAGAACGTTTGTTCTCGTTTGTTTTGACTTTATGTTTGAAGCCTGACTCAGCTCGCTCCTGAGCTGGTTTGAAATGTCAGCAATATTTTTATCTGGTGGAATATATAAAGTAATTAACTCGGTTCCCCTACCTTTGTACTTTTCAAGCTCCTCCAGTTTCCTCTTGAACTCGTACATCATCTTCTGTGACATCATACCACCTCTTGGCTTCTCCTGTACTGCCAGGCCCTTATAGCCCTGAGCAAATCTATTTTTCTGAACTCAGGCCAGTAGACATCGCAGAAGTACGCGATGCTGTTCACAGCCTGCCATGGAAGGAAGTTCGAGAGCCTCTGCTCCCCACCCGTCCTTATTATCAGGTCAACCTTAGAATACTTCCCTTCACCATATAAATGTTCCTCAAGCATTTTTTCATCAATCTCATCTGGCTTTATCTCACCCCTTTTGACCTTCGTCAAGATTGCCTTTACAGCATCTATAATTTCCTGCCTTCCTCCGTAGGCTACAGCAACGTTCAGGTAATGCTTTCTGTGATTTCTGGTGGCCTCCTCAACCTCTTTTATCGTCCCCTGAAGATTTTCGGGCAAGCACTCCTTCTTACCCACAACTCTGACCCTAAGCTCCCTTTCGTAAGTCTTTCTGTCCTTCAGGAGCCTCCTAAGCTCCTGCTCAAGAAGTCGGAAGATGTTTCTTCTTTCCTTTTCGCTCCTCTTGAAGTTTTCAGTTGAGAAGGCATATAGTGTTAGCATCTTAACTCCCAGCTCCCAGCACCAGTCGAGGACCTCTTCGGCTTTCTTTGAACCGAAAAAATGTCCTTCGTGCGGTTCCAGACCTTTTTTCCTCGCAAATCTCCTGTTTCCGTCCATAATGATGGCTATATGTTCAGGAATCGCTCCGCTCTTTACACTCTTCAGCAACCTCTTCTCGTAAATTTTATGAAGTATCATCGAATTCCTCAACAATTCTCCTTACCAAGTCCGCGTACTCACTCTTGAGGTAGTATCGGTTCTTCTCTCCGAGCTCGGTTTTGAGTATTCCAAGCCTTGCCGAAATCAGGCCAACCATCGCAGAAACCCCTCTCGGGCTTATCGAGTAGCCCTTCTTCGCCAAAATTTCATGTATTTCGTTGGTCGTGAACTTCTTTCCTTCGAGGAGTATTTTCAGCAGTTCTTTTCTCAGACCGTTTTTGTCCCTTTCGAGATACTTCCTTACCCTTGCCTCGACTTCTCCGCTCATGCCACACCTCAGATTTCCATTAACTCAAGCACCAGCCGGTTATACGTCGGATATCTCTCGACTATCATCAGCCTTAACCCCTCAGATTTTAAAGCTTCTCTGATTTCCTCATCCAGTTCTGGGGTGGTCTCAATGCACTCCTCAAATCTTACAAATTCCTCTCCAGCTTCGCTGAGGATTTTTTCTGCTGTTTTCAGCTTCTCCTCATCCCCTTCTATTCTCATGCATACAAGTGTGCCATCTCTTGTTATTTTATAGAATTCTGGGTGGTTCATTGCCATCCTTATCAGCCTCCTTCTGAACTGGGCTACATCTTTAAACCTTGCGCTGCAGTAGTGGAATTTCTCGGCTTTTTCGTACTTTTTAACGATTCTTTCAGTTTCATCGTCATCGACATAGTAATCAACAACCCTGTATTTCCCCACTATCTTCTCCCAGTTGCTCTCACTCACCTCAAGCTGATTTACGTTTAGGAAAGCATCGTTTCTGTTTGCAATCTCAACTATCCTCTCCTCATAGCGGATTGCTGGAATCTCAAAGCCTGCATCCATTCCCAGCTTTTTTGCAATTCTGATAGACTCCTCATACTTTTCCGGATTTTTCAGCTCAGGAGGGTGGAAGCGAATTTCGTCAAGCCCCTCAAGCTTTCTCAACTTCCCTCCTGCAGGTAGAGAAGTGTAGAGGTGAACATGCAAGTCGAGCTTCTTCACCATCTTAAGGTATTCCCGAACTCTCTCAAGTTTAAGCAGAGGCTCTCCCCCAGTGATTGCAATACCTTCAGCATCCATCATTTCGAGTTCCTCCATAAGGTCTTCAAGGCCTTTTACCGGCCTCTCGTTGGCAAAAACGACATCTTTTCCTATCTTTTCTCTCGAAACGGGACAGTAAAAGCAGGAATTGTTGCAAATGCCCGTAACAAACAAAACCAGCTTGGAGCCTCTTCTGCAGAGCTTGCACCCTTCCGGGAGGTATGTGTAGCGACTTCCGACCTCGATTCTCCTCATAGGGCAGCCTTTATTCTCTCCTTCACCCACTCCACTCCGAGGGATTTTATGAAGTAACCCGCCCTTGGGCCGTAGGTCTTACCAAGAATGGCCTTGTAAATTGCCTGAAAGGCCTTTGAGGGCTTAATACCCAACTCCTTTGAGACGTCATACACGAGGGTGTGTATTTCTTCCGGTGACATGTTGTTCTGTAACTTTTCTGCATAAACCTTTAGGAACCTCTCCTCCTCCTCACTGAAATCAACGCTGACGTTCTCCGGTATTTCAAATTTTATTCTGTCTGGAGCATACTTTTCAATCCACTTTTTCGCATACTTCAGCCTTCTCTCAACATCTTTCCTCGCAATCTCATCAACTCTGTATCCTGTCCTTTCTATAATTTCGAGAACTTTGTCCAAATCCCAGTTAGCAATCTGGCCAACTACAATCAGATGACGGAAGGGGACATCTGAGTAAACCACATCTCCAACCAAGCTGAGCTCAACGCTCCTGTCCTTCTCCTTGAATTTCTCCTCAAACTCCTCAACAAGGTCGAGCAGCCCAATTCCTGGGTCGAACTCGATATGCCTCTCCGGCTTAACTCTAATGGTAATGTACCTCACTATTTCGGGAGGGATTACCTCAACCATTTCACGGACGGGAATCACGATTCCCTTCGAGCTTTTCATGGCCCCCTTTCCCTTGAGATGAATCCACTCGTATGGGACTGGATAGGGAGGCTCATAATTGAAAATCTCCTTGGCTATTCTCACCCCAGTGTCGTAGCTCCCTCCAGCAGCAGCATGGTCTTTTCCAAACGGCTCACAGGTTACCTTCAAAATCTGCCATCTTGCAGCCCAGTCAACTCTCCACGTGAGCTTTCCCCCGCCAGAATAGCTAACTTTTCCGCTGTAGCCACACTCACACTCGTAGTATACCCACTTCTCATCGAAAGACTTCACTTTTGCAGAGTTAATCCTCCCGCAGTTTTTGCATAGGGGCATGAAGGGATACCAGTCCTCCTCAAGCTCTCTCCCTGTCACTTCAGCTATGATTCTGGCAATTTCATCTCTCTTTCTTAAAGCAATCCTCGTATTTTCCTCGTAAAGACTGTCTCTGTACATCTGATAAGCCCTGCAAACCTCTACCGGAATGCCAAGAATTTCGAGGGATTCAAGGAAGGGCTGGAGGAAGTGTTCGGAATAAGAATTGTGACAACCTTCTGGATCGGGAATTTTGCAGAGGGGCATTCCTACGTAGTTCTCATACTCCTCAGGCAAAAAGGGATACCTCCTTCTCAAAGGGTCGAAGTCGTCTGCGATGTACACTATTTTCGCCCCTCCACCTGCATCAACGAGAGCTCTCCTGATGGCGTCTGCCGTAACCATCTCTCTCAGATTACCGAGATGAATATGTCCCGAAGGTGAGATGCCGGTGGCTATTGTGTGGGAATCAGACCTTTTCAGCAACTCTGCTGCGATCACATCAGCCCAGTGCATCGGTCAAGCTGTGGCGGTGCTGTTTTTAAACTTGCCTTTATCGAGATTGCAAAGTTTGGGAAGATAGGAAAAATTTATCTTGCAAGAATTTAATCTTCAACGAATGCCCCCGTGGGGTAGCGGATATCCTGAGGGGCTGCGGACTCCTCGACCCGGGTTCAACTCCCGGCGGGGGCATCTGAGTTTTTTGCTTAAATGCCTTTGCAGTGGCCATTTTTCCCTTTATGGCTGTAGAATGAGAAGCTATGGTAAGGTCAAAATCGGGTGGCCTTAGACGTCTCATTTAGCAAAATATATTCCTACCGGCATATCACAAATCCCTCAACATTTAAATACATCCCCCTCGGGATTGATTTCATGAGCGAAGTTCCGCTTCCTGAAGTCAATATCGGACTTGTCGGTCATGTTGATCACGGTAAAACCACTCTTGTAGCTGCGTTGAGTGGAGTGTGGACTGATAGGCATAGTGAGGAGTTGAAGAGGGGTATTTCAATCAAGCTCGGGTATGCTGATGCAACTTTCAGAAAGTGTCCCGAATGTGAACCTCCTGAGGCATATACTGTTGAGGAAACCTGTCCGATTCACGGTGTTGAGACGGAAATTCTGAGAACAGTCAGCTTTGTTGACAGCCCCGGCCACGAAATGCTGATGGCAACCATGCTGAGCGGTGCTGCGATAATGGACGGAGCCGTGCTTGTCATTGCTGCAAATGAAAAATGTCCTCGCCCCCAGACAAAAGAGCATCTGATGGCTTTGCAGATAATCGGAGTAGATAAGATAGTCATCGCCCAGAACAAGATAGACATCGTTACACCTGAGAGGGTTCTGGAAAACTACCAAGAAATAAAGGAGTTCGTTAAGGGAACGATTGCTGAAAATGCCCCAATAATCCCCATTTCCGCACAGCAAAAGGTGAATATGGACGCAATCATAGAAGCTATCGAAGAAGCAATCCCAACACCTGAAAGAGACCTCGATTCGCCTCCACTTATGCATGTTGCAAGAAGTTTCGACGTCAACAAGCCAGGAACTCCACCAGAAAAGCTCCTTGGAGGTGTGGTTGGAGGGAGCCTTTCGAGAGGTAGAATTAAGGTCGGGGATGAGATCGAAATAAGACCCGGAGTTAAGGACGACAGGGGAAACTGGAATCCACTTTTTACGGAAGTTCAGAGTATCATGGCTTCTGGAAGGTTTGTTGATGAAGCCACCCCTGGAGGGCTCGTTGGAATTGCAACGAAGCTCGATCCCGCATTAACAAAAAGCGACGCTCTCGTGGGAAATGTTGTGGGCCATCCAAACGAGCTACCAGATGTACTTACAAGCTTCACCATGGAAGTGAACCTCCTTGAGAGGGTTGTCGGACTGGATGAGGAGGTGGAAGTTGAGAAGATAAAGATGAACGAGCCACTGATGCTCGCAATAGGCACCGCAATAACTCTCGGTGTTGTAACTTCTGCAAGAGATGATGTTGTGGAAGTTACTCTAAGAAGGCCGGTGTGTGCGGAGAAGGGTTCCAGAGTTGCTATCAGCAGGAGAGTGGGAAGCAGATGGAGACTGATAGGGGCAGGAATAATAAAGTGAGGTGTGCAGTAATAGACACCAATGTTTTGATGTACATTTACCTCAACAAAGCCGACGTTATCGGACAGTTGAGAGAGCTTGGTTTCAACAAATTTCTTGCTACAGCTTCCGTAAAGAGAGAGCTTGAAAAGCTTGAGTCAAGTTTGAGAGGTAGAGAGAGAACTGCAGCAAGATTTGCGTTAAAACTTCTTGAGAGTTTTGAGATTGTGGAAACTGAGAGTGAAGGGGATTCCTCACTTCTTGAAGCTGCTAAAAGGTATGGTTGCGTTCTAATCACCAACGACAAGGGGCTGAAAAGGAGAGCAAAGCAAATGGGCATTTGTTTAGGGTACCTCAAAGAAGATAAAAGGGTCTTTGTTGAACTGATCGGTTAGCTAATCTCCAAATGTTATTACAGGTGAGGTGGCGATCCTTTTCGCCCCCATGCTTCTCACTATCGGCTTAAGGAACTTAACCCGGCTCTTGTCAACGATTATGTGCACCGCCGCTCCCCCTTTTGCCAGTGGAGAGATTGTGGGGTCGAAGCCTTTTTCGGTCAGATAGTCGATTATCTTCTTCAGATCGTTTTCATCGGGTACATTGAAGTAGAAGCTGACAAGGTTTCTCGACTCTATGACCTCTTTGAGGTCGGTGACGAGGTTCTCCATTATCTGCTTTTTCTCCCCATCCTTAAGCGACTCCTTGTTCACTATGAAGACTGAGTGAACCTTGTCCATCACCACATCGATAATCCTGCACATGTTCTCCTTGAGTGTAGTTCCGAATTCGGTGACCTCAATGATCAAATCTGCCTCGGGCATTGGGGGAAGGAGAGATGCTTCAGTCTTTCCTATGGGATCAAAGACTACCGCATTCAGACCGTGTTTCTCAGCATACATTTTTGCTATTTCTGGAAATTCCGAGGCTATGAATACCTGCTTGTCTCCGACTCTCTCTTTAAGGTCCGCTATTGTGTAAACATCAGGGTAAATCTCTTCTGAAATGGCCACGACTAGCTTTGTTGGTCTCAGTGGCAGCTCTTCCAACACTTCAACGTTTTTCAAATTGGACTTCAGCATCCAGTTCTGGAGAATGTCCTCTCCTGTAATCCCACCATCTCCTTTTCCCATTTCTATGTAGAACGGCATTATCTGAGGTCTGACCTGCTTGAAAACGAGCTTCGGGTGATCAACATCTATAAGGTAACCTCTTTCTGTCTTTCCGAGCCTGTATCCAGCAGTAACGAGAGCGTTCCAGATGGGCTTTTCAAGATGACCGTCAGGGAAGTAGACCTTTACCTTTTTGCTCTCCATCATGGCTTTAATGTTAAAGTAACGGGTTTTAAAAAGCTTAGCCTATTGCAGAGGAGGCTACAACATCTGCAAGCTTTCATGGCTGACGGGGCTGGAATTGTGTCGGTTGAAACAATATCATCTATTCCTGGCTCTAGTCCTCTTCGCCATCCTAACACTCAGCTTTATCTCCGGGGCGAGAGCGGATTCACAAAGCTTTTAAATTCGTTAACCTGCCACCATTCATGGTTAACGATATAAAAAAGGTTGTTCTGGCAGTGGTGATGGCTTTAATAACGGCAGTATCTGCTCAGCTTAGCTTTAAAATCGGCCCAGTTCCGTACACAATGCAGAATTTCGGTGTCATGCTTTCAGGCTTTTTGCTCGGACCTTACTACGGGTTTATTGCAATGCTGGTCTATCTCATTCTCATTGCTCTCGCCCTCCCGATGGCTGCTGGTGGTGGAGGAGTGGGGGTGCTGCTGGGCCCGACAGCAGGATTCCTGTACGGGTTCACGATCTCAGCATTTTTGGCTGGACTCTTCAGGAAGCTAATCTGGAAAAGAGGAGAAGGGAAAGAGGTCTTGCTGCTCTGGATTTCAACACTTGTAGCGTCTGTTCCCATCTACACACTCGGCTTTCTGGTGTTCTATAAATTCGCAATCAACACCCAAAACCTTCTTTCATGGTCAAAAAATGTCACAAGAACGTTCGGTTTCAGCTTCTCTTCTCCGGCAACGATTATCTTTGCCGCTACAGTGCTGATTTTCATTCCACAAGACTTCTTTGTAGACCACCTTCTCGCAGCTCTGGTTTTCAAGTACGTTTACAGAATGCTGAAAGAGAGGGGTGTTGAAATTGATTGAATTCAGGGTTGAGAAGTACGTTTATCCAAACGGAATAGTGGGCTTAAGAAACTTCAATGCAACTTTTGACGGTTGCGAGTTCATCATCGGCCCGACAGCTTCCGGAAAGAGTACCATCCTTAAAATGATTAACGGCTTAGTTCCTCACTTTGCCGGCGGAAGTCTTGAAGGCCACATAAGAGTTTTTGGGCAAAGACCAAGTCCTGAAATCGCATTCTTCATCAAGCAGAACCCTGAAGAGATGATAACCTCAACAGAGGTCGTTGACGAGATAACCTTTCCCCTCATTCAGCTTGGTATGAGCAGATCAGAGGCTAAAAAAGAGGTCGAGGAGGTTTGCGAGCAGCTAAAAATTGCAGAACTTTGGGAGAGGAAAACCTATGAGCTATCCACCGGAGAGCTGCAGTTGGTCGAAATTGCTTCTGCAATAGCTTCAAAGGCAAAAATACTTGTTTTTGATGAACCTTTTGCAAATCTAAGCCGCAAAAATGCGTTGAGAGTTATCAAAATTCTTAAAGACTACCCACACGTTATTTCGGAGCACAGGCTTGAGTTTTCGAAGTATTTCGAGAGGACAGTGAATCTCGGTCTTGAATGTGAGGAGTTGGAAATTCCAGAAGTTGAACTTGGGGATGTAATCTATGAGGGAGAGGTTGAGCTTAGAGATGGAGAATTAATTGCGTTGGTTGGAGATAACGGGGCTGGCAAGACAATGATGCTGAGAAGAATAGCAGGCGACATGAGAAGGCAGGGGTTAGATTTCTCGATTGTTTTGCAGAACCCCTCCTACCACCTTGTCGAGGATAGCGTGAGTAAAGAGGTTGATCCAGCCATCGCCAAGGAGTTTGGGATAAAAGGATTGCTCAGCAGGCATCCGCAGTCTCTCAGCGGGGGTCAGATGAAGAGGGTGGCAATTGCAAAGGCATTCAAATCAAAAATTCTGCTTTTAGACGAGCCTACAGCCGGACAGGACTGCAACTTCAGAAAGAAACTGATCTACCTGCTCAGGAAGCATCGAAAGTCTGCGATCATTGCAACTCACGATTTGGAAGTTGCTGATCACTGCGACAGAAAGGTGGAGCTATGATAGTCGAGTCGCTTAAAGAGGGGCTGAGTGGTGGGGAGATAGAGGGCAGGTGTGCGCTGCTGTCAGCCTCACTCCTCTCAATCTCCGTGTATGTTTCAGGTATGGCTTTTGAGGTTTCGCTTATCGCAACACTCATCTCTTTGCTTGTGACCAAAGGGAGAAGTTTGAAGCTTCTGAAAGCCTTTTTGCCATTCTATATTCTCTTTGCAGTAACAGCCTTCTTTGTCGGATTCTCAGCTTTGAAATCGCTTTTGGCATTTCTGGCAATAATCTCTGCCGGATCTCTCGTGTTCTCCTCCCAACCCACTGAAATCATCGGAGCTTTAAAGTTTTTCAAGTTTCCGGAAAAACTGGTGAGTGTACTTCAAATTGCTTTATCCATGCTTCCGGTAATACTCAGCGACTTTGAGAATGTCAAGAGTCTTTACGGAAAGTCTTACTACAGATTGCTAAAAGCTTTTGTCTCAACGGCTATTCTGAGAGCGATAAGCTCCTCTGAATCGCTTTACTCAAAAAATTTTCAATACAAGGCTGGTGGAAAAACAAGAAAACCTGAAAAAACTGATTACATCCTTCTGCTTGTTTCGATTCTAGTCCTGATTTATGCAATATCTCTCGAAGTATCCACCTGGACACCCTCCTCAACGTAGAACCTGAAGTATTCATTAATAGGTCTCTTTCCTCTCAGCTTGGGTACTGCGAACTTGCTGACGAATCTCTCGCCCGCCCTCTCCACTTCTATATCGAACACGACATCGGAAATCTCCAAGACTTTGTTAACTATATAGGGCGGGTGGAGGTCTTTTATGAGATGGCAGTAAATAACAATCTCACTTTCCTTTGCAAGCATGTACAGCTTGTTTATTAGCCATTCCTTAAGCCCCCGATCTACATCAAGGTTCAGGAAAAACGAGAGGGAGTCAAAAACTATGTTATACTCACCTCTTTCCTCCTCAACTATTTTTGATAGCCGATCATCAACGTAGTCGAAGATCTCCTTGTCTCTGTACCTGTCCTCAATTATGAACTGCCCGTACTCATTGAGGTAGTACTGCTGGTAAATATCGACGAAAGTGACAACTTCTGAGTCAAGGCGGAGCTTATCCATATCCATTTTGATGAATTTCGCTGGACGATTTGTAGTAAAGTAGTAACTCCTCATAACGGTGGCAAACTGGTAAAGAAATGCCTCGGGCATCGCGATAGGGTTTGCGTAGACACATACGAAGCTACCTGCAGGCAGACCACCGTCTAACCTTCTGTCAAGCAAAACGATTCCAGTTGGCACGTCACGAGTTTTTAGTACTTGCATAACTACTATAAATTTGGACTCAATCCTTAAAAAGTTTTCCCATTATTATAACTATAATCATCAACATCACAAATGCCATATTTAAATATTTGTGATTTCCAAAAAGTCAAAAGGAATACACAAGATAAACGCCGGTAAGGTGCACATGCATGGGTGAAAATTATGATCGGTGTCATAGGGGCAGGAACGATGGGAGCTGATATCGCGGCCCTTTTTTGCCAACGCAAGCTTTGAAGTGGTTCTTGTAGACAAAAAAGAAGAAGCTTTAAAGAAGGCGAGAGAAAGGCACGAAGGAAAGTGTTTAGATGAGCTTGAAGAGGCATTTGAAGAAAAGGGATGAACTAACCTCATCTGTTTACTATACAACCGAGCTGAAAAATATCAGAGATTGCGATTTTATTGTTGAAGCTATTACGGAAAAACTCCAGCCAAAAATAGAGCTTTTCAGGGAGATATAGAAGTTTAACGATAAGGCTGTTTTTGCAACCAACACCTCAAGCTTCATGCCACCCGAGATTGCTGATAGGCTCTCAAATCCCGGGAGGCTCACACTCTTTCATTTTTCCAACCCTCCAATCCTCATGCCCCTTGTTGAGGTAGGAGGCAGCAAAGTTTCGGAGGATGCACTGGAAAAAGGAGTTAACATGGCCAAAACCATAGGTAAGGGGCCCGTCATCTTGAGGAAGGGGTACAGAGGGCATGTTTTGAATAGAATGCTCGGTGCTGCAGGCATTGCGGTTGGCTACTGCCTGTTTTACTACAGGCCAGAAGAGATTGATGCGGCCATGAAAAACTTAGGCTTGAAATATGGATTTTTCGAGACCCTTGACATGATCGGACTTGATATAGCAAAAGACGTTCTTGAAAGCTTTCGAGAGTTCTATGGAGATAAATTCAGGGGAATTCACTCGATGGACTTCTTCTTGGAGAAGATGGTTGAGTGGGGAAAGCTTGGCAAAAAGAGCGGTGAAGGATTTTATATATGGGAGGAGGGTAAAGCGAAAATCCCCGCAGCTCCTGCTGATATAAGGCCGCTTGTTGCGGCGATAGTCAACGAGGCTTATAGAATCGTTGAAGATGGAATTGCTGATGAGGAGACAGTAAACAGAGTTTACATGCTCGCAACAAACGCTCCTTACGGAATCATGGATGCTGCAGAGATTCTTGGCTACCCGAGCATTCTTGAAGTACTTAAAGAAGCTTTCGAAATAACAAAGCTCGAGATATTCAGACCTTGCGAGATGCTTAGGAGCAAGCTTTAATTCTTTAAACCTACTTTCACTATGCAAGAGCTTTTCGACATTCTGAGAGAATTCAGAGACTCAAGAGGATGGAGAAAATACCATACACCCAAGAACCTCTCCGTTTCAATTTCGATTGAGGCTGCAGAACTTCTTGAGCTTTTTCAGTGGACCACGAGCGTCGAGGATGAGATGAGAGTTCTTGAAGAAAGAGGCAAGGAAGTGGAGGAAGAGGTTGCAGACATTCTCATCTACACTCTTTTCCTCTGCGATGTTGCCGGAATTGACCCGTTAGTGGCTGTTAAGAGGAAAATGGAGAAGAACGAGAGGAAGTATCCGAAGGACAGGGTTTATGAATTCTGAATAAATCGACAACAGTTATTAATCTGCCAGCAAACTGACTCCATGCTTCCGGACGTTCAGCTTCTGAAGCCCGAAATTCCCATAGGCCTGAGCAGAGTTGGTGCTACGGGCATCAAAAAGCTCGTGGAGGTTCAGAGAGAAGGAAAGAGGCCAATTATTTTAATCTCAACCTTTGACGTTTTCGTTGACTTACCTGCTCATCTTAAAGGTGTCAATCTCAGCAGAAATTTTGAGGTTATAGATGAAGTTCTCGAGGCACTGACAGCGAAACCCATTGAGAACATTGAGGATTTAGTTGTTGAGATAGCAAACCACCTTCTGGTAAGGCACGAGTATGCCACAAAAGCGGAGGCGAGAATGAATTCAGAGCTAATAATGAGAAAGAGAACGCCAAGAACGGGGCAGAGAACGCAGGAAGTTGTGAAAATTTTCGGCGAGGCAACGTTGAGCAGAGATGGAAACAAAATTGTAATGGTGGGTGTCGAGGTTACTGGAATAACAGCATGTCCGTGTGCTCAGGAACTTGTCAAAGCAAGCTCAGCAGAGAGACTGGCTAAAATGGGATTCGATGAGGAGACAATCAAAAAAATTCTCGATGCGATTCCGGTTGCGACACACAACCAGCGTGGAAGGGCAACGCTAAAGGTTCAGGTTACTGACAGCTTCAAGGTTCCCATAGCAAAGCTCATTGAGGTCGCTAAATCATCCATGAGCTACGAAACCTACGAGATTCTCAAAAGAGAGGATGAGCTTGCCGTTGTTGAGGTAGCACACCGGAACACGAGATTCGTTGAGGATGGAGTCAGACATATGGCGATGGAGCTACTGAAGACCTTCCCCGACGCTCCGGGAGACATACTGGCATTTTTGCGGCAGGAGAACGAGGAGAGCATACACCAGCACAATGTCGTGGCGGAGAGGTTTGCCACGTTCGAGGAGTTGAGGAATGAAATTGGCTCTTCTGATGCTTCTTGCAGCAACTCTAATTGAGGTGTACCCCAACCCCTACGGGCTCGATGAAGCAGAGTACGTGAAGTTCCACTGCAACTCAAGCTGTCAGCTAAGAGATTCCAACGGATTGGTTAATGCTGATGCCGGAACGCATATAGCGACAAAGAATCTGAGCTATTTTGAAGAGAGGTTTGGATACAAGGCGGACATTCAGTTTTCTCCAAAAATGGCTCTCTCAAATGAGGGAGAGGAAGTGTGTGTTGAGGATGCCGATGGAAAAGACTGCTTTCACTACGGTAAAGATATCGAGTTCCTCGATGAGGGGGTAATTTACTACAAAACACCATCCGGATGGGATTTTCGGTATGAGGACTGGAGCAACTTTTCATGCCTTACAGAAGTCGTTGAGGGAAAGCTGATCATAACTCCCTCCGATTTCTGTCTTGATGATGGATGGGTTGTTGCCTCATACACATTCCACGCACCATTCAACCCCTCAAAGCTTTTTGTTGACGCAAGGGCAAACAAACCATGCAGAGAGTTCGAAACGAGCACAGTTTTCCTATCCTCTCCCTCCTACAGAAACTTCCACTACAAGTTTGCAGTGAAGAACGACAGTGTTGCAATCACAACGGAGAACTGGCAGTTCAGCAAAAAGGGCTTTATCGTAGTTTTTGAGAACCACAATGTGTCAAAGATGCTGTTACAACTGCTCGAAAACGACAGGAAATACTCAACGAACGTCTCAAAATCGTGCTCCGAGTGGGTTTACAGAAATGGTGCTGGCGGTAAAGTTTTGACCTTTAAAGCTCCCGTAACCGTCTTTATTTTGCCGGACTGCAACCCCGTCCTTGAATTCATCTCCTCAGCCAAGCAAAGGCTCTATATCATAGCTCCTTACATTGACTTCAAGTGGTACAAAGATGGCGGTCTTCTTGGGGCAATTAGAAAAGCGAAGCAGAATGGAGCTAAGGTAAAGGTTGTGCTGAATTCAAGATATGCCTCAAAGGATGCTGTGGAAATTCTCAGGGAGGAGGGTGTAGAGATAAAACTTGTAGAGAAGCTCCACGGAAAGGCCGTGGTAGCTGATGGAAGGCTCCTGATAACCTCTGCAAACATGAACATGTACGGGTTTAAGCTTAACAGAGAGGTAGGGGTGATTATTGACAGCCCCAAGGCTGCTGATGCTGTTGTTGATGAATTTGAGAGCAGGGCAGTATCACCTTTGGATATCTTGCTAACTCTTGCAGCCTTTCTTGCCTCGGTTGCAGTTTTCAGGAGAATGAAGGATAAGCTTTAATTATCACCTATGCGGAAAATAAAGTGAGGTGTCAGAATGGGACTGATGCTTGCCATAAGAAAGAGGTTCGGATTCATTCTGAAGCTGTTCTTCAAGAAGGACAAGATGAGGATAGGTATTTACGGCCCTCCAAATGCCGGCAAAACAACTCTTGCAAACAGAATTCTCAGGGACTGGACTGGAGATGTAATTGGTTCACCAAGCGATGTACCGCATGAGACGAGGAGGGCCAAGTTAAGGGAGGGTGTGAAAATAGAGGTGGATGGAAAGTCTCTCACGATTGACATCGTCGACACTCCGGGACTTGCGACGAAGATTGACTTCCACGAATTCTTGAAGTATGGTTTGGATGAAGAGGAGGCAAAGAGAAGAGCCAAGGAAGCGACTGAGGGTGTTATTGAGGCGATAAAGTGGCTTGACGACCTCGACGGAGTTTTGCTTGTCATGGACGCCACCGAGGATCCATTCACCCAGGTGAACGTGACCATAGTGGGTAACATGGAGGCGAGAAACCTCCCCCTGCTGATAGTTGCCAACAAAATAGACCTGCCAAACGCCTCTCCGGCAAGGATAAAGTCAGCTTTTCCACAGCATCCCGTCGTGCCGATTTCTGCTTTGAAAGGTATTAACATAGACTCGCTTTACAAGGCAATGGCCGAGAGGTTCGGGTGATGGAGATGGAAGGGGTGCAGATGCACCTGATATCGAAGGAGATGCTCGAAAAGATGCCCTCTATGGAGAAGCTGAGGATGATTCTGGACAATGTCAAGGAGGGGAAGATTGTTGTTCTTGAAACCGGCCTGACTCCTGAGGAGGAGGCTAAGTTAATCGAAATGACGATGCTGGAGATAGACCACGAGAATTTCATAGGTATAGAGGTGGAGTCATACCCGGTTAAGGAAAGGAGTATGTTTTCAAAACTCTTCGGAAAGCCCAAGGGTAGGCTGACGGTTATAGGCCCCGCAAACAGGCTCAAAACCATCGAAAAGCAGGCTGATGTAATCAAAGCTCTCGTCCAGGTTTAGGGGTTTCCATGGCTCACAGATGCACCAAATGCGGAAAGCTCTATCCAACAGGCGACATGCGGTTACTTCAGGGATGTGAGTGTGGGAACAACAAGTTCCTCTACGTTCCTGATGAGAGGGGGCCAAAGGAACCGGAGAAAGTCGAGGAGGAGATAAGAAAAGAGTTCACGGAAATGGGAATAGAGACGGTTCGCATAATTTCTCCCGGGAAGTATGAGATCAACATAGAAAGGCTTTTGCAGGGTGAAGGGATCGTTATC
>Ga0190319_1000045_pt1 | contig 18331 bp, 18 predicted proteins | sample 48701145_MG_FD_165040 | JGI IMG/M metagenome (GOLD analysis project Ga0190319, IMG submission 165040) | Hydrothermal vent sediment bacterial communities from Southern Trench, Guaymas Basin, Mexico - 4870-11-4-5_MG | ecosystem: Environmental > Aquatic > Marine > Hydrothermal vents > Sediment ...
ATTCTATTCTATTTACGAATGCTATGAAGAGCAAACAAAGCATATTCTTGCTTTGGAAACTGGGCTTAGCAGCGATCCTGAAATGAACTGGCGTTTGAGCGAGCTCGATAGCTTTGCTCTCGTTTCTTTTAGCGATGCCCATTCACCGCATAGCCACAGGCTTGGAAGAGAGTGCTGTGTTTTCGAGCTAAAGGAGTTTAGCTATGATGAGCTGATAAAAGCTGTTAAAAACAAAGACCCTAAAAAATTTATTTATACGATAGAGGTAGACCCTTCTTATGGGAAATATCACTGGGATGGCCACAGAGCTTGTGGAGTTGCTTTGCCACCAAATGAAGCGGAAAAACTCGGAAATATTTGCCCGGTGTGCGGAAAAAAGCTCACAATAGGTGTTTTGCATCGTGTTGAAGAGCTTGCTGATAGAGAGGAAGGTTTTATCCCAAAAAAAGCTATACCATTTAAAAGACTTTTACCTCTTTCCGAGCTTATAGCTCTTGTTTTAAACGAGAAAAACATTTTCTCAACACGTGTTCAAAGGGCTGAGGAAGTATTAATAAAACGGTTTGGAAATGAGTTTAATGTGCTTTTGAACGCAAGCAGAGATGAGCTGAAAGAAAGTATAAATAACGAGAAACTTGTAAAAGCTATTTTGCTTAATAGAGAGGGAAGAATAAAAGTTATTCCTGGATATGACGGAGTTTACGGAAAACCTGTTTTGGATAACAATTTTGAAATCAAATCAAAAATTCCAAAAAGCGGACAAAAAAGTTTAAGCACTTTCCTATGAGCATATGACATTTATGCTTACCTTTTTTGTTAGCTCCTCCACTTTAACCACTAAAAGATATTTGTAACCAGATAATTTATCATAAAATTTGTTTATCTCGTTACAATCTTGTGGGTAGTAATAAATATAATTTCCTGGCTTTGTGAAAATTAGTTTGTAGCATTTCTCATTCTCATGTTCTGAAAATTTTTCCGCCACATAATTCAAATACCATTTTGAATACTTTCTTTGAGTATCTTCGAAACACTTTGCTGGAGAATAAGGAGAAGCAACAAAATCCTTTATAACTTGTACATCTGCCGGAATTGAACAATCTTTTACTTTATTTGCAATATTTTCGCATGCAACATCTTCATTTTCGAAGAAGCACCATTTATCTTCGGAATAATCATAAATCAAAGAGCCTTTTCTATCAGAAATTTCATATGAAACGCCGCAAAATCTATCATCAATTTCTATGAGAGATTCATTTGAAGGGTGCAAAATTTCCTTTGCTTTGCATGCCTCTGAAAGCTCGGAAGGTGTAAGAGAATAACTGCTAACCCCTCCTGAGGATGAGATTTTTTCGATTTCTACTTTATCAACATTTGTAGCTTTGACCCCTATTACCTCATAGTTTTGAGAGGATTCTACTCTTTTCCATTCATTTGAATCGCAATTCTCATCAAAGCTCACCTCAAGCTCGAATTCCTCTTTTCCTGTTTCACCAGCAGGCACGAATTCTTCCATACCTCTTACGGTATAGTAAGCTTGTACATCAAAGTAATATCCGTACTCAACTTCAAAAAATATGGAATAAATTCTTTCTGTGCTCAGCGTTCTGTCATCGAAAGAAACGGTGCAGAAGACAGAATCCTCTCCTCTGAAAAATTCTACCACATATCCGTCAGAATTCCCTTCTCTATCGCACTCTATATCGAACACGCTCGGAGCATTTATTCTCAAATACGCTTTGTTCATGTTTTCTTCCTCTATTTCTTCAAGTTCAGAAGGGAGTGCATCTGGATCAAAAATACTTCCGCTTCCCAGCTTTTTTATTTTTATCGTCATCGAAAACTCAGCCTTTCCTTTTCGTGAAATGATGGGAGATTTGTCTATCGAAATATCAATATCAACAAAAGAATTTTCTTTGGAAAGAGAATAAGAAGACAAAGATATCCCTTCTCTCTTTCTAACAAAATATTCATTTTCGTCTATGATAGGCAGTTGTAAAGTTGCATGCGAAACGTCGCGAAGGTATATTCTTGCATAAACCGTTTCTCTCGATTCCGTATCCTTTGGAAATTCTGGAGCATCAAAGCTCAATGAAATATCTTTTTCTTTTTTAAGATTGACCTTTTCGCATTTCTCAATGCCATATCCATAAATACATGCGAGAATATTCTCTATTTCCCTTTCTCTAAGATTTTTCATCGAAAGGAATGCGCTTACCTTTTCTCCAGAATTTACAGTCTCTGGCACAAGAGTGAGTTCTGCCTGCAGCAGCACGGTAGTGGTTGTGAGCTTTCCGCTTTCGGATTTTAGCACGTTTTTCTCAACTATGCAGCCTGATGAAATGAGAAAAATTATAGAAAAGAAAATAACTCTTAGTTCTTTCATTTTCACCCCTTCATGGAGATTCTCCTTTTCTTCCCCTAACAGTTATGCTTATCCCTTTATCGATATAATATCCATATTCGCTTTCAACTGTTATTGGATATTCTTTCATTGTAGTTATTGCCTCGGGGTTTTTAATAGTAAAATCGCACGAGATAGTTCTTTTTTCTCCTTTCTTTAATTCTACCTTATTTTCGCATGCCTCAAGCGTAAGATCGCTTTCAGGATATGAAATTTTTAATTTCACAATATTAAGGTTGTCTATTGAAATTTTTGGTGGTGTTTTTGAATCCCAATCAAAATTCGATGAATCAAAAACAACACCGTTACCAACGTTTGAAAGAGTTATTCTTAGAGTGAAATAACCGTCCTCTGCCCTTATAAGTTCAGGAGTACTTAGTGAAATTGCAAGTGGTGCTTGCGTAGATGTTTGCATGCCTACAGATGAGACTGATTCTCCTCTCTGTTTTCTTGCTTCAACTTCTGTTTCGCTGTACACTATAACTTTTGCTGTTGTTTTCGTTTTATAAAAATAGTATACCCTTCCTGTAAATATATCTTTTCTCTCCTGAGGATACGGAACCCAAGGACTTTTCAGTGTCCACGCAGCTCTCGCTGTACCCCCTGGAATAGCATTTGCAGGATCGGCTGCATCAAGCTTTCTTTTAGCAGCTTTGCACTGTTCATTTTCCAATTTCCACATACCTTCTGATGGATTTCCAAAAGAACCCAAAAGACACATGAGAACTTTATCGGTTGAGTATCCTCCATTGTTCTCAACTTCCATGTAGATTCTTAAAAGTCTGTTCATTCCTTCTATTTCTTCCCTTGAAGAGGAAAAATCTGTAACTACTATTCCACTTTGCGAAATGCCACGCTTTTCCTCACCGAACTGAACACATCCGCTGAGAAACACTAAAAGGAAAAGAAACAAAGGAATATAAGCATTCTTCATCACGGCAGCACCTCCACTGATATATAATCTTCGATTTCATATTTATATTTTACTGAAATCGAAAGCTTTCCTATGTCTATAGGAACGTTTGCTTTTGCTCTAAGCTTGCAAACCGATTTTCCACCTTTCTTTTCATAAAACTCTATGTTTTTTGAAAGTGTGAGTTCATTTTCACCAGAATAATCGCTGCATTCCTCTACTTCGAGGTTCTGCGGTAGATTTATTTTTATGTTATTCTTTTCAATTTTGTCAGGAATACCATTTCCAATATTCAGATATTCTACTGACATGAATACTTCCTCTCCGTCTCTGAAAGGCTGTTCTTCTGAAAAGCTTATCCTTGCTTCTACTGCTGAAGGCGTTTTTGAAGAAGAAATTTTAATATCATTAAGAGTTCCGGAAGAAGCTCTTTCCTTGTACTCTGCCTCTGAAAGCACGACAACATCGCTTATAGCGCTGAAAGAAGCTTCGTAGCTTATTTTGAACTTTATTTTGCACTTTGTGTTCATCTCCACAGTTTCTGGAGCTCTCAGTTCGAATTTTGCGATTCTCTGTGTATTTGCAGAAAGATCTCCAAGAGTTATGGTCTTTTTCCTATTTTCAGGAATTGTAAAGATACATGGATCAACTACAGAAATGTTTACATTTTTGAGCGTTTTTTTCGGAACAAGCTTGACCCTTATTTTTACCTTCTCACCTTCATATACCGAAGAAGGATAAACTTCAAAGGTGTAGGCAATGTCATCCGTTAAAGTTTCCTCATATACCGTAACTTTGCTTCTGTAGGAAAAAGGAAAATTTGTTACGCAGCCTGAAAGAGCAAGAATGAAAAGCATAAATGTAGGTAAAAGCATTCTGGATATCATGTTCTCACCCGGGAAGCGGTTTTACGATAACCTCCTTAACCTTTTCCACAGAATACTCGTAATTCATTTTTCCGATTAGATAGTACATTTTTTCTTCTTCTTCCAATTTTGGAACATTCCATGTACATTTTATCTTGTTTGTTTCTCCACGGAAAAATTTAACATCAGACTTTTCGCACGTTGGGTTATTAGCTTCACTTGGAAACTGCGTTAGAGTTATTGTAAGCTTTTTTGAACCAGAAGGTGCATTTACATCGCCATCTCCTAAATTTTTCGCATATACAAGGAAAACTACTTTCCTTCCACTTTCAAAGGGCTGTGGCTGGAAGAATTCAAAGTAGATTTTCACAGGACCTATTCCAACGTTTTGTTTTGGCGTGTAATACGGGCTTTTTCCCGCCTTTTCAAGCTTTTCAATCTTCTCTTTTTTCATTACGTATGCCTCCACCTGTGTTGTTGCGTTGTAGTTGTATGTCACTTTTATTCTTATCGGGCATTTTGCTTCAAGACCTGCTATTTCATTCCTTTCTGGGGCGGTGAGAGTTAAGCTGAAGTACTTCACCTCTCCGGGATAAATGACAATATTGTTGCTATCTTTCAGGAGATCTAATACATGACCTCCTCCACTACACGGCCCGAAATCATAAGCTTTCAGCTCTTTTATTGTTACAGGTGCGGAAGTTTTAGGGTCTCCTACGTGGCGAATTCTGAAAGAAACTTTAAACTCCGTGCCTGTGAAAACTAAAGATGGAGTTACTTTTATATCCTCTATAACCAACAAATCATGGGTTTCTTCTTGAGTTTGAACCTTGACAGACGCACGATAATTCGGAAAGTTTTCGATACAACCGGAAAGGAGGAGGAATGCAAAAACCAATGAAATGGTAGCAAATACACGTGCCTTCATATCCTTCTCCCTTTTTATAAATTTTGAATTTAATAAATTAAAGCTTTACGTTACGGGAGCATATGCAAATGTGAATGTTCTGGTGATATTTCTTCCATAGGTGTAATCAACGTTTGCTGTGATGGTGAAAGTTTTTTGCTCTATATTTTTTGGGAGGGATAAATCAACACCGAAGCTTACTTTTGCATACTGTTGTGGAAGTAGGTTACGGGTAAGTTTACAGATAATTTTTTCATCTTCCTTTTCGCAGTTAAGAAACAATTCTTGGTAAATTTTAATCTCACCCGTTTCTTTAGGAAGTGTTACTGTTATTTTTGTTGGGAGATTTTCGCCTTCCTCACCGTAAACTATTCCAGTGCCCTCGTTAGTCATTGTGAACTGCATAACTACAGTTCTTATTCTTGATGTTTCCGAATCGAAAACTATTGGCTCTACTCCTGCCCATATGCTAGCTTTGACCGGTCCACCAGAATATTTCGAGATGGGTGTTCTTTGAGTAATCTTTCCCTCTTTGAATAGCCTTTGATAAAGATTTTTTTCCATTCCAAGAATCTGGAGCGAAGCATTTGTAGAATACTTGAATCTGTATTCTATTGGAATTCTTATTTTAGAGCCACCGTATTTGAAGATTAAGCTGCCTCCTTTAGCCGAACATGAAATAACACACTTATAAGTTTTTTCACCATTTTCGCCATTTTCTACGGGAGTGCAAAGTGCGGAATACTTAGAAATTAATTCCTCTAGTTCATCAGGATCGGTGACAGTTTTCTCTTCTCCACATTTATCAGCTCTGCAGTTTGCAAGTCCATCTCCACAACCTTCGTTCACTCCCTTACATTTGCATTCGGTAAGTAAGTCTGTACCTTCAACAGGTACTTCCCAGCCGCTTTTTTCACCTTTTTCACTTTCTTCTTCCTGCTTTTTTTCCTGCCCGTATATCACCGTGAGCATTCTCTTTTCATCTGGGTAAAGAGAACCTATACTACACTCTTTTCCAACTTCGTTACAATCGGGATACTCAGGAATAGACGCACCTACTCCACTAAGAGGTTTCCACACATATTTTTTCCCTTTCTTGATATAAATCTCTGGAGAATGGAGTATTACTTGAATATCCTCTGCCTCGAAATCTCCTTGATTTGAGAGCGTGAGAAATCCCGTAAGAGGTTCTTCAGGATTTATTTGAGTTGAGAGAAAGGATATGCTTCCTTCAATCGAGTAAATGCTGCTAACGGCTTGAGAAGCGTGTCTTTGCTGTTCCATCATTTTTTCATAGTAGCAGCTCGGACATGTGAACATAAGCCACATATCGCTCATTCCCTGCCTTAGCTGAGCAAAGCTTGTGCTTAACGGTTGTGCAACGCTTTCTATTGTTGCTGAAATCTGTGGCCACCAAGGGCCAAATACAGCTTGCCCGAGCACATCTGGATAAGCTGTTGTAACAGTAAAGAGCAGAAGCAGATAAAGCGGAAATCCTACTTCTCCGCGATGCTGGCCAGGAGTTGAGAAAGCTACGAAAGCCGAAGTAAAACCAAGAATTCCGAAAAGAATTGTTCTGAAAGCCCATAGACCGAAATCTTGCGCAATGGTAGCACCTCCAACAATCGTGCCAGCGAGTATTAAAAGAAAAGAGAAAGCTCCGAGACTATTAGCGTGTTCTTTGCCTTTTTCATATACATAAGTGAAAACTGTTACAAGACCTCCCTTTCCTCTTATCACAGCCGGTATTTCATGATGCTCTGGGAAAGAAAGGAAGAAAAACCCTAATCCAATTAAAAAAAGACTCCATCCAAGGAAATCTGTAGCTAACCCGAACACAAGAAAAGGAGAAAATGCAATAAGCCCGCCCAAAATTATTTTCAAAAGCGCTATCGCTCCTTCATAAGCGTAGCTTTCCTCTGAGAGCGGTCTGAAGGAAAGCGAAGCATAGCCGAAGAACAAAAATAGAAGAGCAACGAATTTGTTAAAAGCCTGGATACCCCACCACGATATTAAAACGCTAACAAAAATGAATATCGCCTTCGCAATTGCAAAATGCTCTTTATCTTTCGGAAGAGCTGCACTTATCGAGAAAAATAAACCTCCTATGAAAAGAAATGGATTCGGGAAAATTACCCAGAAAAGAATTATGCTTGCAACAATTCCAATAAGAAGAGGAAAAACATGAATGAAGTAGAAGCTTTCTGCGGAGGGACGTTTTTCGGTGAGCCAGTTCCACACTCTACGAGGTTTGGAAGGTTCTGTTTCTATTTCTTTTTCTATTTCTTCAAATATTTCATAACCACATTTACACTGCGTAGGGCGTGTATCGTATTCTTTTCCACATTTTGTACATTTATAGACAACACGTTTAATTTCTCTTATTTCCTCATTTTTTTTCCTCCTCAAAAAACTTACCATTTTCTTTACACCTTTTCCAACCTAAATATTTTCTGGTACTCCAGAAATAAAAATATTTTTATGAAATCTTGATTTTAAAAAATAAAATTAAGAAACAAAAGCGGAAATTATTTGATTACTCTGCAGCAGGAACTACTTCCAAGCAAACACCTGCAGCAACCGTCATTCCCATATCTCTTATCGCAAATCTTGCAAGTTCTGGAAATTCTTTCACATTTTCTATTACTAAAGGCTTCGTAGGAACGCATTTCACTATAGCCGCATCTCCTGTCTTAATGAAGTCAGGATTCTCCTGCACTACTTCACCTGTTTTCGGATCTATCTTCTTCTGGATTTCAACTATCTTGCACGCTACCTGTGCTGTGTGGCAGTGGAATACAGGAGTGTAACCCTTTGTAATAACGCTCGGATGGTTTAATACTATTATCTGGGCTGTGAATTCCTTCACCACTGTTGGTGGTTTGTCTTTATGTCCGGCAACATCCCCCCTTCTAATATCATTCTTTCCAACTCCCCTTACGTTAAAACCGATGTTATCTCCCGGCTTTGCTTCCTGTATTGGTTCGTGGTGCATTTCTATGCTTCTAACCTCTCCGCTTACGTTGGAAGGCATAAAAACTACCGTGTCTCCTACTTTAAGCACGCCCGTTTCTACTCTACCTACAGGTACTGTTCCAACACCAGTAATACTGTAAACATCCTGTATAGGGATTCGCAAAGGCTTGTCTATCGGTTTAGGCGGTTCTTGAAAAGTGTCTAAAGCTTCTAGTACTGTTGGACCGTTGTACCACGGCATTTTGTCACTTTTCTTCACAACATTATCTCCGTAATATGCAGAAGCAGGTATAAAGAGCATTTTACTCGTATCGTAACCTACTGTTTTCAAAAGTTTTTCTACTTCTTCTTTTACTTCCTTGAATCTTGCTTCATCATAGTTAACTGCGTCCATTTTGTTAATCACTACTATCATCTGATTTACTCCGAGAATCTTTACCAAGAAAACGTGCTCTTTCGTTTGCTCCTGCACTCCGTCTTTTGCTGAAACAACCAAAACTGCTGCATCTGCCTGGCTCGCACCTGTTATCATGTTCTTTACGAAGTCTCTGTGCCCAGGAGCATCGATCACTGTGAAATAATACTTCTGTGTTTCGAATCTTGTGTGCATTATGTCTATCGTTACTCCTCTTTCTCTTTCTTCTTTAAGCTTGTCCATGATGAAAGCGAACTCGAAGGTTTCTTTCTTGAACTGTTTTGCCTCTTCCTTAAGCTTTCTTAAATCCTCTTCCTTTATCGAACCGCTGTCGTAAAGCAATCTTCCTACTAATGTGCTTTTTCCGTGATCTACGTGGCCGATTGTTACAAGATTCAAGTGAGGTTTATTAGCCATCTCATTAACACCTCCTAAAGCATTTTTTAAAGCAGGAGGTTTTTGCTTGTGGTATATAGTTTTCAAAAGTTTATAAATCTTCAAAAAATTTCGTTTATGGTCGATTTTTGCTTGAAAAGATTTTATCTATTAAACAAGCGTTGCCGATTCAACTTCTATCTCTCCTACACCATCTACTGAAGAAATCGTTTTCTCAACCTTCTCTGAACCTTCGCTATCATCAACCAGCACGAGAACTTTTAGAGCCTTTAGTCCAAAGGCTATCGGTTCGATTTTAAGGTCCTTGACTTCAAGACGTTTTTTAATTTCGTCTCCTATTTTCTCTACATCAACTTCCGAATTTGCTGGCATTACCTTTATGCTTATCGCAACCTTTCCCATTCATGGCCCCTCGAATCCGCATTTTTCACAGCGATAGGGATTTGCTAATCTTCTGCACTGTGAGCAGCGAACTATTAAAAATTCTCCGCAATTCGGACAGAGAAATTTGACCCAACCATCTTCTGCTACAACATTTACCTTGCATGTTGTACATCTAAGCTCTAAAACCATATCAACACCACAAAGAAATGTAAAAATTAACGTTTATAAATTTTTGCAGCGTAAAACGGAACTTCAAGACATGAGGAATTTTGCAAATGGTGCGCCGGCCGGGATGCTCTTTCCTGGCGGAGCTTTGCTCCGCAATTTCAGGAAGAGAGGGGAAGGGTGAAGGGAAGGGGAGAAGCTTCTCCCCCTTCCTTCTTCGAACCCGGGTTACCGGCTTGGGGGGCCGGTGTCCTACCGCTAGACTACCGGCGCCTAAGAAAACTTTAAACCAAAAGGATTTAAAAACCTTTATAAGCTTAAAATTTCTTAAATAAAATTGATGAAAGGAAAAAACTTAATAATTATGGGTATCTTTGTCCTGATGTTTGCATTTCCTTCTTTTGCGCTTAATTTTTCTCTCGCTTTAAATTATCAAGAAGAGCTGATTGCTGGAGAAAAAACCACCGGAATGCTTACCATTTCCAATTTTGATGATGAAAAGGGGTACTTTACAATTAACGTACTTGGCCCCAAACAGGAATGGATAATAACAGAGAAAAAAACTGTAATTCTAAATCCTGGAGAAACCAAAACGATAAAACTTTACATTTCTACTTCTCCGGATGTATATGAAGCCATTTATAAATTCCGAGTTTATGTAACCTCTCACGATGGTACGCGAAAAGGCGAGGTTTTATCTTTGAAGGTAGCCCAGCCAGAAAAAATAAGGTTTTCTCCGCTGAAAATTTCTTGTGAAAGATGCTCACCTGGAGAAAAAATAACAGTACAATTTGAAATAACAAATCTCGGAATTGAGAAAAGAACATTCGAAGCGATTTTCAGGGCTCTTAATCAGGAGAAAAAGATTAAAAAAGCTGTTGAAGGAAGGAAAAAGACTGTATTTAAAGCTATTTTCGATATAGACAGATATCAGCCTCCAAAAATTTATCAGGTAACTCTAGAAGTATACGATGAAAACGGGGAAAAAGTAAAAGTTTTGAATGAGACTTTTGAAGTGGTTGCGAATGAAGAAATTGATATATCTCAAAAAGAAATGGAAAGCTTTTTAGAGAGAGCGGTTGAAATAAAAATTTCCAATAGAGGAAATGTCGAGAATATCCGCAAAATTTATTCAAATGCCTCAAATCCTTGGCTGGTCTTTTATTTCGGGCCAAAAGCAGAAAGGATAAACGATAAGTATTTATGGGAGCTTTCTATAGCTCCGGGTGAAACCAAAACAATTATTTACAAGGAATTCTACTGGTATAAAGTTGCCATTATCTTTGCTATTATAGCTATTGCTATTTATCTCAAATTTTTCTGTGTATGGGGCGTAAGAGTAAGAAAAAGCATTATTTATTCGCCACCGGCGAGAGAGGGAAAAACAATCGGTGTTTGTATAGAGCTCAAAACCTCGAAGCCGCTGAAAAAGATAGTTGTCAGAGACTTCGTTCCACCTTCGTTTGAACTTGTTAAGTCGTTTGAAACAACGAAACCCATGAGAAAAGAGCTGGAAGAAGGTGTGGAGCTGATTTGGAAGGTAAGAAGTATGCGTACAGGTGAAGAAAGAGTTTTCCATTATAAAGTAAAGCCAAAGATAGGTGTTATAGGAAAAATAAAATTACCGAGGGCGTGTGCAAAATTCGAGATCGAAGGCAAGGAGGTTCAAAAGAAATCTAATTTTCCGGAACTCGAAGGTATTAAAGAAAATGTTTAGAATTTTAGTTTGGCATCTTTTTTCTTCGAAAGAAGCACAACTCTTGAATCCTTTTTTTCATCGATTATATTATATGAGGTTAAATCCGCTATTCTTTCGGAAAAAGATTTTATCTCATCGTGTTTTAGCATATCCTCATACTTAAATCGGTTCTGAATTCTTGCAAAGCCAACAGCCATCGCAGCTTTTACCTCGATAAAATCCGGTTCTGCTTTAAGAATGAGTTTTGCGTATTTTTCCGGGCTTTTGGCGTTTAGCTTGTAGAGAGTCAGCCTTATCACACGTCTTGTGGATAGAGATGGTAAAAGCTCAAGAGTTTCCAAATATTTTTCCCATAGACCAGAGAGCAAAGGTCTGTTTATTTTTTTGAACATTTCTTCATCGCAAGAGCTCATGCTCACGTAAAGCTGTGTTGGTAAAGAAATTTTTTCGAGAACCTCTGGTAAAGTACCGTTTGTAACAAGAAACGTTGTAAAACCTTTGGTGGAAAAAGCTTCTATGAGCTGTGAAATTTCTGGATAGAGACAAGGTTCTCCGTCAAGAGAAATTGCTGCATGCTTTGGTTCAAACGCTTCCTTCAAATGCTTTTCGCTGTGTTCAACTCCTCCAAGACCTGTAAGCAACGCTTTTTGAGCATGAATGGCTTCTTCTACAAGCGCTTCAGCCTTGTCGTAACCGTTTATCCATTTCGGATTGTTTATTCTCGTATCTCGCCAGCAGAACAAGCAAGAGAGCGTGCAGAAAGGTAAAGCTGGAGTCATTTGCAGGCAGCGATGGCATGCTATGCCATAAAACTTTTGCTTGTAGCAAAATTTCTTTCCACCTGTGCGGATGCTTTTCTTAAGCCATGTGCAGAGCTTGACAGCGCTGTGCTTATGCTTTCCTACAATTTTATAACTTGCATTTCTCAACCTTTCTATCTGCTCTTTTGTAAGCACGGACATGAAAAAACGTTTTAACTTAAAATTTTTTTAAATTTTTGGCCATAAGCATGTTGTGATAAACCTTCAAAAAATTAGGAGAATTGCGGTGGTAGGAGCTAGTGCAAACAAAGAAAAGTACGGCTACAAAGTGCTTAAAACTTTGAGAGAACGTGGTTACGAAGTTTACCCTCTCAACCCAAAATACGAAGAAATCGAGGGTATTAAGTGTTACAAAAGTGTTGAAGAGCTGCCAAAGAACGTGGAGCTTTTAGTTTTTGTTCTTCCTCCTGAGAAGGGTGTTAAAATTTTGAAAAGAGCCATAGAGCTTGGATTTAGAAATTTCTGGTTTCAACCAGGAGCAGAGAGCAAGGAAATATTTGAAGTAATAGAAAGACACAAGGTTAATGGTGTCTTCGCCTGCATAATGAACCTTGGTAAAGAATGAGTTACTTGTGCCTTTCCAAAAGATTTGCTATACTCGGTATTTCTAACTCGCAAAGCTTCTCTCCCTTAAGCACGAGCTCTTCAAAAGTCGGTTTTTCTTTTTTGTAAAAAATTCCTATCGGTATTTTTTTGCTCTCCCCATCCGTGTAATTCCATTCTCTCGCTTTTTTCATCGCTTTTTCGAAATCGCTTTGGTCGTGCCCTTCTTCCTGCAAATCGTAAACACGCTCGCGGTAAAACTCGTAAGTGTTAAGGAAAGTTGCACACGGCTGAAGTACGTCTACCAAAGCAAAACCTTTATGGAGAAAAGCCTGCTTGAAAATTCTTTTCACATGAGCCAAATCACCTGCAAACGTTCTTGCCACAAAGCTTGCACCGCTTGCAAGCATTATCGCTATAGGATTTAAAGGGTCTTCCGGAGCTCCTTCCGGAGTGCTTCTTCCTTTAAAGCGCGAAGGCGAAGTGGGTGCGAATTGGCCGGTTGTTAAAGCGTATAAGCGGTTGTTGTGGATAACCATTTTTATATCGCTGTTTCGCTTAGCAGCGAAAATCAAATGCTCAAACCCTTCTCCGTAAGCATCGCCATCCCCGGCAAAACCTACGACGAGCAAATCGGGATTCGCGAGCTTCATTCCTGTAGCAGGTGCTGGAACACGGCCGTGCAAAGAGTAAAAGGAGTTAACGTTAATATAATCGCAGATTTTTCCGTGGCATCCAATGCCAGAGAGAATTACTATATTTTCTTTTTTTACCTTTCCTTCATTCACGAGCTCCGCAAAAACCTGCTTTGCAGCGTTGAGTATTGCGAAATTCCCGCATCCGGGGCACCAGGTTATTTTTGCGTACGTATCAAAATCTTTTTCCATGAGCTACACCTCCTTTAATTAAGTAATCATTAAGTAAAACTAAAATTTATAAGTTTCTTCCCTTCTTTTTTCTATTTTTACGATTATGACTTCTTTCGAGTTTTTGTCAACCAAGGGTTTTTGCTGATTTCAATACAAGCTTTTTTAATTCTGTTCTTTAAATTTTTAGGAAGTTTCTTAATTTGCTTTCCAGCTTTTTTTGAAAATAATAAAAGAAATTTCATTTAAAAACCTCATCAAATTTTTTCAATTTCACTTTCTATTTTTGGGCTTCCAACAACTTTGAAATTCCCGTTTTTTGTAAATAACTTCAACTGTTTCAGCCATGGTATCACCGTAACACAACTATTTTAACAGATTCTTAACCTTTTCCTCAAGCTCATCAACAGCAAAAGGTCTTGCATCGTATTTCAAAATCTTTTCGCTCACGTTAATTCCATGGCACTGCAACCAAGAAGCTAATTGCCCTGTAGCATTAACCTCTGCCACTATAACCCGCTTTCCTTCCAAAAGTTTGGAAAGCTCCCAAGTAGGCAGGGGCTTAAGGTAAAGAGGCTGCACTCCTAAGATTCCCAAATCTTCTGCAACTTCCTTTGCAGCCCCTTTAGTAGAGCCCCAGAAAACAAGAGCTATATCGCTACCTTTATTTCCATAAGTTTTCACGGTTTCTTTTGTTTTCAAATACTCCTCAAGAGCTTTCATTTTTCTCACTCTTTTTTCATTGCCTTTGGCAACAAGCTCAGCTTGCTCAGTGGTAATTCCGTATTCATCGTGTTCATAGCTGTTAGCCTTAACAACAGCTTTAGCATTTCCTGGAAAAGCCAAAGGCGAAACACCATCTTCCGTTTGTAAATAACGCTTATATTCGCCCTCTCCATCCCATAACTTTGGAGCCTGCAAAGAAACGTTTTCATCTATCTCGGCAACAAAAGTACTCTCGCTTAAGTGCTTGTCCGCAAGAATTATTACAGGTATTTGGAACTTCCACGCAAGGTTCATTGCCTCTGCGCTAAGGTAAAAAGCCTCCTCGCCATCGCCAGGAGCTATAACTGCGCGGGCAAACTCTCCATGGCCGGCGAACATCGCAAAGAAAAGATCGCCCTGTGCTGTGTAAGTTGGAACACCGGTAGCTGGGGCAGAGCGCTGAGAAAGAACAATCACGCATGGCAGCTCCGCCTGGCCAGCGAGGCTTAAATGCTCAATCATCAAAGCAAAACCCCCACCGCTTGTTCCGCAGGCTGCTCTTATTCCGGCATAAGCCGCTCCCTGAACCATGCCTATTACAGCTATCTCGGTTTCAGGATGCACTGTTCTTATCTTAAGCTCATTAGCATAAGCAGCGAGATAGTGCAAAATGCTTGAAGAGGGAGTCATTGGATAAGCCACGTAAAGCTTCATCCCTCCTTTTACCAGGCCAAGAGCTATGGCTTCATTCCCTGTAAGCAAAGGTGCCTGTGCTTTTTCCAGCTTTTCAAAATCTATTTTAACTCCGCTTTGCTTCGCATGCTCATATCCAGCTTTCGCAGCTCGTAGATTTTCCTCGGTTTTTTTCCTTATAGTGCTTTTGACAACATCCTCAACCACGTTAAAATCAGCTCCAAGAATTCCTGCCAAAGCACCAAGAGAAATTACGTTTCTCACAATCAATGGCAAGCCATTTTCCCTTGCTATATCGCTCATAGGAATTCCTATCCCCTCTGAGCTAACACAATTAGAATCGAAAATAATTAAGCCATTTTCTTTTAATCTCCAGCCATGCTTTTCCACGCTTTCTTGATTAAGAGCTATAAGCAAATCTACTTTGTCTTTGTGGCAGAGAATCTTTTTTTCGCTCGCTCTAATTATAGCGAAATTATGTCCGCCTCTTATCAAAGATTGGTAATCTTCATAGACAAACGCATAATAGCCCAATCTATTGAAAAATCTTGCCATTGCATTTCCAGCCTGCTTTATTCCGTCTCCAGCAGCTCCGCCGATAAGAACAGAGAGCTCACGCATTGAAAACTTAACGATTTAGATATTAATAAAATTTACACCAAAAAATTTTATGGAGCTTGTAAAAATTAGAGAAGGGGGGACAGAAGTTTTCGTGTGGAAGGGAGAAAGGATAAGCAGCGACCTTCCTGTATTTTACAACCCGGAGATGGAATTTAACAGAAATATCTCAGTAGCAAGCATAGCTGTGTTTGCTGAGGAATTTGACAAAGAGCTTCGCATTTGCGATGCTTTAAGCGCAAGCGGGATAGCAGGGATAAGATACGGAAGAGAGATAAAAAATCTTTCGGAAATATGGCTAAATGACAAAAATCCAAGAGCGATAGAGCTAATAATAAAGAATCTTTCTTTGCAAGGATTAAAGCTTACGAAAATCAACGGAAAATGGGAAAGCTTGAGTAAACCGAAATTTATTGTAACAAAAAAAGACGCCTGTAGACTGCTTTCCGAAAATGTTTTTAGCGTGATAGATCTCGATCCCTACGGCTCTCCTGTTCCATTTATCGATTCCGTAGCTCGGAGCATTTACTGGAATGGATTCGTCTGTATTACAGCAACTGATACGGCTCCTCTTTGCGGAACTTATCCGCTTGCATGCTTTCGCAAATATGGAGTAAAGTCATTTCGGTGTCACTTTTCGAAGGAGTTAGGATTGAGAATTTTGGTCTCCACAATAATAAGGGAGTTTGCCAAGCATGAGAAAGCTTTTCTGCCGTTGTTCGGATTTTACCATAAGCATTTTTTCAGAGTTCATGGTAGGGCAAGTCCAAGAGAAAGCGAGATTACAAAACTTCTGAAAAATTTCGGATTTGTAAGTTTTTGTGAAAAATGCGGAATGTGGTTTGTTGGAGAAGAACCGCAGCCACGCTGCAAATGCGGAGAAAAGATGAAAATAACAGGAGAAATTTACCTTGGTGAAATCTGGAATAAAAGATTTATATTAGATGTTATTGACGAGCTGAAAAGAAGGGGGTTTAAAAAGGAGCAAAAATTAGCAGAAATTATATTAAGGGAAAGCGAAATTACCAATCCTTTTTTCTACGATTTGCATTTTATTTCTTCTACGCTTAATAAAAGTCCTGTAAAAATAGAGCATGTGATAAATTCCCTGAGACAGCTCGGCTATAAAGCTTGTAGAACCCATTTTGCATCCACCGGAATAAGAACAGACGCAAACTATGATGAGGTTGTTAAGGCTATCAAAAGTAAAACTTCTTGAACGCTTTTTTCAGCCTGCGCCACTCCAGTTTCGAGGAATAGGTAAATTTTCTGTTGATTTGGGTCGGGAATGGATAAGAGATGAGATACGGAAACATTATGTCATAGAAATTATCGCTGTCCCGAAGCCCAAGCGTGTGCGCAACTTCATGAGAAATAACTACTCCAGTCGCTTGTGGAAAGAACGGATTGTGGTAGACAAACGCATAGTCCTTGTAGTATTTTCTCCTGCCTGCGATGCCGAGAGTATTAGCAAATGGATACGGGAAAATGAAAACTTTCACAATGCTTGGATTCTCAAATTTCGAAAAGATTTCCTCATCGAGGAATTTTCCATATCTTGAAAGCCTTTCCCCCAGTCTTTCCACACTTAAAAGTTTTGTCCTGATTTCAGGAAACTCCACATACTCTACACTTGCCTTTAACCCCAAATCTTTAAAGCTTTTTTCCACAAAGGACTTTTCTTCACTTATTTTCTCTCTTCTCATATCGCAAACAAGGATATCAATCACTTTTTCTTCGATTGCCCTTCTTATAACTCGTGGCTCTGCTCCTATCCCATCAAAATACCTTGCTAAATCTATTCGTTTTGTAACCCTTGTTAAATCCATTTATTTCGCCTTTTTCTTGTAAAGTTTTTCATAAATCGGGCATTTTCCTACACGTTGCCAATAGCACAGCGGGCCGAAGCATTCTTTCATACCCTGATAAAAATAGCAGATTTTAACAACGTTACCCTTTCTTACTACTACAGGACGTTGCGGTGCAATCTTTTTAAATCCAGGAGCTAGAGCCATTTTTTCACCTCCTTTATTTCTTTAAAGTGATAATTATTTGTTACTATATATTGGTAAAAACTATTATATAAAGTTTTCGGTTTTTGTTATTTGCAAGTGGTTAAAATGAAGTGAAAAAAAGTGAAAGATTCGTTCGTGAACTAGACATCAATCAAAAACATGCAGAACGCGCGCCTTTATCTTGGCTTTTCCTCCGGTTGGCTGAGCAAGCTCGTTTCCGCAAACAAGGCATTTTACATAAGTTGCTGCTTTGTTAAAAATTATTTGCTCATTTCTGCATTTGCTACAAACAACTTTCAAAAACCTGCTTGTCGGGCGAGGAATTATTTTCTCGTAAATGTTTTGCTCATCCATGCTGCTCACCTAAAAATTTTTTTGCCGTTATTCTGTATTTCTCAGGAAGATTTCCATTTTCTACAATTTTTTCCATCTCATTCCTATATTTCATTCTACTCATCTCATTCACTTCACGAATTCAACTCTTTTAACTCTAAAGCCTTTCCCAACAGTATGCTTCTTCCCGCACTCTTTGCATTTATATCGCAAATCTAATTTCCTTGTAGGTTTTGCCCTTCCCTTTGGATTTGGTCTTGGAAAACCACCATATCCACGAAGAGCTCTCTTAAACCTTCTCTGCCCCTCTGCCAGAGCACGCTTTTTTCTGCTAGCACTAACTCTCGTAATTTCATGCTCTGTATGCTTTTTACAAAACGGGCAGTATCTTTTCTGAGTTTTTGGTATTTTCATTCTTCGACACGCTCCACAATTTTTCTCGAAATCAAAATATTAGCTATATCTTCAGGGAGCTCAAATTCTTCCCCTTTTTTATACGGTCCGTAAGGATTTAAATTTTCATCCACAAATCTAGGAATATTATTTAAAGCCCTCACCTTTATTAACTTTACGGTACGTTGCACATTTGATTTTTCCTCTTCTTTTTTTGGT
>Ga0190319_1000046_pt1 | contig 18266 bp, 23 predicted proteins | sample 48701145_MG_FD_165040 | JGI IMG/M metagenome (GOLD analysis project Ga0190319, IMG submission 165040) | Hydrothermal vent sediment bacterial communities from Southern Trench, Guaymas Basin, Mexico - 4870-11-4-5_MG | ecosystem: Environmental > Aquatic > Marine > Hydrothermal vents > Sediment ...
ATTTTCATAACATGTTACGTTTCTTAAGATTATATCTTCTGACTCCTTAATATAGATACCAACACCATCTCCTGTATCACTATTCTCGTTTGAGCGTGAAATAATATTTTCTAAAGTTACGTTTGTTGCTTTGATACCAACACCATACCAAAAGTCACTTATTACACAATTCTTTAGAACGACATTTGAACCATTTGTGAAGATACCATACTCTTCACCTAAACTAGCGTTTGCCCAGTCATCACCATCTATCCAAAAGAACTGGCAATCGAGAGTTACGTTATCTACTAGTATTTGAATGCAAGTATGGTTAGCCCAATTAAACACATTATCTACAAGCTTATAATCTCCAGGTGTAGAAATAGTTTGGCATCCACTAATAGTTGCAGAATTTACAAGAGGTATCAAAAGTAATATCACTAATAATGTTCTTTTACTTACCATACATTAAATAATAATGTAATTTTTAATAAAAATGATTCCTCTTGGTAGATTTAGAAGATTTGGTGGTTTCGGACTTGGTCCAGGAGGATATTGTATCTGTCCAAATTGTGGATACAGGAAACCTCATAGAAGGGGAGTTCCTTGTTTCACCGAAGTTTGTCCGAGATGCCAATGACTAGGCAATTCTAAAATCCCTCTGCGTGACCTCCTCCCCGACTTTAGTCGGGGGCTTCCACTTGCTGTAAGCGGGGAGTAGTTCACCTAACTTCGAGTAGACACATTTTTTACGAGGAATTCTTTGAAGATGTTGTTGGAGGCGAATGGATTTAAAATCGTTAAAGATTGTGGGTTCTCCATCATACCAAAAGTTGGTATAAATTTCTAATCTCTCGAATGATTTTTGGCTGAAGATTTTGGATTCTTGCTAAGATTGAAGTCTTTTTTTGAAAACAACAATATAGAGTAGTATAACAATGAAAAGCAATAAAGGAATGATATTCAGTATTTCAATTCCCTTGGATTCGGTTACTTGTAATGGAGGGATTTCACAGGTTTCATTTCCGCATATTTTCATTACTTGGACTTGGCATGGTTTATCCCCGCAAATGTATATTACTTCAGTTTTTGGTGTTTCTTCAGATTTCTTTTCTCTGAATTTCTCTGATTTCGTTTTTTGCTCGGTTTCTGGAATTGAAAGCTTTGGAAGATTGATGAAACTAAGTGATGGTAAACCAAACCACCCCGTTGTGGTTTGATTCACTGGGAATACTGGCGTTACTTTTAGTGCTTCGAGTTCCTCAGGTGTGCAGATATGGTCTGCACAGATATAAATCGGTGAAAGATGTCTTGCACGTGACATGACCCTAAATATGATTGACATCGTATTTATATTTCCTGCGAAGTCTTTAGCCCCAACCCTGAGAGTTATTTTACCTTCTGGAAGAGTTATTATCTTTGATATGCAATCATAGGTTATGTTTGTTCGCCAGTTATCTATCGAATACCAACAAGACCTAACTCCAGCTAAAGCATCCGTGACTTGGGTTCTTAATACGATTTCATTGGTTGAGTATTCCTTAGGCTCTGGATTTAGTATGATGATGGTCGGCGGGGTTAAATCAACGGTGAATGTAGTTATCTCAATATTTGTGTTTCCTAGAGTATCGTTTGCCCACACTTTTATTGTGTGGTTTCCTTCTTCTACAGTAAATGTTGCTGAGGAGCAATCAAAGGTGGTGGGTGGGGCATCATCTATCGAATACCAGCATGAATCCACTCCAGCTAAAGCGTCGGTAATTGTTGTGCTTAAAACGAATAAGGTCGTGCTGTAGGCTTTTGGTTCTGGAGTGTTTATGACTATCGAGGGTGGGGTCTCATCCGTTAAGATTATCTTTCTTGTCTCCGTGAAGTTGATGTTTCCGCTTGTATCGTTTACGGTTGCGTTTATATAGTAGGTTTTCCCTATCTCCAACCCTGTGAAGTTGTAGAAGAACGGCGAGGTTGTAGAGGTCTGGCATGTGATTAATCCGCTATCGTCGTAGAGGCAGATTTTTATCGTGTCGATTGCTACATTATCCGTAGCGGTTACATTCACCTCGATATAATTCTTCTCGTACTTTGTATTGTTTTGGAAGGTTGGTGGGACAAAAGCTATTGTTGGTGGTGTCGTATCAGATAATTCAGTTATTGGAGTTGTGCTAATAGTGTAAATTGCAGGAGAGTCACTTATATAGAATTTAAATGAATTAGCTGTTGTGTTCACTGTTATATTCTCTGTTTCATTTTGTAAATACATATCCAAATCGGCATCAATGGGAAAAATAACATATTTACCCTGCCTACTCCTAATAGTTGTCACCTCAATTTTGTAATCATCATCAGTTCTACTAATTACTTTAACATCTGCACCTCTCACAAAGAACTCTGGTTTATTGTATGTTAAGATAATCCAACCGATATGATTTCCATCTATGGTCACTGATGAAAAATTGAAAATATCATCATATGTTTCTCCTACATAAAATTCTACATACTCCTTATCAGCAAGAGAGGTTGATGAATTATACAACTTTCCGTTTAATACTACTGCAAAATTGTCTGTTGTTCCAGATTCATTTACTCTCTTTAGAGTCATATTTCTTAATGTATAGCTCGCTGAACTATTCTTAAAGCGGAAAATTACCATAATATACCATGCATCTTGGTTATCTACAACAGTAAATGTCCCAGAAATTTTGGTTGGTTCGGTTGTCACACTTGCATTTGTAACAACAGGTATATGTTGTATGATGTCATACTGATTTGATTTATTTGTTATGTTTATTTCAATATCTACAGCATTATCAACATTTGTGCTTGCATTTACAACCAATTCCACATAGTATGTTTTGCCTGGAATTGCTAACCCTGTAGTAAACGGTATTTTACCCTCCATATGTCCATATATCTCTACATCTCTCCCAGCATCGATCCACGAATTCATAGTATATATGGTTATCGGAATAGAAGTTGAAGGAATATAGAGACCTTCTGAAACATTTTGAGCCGCAGATGTATTCTGCCAATATAACACTGCATTATGAATTGCAGGATGTATGATTTTGTAAAAGAAATTTGGGTTTTCATGTAAATTCTGCCTACTCTGTCCTATGAGTTTTAATGTAACATTTCTTGCAACTATATGATTGTATATTACAAAGGATTGTCCATCTTGTATATTAAATTCTGGAATAGCAAACCACTCCATACCTTTTGAAGAATTTACAGTTGTTGGAATGTTATAAAGGGCATCTTGTCCTGTCACAAATTTATTATTCACAGGATCCCAAAATTGAACTCTTATATGTGTTTCATTAATTGTTATATAAGGTGCATAATTATAAGACCAAATTCCGTATCTCATAGTCGGGGCGAGAACATGAATACAATTTCCAACCAGCTTAACATTATCAGCAGAATCTCCATACACATGATTATGTCCATGTATGTAAAGTTTTATTTGGGAGTTGTTATTTAGGAAAGAGTCCCACCAGTCTGAATCAGCACTACATCTATATTCGCCCAAGTCTGCATCTGGGTAATTAGTATCACAAATTTCCTGATGATTAACAATAATTGTTGTTGTGTTAGGATAAAGAGACGTTATAAATAATAACCAGTCTTTGAGTTCTGGTGAAAGTGTAACTACTTCATCATAATCTCCTAAGAATATGAAAAGGACGTTATAATACATGAATGCATAAGTTGTTTTGTAAGGCATTGAAGTTTCATTCATAAATCTCTCCATAGCCAGTGTTGGTATAGATTCACTACTCACATAATCATGATTGTCATGATTTCCTAAAATGAACCACATAGGAACGTATGATTGATTTAACACTTCCATTGCCTCATCCCAATTACTATCTGTTCCAGAGTGAACAAAATCCCCAAGATGAAGTATAAATCTTGAGAAATTAAGAATAGATGTTTCTTGCATATCGTAAATTACGTCCTTGGTTCTAACAGGACCAGAATGTTCAGGATCTCCATAATGGGAATCAGTAGTAACTAAAAATGCTAAAACTCTTAAAGTTTGAGTAGTATCATTCACCCATGTAGTATTTATATTTCCTACTGTATCAACCGTTCTTGTTTGTAAGGTATAAGTATTACCTGGTGTCAATCCTGTGAAAGTATAATTATTTGCAGAAGTATTAACCTTGAACTCACCATTAAGCCATAATTCGACATGATCAAAATCAGCATCTGTTGGATTATCCCATTTCCATGTTATTGAGGATGTTGATATGTTTATTACCCTCAAGTTAGTTATTGTTCCAGGTGGTGTTGTATCAATTGTAAATGCAATTACTTTTGTATCTGTTTTTGAAGAATCGTTATATTGAACCGCAGTAATAGTTACATTATGCACTCCATCTTGTAATACTGTTTGATTATTGAATGACGTACAATTTATACAAGCAATATATACTGTTCCATTACTGTCAAATTCATAAGTAATATTAGCATTCTTGTTTGTTGAACCTGTTATGTTAATCGTTTGCGTAGTATAAGTAGTATTTTTTGGAGATGTCACAGTTAATACAAGAATCTCTGGATTTATCTCCTCTTCCCCTATATTATAGGAAGGTTCTGGTGATGCATACTTTCTCAAATATGCATTGGTTGAGTTAGCATATGGATAATAATTATATAAAAGTGAAATTTCATCCTCTGTTAATGCGTCTGAGAATATGTAAATTTCGTCTATAAGCCCGTCATATGGATTGGTTGTTTTATCATTTCTCAATCCAAACCAGATTTCTGGATTTCCTTGGTTTAATGTTACAGTTAGTTCTTCATATAATGTTGTATTAACATACAATTTGCCAACTGAACCATTGTATACAAGTGAGAATAGATGCCATATACCATTACCCATTGCTGGAGAATCTAAAAAATTTGCTCCTCCACTATCATCATAAAGTATACCTTCTAATGAACCATTTAACTTTTTCTTATACTGGAATATAGATATAGAGTTTACAACATCATCACCACTTACAATTAATCCATTATGGTCTGTATCTGTATTAATCCAACTTACTATAGAAAATCCATTACTCCAAAAATCACCCAATTGACTTACATTCACATAATCATTTGAACCATCAAAATGCAATGCATAACCAAATTTTCCACTTTCCCATATTGCACCAGATATTGTTCCATCATGCCCATTGGAGGATTCATCATGTAAAATAGAGCCTGAACCTTCATCAAAATGCCAAATGCCAACTACATTATCCAATACTCCATAAAATGTTGTCGTTGCATTACTTTTACTAGAAGCAGATGGATTTCCATAATACATATAGATTGTTGTATTCGTATTATTTTGAAGATAAGTGACATTTACCCAAATTGTTGCTGTTTGTGATGATGAATCCCATGTTGCTATCCAAAATGGAATTTCATTCTCTAACTCTGATGATATATTATAATATGTGAATCTAATATCAGAACCTCCAGTAGACCAATCAAAATCACTACCAACATTACTTGAATTAAGTATTATTTTAACTTGATAATTTGTTAAATCTCCCGCAGTATTTGAAATTGAGATATTTTGCCTATACCGCCAACTTTCATTCCACCATGCATAAACTTGCCCAATAAGTAAAAGTATAGCTACCAGTAGCAAAATTTTCCTAATATTCATTTCAATAATTTTTTAGATAAAAAATCTTAAAAAAGAAGAGTTATAACCCATAAGGTGTTATCTCTTCCTCCTTTTTTTCAGCTTTAGGCGTAGAAAGCTCTTCCTTCTCCTTTCTATATTTAATTATCACCACGATTGCGATTACAATTGCAAGTGCTATAAGTGGCATTAAATTCGGGATTGATAATCCTTGCTCTATAGTGGTTGTTAAAAGTTCAGCATCGTCCGCTATAAGAGTGTAAGTTCCTGATTTTATCGGTGTAAATCGAATTATCTTAGAATGACCCTGTGCAATAACATCATTGTTAAGCAGTATCTTCCAATCGGCGGGTTTGTTCAGTTCGATAGTTGCTTCCTTGCCGAACTCGAATTTTGAGGGTGCTGAAACGATAGATGGAATTCGTGGTTCGACAGTAAATGTCAGGGTCTTTGGTTCGTATCCTTCAGCTACTGCTTTTAGAGTATAAGTCCCTGGCATCTGAATGTTGAAAGGACCTTGTATTGGAATTCCATTTAATGTTATTGAAGCGTTTACTATGTTGCCACTTGTATCCCTAACCGTAACGTAAACATCTTCATCAAGTTGCGGATTTGGGTTGGAAAGCGTTATTACAAGCTCTTTCTTTATACAGCTAATTTTTTTCTCGACGTTTCCTGCCTTAGCAATTATATCTCCAGCTTCCTCGCAAGTTATGCGAACTTCTCCATCTTCATCTGTTTTTTTGTTAAATGTTTCGCTTGGAGTGATGATTTCGACATTAACATCTTTTTTTGTTTTGCCGTTTACCTTTACAATGAATGTTACATCATCCCCGATGAAATACTTGTTCTTATCGGTTAAAATTTCTATCTTAGGTTTGGTTGAATATATTAAAGCCTCCTCTGAGCATGAGGTAAATACTTGGGTTGCTTTAGGGTAGCCTGGAACTATAGCCGTTACCACAATGGGGCATTCCACTGTTTCTGGAAATTTAACAGTTGCCAACCCCTCGGCTATATCTGCAGTTAGAGGTTCGCCAGTCAGGGGGTCTTCAACATCAAATATCAACGTTCCCTGCTTAACTGGATAATTCCCATCTGTAACCGTGAAGATAACCTTCTTATTCGGAGCAACCTTTCCAATCATCGATATGGATAAGCCCCCTTTTGCCTGTGATTGTTTCTGCAATGGAAGAAGAGCTTTTTTTGCTATGGTAGCTAGGTGCCTATTCTTGGATTGGATTGTCAGGGTAACTTTCCCCTCGTCTCTGTGAATACTAATTATTCTAATTAAATATTCATCATTCACAATGCAATCAGAATCTATGAAACAGTTAACAGACCCTTGCTTGTAGCCTTCTTCAACATTGCAGTAATTAAATCTAACGCCAGTGTCGGCAAGTGCAACTGGGTATAGGTAGAACTTCCCGTAGTCGAAATCAAGAACCTCGTCTGTCGATATGGGCATGTTCTCGAATATTATATATTTGAACTCTTCTGGCTCTTCAAGTTGGTATTGTTCATCAGCCTCGACTAAAAGCCTTGCCCTTTCGTCCTCAATTAGATTGTAAGCTTTCACTCTAATGTGGTCATTTAAATAAGTTATCTCGTCAGAGTAGCATCTCTTCGACTTTATCAATTCATCATTTTCGTAAAGCTTTACCCTAACATAGTCATCGGATATACGTATAATTCTTATGGTATAGTCCCCAAAAGAGATTGTGTCGTCCTCTTCATACCAATCATCAGTAATCTTGTAGAATATCCCCTGCACATTTATTGTGACTGGTATGCTAACAATTGATGTTGGGGTGGTAAACTTGATTTTGCCAGAATATTCACCAGCTTCATCAGGGGTTATAGTAGCCAAAACGGTTTCTGGAATGTTAGCGTGAACAAATTTCGAGGAGGGGAGTGAGATAAAATCGATATCTGAGGATATGAAAACTGTTTGTGAAGTTTGGCTGACCAGGACTATGGGAAAAGTTATCGATGAACCAACTGTTAAATTGAGGAATATCGATGGAGGTGAGACAGTTAATTGGTTCAGTATCACGATATCTGGAACTTGAATTTGAGATTGGCTCATATTAATCGTGACTATTTTAAATTGACCGCCAGCTTCTATTTTTATTGAGTCGCCATCCTGAAAACCATTCTGGAAATTGCTCGCATCAAAGAAGTAGAACCCATAGTTGTTAGTGGTTGTGAAGAGAGCATCTCCTGTTCGTATATTTATAGCTGTTACATTAACATCTGGGATGCCGTAACCTTGTGAGTTTATAACCCTCCCAAAAATAGGATACGTGGCAGAAACATTAATCATCAATGCGGTAATTAACAAAAATCCTAAAAATTGTTTCATTTTTAATTATTATTATAAAACTCTGTAAAAAATTATTTAAGAAAATTTAAAAATGATGGAACTGAAATCCGAAGAGATGTCCCTGGAATATCTGCTTAGCTTATTCTTGCCGAACCTTATTGGGATTGACCTGGCTAAAAAATTAGCTCTAATTCAAATGTTTTGCAATCCCCTTGAGGGGGAAAGGATGCATATTCTCTATGTGGGAGACCCCGAAACGGGGAAAGGTAAGATTATAAGGGAAGTTGCTAGAATTCATTACAAAGCTTTGTATGCCTCCTCCAAGAGAACGACTCCCGTTGGAATTGCTGAAGCTGTCTCTATGGTTGATGGTGGGATAGTTGTATGCGATGAGCTGGATAAGATGGATAAAGCTGTTCGGGACACAATATTAGAGCCGATGGAAGACGGAACTATTACTGTAAATAAACATGGCGTTCATGAAATGGTTTACGCCAGAGTAAATATTTTGGCTGCGTGTAATCCCAAAGGAGGTAGGTGGGAGGGTAGCTTCGATATGAGCAAAATTCCTCTGGGAAGGGATAACGCTCCAATCCTTAGTAGGTTTTCACCATTTGTAATTCCTTTAAAATTTCTGGATATAAAATATTATGATGAGAAATTGGTTGATGCTTATTATTTCGAGGAGAATATCTCGGAGATTGAAAGGGAGAAAATTAGGAAATGGTTTAGGAATCTCATCAGCAGAAGGTTGGAGGAGATTCCTAGAGTAGAAATTAATAGGGAGGTAATGGAATACATAACTCTAAAGTTCATTAAAGGGTTGAAGAGGAGGTATGATAGGGTCGTTCCCATAGGTCATAGAGCTGCCAGAAGCGTTGTCTCAGCCTGTAAGGGTCTTGCTAGGATAGAGGGAAGGAACTACGTTACAATGGAGGACGTTAAGAAGATTAAGGAGATGGTTGAAAGCATTTATAGGACTTGGTTTGTTAATTATTGAAAAATGGACGTGAAAATAGGTAATAAGGACTTGATGACGTATGTTGGATTTGCTTTGCTTTATTTAAATTCTGGGGAGAACGTCGTTTTGAAGGCAAGGGGTAGAAGCATATCCAGGGCTGTAGATGTCGCAGAGATGTTGAAAAGGATAAGCGGGGTTGAAGTTAGCAACATACGAATTGGAACTGTAAATGTTAGTGGGAGAAAATTGTCCGAGATTGAGATTGAGTTGTCACCAAGATAATAATTGCTTTATGAAGTTTATGATTTGTGAAATTATATCGGTCTGAGGCTCAACTTTAGTTATGTATCTGCAACCAACCATCTTATCCCACTTACCTCCTGGGCATAGGCAGTAATACATCTGCTTGACAGAATCGTATTTCCAAGTTCCTCCTGTTGAGAAGCATAACTCCTCGGGTCTATATTTAGCGTTAGCACAACCAATAGACCAACCATACCACCTCATTCCTTCTGGACATTTACATCCGTTTTGCCAAACTCCGCCATCTTGAATACAGCGTCTTACTATCTCTTGGAATGGAATATCGTATTCAACTATTTTGTAGTAGTTGTTACAGATGTAAACTATTCCTTGAGAGGTGTATTTCTTCTCACAAGCTATTGCGGGGTTCAACAACAGTATTAACCCTATTATTATAGCTATCCTTTTCATTTTTTAGAACAGGCATATAATTTGCTGAATGTTGATTTGTCCAATTCTTCAACCAATTCTTTTGCCCTGGGATAATCCGCATCTACTATTGCGGATAATATCTCCGAAATCTTTTTATCTTCCTCTTTTAAATCTAAACCACAGCTTAAACCCATCCTGTTTAAATTTATTCTCAAAGCTCTTAGCGAATTTGAAACTGCTACCATGCTTGGTTTTGGCTTCTCCAGCTCAGACTCCAACTTATGGATGAACTCGAATGTTCTCGAAGCATCTACACCGCAACGGCACTTGTCGCTCATTTTCTTGTAACCATATTAACTTCTCTTATCTGAATCTCTCCAGCTTTCTCGTCCAGTTTTAAATTCCATAATTTACCTCCGACAACACAGTAAACCTTGTATTTATCTATCTCTTTACAGCCCCCTTCCTTAAATAAGTTCACCCAATCTTCAAATTCGTCTTCCAGTTCTTCTAATTTTTCCTCGTCCATTTTCTCAAATTTCTTTAATTATTTTTTTAATTTCTTCTAAATCATCTTCAAGCCACGAAGGAACTCCCTCCTTTTCTGCGAACTTTACAGCCTCTTTGGCTACATTTATTGCTGTTCTGTGGTTGTAGTAAAGGTCTTCAAAACCGAAATAATTTGCCCCCTCTGCTACTGCTAACTTAATCAGAGGTAAAGCACATATAACTGCATACTCACTTGATTCCTCTTCCAATGCGGCATTTACGCAATCTATTAAAGCTTTATACGCTTTTATACCCTTTTTTTCTAATCTTTCTATATCCATTTTTACCACCAAATAGATTCAATTCTTCTCCTACGGTATGGTCTATGATATGGTCCTAGTAATGAGCGTAATACTCTCTTTTGCTCTGGAGTTCCGCAACGTTCAAGTATCCATTTATAATCATCTTCCTTCTCGGCGATTTCTTTAGCCAATTCTTTTGAAACTCTGAATATTTTTGTTCCAACTTCATTCCTACCTGCCCAGCAAAGCCCAACAACGACTGGATTTCCTTCATCATCAACTAACCAAGCACCAGACCACTTCGCAAGGAATTTGGGAACTCCTCTATCCCTCCAACATTCGTAGGCGTATTTTGCCAACTCATGGCAGTTTTCCATTTTTATTTATCCGACCTTCAATCCCATATTGGTCTAATTCTAATCCTTAATGGATATGACGTTACAGTTACACTAAACTTTTTCTTAGACCTCTCCTTTATGGTAAATTTCATTTCACGTCCTTTCTCATCAAAATACTTGGATACGTCCTCAAGCATACCTATAGGTTTAGTTATATCAAATAATTTATTATCATTTTTATCAAGATAGGTTATACGAAATCCAATTGGGTAATTAAAAATATGTAGCTCTCCATCACCAAGTCCTTTCATACCTTTAAATACACATTTTTCGTATGCTTCCTTTCCACCTCTTTCAAAATCGTAATATTCCACAAGCTCATATTTGCCCCCCATTGCTTTGCATGTCGATTTAAATTCGCTCATTTTTATTTCATAATAAAATTGAAATCAGGGGATAAAAAACAGATGTTTTATTTTACTTCTATCTTCTCTCTAAATAGTTTATTTCGCTCTATTTTGCCTATGGGTTTAAACTCAATCAATTCCCAATTTTCTTTGCCTTCTCTTATTAAAGTTGCTGGAACACCTCCATATAGTGGGGGTCTTGGTTTATTCCAATTTTCTATAAAATATTTATTATCTTTTTTACTAACTAATGACACACCAAGTTCATCGCTTTCTAATATAAAATCAATTTTATATTCCTTCCTTAATTCTTTATATTTTTCTGGTGGAATAATGCAAACACCTTTTTTAAAATCAAAATTCCCATATCTATCACAAATTTGTTTTAACCAATTTTCCATTTTATTTTATCATTATTTTATTTCATAATAAAATTGAAATCAGGGGATAAAAGACAAATGGTGGTATTTTTCTGTCGAAATTCATTTTTCACTTTTCCAATGCTCTCTGTAAGGAAAGCAATTTATAAAAGGAGGGCTAAAAGATTAATATGACAGTTTATGTCATTGAGGACTTGGATTTTTTTCTAGAGCAGGCTAGGAATTGTAGGCACAAGCTATACCAGATTAATCAGTTTGCTACTGGAATCGAGGTAAGGCTCAGAGCTGGAACTCTTGGCTTTAGAAAGGAATACAAGTCCGAGAGTGATGAGGAGTTCCAGAAAATTAAGAGAATAATAGAGACCGAAGGCTTCATAGAGGTAATAGAGACGATGCCAGACGACCAATTTTTTATTTGATTTCTTGAGCTTCTTTTCTAACCCTTCTAATGACTAGAATTAGATGGTCGCAGTCTTTTATATCCTGCCACTTGATTTTGAGTTCGCCCATTTTGTAAAGGTAGTTAATCATGCTCTTAAAGGTTTTGCTTGAGACCGATATTGTTATGGGTTTCATAGTAACCACCTCAAGGAGACCACCCATTGAAATGGAGGTTTAAATATATCCAAATCTAAATTATTACTATGAGCCTTGAGGTTCAAGGCGATGAATTGTTTTAGGCTGGATAGCTCTGAGGCAAAGTCCTCAGGGCTATGGGCTGTGTAAACCAGCCCTTGCCAGAGTCCCAGCCACGATGAAGGCATAAAGCCACCCATTTTAAGTGGGTGGTAGTTTACTCCAGATTGGGAAAGCTTGAGGAAGCAAGGTTTTAAAATAGAGGAAGAGAAACCAATTAAAGATAAAATGGGCAAAAAAGAATGTAGGTGTGCATTAAGTTTTTTGTAATGGAAGTAAATGAAGATTTATGACAAAATGTCTGAAAAACACATATACTTCAACAATGGTAAAATTACCTGTAAAAAAGAGGATGACCTCTGGTCTTGTGAAATAGACGCATTCTACTATAAGGAAGGAAAAAGAAAACGAGAATCGTTAGGAAAGTTTAGAACAATTATATTTTCTTTAGCTGATGAACTGAAGATAACCCATGATAAAGTTTTAGTAAAATATCCTTTTGATGAAAAAAGAGTTTGTATAATAAGAGACTCCACACTAGACTGTGGACTCTCAGTTGAACAGAAAAAATTCATAAGATAAGATACATTAGCCGTAAAAATGGAAGAAAACACTATATACATAGGGAAAAAAGATCTCATATCTTACATATACGCCGTTGTACTCCAACTAGAAAACCACAAGGAGGTGACCCTAAAAGCCAGAGGGAGACTTATATCAAAAGCTGTAGATGTAGCAGAAATAGTTAAATCAAGACTTGGAGCAAAGGTAAAAAAAAGTTTTGGAAAGTTGAGGGAATCCTCGAAAAGATGATAGCCTGTGAGCGTGGAGAGTGACCTCCCCCCGACAAATAAATTTAAGTTAAATGAATATTAATTTAAATAAAAAAAACCCCAATTTTTTACAGGCAAAATGGTTAAAGAGAGACCCGACATAACGGAAAAGGAAGCAATAGAAATGCTAGGGGCGGGAATATTTACAATAATCTACACTTTGATTGCATTGAACCTACTACAGCCATACTTCCCTAACGTTCTAGAGGGAACTTGGCAGATAATAATAGCTTTATCCATGGTATTGGGCTTCATAACTTACAGATACATGATTAGACTATACCGCTTAGAGAAGGGTCTTCCAGTTCCAAAGACCTTCATCACCAAAAAACATTTGTTGGCATTGTTTATTAGAGGAGTGATATACTCATGGACTTTGCTTTTGTTCTACGGGTGTATCTTTCCAGAGGTCGGATGGATGCTGATAATCAAGTTGCTCTTCAGCACCACAGCGGCTTCAGTAATCGGAGAGGTAGTTGATTGGATTTTGGATATAGATTAAAATGAGTGGAGTGAACTACCATCGGTCATAGACCGATGGCTTCCGTGCACAGGCACGGTTAAGGGGTGGTTCACAGCACCCCCGTTCCTCACCATATAGGCGAGGGAACCTCTTGAGTATATTTCTTGCTCCGTTTAAATCTGCGTTGAAATCCCTTAATCCACAATTTAGACACTCAAAACATCTCTGTGTCTTTCTCTTTCCTCTCGCTCCACATCTATGGCATATTATTGATGTCTCTCTTTCATCAATATATATTACTTTAATTCCTTCCCACAGTGCTTTGTATTCTATGTATTTTTGCAATCGATAGTAAGCCCAAGAATTAATTAACCTTCTCATTCTTTTCCCTTTGTTTTGTGCCGCTTTCCTTATTCCATTAAGCTTGCCCATTACAATTACTGCGTTGTGTTCTTTAGCGATGTTTACTATTTCTCTGCTTATCTTGTGCAATATATCGTTCACGATTCTGTGTTCCTTGTTTCCAATTTCCTTCACTTTTTTGAGTAGCTTTTTCTCCTGCAATCTCCTTCTCAACCAAGCGTAGTGTCTCCTTATCTCTCTAATCTCCTTGCCGTAGAATATCGGCTTGAGAGAGTTCCATGTGCCACAGACACATGCCATTACCCTCTCGCCGATATCTACGGCAAGAGCATGAGAGTAACTTTCTTTGATTTCAACTTCTTTAAAAACGGTAATGTGAATATACCATTCACCATTTCTTCTAAAAACTTTACTTTCACCAATCCTATACTCAGACAAAACATCCTCATGAGGTTTAATAGCGACCCATATTCCCCCTCTCCTCCCAGCAACAGGAATTCTAACCCAATATTTTGCAATTTTTGTATCTCTTTTCTCGACCTTTATTAAATCCTTTCTGATGGAAAGAGGATATTCTTTATTAGGCTTGATTTTCTTGTAATAACGCTTTGCTTGTTGCTTATTTGCAGAGTAGAGTTTAACATTTTTCTCTCCACGAAGAAACTTCTGCAGGTTTTCGTATTCCTCAGAAAGTAATTTTTCCTTAATTTTTGTAAGGTAAACTATCTTTGCTTTGATAACTTTCGTAGCTTTAACCATGATATACCTATAGGTGCAAAAATTTAAATACTTTCCACCTATAGGTTAATATATAAAAAAGAGAAATTTTAGAAGTTTCATAAGGTGGTGACTATGAAAAAAGAATTGTGCAAATGCGGGTTAGCAGTATTTGAAACACTCTCCTCATTGGATGACTTGCTATCTGATATTTCAGAAATAGCAGAAGCTATTAGAGAGGGTGGCAAAATTGAGGAATTCTCTGACTACGACGATTATGCTAAACTATCCTCAACTTTATCCGCTCTCGATTTCGACCTATATCAGTTAAGGTATTATTGTCAGGTTGATACAAACAAACTTAAAAAATCTCTTTACGAAATCGAGGACAAACTTTATGAAGCAATGAAGCAAAGAGACTTGGATAAAATCTACGACACGGCAATATCCACCTTGGACTTAAAGAAAAATTTGAGGAGGACTCTTGTCGATTGCAAAAATGAGGGATTGGGAAGCAAAATTTAAAATACAAAAAGACAACTGGACTTTTACAGGAGCTATTGTTGAGCAGGACGACATAGGGGACTATAATAGAGCAAAAGAAATTGAACTTGTTGAGAAATGCCATAAATGGATTTCTGAAGTTTTTTCCAAGCCCAACAGATTTGAAAAAATAATAGCAAAGATGGAAAATATACCAATAACAGACCCAGCTACCAAAAAATTACACAGTTTTGTAGTTTTCACAACTAATGACCATTATTTTTGTGTTGGGTCAGGAGGGATAGGAGGAGGAAAGACTTTTTGGACGCCCTATACAGCAAAGGATGAGAAGGTTAGAGACAAAATCCTTACGACAGATATATGTGATAATTGCCAGACGATGGCACACGAGCTACAACATGGAATAGGCAGTCATACCGAGTTTGACGATTTTAGCTTTTTACCCGCCGTTTACCTAACATTTGAAAATTTTAAACTAGGAGAAAGAAAAGGTATAGAAAAGGAAGTAGGATACAGATTTCTTGATGCAAAAAGGGCTGTTGAAAAGAAACAAGCGGGCAAAAGATTAAAACATTTTGAAAAGAAAGGATTAGCATTTGTTTGTGCCATTAACGAGAGATTCCCCAAAAAATTAAGAGAAGTTTTAAGAGAAAGGGAATATAAAGATAGCGATATTGAAAAAGTTTTAGATTATTGTAATATTTTATTAAGGTAGTTCACTAGAAAAACTCCACCATCTGCCTTTTAACCCCTCATCTTCAAATTTTTAATTATGAAAGAGAAGCTCTCAACCTTCTGGTCACTCTGGTTCGCAATAATATCAACGCTCTTAATCTACTTCTCCCTGCTCGGGATAAATACCAACTCATTCACAGTTTACGCAACATCAATGCTATTCCTAGTCCTGCTGATAATGGCTTTCACGGTTACAATGGCAGTCCACTTAGGATACATCCCAAGCAAATACTTCATGCCGATGGGTAAGAGCTTCGGCGAAAGTGCATTAGCCTTCCTTGCTGGATGCATTTTCTGGATGCTAATTATACCCCAACAACCAGAAACAATCAAAACAACCTTCTTCGACTGGTTTATGGATGCCATAGTAGCCCCATTCGTTGAGGAGTATTGGTTTGCTTTATCATTACCAGCGATTATATACTTTGTCCTATCAAAATTAACCCCGTTGAATGAGAGCGATTTAATAATAGCGACATCAATTCTGGCGGGTTTAATCTTTGCCTACACCCATGTGGCGATGAATCACTTTCCATTGTTCATAGCATCAGCCTTAGTATTCAGAGCTTTGCTAATCAACATATACGAAGCGGATGTAAGGAGAAACCTACTGCCGTTCATCAACGTAACTCCAGCATTCCTGTTTGGAGTCCACTTCATGAACAACAACATCTACCTAATGGGCAACATTCAAAACACAATCACCTTTTTGCTGGCGGCTGGAACTTTAGGAAAAATCTTCTTAACGATATTTGCAATAATCGTAATATATGCAATTTTTGAACTGATGGAAAAATAATGGAAAAAATCCAAGTCAAATGCAAGGACTTGGGAAGAGAGATGCGTTGCAAACTCTACATAGATGGAGAATACAAAGGCGAGTTCAAGCACGTCTTCGAGAAGCCAGAGAAAATCATGTATAAGAAACAGCTCTTTCTGATAGATAGCATCCTTTCCTATGCCGTCTTAAAATGGAAATATCGAGGGAAACATTAAAGGAACTTAGAGAATGGGCTGAAAGAAAGGGAATCGACAAAAGAAAGCTCAGGAATGTTATCAGATTGTTTGCTAAGTATGGAGTTCCATTAGATGTAGAGGACATAAAAAGTTTGGATTGGTCTCTAAGCTACGAAGAGCTGAGGAAGGAACTTGAACCAAGGTTAAGACTTCTCTCTGGGAAGCTTCCCTACGAGGAGCAAAAGGCTAAATACCCCCTAACTGAGACAATAGAGGAATACCTCTCTCGAATCCATGAGGACATAAGGGAGGGCTTTGAAACGATGACAAAGACCCTGAGCGAGATTCTAAGCGATGTGAGGTATTTAAGATTGGCAGTTCCCAAACTACCAGAGCAATATATCGCACCACCTCCAGAATTTGAACCTTGCAGAGACCTATTAAAAAGATATGGTAAAGAAATAGTGGATGTAGAATTTGAGGGCATATCTGCATTCAGGGGAACGACACCCCACTATGTTATATACTATTCCGATATTCCCGAGCCTATAGTAGTGAAGGACTTTGAATTTTACGCCATGTGCGGGAGATTAGCCAAGAAATACGACCCTGGATTATATAGGAGATTAGTTGAAAAGGGTTGGATTATTCCTGGGTGAACTACCATCGGACTTTCGTAGCTTTAACCATGATATACCTATAGGTGCAAAAATATTTAAATCTTTACACCTATAGGTTAATATATAATCATTTTAAGAAGTTGTAAAATGAAAGAAATTCTAGAAGATGAAGAATTAATGGAGATGATAAGAAAAAGCAAAAAGAACATTAAGGAAGGTAAAACAATATCCTTCAAAGATTATCTTAAGGAGAGGGGAATTCTATAGCTCACTCCTCAACATCATAAGCCCCATTTTCGTCATACCTCTCTAAAACCTTATCCACATTCTATTTTGCTTCAACTTCAACTTTAAACTTCCCAAACCCATGCTTTGTTCTGGACATGAGACCTATCTCGCCAGCAATACCAAGCACCTCCAAGAACTCTTTTGGCTTAGGGGTCTCAACCAAGAAGCTAAGTGTGTAAGTCCCATCTATATACTCAAAAAATTCAGTTGTCTGTTTCTTTCCAACGTTTATAAACCTCCTATACCTAAGAGGTTTGTCGTTAATAGTTATGTAATCAATTGGTAAACCTTTTTCATCCACAATCCTGAAATCAAGAACACTTCTATCAGCTTTTTTCATCTTCTCCAAAGCCCTATTCATAGCCCCTCTCAGCCAGATTCTGAAGATAATAGGCTTACCATTCGAGTCCCTCGGGAAAGCCCTATCCAAGTGAAGACCCTCATCATCTATGAATCCAGCTTTATGCCACCTCTCAAGCTGTTCTCGGTTTACCAAAGGAGCAATTATCCAAGTCAGGGGGATTATTTTTACCTTCATTTCAACCACCTTAAATTTAATTCTATATAGGATTTTTATATTTAAAAAATAAAAAAATCGCCAGAAAAAAACCACTACCTTGCTTTTAATCTCTGATAACCATATAAT
>Ga0190319_1000047_pt1 | contig 17772 bp, 18 predicted proteins | sample 48701145_MG_FD_165040 | JGI IMG/M metagenome (GOLD analysis project Ga0190319, IMG submission 165040) | Hydrothermal vent sediment bacterial communities from Southern Trench, Guaymas Basin, Mexico - 4870-11-4-5_MG | ecosystem: Environmental > Aquatic > Marine > Hydrothermal vents > Sediment ...
ATTACCATCAAAACGCTCTGGATGATTGTCGCTGCGGCATATTTTTTCATCTCTCTGAGTCCGTTCAGCAATCCGAGCAGAGCACCGCCGACTAAAGCAAAAGGGAAAACAGGCGATAGTATTTTCAGCAAACCCGATAATCGAGGCATGTTGAATATATCAGCAAATAATCCTGATGAGAAATAGAACAATGCAAAAAATCCTATGCCCAAGAATAAGGAAGTGATGACGCCAGATGATGCAATCTGGTTAAGTTTGGTTCTGTCATCCTTGAACTCAGCCACGTATTTTATCATTGCCGCTGGAATGCCTAATGCAGCAACGAGCATCGCAATCCCGTAAATCGTGGATGCCATCCTGTATAACCCTAAATCGCCCGCACCGAGGTATCTTCCTAAAACAACAGTAATAACAAAGCCAAGGGGTAAAGTAACCACGGATGCGATGAATGTTATGCCGACATCAATTGCGAATTTTTTGTGCGGTTGCATGGTTTATCTCCACTCACTTTCTTGTTAAGGTGTCAAGCACCTCTGCAAACTTTCTTGCCATTTCTCTTTGACTATATTTGTCAATTTTTGCTCTTTCTCCTTTGTACTCCACTTTGCCTTTCAATTTATATTCGATATAAAATTTCTCAAGAGCTTTTTTAATATCTTCAACAGTTGTTGCATATACACCAGCGTTAGTTTCAGCCAATAAATCCTTCACAACTCCTTTTGGAGGACCACCTATGGCTAATATAGGTCTTTGAGCAGCCAAATATTCAAAAATCTTCCCAGTATAGACTCCTATTTCTTCCGGATGATCCCACAGTAAAAGAAGTAGAACTTGCGATTCTCTTTGTTTTTCCAGAGCAATCTCATGAGGTACGATGCCATACCACTTAACATTATCTTGTAACCCATGGCGCTTGATGTCGTCCTCTAGCCAATCCTCTCGGGGTCCATAAAATCTCACTTCAATCTCATTTGGATTTAGTTTTCCTTCACAAATTAATTCTTGCAAAGCTTTGAAAAGTTTTGCCGGATCTCTTTTTCCTTGATAGAGACTGCCAGTGTAGGTGATCGTGAATTTATTCGTCAAGTTAACAGAAGTAGCAACTTCATCTGGATCAAATCCATTAGGGATTGAATATACTTGTCTTCCTTTATGTAGCATTTCCAAAGTTTTTGCTAAATTTTTGGAAACAGTCACCAATGCGTCTGCTTTTGACAAAGTTTTAATTTCCAACCTTCTTTCTACAAACTTTCTTATAGGACCGTATGGATAATAGTGATTTTGCGTCCAAAGGTCACGTAAATCTGCAATCCATGGAATTCCATACTCGATTTTTAACCTACTAGCGATAAGATGACATGTCTCCGGCTTAGAACTGCTAATCATAGCGTTTATGTTTTCGTTCTTTAAGATCTTGCTACCAGCATCAACCGCATACTCGTACCAGCCCTTTTGGGGATCTGGATAAGCAATAACCCCACTTAAAAGGTCTAGGACATAATCAATTATTGACTTTTTATTTTTGCGTGTCTTCATTCCCAACTGCTTCTTCACTCCTTCTTCTGGCTTAAGTCCAAATCGTTTTTTCCAAGCACCTACAACATCATAATAAGGCGTCTGTATAACTCTAAATCGTGCATCAGGATTACTCGGCAAGGTTGATGTTAAAACTACAGGTTCCCAGTCGAATTCTGGGAGATATTTGGCAAGTCCTCGTATGCGTAAACCACCTACGTCAGGATCCGGTGGAAATTTCCAGGATATTATTAGCACTTTCTTCATGAGATTGTCATCCTATTTTTCGGCATGAATATACCAACTTTCAAATCCACCATTGGAATATAACTTGCACACGCTGGGATCTTCTTCCAATCTGTGAAAATCCTGAGGTAAGAATCTGAACTTCGCCATTATAGGAAAAATTTCTGTATACATTACTTTATCCTTTCTATTAAGCACCAAATACAAATCCTTGCTATAATATTCTCCTAAGCTTGAGTAATTTTCATAACCGAAGTGATATGGAAGTCGCAATTCATCTGGCACATATAATCCTCCCTTAAGCCGACGCAGATCCTCACGTTCCCTCCTTTCCTCCGGGGTCAGCAAGAAAGCTGCGAACCTTCCTGGTGCAATCGTGAAAGCTGTTAGCTCTCTATTCGTGTCTTTATGGTGTAGAAACCAATCCATACCCGCTATTTCCGTTCGGGTGATTTGCCAGTTAGCTTCATATATGAATGGGGAAGGATAAAGTTTCATTATTCCATTCATAGTTGCACCAATTAAGATGATGGGAACTAGCGCAGCGGTTAGTTTAGAAAGAAAGCCGGAACCATTCCAAGTATGCTTTAGCATTTCATAGAGCATGAACCCTACAAAAGGTGTGCACAATATCACTATATATATCAGTAACCTGAGCGGGCCAAAACCTATATTAAGAAAGTAGAGTGTAATAATAAGCAGAGCACAAATCGCAAGTGGTCCATATAATGAGCTGAGGTTTGTGAGGTTTGACTGGAAACGAACCCTCTTTCGTAAAATTGGAAATGCTATTAGAGTGAGTATTATATAGATTACAATCCCTGTGTAGAGTTTGAAAAAATATTCTATAACGCTATAACCATATCCCTCGGCATATTGAATATTAGTTACCAGCCTCATAAGGTGAGTTCCCCCACCTTCGGTAATGAGAGTGTGAATATTTCGTATGGTAGCATCCCACACATAGAATGAAGAAATCCAAGTGATGGCCCAGACAAATAATAGCGCTGAAATGGCGAAGTTGAACCTTGAAATAATAATCGTGTTTCCTGGGAGGATATTTTCCCTCGGGGCAGCGAACAGCTTTGGGAATAACCAAATTGTGAGCAATATTAATAAAAGCATAAGAGTTGGAACAGGGTGAAAGGGAGCATATAGAAAAACCATAATGATAAATAGTATTTTCCATGGAGCTGTGCCTGGGGAAAAGCTTTTTACCAAAAGAAAAAGAGCCAAGGGGAAAGCAAGATTTGAGAGATGATTTGGGGTCAGGTTCAAATACCAACCATGCAGAAGAGCCATACTGGCTACAGTAGCCAGTATCACCTGTCCTTTCTCAGGTAATATTGATTTGGCGAAGAGATACATAAAAGGTGCAGATAATATCCCGAAGATAAGGGGGACATATTTGTGAGGAATTATGGGAGGGATATTACAAATGAGGGAAATCTCCGCTAAGTATACATGGGTGATGGGATAGAAGTTTGACTTCTCGATATGGCCACTGGAAATGAGGTCTTGAATTATTCCTAGATGTTCAAGAGGATCACCCGGACACCATAGAGCATAACCTCTGATGATCCATAAGGACAACATCGCAATATAGACTACGAAGACCAGTGTCAGCCCAATAACCCATAAATTATTCTCCTGATACTGCTTGGTATATATTTGATGGACTACGATGCTGACACCGCAGGCAAGGCTAAAAATCAACGCCATCCAAAATATGATGGGAGTAGCGGTGTAAATAGAAGATTCATAACCTTTAGCTGGTGAATTCCAGGCAGTAAAGGCAGCTATTGCGATTAAAACAAAGCATATAGCACCTATTATTTTGATGGCTCTTGTTGTCTTCATTGCAAAGCCAAATTGCTGCCTCCTTCTTTAGAGCTTGCTTAATATCTCTCTATACCTTTCCACCGCCTTCTCGAAAGTGAACTCCCTCTCCACTAGGGCACAGGCATTCCGGGTGATTTGTTCAAGATTTGGGTGGTTTAAAGCTCTGATGACATTCCTGGCAATGCACTCTGGTGAGTTATCCTTCATAATAAATCCAGTCTGTCCGTCTTTGATTATATCAGGAATAGCTCCAACAGGAGTTGCAAGAACCGGCGTACCGCATGCCATTGCCTCCAGCACGATGTTTGGAAGGCCTTCAGTAAAAGAAGGTAAGACTAGCAGTTTTAACTTATTCAAGTATCGGGGAAGCTCATCATGAGGGATCCATCCTATAAGTTTTATCTTATCATTCAGATTTTTTTTACTTATGTATTTTTCAATTTCACCTCGTAACTGCCCATCGCCACCTATTAAAAATTCTAAATTGCCTCTTTCTTTTAGTATTTCTGGGATTGCTTTGATAAAGTTAAAAACGCCTTTTTCTTCACTTAAACGTCCTATATAACCAACTAAATTATTTCTTTCTTCAAGTTTCTTTTTTATTTTAAGTTTATCAAAGTCCATAAAATGTTCATGTGTAATACAAATTTTATCTCTATATTTTTCTAAGTTCCATTCTTTGATAATATTTTCTGAGTAGACGATAATTCTATTTGCGAGGAGATAACTAATTTTTGACATGAAGATTGCTGGTATATGGAGGATGCTCTTTTGACTTTTATACCATGTTGTTGATGAACCTACTAAGATTAATAATCTCTTTTTATTCAGTAATTTTGTAGCTATCATTGGCAGTGGCATCATTCCACCAGTATAGAAGATCCATATATCTACATTTTTTGATAGTTTTACTAATTTATATGAAATTTCCAATTCTATTAGGATATGATTTATGATTGCAGTAATTATATTCGCTCCAATTTTATGTTTTATTTCGTAGATATGGATCTTTTTAAGATTATCTTCAGAAGCAACATTTCCCCTACCTGTAATGACATATATATTCTTTGAAAGAGGGTATATTACCTCTATAAAATATGATAGGGGCCTATTTTCTATTTGCAGAGGGGCTGCAGCAATTCCCACATTTACATTATTCCGATAATTCATTTTGAAAGAAAATGAATCCTTTTTGTAATATTCTTCCGAAGCTGCAGTTGAGATGCTTCTTGACTTTCCTTTCTGTAACTTTCGACACATTTTTCACATCTTTAATACGTCTCCCTCATCCTTCTCCAAATAATATTCTCAATAACCCATTTTGCAAGTCGTGGATTTGACATGCTAACAATCTGTTTTATTAAACTTCTTCTAAACTTATCTTCTTTTAATTTCTCCACAACAGTCCTAACTAATGCACGAATACTATAGCGATGCGGCATTTTTAGGTCATTTGATATAAAACAGCGCAATTCCTTATCATCATTTCCAAGTTCGTTTAGTATTTCATTAAGCTTCTCAGGAATGAAACCATGTGCTATTTCGTGCAACGCCACAGTTAAAGTGCTGTGGACTCGCACAGGATAAGTAACATTATTTTCTTTAGCAATATGGATAAACTCATCTACGTCGAAATTTTTATCTGCTAAATAATATAAGGTTGCATAATACGCTAAAAGCGTAAAAAGTTGCTCTGGAATTATGGAATGAGTAATTATGGCAACAAGTTCCGCCTCTGGCTTTAGAACCCTGAGATGATTTCCTCTTATGTTTATCTCTACCACATGTTTTGTTAATTTCATTTTGTCTAAATATACCAGATAGCTTGCCGCCGTTTCTTGATACAGGTCTATATCATATATATCCTTCTCATGTGGATGTGGATTTATATACCCACCACGCTTTGCATCATGAAACTCACGCTGTAAAGAGTCTGCTTTAGGTTTAACCTCTATATATCCCAATTGAAGCATCATCTTTGCAGCTTTGTTAAACTCATCATTCGAACCGAAATGTATTATATCAACATCATTTGGCGTTGCTGGGAAGGGCATAATGCTCTTAAAAATTGCATAATTAATCCCATGAGAATTGAATAGTTCAGAAATTCTACTTGCCGTAACCCGTTGCTCATCATGCCTTTTCTTCTCTTCTTCATACTTTCCTTTTAGTCCGAATTCTTCTAACCTCTCTTGATCCTTAAGGGATTCCAGATATGTCAGTCCTATCTTATTCTTTGTCGCATACTCATATAATTCTAAAGCTTCTTCTTTGTTCTCAGGTAACACTTGCTTTTGCTCTGGTGCAAATGGAGAGCCTATCGTTCTCAGAAGTTTTATGGTTAAACTTGATGATTTTACTTGTTGTCCTTTCATTTGGTCCTCACCTTTCCGATTATTAATAACCGCCCAATATCCGACATCAAAAGTGTGTACTTCCACTTTTTCGACACGTCCAACCTCTTCTCCCTATCCAAAACTATTTCCACATCTCCATCCCCAGTCAAAAATCTTCACCTTTCCAAATACTTCCTTTTGTATTGAGTTCTTCAAGTCCTCTAAACTTTTAGAACCATCCAAAATCACCATTTTATATGCCTTCCCCACATCTAAATAAAGTTTTCTCCGTTCTTTGAGATATTCCACAGCAGGAGTATCATCCTTCCTCTGATACGCAATCTTCTCTGGAACATCTATGAGAAATGTTATATCCGGCTCAGGGAAATACCGTAGAAGATTGTTTAACATGCTTATGATTTTATCCTTTGAATAATTCATATCTATCGAAAGGTCGGTGATTACCGTATCATAAATATAACGATCACAAACGATGTTCTTGCCAAAGATCAAGGGAAGTTTTACCTTGAAAAAAATTTGGAGTGAATAATCAAATATCAAAATTTGCTGGTATACCTTTGATAAAAAGGAATGTTTTTCGATTGCTTTTCGCTTTGTATTGGAATATTCCGAATAATTCTTGGATATATCTTTCCCACGCAGAAATAGCCAATCTCCTATTAGAATAAAAGGCTTTAATATGAAGGGGTTTAGTCTTCCATATACATATCTGCATTTAATCCCTTTTTTATTCAGTAATTCAACCAGTTCTTTTGAAAGAGTTGTTTTCCCTGTGCCATCCATTCCGGTGAAGCATATTAAAAAACCTTTATTTTTCATTTTGAACTTCCTTTAGAAGCGTTAAGTTTAAACAAAAACGATTTCCGAATGTGTCCTACTAGTCTTAACCACAGCCATTTCCCTATTGAACCTTGTTTTATTAACCACACCCCAAACCAAAAAGAACTTGGTGGACCCTTCTTAACAATATCCTGTAAGTCCCCGATCATTCTGAATCCTTCTTTTCTAAACATTTTTACCCAGAAAGTTTTACTATGCATACTCAAATGCGTTGGATCTGTTTGAAGTTATAAAGCACGCCATAGTTTCGTCAATCCAAATGGGGATACAGGCACTACAACGCAGACGATTCCATTTTCCTTCAAAACTCTTTTGCACTCTTTGATAAAATATTCAGGATTTTTGAGATGTTCTAATGAATGATGAGCGATCATAAGGTCAAATGTATTATTTTTAAAAGGGATTTTCTCCGCATCTGCCTGCACCACATTCCTAGCATGAAGAAGCGATTGCTTCGATATATCAATCCCATAAGTCTCTACACCATGTTTTTGAAACGTGCTGACTAATTCCCCCTCACCACAACCAACATCTAATACTCTCTTTGGATTAAAATCTCCGATCAACTTCTTTACTAATAAATCCAAATATTCCTTATGACTCAGTTCTTTATACACCATGCTATGTACCACCTCCTAAAAGCCTCGCATAAATTTCATCCAATCTTCTAACTACATTTTTCCATGAATATGGCAATACCTTTTCCCTCGTTTTTACTTTGATCCCGTTCCTAATTTCCTCTAGAGCTTGAAAGATATCATTTTCATTTTCCACAAAAAACAATCCATCGCCTTCTTTAAAAGCTCTTGGCAATGCTCCAAACTTAGTTGCGATAACTGGCAAATTACAGGCCATAGCTTCTAACACTGTTAACGGCATCTCTATACTGTCAGCAGTAGCCCTACCCAAAGTATTTTTTACAGGAGCAACAGGAAAGATGTAACAGTCTGCTAAACCATAAATTTCATTTATGTTTTCAAAATATTCTGTCCATACAAGGCATCCAGCTTTTCTAAGCAATTGCACCATCTCTCTGCTAATACCTACTGAGACAGCACTGATGACAAGAACTTGTGTGTCTTCGCTTTGCAACTTGGTAAGTATCTGCACTCCTCGTCCTGGCTTGATCGATCCAACATGGAGAATGACAAACTCATCATCATCTATATTATATTTTCTCCTTAACTTCGCTTTTATCTCGGGATTGACTGGAGTGAACTTTTCAGTATCAACCCCACAAGGCAGGAATTCAACTCGACATCCCAAAGAACGCAATTTATTCTCCGTTTCTTGGGACTGAGTCAATATTAGGTTGGGTTTAAGCAGTGAAATAAATCTAGTTGAAATTGGAGAAAATTCAGGTAACATAGCAGATATTACAGTCTTGACATCTCTGGAATAAAGTGAAAGAATTTTCATCACAAAAAGACTCAATATTGTTATTCCTGGAACATAGTGGATGATCTCAGGATCAAATCTTTTAATAGTTCTCCAAAAGTTAAAGGAGTAGAGATTTTTCACATGCAGGGAAAGCACTTCATGATGCTTTGAAAGTTCTCGACTTAAGTGGAAAGCTACATTCTTCATCCCCTCATCGAGGATATTATTATATTCGCCGATCAAGCAGATTCTCATCGCTAACCCTTATAAATATGTTTGGTCCATGGCCTTTCCATCCATAATTTTTCTCTATATTTTTCCAAAACCTCATCCAACTGCTCCTTGGTTACCCCTAATTCTTCAAGAATCCTCATTATCGAGGGAATTCTTGGTTTTTGATCTGAAAGGCATCTTTCAAGTGCCTCCTCCCTTGAAATCTGACCGGCACGAATCATCTTGCTATATATCTCATCGTGCTCCGTGAAACCTACCAACTTATAATAAATATAATTTATGAGAGGATAAGCTCCATCATCAACCCTCCAAGTAGTGGATGTATCAGAGGCTCCCTTCCAATCCAGTTCATTCTGTATTGTTGATAATATTTTCTTTTCATTCCATTCTACATAGTCATAAAAATCAATCCAAACTACATTTTTGGGTTTAAAGATCGACTCAAAGAAGTACATAGCTGCACCTTCTGTATATTCTTTCAGAATAGAAGGGCGAAAATTATTGGGATCTCTAATATATTCATATCCAAAAAGGAATAGTAGCTTGATTCTATCCCATATTGAATATACTCCCCGTTCATCGGGAAAAACCCCCATAAAACCTGTTTTAAAATGCTCTTGTTCAAAACTGCTCTTTCCTCCTATAAATAAGGGAATCTTGTTCTCTTTAATGAATTTATAAATTTGGAGATTCAAAGTTTTGTCTCCGCTGTTAAGTACAGGCACTATTGTATTAATTGAGGGCCTCTTAAGCCAGCTCTGAAATTTTATCCTCATATTTTGCTTGGCAATTTTAATTCTCTTTTCATCTTTAAGCAAAACATGATCCACATTCAGGATCTTTGTAGCTTTTCTTATATTGCGGATCCCTTCAGGAGTAATGAGACCAGTGTCAACTGTTACAGCGACTGCTCTCATTTTATATTTTTTAACTATCTGATGAAGAACAAAAGTGCTATCTCGTCCGCCGCTACAAGCAACGACGCAATCGTATTTTTCACCCTTATTTCTAAATCGCGATAATATCTTTTCTAATTCCTTTTCTCCCAAAACTTGAGCCGGTTTGTAATTTAAACAGTAGTTACACACTCCCTTCTCATTGAATTTTATCCCTGGAAATGTCTCAGGTAAGATGCATCTTGTACATCTTCTCAAGTCTTTAGGGTCTTGCGACATCATGGGTATAAATCCCCTCTCATCTTATATATTTCTCATATCCTCATCCATGTTCCCCCGACACTCACCCAGTAAGCAGATTCTCAATTAACATCCCCTCACAACTTCTAAGTAGACTTGTTCTATTGCTTTTGCAACCTTTGACCATGAGTACTTCTTGACTATAAGTTCTCTCCCGTTTTTTCCTAATCTTGTAGCTAGATCATCATCTTTTAATATCTTAATTATAGCCTCAGCTAGCTTTTGCTTATTCTTTGGAGGAATGTGAATCGTTGCTACACCTTCTACATCTACTTCTCTTACTCCTGGAAGTGTTGTTGTTATCACTGGCTTTCCGCATGCCATAGCCTCCAATTGTACTATACCAAACCCTTCATATAGTGAAATGGAAGGTAACACAAAAACATCGCAAGTAGCATAATAATAAGGCAAATCTTCATCCTTGACGTATCCAGCAAAAGATATATCATCAGCTATATTCAATTCATTGGCTATTTCTCTTAGTCTCCCCTCTAATGGCCCACTTCCAACAAGTATTAAATGAGCATTTTTCATCCTTTTAACAACGGTAGAGAATGCTTCTACTAAGTATTCGCATCCCTTATAGTAGTCAAGTCTGCCTACAAACAATACTATCTTACAGTCTTCTTTCAGACCGTATTTTTCTCTAATTCTACTACCATCCAATTTGGGGTTAAAAACCTTGTCATCTACACCATTTGGTATTACCTTTATTTTTTGCAGATATTTGCATAATTGCTTGGAATTTATAGCATAAGTCTTTGTAGTTGAGATGATAATATCTGAATGTTGCAATAAAAATTTTCCGACAGTCATATTGTATATGGTACTGATAATACTTCCAAAAATTCCACCCTTTGTTATATCATTATGATACGTAAGTACAAAAGGACATTTTTTTGCAATATTTCTTAAAGCAGCTAAATCTGCAATAGCTGGAACTGGTGTATGTGCGTGAATTATATCATATTGGTCTGAATTCAAGTGTACTAAGATTCTAAATGGTATGTGTGAATTATAAATACGTAAACCAATTGGTATTCTACAAATGTTAACACCTTTAATCTCAGAAAGTTTTTCATGCTTTGGAGATCTAGTAGTAATTACAGTAACATCATGCCCTCGTTTAGAGAGTTCACGAGAGATATAGTATACATGCCTTTCTACTCCACCTATGTTATATCCTCTTTCCACTTTTCTCCCGTTTATATGCTCTAAATACGGAAAATATGGAGAAATCATACATATTTTCATATTAATCCCGCTATTGACCTATGCTTTTTATATACCTAAAGAAGTCCCTTGCCGCTCTAAAAACGCTTTTTGCATGGTCTACACCGCCACCTCTAATAACTCCCTTAATAAAGGTAAGCACGTAAGACGGATTTAAATAGTAACTTTTAAGTATTTTGTTGACCCATTTTTCAATATCTTCTTTTGTAAATTCAGGATATGAAACGATGCACTTCTGATAGCCATTTTCATCTATTGATTCACACATATCATCTACTAAAAGATAGTCATTCTTCTTAACATATTCGTAAAACTCTGTCCCGGGTATTGGTGTTGCTACAGCCACTTGTAGAATATCTGGTTTTATCTCTTTAATAAACTCAAATGTCTTTTTGGCAGTTTCGTGTTTCTCTCCAGGTAATCCTATGATAAAATCAGCATGAATAAGCAATCCAGCTTTTTTTGCATTTTTTGTAAACTCTCTTGCTTTTTTGGTTGTGAGCCCCTTCTTTATATTCTTTAGTATTTCATCAGATCCAGATTCATATCCGACTATTAATAGCCTACATCCAGCCTTTTTCATTAATTTCATAGTCTCATAATCTAAGTCGGCTCTAGCATTACAAGACCATTTTATTTCTATTCCTCTTTCAATTATTTCCTTACAAAATGCACGAACCCTCTTCTTATCAATCGTAAAAGTGTCATCTTCGATGAATATTTCTTTAACATATGGCAATTCCTCTTCAACAAACTGAAACTCATCTGCTATATTTTCTATGCTTCTAACCCTGTATACCCTTCCCATAAGATTGGTCGGCCAAGAACAGAAAGTACACTTATATATGCATCCTCTCCCAGTAAATATTTGAACTTCAGGATATAATGATTGACTTAAGTAGTAGTCATAGATGTTCAAATGATCTTTATAGACTCTCGTTACAAATGGTAAATTGTCAAGCTCCTCTGATGTGGAAAACTTTCTGTCCTTGTTACGTATTATTTTGTTATTATCTTTAAACCAAATTCCGTCAACACTTTTCAAATCTTTTCCACTTTCCAACGCTAAAACTAAATCTTTGACTACAAAGTCATATTCATATCTGGCTATTATATCTACCCAATCATTTTTTAGAATATCTTCAGGATAGACTACTGTTGGTGGACCAGTTATTATGGAAATAATATCATTATCGAGTCTTTCCTTTATAGCTCTTACGAAATTAAGATCATTCTTTAAACTTGAAAAATTGGTTTCAACAACTACTATATCTGGACGAAATTTCTCTACCTCGCCCAACACATCATTTAAAGTATACTTTCTTGCTACGGCATCTCTAAGCTTAACTTTAAACCCCTCGTCTTCTAATTGTCCAGTAGTATAACTTAGCCACTTGGGGTAGTCTAATGTACCACCTCTCGCAGTAACTCCTTGCCATCTACCACATCTGACGAAACCCTCTTTAAAAGGCGGGTTTAGTAGATATATTTTCAAAAACAACACCTCCAATAATCTCTTCTAGTTTCTCCGCAATCTTAGACCACTCATAATTTTCTACCACAAAATCTCTTCCACGCTTACCCAATTCATTGGCAAATTCGGGTGAGCTTATAAGAGTCTTTATATAGTCTTTATATTCTTGTTCAGTATTCGCATATAACACCTTATCTCCCACAGCTTCTCTAACTCCCTTAAGATCAGTAGAAATTACGGGTTTTTCACATGCCATGTATTCAAATAGCTTAAGTGGAACAGCATTTTGAGCTATAGCATTTTGCTTAAATGGTATTAAACAAACATCCATGGCAGATATGTACAAAGGCACTTTAGTATAAGGCACAGTGCCTGCAAAAATCACCTTATCTTCAACCCTATATCTCCTAATCAATTCTTTATTTTCGCTTAGCATTCCCTCTTCTCCAACTATTAATAGCTTAACGTCATTCAGATTTCTAATAGCTTGATAAACTGGTCTTAAGTCGACCCACTCTCTTAGGACTCCAACATAACCAAGAATAAAATAATCTTCTAACCATAGTTCAGCTTTTATGTCACTTTTAACTCTTCTGAACAATTTAGTATCAACACCATTTGGTATAAGTTCAAACTTTTCATCGGGAATGAAGCAGCTATTTTGAAGAATTTTAGAGATACTGGTTATTTTTCTTGAAATTATTACGTTCTTTTTAAGCATATACTGTCCAACAAGCTTTCCAAATAATCTAAGAACCCTCGGAATTTGGAGTGAATTAGCAATCATCTCTGGTAAGTCATCAGCTAGATCATAAACCATTGGTAATTTAAGCTCCTTAGATGCATAATAGCCAGAAATAAGTGTGTTATAATTAAAAATAACATCAAAATCATCAAAGTCATTCTTAAGTCGCATCAATTTCGGAGAGAAAAACTCCTGTTTAAAGGGACTTATTCTTTTCTCTGTAATATATTTAATCTCAATATTATCAAAAATTCTCATAAAATCCTGGTAATATTTACTTGTGTCAACTAGTTTAGCTTTCCACCAATCATTAATGCAGACAACAGTAATTTCATGCTTCTTTGACAAATATTTGATAAAATGGTGAAGTCTATTTGGGGCAGTCTTCCTTAGATCTACAATTGAAGTTATCAAGATCTTCATAATATTCCTTCCAATATCTTAACAATTCTCTCGCCAGCCTTTCCATCTCCGAACGGATTCTTCCAGTTGTTTTCTTTGTTGAACATTACCTTAACTCCCTCCAGTATTGTTTCAGAGTTAGTTCCAACCAGAGTGTTTGAACCCACATCCAATGTTTCAGGCCTTTCCGTGTTATCTCTCAAAGTGACACAGGGAACACCCAAAATGCAAGTTTCCTCCTGAACACCACCTGAATCGGTCAAAACAAGCTTTGCATTGGCTTCAAGCTGCAGAAACTCGAGGAAGCCGAGAGGATCGATGATATCAACACCATTAAGCTTTAACCCAAACTCCCTAACTCTTTTCTGGGTTCTTGGATGCATAGGAAATATTAAAGGGAGTGCAAACTTGTCATGTATCAATTCTAAACCCCTCAAGATTCCTTTCAACCTTTCCTTCACATCTACGTTTTCCTGTCTGTGAGCAGTCACAAGAAAATACTCTTTAGACTTTAAACCAAGTTCTTTAAGAGTATTAACCTTCTTTTTAGTTATTTCCAGATTCTGATACACTGCATCCACAATTGTATTACCTGTTACGAAGATTTTGCTTTTATCAACACCTTCATTCAGCAAATTCTGCTTAGCTGTCTGTGTTGGGGCAAAGAGATGATCAGAAATGTGATCAGTCAAAACTCTATTAATTTCCTCTGGCATCCTCCTGTCGTAAGATCTAAGCCCGGCTTCAACATGACCAGCTCTAATATGCAGTTTAGTAGCAGCTAAAGCTCCAGATAAAGTTGTGTTTGTATCTCCTTGCACTAGAACAACATCAGGTCTCTCTTTCACCAAAACTCTTTCAACTCCAATCATAATTTTACCAGTTTGCTCTGCATGGGTTCCAGAACCCACATCCAAATTATACTCGGGTTGAGGTAACTCCAACTCTTCGAAGAACACCCTATCCATCTCGTAAGAGTAATGCTGCCCCGTATGCAAGATGAAATAATCTAATCCCTTTTTCTCGCATTCCCTTATCACGGGACTCATTTTGATTATTTCTGGACGAGTGCCAAGAATTATTGCTATCATTTCTCCACCCTTTTACATCTAAAGATTACAGCTCCTCCTTCAGTATATGACTCTCCGGGATCTACACATTGGATGTAAGCATAATTTGGATCCTTTGACAAACCGAGCTTTACCGGATCAACTCCTTCATTCAAAGCAATTGCATAATGCAGTAGAGATGGTAATGCGTGAATGCAAATTGCATCTGTTCTTTCCAAGATTATCTTGGGAGGGTCTATCTTATCACCTTTCTTAAAAACTGGGCATTTTCCTCTTATCTCCCAAACCTCTATTTCAAGCAAGATAATCCCTCCAAAAGTAATTCATAAACATTATACACTTTTTTTGCAACGACATCATAACTAAAATTCTCCTCAATGTATCTTCTTCCTTCCCTTCCCATCATCTTTCTTAAATTATCATCCTCAAGCAATTCGATAACTTTGGATGCCATAGCCTCAGCATCTCCTGGCTTAACGAGAAAACCGGTTTTTCCATCTATCACTATCTCCCTTGTATCTCCGACATCAGTAGCAACAACTGGAACGCCACATGCTAAAGATTCCATGCAAGTCATAGGCAAACCCTCCATAAACGATGGCAAAACCGAAACTGCTGCTTTGTAATATATGTCAGGCATTTTGTCGTGAGGTACATGTCCCATAATCTTTACAGGTAGGTTTGAATTTCTCAGCTTACTGGCAAGACTTCCATCTCCAACAACTATGAACTCTACATCTCTTAACTCTTTGTGAATAATTTTAAAGACATCCATTAGAACTTCGACACCCTTCCACTTCTCAAGCTTTCCAACGTAAGTTACAATCCTTGAATCGTTCTCAGAATAGCTGAACTTCTCCGTGCAAACACCAATTGGAACCCATTCTGCATCAACACCAAACTTCTTCTTTATTATCGGAATGTCACTCTTTGCCACACTCAACACTTTATCAGCCATTTTCACTGTAAACCAACCAAGCGTTTTATCGTATACTTTTTCCTTTGCCCAAACCCTCCATGGATAAAACATCTTAGCTTTGGAATAATTTAAACCGCCGTGAAAATGTAGGATATACTTAAAATTCTTGAAAACCCTTGCTAAAGCTGTCATATTTGACATGAAGAAGATGTAAGAGTGAACGTGAACGATATCAAAATCTTCACGCAGCAACTTGGTGAGGACATTTGCAACGGGATTCATGTTCCAGATTACACCGTATGCTCGTAAAACGTGAACATGAAGATTATCTGGATATTCAGTCTCGTTAAAATAGCCCACGCTAGATGTATAAACATGTACTTCATTTCCCTGCTCCGCTAAACGCTTCGCAACTTCATAAGCATAAATGCCAGAACCAGTAGGATAAGCTGGTCCCCAAAAAGCCGTTACTATTGCAATCTTCACCCTTTTCACCTTACAATTTTTTCAAGCAAAATTAAGGTAAAATTATATAGCATATGGCACCTCCTGTCCAAGCTTCTCACCCCTAAGGGCTTCTATATCTCCTATCCTGCGGTCCAGACACTGTTTTGATAAAGCTGAGAACTCAATCTCAATCATGTTCAACCAGCTTGCCTTCTTCGGAGTGTAGTGGAATTCAAACTTCTTACAGAGCTTTCTTGCCGCTTCTGGTTCAAATCTCTCGTAAAAGGAACCGTAGGTGTGAATGTTGAGATTATCCTGAAGATTCTTTGATAAACCTAGCTTTGCGGCATCAATACCTTCGGTTAAAGCAATTGCATAGCGCAGTAGGGGTGGCAAGGCATGAATACAAACAGCATCTGTTTTTTCCAGCACAATTTCATGAGGGTCTATGATGATTTTGTCACCTTCTCGAAGACGGGGCAATTTCCCCTCCTTTCTGTCCGAAAATCCTGTATTTTGGAACATTTTTCCTAAGAAATCTTGAACCTATTACAAGGTCTGCTTCATCTTCAATTATTGGCTCCAAAAGCTTTGGGATATCGCGTGGATCGTGCTGTCCGTCGGCATCTAAGCATACCGCAACATCATAACCATTTTCAATTGCATATTTGAAGACACTTCTCAAAGCTTCAGCTTTTCCCAAGTTTAATTCATGGCTCCGCTTAATTCCGCAACTTTAGCCGTTTCATCCTCACTTCCATCGTCAACGACTAAAACATCGCCATATTGTTTAGATAAAGCTACAACAGTCCCAATCGTAAGCTCTTCATCTTTCGCTGGAATTGCCACGAGAATCTTCATTGTCATAGCTTATGGTAATTTGCGAAAATTATCGCAATAGATTTTTAAGAATGCTGGAATTATGATGAAGCCTATAACCTCTGAGATGAATACATGGGAAAGAGAGGGAGTGTATTCTGATAGAATCCTCTTGATATACTCGTGAAAGCCTGAATGTTCTTTGGCAGGAAATTCAAAACCTAATAAAGGCCAGAAGAGTGTTTCGGGTTCGTTCCATATCTCATCTTCAATCAAATGGAGAAAAGATGCAAAGGATAGAAACAGAAATTTTCTGTATTTCAAGCTGATTATAAGCAGGATAAGAACGAACAGCAGAGTATGTCCAAAGATTCTGCCATTGTTTATGGGTAGCAGAATCATTCCAACAGGTTTATCTATCATGTCTGGGAGTAATGAGCCTATGACTATCTGCCTGTAATCAATCTTAACTCTTAGCTTTGATTCAATTAACCAAGCAACTCCAAGTGTAATTCCAATGTGTCCGAAGAGCAACATAGCAAAACCAGTTCGTATTTGTTTTATGTGATCTTATCAATGGAGGAAAAACTTTTAACCTTGGTGATTATGTGAAATGGCAACATCCTCATAATTTTTCTGTATTTCATATCCTTACATTGCACAGATAGTAGATCGATGCAACCACCATTTATCCTCTCTCATAAATGGACGGGAAAGAGGTTACAGCAATTAAATCGCGAATACTACTAGTGCTTACGTAAAGAGCAACATTTAAACCCTTCTTTATCCACCATGTTAGCGTGGGTTTACAACCATTTGGGCAAACGAAGTGCTGAAAAACATCCTTAGGATATCCTATGCCTTTTAGCTCAGCATCACATTTCGGGCATTTCATAATAAACCCCTTTCTTAAATGTTTAATCATAATTACTTAACATTTTGCTTATGCAGAACTAGTTTCTGACAAAACTTCCCTTTTCAACATCTTTCTTAACCAATACTTCAGCTTCAATCCAGCTATCGCTTCCAATTTTTACGCCAGGATATATTGAA
>Ga0190319_1000048_pt1 | contig 17755 bp, 18 predicted proteins | sample 48701145_MG_FD_165040 | JGI IMG/M metagenome (GOLD analysis project Ga0190319, IMG submission 165040) | Hydrothermal vent sediment bacterial communities from Southern Trench, Guaymas Basin, Mexico - 4870-11-4-5_MG | ecosystem: Environmental > Aquatic > Marine > Hydrothermal vents > Sediment ...
CAATAAACTACTGCAAGAAGCTGTAAAAATATGGATCCCTGTTTAATGGAGGGTGTTCTTTCTTACAATTAACATTTCGCTGTTTTTCGTCAAATTCCTTGTTTTGACCGACTATTTTTCATGAGGAATTTTAATTTTATTCCTAGAACTGTTTGAAAAAAATTTTAAAATTAAGAAACGCAATAATTTCTATTAACGTGGTGAAAAGAATGCAGGCTTCTCAAGAGGTGCTGAGAAAAATAGAGGAAAACAGAGACAAAATTAAAAGATTCGGAGTTAAAAGAATAGGTCTGTTCGGCTCGTACGCAAGGGGAGAGCAGAGAGAGGAGAGTGATATAGATATAGTGGTGGAATTTGAAAAGGAAAAGGCGACATTCGATAATTTTCTGAAGCTAGCCGAATATCTCGAAAAGCTTCTCGGTAAAAAAGTTGATTTACTAACAGCAGAAGGTGTAAGAAGCATAAGAATAGATTACATCCGAAAAGAAATTGAGGAGAATGTGGTCTATGTCTCGTAGAGGAGATAAAGAGTTCCTGCTCGATATGCTTGAGGCATGTAACAGAATTATTGATTTCACAAAAGACATGTCATACGACGAATTTGTAGAAGACATAAAAACACAGGATGCTGTACTGCGAAACATAGAAATAATAGGCGAGGCTGTTAAGAACATATCGGAGGGACTGAAAAATAAATACAGGGATATAGAGTGGAGAAAAATTGCGGGAATGAGGGACAAACTTATACACCTCTATTTCGGAGTAAATTTAGACATAGTGTGGGATGTTGTTAGAAATAAAGTTCCGGTATTAAAAAATAAGATTTCAAAATTGTTGTCGGAACTTGAATGAGTGGAATAAAGTTTTTTGCATGTAAAGGATTTTTCTAGGGAAAAAATTGTAAAAGATTGAATATTAAAATTAGCCAAAATTCTTGGAGGAGTTATTGCACCTATCGGATTTAAAGGTTTAGCTTCAATTACACCAAAATATGTTGCATCAGTCTTTTAGACTTTGTTGAACTTGAAAATCGTCTTAGCAACTTGCTTGGGATAAAAGTGGATTTGGTTGAAAAATCTGCATCAAAACCAAGAATTGGCAAGCATATTTTATATGCGGCATTAAGCTTGAAAGAATTTTCTAAAATAAAAATAAACTATGGATGAATGGATTTCTAGGTTTTCTGAGATTTCTCGGGTTTGAAGCATTTAAATTACCGATCCTTGGTATTTATTTTACTTCTGTTTCTTTGCATTCTTCTCTTACTTCAGATATCTTAAAGAAGAACTCAAATATTTGGGTTTACTTGGTGTAAGACTTAACCTTTAAAAACCTCTTTCTTTATTTCTATATTCATGCCAGAAATAAAAGTTAGAAAAATAGACGAGGTAAGATGGGAAATTCCCAAAGGAGCTTTGCCGTGCATGCGCGTCCCGGCGAGAATTTTCGCGACGGAAAAACTTTTGCAGAAAATGCGCAGGGATAGGACTCTTTTGCAGGTAGCAGGCGTTGCCTGTTTGCCAGGAATTTACAAGTATTCAATTGTTTTGCCAGATGGGCACGAAGGCTACGGATTTCCAATAGGAGGAGTCGCTGCTTTAGATGCAGAGCAAGGAGCGATTTCCCCGGGAGGAATCGGCTACGACATCAACTGCGGTGTCCGCTTAGTTAGAACAAATTTAACTTTCGATGAAGTTAAGCCTAAAATCCGAGAGATAGTTGATACGATGTTCAGAAATGTTCCTTCCGGCGTTGGCTCACGTGGCTTAGTTAAAGTTAAAACTCAAAGCGAGTTTGACCTTGTATTAAGCTTAGGAGCAAAATGGGCTGTGGAAAATGGGTATGGTGTAGAAGAGGATTTGGAAGTTTTAGAAGAAAACGGTTGCATGGAAGGTGCAGACCCAAGCAAAGTCTCGAGCACAGCAAAAAAACGAGGAATGCCGCAACTCGGTAGCTTGGGAAGCGGAAACCACTTTCTTGAAGTGCAGGTAGTTGACCAAATCTATGATCCAGAGGTTGCAAAAGTTTTTGGGATAGAACAAGAAAGACAAATTTGCGTTATGATTCACACAGGTTCTCGCGGGCTTGGCCACCAGGTGTGTAGCGATTATCTTCGAGAGATGGAAAGATGCTACCGTGAGCTAATAAGAAAACTGCCTGATCGTGAACTAATATACGCGCCTGCTGGTAGTGAGATAGCTTCTAACTACTTCGCTGCAATGAGCGCAGCTGCGAACTTTGCATGGTGCAATAGACAAATGATAGTGCATTGGGTAAGAGAAAGCTTCGAGCAAGTGTTCAAAAAAGACTGGGAAAATATGGGTATGTATATTGTGTATGACGTAGCTCATAACATTGCAAAGATAGAAGAGCATGAAATAGATGGTAAAAAAGTAAAAGTTTTTGTTCACAGAAAGGGAGCTACTCGTGCTTTTCCAAAAGGGCATGAAGAAATACCGAAGAAATATCAAAGCGTTGGCCAACCCGTGCTAATTCCAGGCTCAATGGGTACAGCTAGCTACGTTCTGGTTGGTAGTGAGCAAGCTATGAAAGAAAGCTTTGGTTCTACTGCTCACGGAGCAGGGCGAGAGATGTCTCGCGCTCAAGCGCTTCGCGAGTTCCGCGGTAGCGAGGTAGCAAGAAATCTTGAGAAAATGGGTATATACGTTCACGGAGCGAGCTGGAAGGGAATAGCGGAAGAAGCTCCACAAGCGTATAAGGATATAGACGAAGTAGTTAAAGCAAGTGATAAAGCTGGAATAGCAAAGGTTGTTTGTAGACTACGCCCATTAGGTGTGGTTAAGGGATGAAACTCTTATATTATTCTCAGTACATTACTTTTCGTTCGGTGCCGGATTTGGTGGTCTTATAAGTTTAATACTTTACTTAATTAAAGTTATAAAGGGTGGTGAATAAAATGACAGAAGAACTTATAATTAGCGTAATAATGACGATAGCTTTAATAATTTTGGTAATATTTTTACTGAAAAAATAAAAGTTATTCAAACCTTTTCTTTATCATTTCACAAAAATCTGTAATTTTAGGGTTTTTTAATTTAAGCTCTTCTGAAAAAGACCAAAAGCCATAATTACTATGATCTCCGAATCTTCCTACTGCACGCATTCCGTGGTCAGAGATTATCAAAATTTTTTCCGCAAACTTTTTAGTCTTTTTCGCTATTTCTTCGAGCTCTTTGTAAATGATTTTCATTTTTATTTTCAAACCAAAGCTTAAATGCCCAATTACATCTGCCAAAGCAAAATAACCCATAACTATTTCATACCCTTCTTCCAAAGCTGAGAAAAATTCTTCTTTTTCAAGCCTATGATTTTCAAATGCGATTCGATCAAACTCTTCTACACTAATTTTTCCATCAAAAAATTTTTTCATCGCTTCTCTTTCCTTTGCGTGTCTTTCTTTCACATAAGTAAAACCAGGAACATCTATCGCTTTCCATGAGTTGAAAGCAGCGAAAAAAGTTTCTTCCGGCTTTACTTTAAAATTCCAAAGATCTTTTAAAGCTTCTTTTTCCGTGTTTTTTCCTGTAAGAAAAGAGCTCCATATCACCACGGTTCTCGGCTCTGAGAACATACTTATATCTGTCTTTCCGAAAGAAGCCTGCATTAAGTGCTTGCAGTTGAACTCCTTTACGTACTCGTACTCCAGCCCATCCAGCCCTAAAATAACTATCATACCAAAATACCTCCTCCTATTGTATAGTTTTCTCTTTCTATTGTAAATTTTCCGAGCTCCGGCAGAACAGCAAACCTTTCCATGAAAACAGGTTTTTCAAGCTTTATTTTCACTCTTCCCACATCTCCGTTTTCCAAAACACTAGCCTTAGCGCTCGCTAAATTGTTCAGATCTATTTTCTCCTTGATTTCAACAAAACATTTTACTTTCTGCGTAGAACAGCAAAAATCGTACTTTTCATTTTCAATTTTATCTATAGCGAAAATCCATGTTTCAAGCTCATTTATTTCCAAAGGCTCTGTAGCTTTAGCAAGCACATAGCCGCGAGCTAAATTTTCTTTTTCTAATACTATTCCAATAGCTTTTGGAAATTTTGCATGCCTCGTTTCCTGCGGAATGAGAATTTTTACAACCTCATCTCTTTTACTTCCTGGAAATATTTTGACCTCTTCATGAATTTTTATTTCTCCAGAAGCTATATTTCCGAGATAAATTTTCTCCCCATTTTTCTCGTATACATCCTGCACGCACATGCGAAAATCATTAAGCCCTCTCTTTTCCTTTTCGATTTCCTGTAAGATTTCCAAAAAAGTTTTGCCTTCATACCAAGACATTTTTTCAGAAGGCCTAGCAACGTTATCTCCCTTAAGTGCAGAGATAGGAACAAAACAAGCCTTTATCCCGAGAGAGGAAAAATAATTTTTAAGCTCGCGCTTTACCTTTTCAAAAACCTTTTGGCTATAGTTTACCAAATCCATTTTGTTAACAGCTACAATAACTTTTTCAATACCAACTAGCTTTAAAAGAAACGCATGCCTTTTTGTTTGCTCCTCTATTCCATCTTTTGCCGAAACAATGAGCACAGCAGCATTTGCCTGCGTAGCCCCTGTAAGCATATTTTTCAAAAACTCTTTATGCCCAGGAGCATCTATTATGCAGTATTCCTTCCCTTTCCAAGAAAAGAAAGTCTGAGCCATATCTATTGTTATCTGGTCTTTCCTTTCCTCTTCTAAAGCATCGAGAATATAGGCAAACTCAAACTCTTTACCTAAAGCTTCGCACGCTTTTTTCACTTCTTCTATTTTCTCCTTTGGAAGAGAATTTGTATCATAGAGCAACCTTCCAATTAAAGTGCTTTTTCCATGGTCAATGCTTCCGACAAAAACAACGCCAAGCATGGCACCACCTACATATAACCAAGGGCTCTTAATTTCTGCATCATATACTCTCGCTCCTTGTCTTGTGCTCTACCAGCTCTTTCTGGAATTTTTGTTCTTTCAAGCTCTTCAATTATTTTGTCTATTGTATCAGCTTTTGATTCGATTGGCGTGCAGCAAGGTTTGCAACCAATACTCCTATATCTTAACCATTTTCCGTTAACCTTTCTTGCGAAATACAGGCTAACAACAGGGATTCTCTCTCTTTTGATGTAGCGCCATATATCTATCTCTCTCCAGTGAAGCATCGGGTGTACGCGAAAATGCAGCGCGCTCTCTTCCTTTGTAGCATAGTGATTCCAAAGCTCGGCAGGCTGTGCTTTGTAATTCCATGTGAAATTTTCTCTTGGTGAGAAAGCCCTTTCCTTAGCTCTTATCGCATGCTCATCTCTTCTTATCGCTGCTAAAAGAGCTTTAAAGCCATACTCCTCTACAACTTGTCTCAAAGCTTCTGTTTTTAATGCTGTACAACATTCTAACCTGCCTTTCTCGGGGCTCATACCAGCTTTTAAAGCTTGTTCATTTTTTGCGATTATTAGCTTTAGATTCCACTCTTTTGCGAGCTTATCGCGAAACGCGTAGATTTCTTCCAATTTACAAGAAGTATCTATGTGAATTACGGGAATGGGTACTTCTCCCAGAAAAGCTTTTTTCACCAAATAAAGCATAGTGGTAGAGTCTTTTCCTACACTCCAAAGAATTGCAAGCTTATCACGAAACCTGTAGTAAGCTTCTCTTATTATGAAAATGCTCCTCGCTTCAAGTTCATCAAGATATGAATAATCTACTGCTTGCATTTTATTCACACTCCGATTGTAGCCTACACTCCAATTAGAGTGTAAAAAAGTATTTAAATATTTCTGTTCCATTCCTGCGCAGTGTTTTTGCGCAGAAGTGGTGGAGTGTATTTCCTTGTAACGCATTCATACTTGCTTTGCACTCTCATTTTGGATATTCGTTTATTTTTTCGTTTTCTGAAAGCTGATTTTATTCCATCCTGTTTTTATCGAGAATTGCAAAAAGCTCACCCAGATCTATTTCTCCTATGCATGCAAATGAATCAGCTGCACCGTAAGAAATTAATATTTTTTCATCCATTTTTAAAGCTCCGCATGGAAATATTGTTAGAGAGCGATCTCCGTAGATTTCGTAAACCTCTTTAGGAGCCATTATATAATGTGGGGTAACCGCTGTAATTTTCAAGTCTTTGTCCATAAGTAAGGCAAATATTCTGTAACTTTTTAATTTGCCTTCTATTGCATGAAGAAAGAAGAGATATTCTTTTCCTATTTTTAGTGGAGGTGTACACCACCCTACCTTGTCCTCAAATTTTTCCTGAAGCAAAATTTGTTTCGTATTTTTAAGATAAATTTCTCTCAACTCTTCTTTTTCAAAAATGTTTTCTTCGAATTCACTTATTAAAAGATAAAAATTTTCATTTTCCTCATGCGCTCTGTGAAAGAATTTAGCCTCTTTACCAATTTCAGCAAAAAAAGCATTTTTATTTGAAGTTATTCGTATATTTTCTCTTATTTCCCTGCTAAATTTCATAACACAAATTTTTACCCATTTCTCTCCAATTTTCAAAGCTGTTACCGGAACTGTCTTTCCCAAGGCACGGTGGTCAAAATACCCATGCGTTCTTCCGGTATAAGTCATTAAAATTTTTCCCTGAAATTCGTATACTCTTGGATCTTCTGCTCCCATAACATCGAACTCTGTATCTGGAAAAATTACTATTTTTGCTTTCGAAAAAGAATTATTTTCTTTTACTTCTGCTATAGCGCTTATATATTTGTAATAACCAATAACTATTCTCGCATACATTTTCATTTCTCCATTTTCTAAAAACAAAGAAGGATTGAAAATTGCTGCAGGCTTTTGGATAGGAAAGTTTTCTATCCTAACATTTTCAGGAGAAATTACGATTTTTCTTTTTACAATATCATTTACTTTATATTCTCTTTTTCCTCTAATATCTTGAAGTACCTGAAACAAAGCCTTCACCTATAGATATCCGAGCTCTTTTAATCTTTTTTTAATTTCTCTTATCTCTTTTTTTGCAAATTTAGCTCTTTTATCTATTTTTCCTCCGCTCGCTATTAATCGCATTGTGAAAATTATAAACTCTGTAACACTCGAAAATCCTGTACCATCGATTATTTCTTTCAGTTTTTCGTAAAGTTCTTTCGGAATTTTTATCGTTACCTTCTCCTTCATGAATTACCACACGAGTTTATTTCATTTGGAAGAATTAAAATTTTTCTGGAGCTTCTTACAGATATCCGAGCGCCTTTAATCTCTCTTTAATCTTTTCCTCATCTTCTTTGCTTATTTCCGGCTCTTCCTCTTCCAGCACCTCGCGAAGCACGAACTCGATGTACTCTTCAACACTTTCGAACTCGCTTTCCCTAACCCTTTCTCTTATTTTATCAACCAGCTCCTTTGAAATTTCGATTTTAACCTTTTCCACCACGTTTCTCACCTCCACTTTGGTAATTCCAAAGGATCCCATTCTATGTATTTTCTTATATCTTTCCACAGCTCCGGAGAATAGAAAATGAAATGCTCCGAATACTCGTTAACCCTGAAATATGTTTCACCCGCAAGAAATTTTAACACCTCCTCTATTCTAAGAGCTTCGAAAGGAATGCGATTTTTCATAAGTACTTTAACCATTTTGAGATAATCCCATGCATACGCGTAATTTGTTACCCTGAGCTTGAACCATGGCTCTTCTTTTGTGGGAGGATAAAGATGTATCCCGTGCCTGTACCAGCTGAAAACTATTTCAAAAGGATGCCCGCCGCAGTGCGATTTGTGCTCAAGCCAGTACGAAAAAGCTCTTTTGCTGTCTTTTTTCTTTATTTCTAACATTCCGCAATCCCTTCCATCCGCCCATCTTCTGTACATTTCTTCGGGACTCATTCCCTTTGTTTTTTCTCCGAATGCCGCTCTGTAACAGATGGCGCATACGTTAAGATACTGATTGAGAGAAATGGGATAAACGGGTTTAAGGGTTTTCCTGTATTCCCGGTAATCTTTCAAAATTCTTTCCTTTTCTTTTTTGTCGAGAACCTTTTCCATAACGTATTTTCCCAAAACCTTTCCCGTTCTGAAGGAAGGTGGGACGCATTTCTTAATAATTTCTGCACGTTTTTTCAGGGCGAGCGAAAATCTGTATATTTCCCTTACCAGCTCAAAGTAAAACTCGTCAACTTCTTTCTTTCCCGGAAAGACCTCTATCGGAGTTTTATTCTGAATCACAAGGGCGTACATTTTCCTGTAATTTATTATGCAAACCCTTATTGCTACGGCTTCGCTTGCTCTTACCGGAAGGTAAAAATTGAACCATTTTCTTTCGTATTCTGTTTTCTCATCCGGATACGCGAGATTTGCAACTTTTTTAACCAGGTTTAAAAGTTCTGTATTTTCTATTCTTATGAAAAGCTGGGAAGGGAAAGCAAGCTCCAAGTAACTAAACTTTGGCCTGAAGCCGCAAATTTTTTCAAACTCCTTTATTCTCATGAGATTTATTTCTTGATTTTTCTTATAAAAGTTCCATTATTTCTTAATTTCTCTGGATTCGAACACTTCGATAAGAAATTTCGGCAAATCCCCTCTTCGAGATTTACTCAGCTTCGAACAGCTCGATCAAAAACTTTGGTGAAAAAAACTTTCCGAAGCTGAAGTTTCACCATTCACTTTTTTATTTCTTTCAACACTCTCTTAACATCCCATATCTCGATTTCCTTGGGTTCTTTTTCTAAAACGTCAACTTCTGGAACAATCAAGATTTTTCTGCAATTTTTAAATTTTTCAAATTTCTCTTCGATTCTTTTTATTTCATTTCTGCTCACATTTCCTTTCCATTTTACTTCAGCCACGAGTTTTATTTTTTTAAACTCGCAGAGCGCTATATCTATTTCCGGCTCCTCTATTATAACTTTTTTCATTCCGCACATTTTTGAAAGCAAATTCCTGAAGAACTGCTCGATATGAAATGGTAATTTTTTATTAACAACACTTTCAATAAATCTTTCTGGTAGATCATTTTCCATATAGCCGTATTTCTCATCCAAGTAAAAGTGCAAATCAAAAAGCGGCGAAACGTGAAAGTATCTGAATTTATTTTTATTCCATACCTCAAGTTTCTCCAGAATTCCTATTTTTACCAGAGTATCCAAATACCTCTGAATAAAGCCAGGGTTGTCTTTCGGAATAAGAGTTTTTGAAAAAAGATAACTCGAAATTTCCGTGCTGATATTTTTCCCTCCAGCTACTGCACGCATTATGGCTTCGTAAACATCCGAAAGCCTTTTTTCCTCTTCTTCAAAAATTTCTCCTATAATCTCTCTTATCGCAAGTTTATTCTGCGCGAGAAACGAGGAGATAAATTTTTTTAAAGGCCCCTTATATCTCGGAAGCAGAATTGGTTCCCTTAAGTAGGTGGCAGCCTCCACCAGTTCCTTCTTTTCTTTGATTTTCAGCGAGCGCAGGATATCTCTCTCGTCTATCAACCCGAAAATCACTAAGGAAAACAAACCGAGAAGCGGCGAGCCCTTTCGGAGCAGCTTTTTGCTCAGCCACAGAGTCGAGGAGATTACTGTCAGATTTCCTTTTACTCCCTGCGAATGCAAAAACTCGAAGAATTTCTCCGGCAGGCGGTGAAACTCATCTATTACTATCCTCTTTTTTCCAAGCATCTCTTTAAAAAGTTCAAAAAAAGTTTGATAGGAAATCTCCCTGCTTTCCTTATCGAAAACCGTGCCGTCTCTTCTCACGAAAAAATATTCATCGAATTCGAGAAAATTTTTAACAAAAAATGTTTTGCCCGTCTTTCTCCTTCCGCAAATATACGCCCATGGCATGGCGTTTTTTACCCTTTCGATTTCATACCTTCTCCTTACTATGTTCATGAACATTATGATTATGATCATAGTATATAAATTTTTATTCCTTCATGAACAGCTCAACCAAAAACCCCGGCAAGTCTTCCTCGTCCAGAACTCTAACTCCTTTCGGATACCTTCTGTGCGGTTTCCCTGCTTTTATCTCAATTTTCATATCACCCGCAATGCAATCTATCTCGTAGCGATTGCGATAGTAGTAAATCTCCCCATATTTGCGCAATAAATGCTCCTGCACTATCCATTCGTAGAGAAAATCTTTTCTGATTTCAAGATTGAAAAAGCTTGCTACAGCTCTGACAATTCCGGGATCCCTCATGAAAATCTTCTTTTCTTTTCTGAAAAGTACATTTCTTCCTTCTTTTTTGAAGGCTGTTTTCGTAACGAAAAGCTCTTCAAGCGCTTCGAGATACTCCCTTACCGTAATATGAGAAATCTGAATCTCGCTTCCTATAGCGCTGTACGAAAGAGCTGATGGGGCTTTCGTTATAATCTGCGAAAGAATCTGCATAGCCAGTTTATAACTTTTGTCTATCTTTGAAAGATCACTCTCCAGTCCGTCGAGAAATTCCGGGAAAAACTCCGTGCGCTTATTCACAGCAGCCGGAAACCCTCCGAAGGCAGCATATTCTTCAAACGATTTTCTAATAACATCTTCGTATTTTTTCTTGAAGGGAACGTTTTTTACTCTGAGGTATTCCGGAAAGGATAAGGGAAGAACGTAAATTTTCTTACCCTTTCCCTTTCTTCCCGGAAAAAGTTCCGCGTGCTTTTTGAGCTTCATCGAAACCGAGCCAGAAACTATCACGACGCTATTCTCGAATTTTCCCAGATCGATAAAGCCCTTGATAACCTTCCACCAGTTTTCTATAGACGTTACCTCGTCGAGCACGAGAATATCTTCCCTTTCCCTCATTTCGAAATATTTTTCAAGCACCCTTCTGAGATGATGCGCATCTATAAAAGGCTCGCAGCTGAGATAGGTTATCCTCTCCGCTTCCATGCCGCTTTCGATAAGATTTTTTATCAGCAGCTTTACTCCTGTTGTTTTTCCAACCTGCCTAGGGCCAATGACGAAATTGAGCGAAAACGGCTCAAGCGAGATTTGTTCTAACCATTTGGGGAACCATTTTATTTCCTGGTTTTTCCACTCTCTTATGTGCTTGTCCATTTCCTCCCATTTCTCGTCCCTCCACCAAGGGTTAAAATCCAGCCACATATTGAAATTATTGTTTTCAACACTTTATAAATATGTTGAAGGACAAACTTTCATTTCTCCAGTTCGATGAGAAACCCCGGCAAATCCTCCTCTTCAAGCACAATCACGTTGCGCGGATATTTCCGATGCGGTTTCCCTGCTTTTATCTCAATTTTCATATCACCCGCAATGCAATCTATCTCGTAGCGATTGCGATAGTAGTAAATCTCCCCATATTTGCGCAATAAATGCTCCTGAACAATCCATTCGTAGAGAAAGTCCTTTCTCACTTCCTTTCCCGTCCATAAGGCAAATGCTCTTGCAATGAAAGGGTCTCGAAGCATTATCTTTTTTTCCTTTCTGAACACTACTTCATAAGATTTATAATAAATCACCCTGGCAAGGAAAAGATCCTCAAAAACTTCGATGTAACTTTCAACCGTTTTGTGGGAAATCCCTATTTTCTGGGCGATAGAATGATAAGACAAAGCAGAAGGAACCATGTCCAAAAGGGTGGAAATTATCTTCTTTGCCACTTCTACGCTTTTGTCCATTTTTTTCATCTCCCTTTCAAATGCCTTTATAAACTCGTCCTCGGAAAAAATTTCGTTTACCGGTTTTGGAAAACCTCCAGTTTTTACGTATTTTTTAAAGGCTTCCTGAATTTCGTATTCCTTTTTTACATTTAATCCAAGCACTTCGACGAATTCAGGAAATGAAAGTGGAAGAGCAAAAACATCTTTTCCCTTTCCCCTTCTTCCCGCAAATGATTCAGCGTGCTTCAAAACGTTAATGCTGGAAGAGCCGGTAGCTATTATCACATCTCTTTCAAATTCGCCGAGATCTATAAAACCCTTTACAACCCTGTACCATCCATCGAGGTTGGAAACTTCATCGAGAACGATAAACGCCTTTCTCGTTTTTTCGTTCTCCCTTAATTTGAAATAATACATGAGAGCATCTCTAAACTCTTTCAAATCTGTAAAAAGTTCAAGATCCAGATAAAGAACCTGAAAAGGTGTTTCGACGGTAGAGAGAAGTTTTTTAATAAGCAGCTTAAGCCCGGTTGTTTTTCCGACCTGCCTTGGACCGGTAACGAAATTGAGCGAAAACGGCTCAAGCGAGATTTGCTCTAGCCATTTCGGGAGCCAGCGAATTTTCATGGAGTTGAACTCCCTTATATGCTTGTCCCTTTTTTCCCAGTTTCTATACTCCCACCAGGGATTTAGCTTCCAGAGCAAAGCCTCCATATTGGTAATAATATTACCAACTATTTATAAATATTTTGGAGCAAACAACTCTATCAAAAACCCTGGCAGAGCTTCCTCAAGCACAATTACGTTGCGCGGATATCTGCGATGCAGCTTCCCGGCATTTCCCCTTATGTGTCTTCTCTATTTGCAATTTGTATAAGTTTTTCAATTTCTTTTCTTATGCTCTCTTTCCTAAGAAGCAGTTTATTTTTCAGGGTTCCGAGATAATTCACAAAATTTTCGAGTTCTTTCTCTTTAATTTTTTCGCCACCTCGATTATTTCTTCGTTTTCGCCAATCAATTTGAGAATGTACTTAAAGCAGAGAATTGAGCAAAAGTGATTTTCGCTTTTTATTCCTATCAATCTCAAAAACGCGTAAACAGAATAATAAGCGCAATAGTATGCGACAACAGGAATCCATCTTTTCAGAATTCTACCCTTCTTGAGATTTTCCAAATCCTCCTTTGCGGCGGAAAAAGTAGGAGTTAAACTCTTCTTCACTTGGTAAAGTGATTTTAATTCCGGTTTTTATTTTCAGACACCATATAAACTCCTTCTCCACTCCATAACCACCTCTATGAAATTTTCAAAACCTTTAATTATGGCATGCTTTTTTATTATGCTTAAAACCGTCTGATTTTTGCTTTTCAGCAGTTTCTTAAACTCGCCGAGAGAAAGCTCGAACCCGTGCCCGCATTTTCCGTTTATAACCAGTATATCTATATCGCTCAGTTCCGTTGCCTCAAAAGAAGCGTAGGAACCGAAAATTAAAACTATCTTTCCTTCAATATTCTTCACCTTTTCCAGAAGAAAGGGATATTTCTCAAGCATTTTTACCGTGTATAAAACTTCTTCTTTAAGCAGCTCTATTTTCAGCATTTTGTTTTCAAGATTCGGATAGAGAAAGTAACTTCTCCCTTTCACAGAAATCCTAATCAAATTTTTTCTTTCAAGTTCTTTTACTATTCTGCTAGCCTTGGATACCGAGCACTTCGAAATTCTGCTCGCTTCTCTAAGTGTGAGCGGAGCATTGTAAAATACTGTTCTCAAAATGAAACACATGTTATATATTTGGAACAACAGATATAAAAGATTTACTCAACTTCGAACAGCTCCATCAAAAACCATGGCAGCTCTTCCTCTTCGAGCACAAGAACATTTTTGGGATATTTCCGATGCGGCTTTCCTGCTTTTACCTCTACTTTCATATCACCCGCAATGCAATCTATTTCGTAGCGGTTGCGGTAGTAGTAAATCTCGCCGAATTTTCTGTAAAGATGCTCCTGAACAATGCCCTCGTACAGAGCGCTTTCGAGAAATTTCGTTCCTGTCCAGAAGGAAAAGGCATGGTAAATGAAAGGATCCCTGAAAAAAATTTTCTTTTCCTTCCTGAAGGAAATTTTACCGTTGCACTTCCAGTACGCTGTGTTCAAGAGATACAATCCTTTAAGCTTTTCAAGATAGTATTCCACAGTCTTGTAACTTATTCCGATATCACCAGCAACGGACTGATACGATAAAGCCGAAGGAATTTTGCTCAGCAGAGAACAAATTATTTTGCTTGCTGTCTCAATGCTCAGGTCAAGCTTTGCCATTTCTCCTTCCACGGATTTTATTAATTCAGCTATAGCGCTCTCACCCTCGTTAATCGAAAGAGGAAATCCGCCAAATTTCGTGTAAATCCCGAACACCTTTCTTAGCTTTGAGCTTTCTGTTTTTTTCGATCCGTAAAGCACTTTTACCAGTTGAGGAAAGCTTAAAGGCAAAACCTCTATAATTTTTCCCTTTCCCATTCTCCCCGGAAACAGCTCTGCGTGCTTTTTTATTTTAATGCTCGCAGAGGCTGTAACCACAATAGCACAATTCCTAAAAACTCCGGAATCAACATAAGCTCTCAGCACTTTCCACCAGTCGTTAACGCTTGTTACTTCATCCAGAAAAATGAATTCATAGTTCCTTAGAGATGATAGCAATTTTTTGAAATTTTCGATTGTAGGAACTAGTCCAACATCGAAGTAAACTATTTTATTCTCGTTCACACCCTTCTCTATAAGCTGTTTTATCATCAGCTTAATCCCTGTTGTTTTTCCAACCTGCCTTGGACCGATAACGAAATTCAACGAAAAAGGTTCGAGAGAAATTTCGTTGAGCCATTCCGGGAGCCATTTTATTTTACGGTTTTGCCACTCACTGATATGCTTATCCGTTTTGTACCAGGAATCGTCGAACCACCACCTGTTAAAAAGTTCGAGTTCTTCTTTTTGGTTCCACATACAGAAATTTTATTTCTGAATATTTATAAAATTATAGAAATTTTATTTCTATTTTCAAGCTCGATCAAAAACCCCGGTAAATCCTCTTCATCCAGAACTCTCACACCTTTCGGATATCTGCGATGCGGCTTCCCGGCCTTTACCTCTACCTTCAGCTCTCCCGCGATGCAATCTATTTCGTAGCGGTTGCGGTAGTAGTAAATCTCTCCGAATTTGCGAAGCAAATGCTCCTGCACTATCCATTCGTAGAGAAAGTCCTTTCTCACTTCCTTTCCCGTAAGCAGGGATAAGCTTTTTACTATTGCCGGATCTCTCAGCATGAATTTTTTCTCCTTTCTGAATGTCATAGCGTGGTTTTTCCAGTAAACAATTTTTAGCAGAAGCATATCTTCCAGCATCTCCACGTACTCTTCCAAGGTGGGTTTTGAAATACCTATTTTTTGCGAAAGAGAAAGGTAGGAAATGGGGGAGGGTGCTATATCGAATATTTGAGAAATTAACGCGGAAAATGTCGGAAAGGATTTCTTCAGGTTTCTTATTTCGGATTTCAATTCCCTGATGAAATCCTCGAAGAATGTTGCATCGCTGTTTATTGTTCTCGGAAAACCGCCCGTGCTAACGTATTTTTCGAACAGTTTTTTCACATCCTCAGAATACAGAAAACTCCTTTTCCAGGGATTTATTCCGTGAACCTCGACGAATTCCGGAAAGCTCAGGGGAAGAACGTAAACATCCCTTCCGTAACCCCTTCTTCCTGTGAAACTTTCTGGAATTCTCAGCAAGTTCGCGGTAGACGAGCCCGAGCAAAGAATTGCGAAATTTTCGAACATGCCAAGATCTATGAAGCTTTTCAGGATTTTCTCCCACCCGCTTATCGCCGTGATCTCGTCTATAAAAAGGAATCCTTCCTTGAAATTCTCGGCAATGAATTTTAGCATTCTTCTGAAGCCCTCTAAAGTTCCGAGCGCTTCCGCGTTGAAATAGATGATTTTCTCTGGCTCGGTATTTTTTTCTATCAACGCTTTTATAAGGAGCTTTATTCCTGTTGTCTTTCCCACCTGTCTCGGGCCAATTATGAAATTCAAACTGAAAGGTTTCAGGGAAACCTGCTCCACCCACCTCGGCACCCACCTTATTTTCTGCGCTTGCCAGTCCCTTAAATGCTTGTCTTCCATTTCCCACCTTTCCTTCCTCCACCACGGATTGTGATACTGAAGTATCCACATATTGTAAACCATCATTTTACAAATATTTATAAGTTTATGTAAATTACTATTTTACAATTTTTTCTGTTCTCCCTTTCCGCAACTGAAACATCAAACCGGGATTTTCCGGCCCTTCTCAGCCCGAGATGAAGCATCTGCCTGTAATTACGGAAAAAATTACAATTTTGGGAAACTAATATACAAAGTTTTAGTTTCCAAGCGGAAACTTATATTTCAGATTCGAACAGCTCCATCAAAAACCCTGGCAAATCCTCTTCGTCGAGCACAAGCACATTGCGCGGATATTTTCGATGCGGCTTTCCAGCCTTTACCTCTACCTTCAGCTCTCCCGCGATGCAATCTATTTCATAGCGGTTTCTGTAGTAGTAAATCTCTCCGTATTTGCGAAGCAAATGCTCCTGCACTATCCACTCGTAGAGAAAATCTTTTCTGATTTCTCTTCCGCACCATAATGCTATTGCCTTGGCAAGAAAGGGATCTCTTATCATAAACTTTTTTTCTTTTCTTTCGTAAACTTTATTATCCAGACCTTTGTACTTTATTTCCTTTAACAAAAACATCTCCTCTAAGGTCTCTATGTATTCTATAACAGTTTTTACAGATATTCCAAGCGAGTTGGCTATTGAGTGATAGCTGCATGCGCTTGGAGCTTTTTCAAATGTGTCGCCAAGAATATTTTTTGCCACGCTTATCGATTTATTAGCTATTCTCAGATCATTTTTTATTCCAAGAATAATATCCTCTTCTTCTATTTTTTCGTTTAAAACACCGAGATAACCGCCTGTTTGAAGATATTTCTCAAAGATTTCGCTTAAAACGCTTTTAATTTTCGGTTTTTTAAACAATTTAAAATATTCAGAAAAAGACAGAGGTCTCACTTCAATTATTTTTCCCTTTCCTTTTCTTCCTCCAAATGTCTCTGCTTTTCCGTGAAAAAACATCGAGACGCTTCCGGAAAGTACGAACACTGCTTCAGAAGGTTTATACTCGTCGATAAAAACCTTAACAGCGCGCCACCAATTTTCTAAAAGCGTAACTTCATCAAGAAAAATATAGCATTTTTTTATTTTTCTTTCTTCCTTGAACTTCCAATAATTTTTCAGTACTTCATAAAGTTCTCGGTAATCATCGAGAATATCTACCCTGAAGAAAAAAATCGAAAATGGATTTTCTTTTTCAAGGAGATTGTGTATAAGCAGCTTTATTCCGGTGGTTTTTCCTGTTTTTCTCAAACCGAAGACAAAGTTCAGGCTAAAGGGCTTTAAAGATATTTCATTTAACCATAGCGGGTAGTACTTGTATTCAAGCGTTGAAAATTCGCTTATATCTTTATCTTCTTCTCCCACCCACCAAGGATTGAATTCTTCCATATTTTTACTATAACTAAACAAAGATTTATAAATTTTGTTTAACCAGAGTAAAAATTTTCTCAATATTAACTACAAGCATGTTGCCGGATACAGCAATAAGGCTACCTCTTTACAAAAGATTTACTCACCTTCGAACATCTCGATCAAAAACCCCGGTAAATCCTCTTCATCCAGAACTCTAACCCCCTTCGGATATTTTCGATGCGGTTTGCCTGCTTTTACCTCTACTCTCAAATCTCCCGCAATGCAATCTATTTCATAGCGATTGCGATAGTAATAAATCTCTCCGTACCTGCGCAGCAAATGTTCCTGAACAATGCCCTCGTACAGAGCGCTTTCGAGAAATTTTGTGGAACTCCATTCCGAGAAAATTCTCAAGAGCAAGGGGTCTCTGAAGAAGATTTTCTTTTCCCTTCTGTGCAGAATTCTGTCTCCTTCCTTCAAATACGCTACGCCAAGAAGGTAAATTTCCCTGAAAAACTCTATATATTCCTGCACGAGTTTGTAAGAATAGCCCGATGTCTCGCTCGCTATTGCTCTGTAACTCAGCGCGGATGGAATTTTCGATATTAAGGAAGCGAGCACCTCTCTGCTTATTTCCGGACTTTTGTTG